>Ga0136560_1000416_pt1 | contig 21133 bp, 11 predicted proteins | sample AntRauMeHopE1497_FD_104925 | JGI IMG/M metagenome (GOLD analysis project Ga0136560, IMG submission 104925) | Saline lake microbial communities from Rauer Islands, Antarctica - Metagenome Hop E1 #497 | ecosystem: Environmental > Aquatic > Non-marine Saline and Alkaline > Saline | place... | reverse complement strand
GTGGGCGATGTATGGCTTGCCGGCGGGCAATCAAATATGGAATGGCCGCTTAAAGCTGCTGTCCTAGGGGCCGAGCAGGAATTTGCTAAAGGTGGAAATCCTGAAATCCGTTTTTTCAAGGTCCCCAATTCGTATAGCGCGATACCACAGAAGGATCTCGCAGGTGGTCAATGGAAAGTAGCCAACACTGAGAATCTTCCTGATTTCTCAGCGGTTGCCTGGTTTTTTGCGAAGCGTAACCATGCCGAGCAAAATGTGCCGGTAGGAATCATCGAATCAAATTGGGGTGGATCACCTGCAGAGGGCTGGACAGATGTGGAAATCTTGGCCGCGCAGGAGCATTCATATCAAGAAGAAGCAAAAGATATTCTCCAAAATCGGGAAAAATGGGAAAAGGAAAACCTTGCCAATGCGAAGCGAAAAGAAATCAGAGACCTTTTGGTAGCGGCTCCCGATTCTCTTACTGCAAAGCAGGTGGCATCATTTGGATACGATGATTCTGGCTGGAGAAAAATTAATCTTCCTGCTGCCAATCCACTACAGCATATTGCGTGGGCTCGAAAGAAATTCACCCTTCAAGGGACGGAAAATGTAACACTTCACTTGGCGAATATGGAGCAAATGGCATTTGTCTATTTGAATGGGGAGCAAGTTTTTTACAAAGATTGGGGTAAACCAATGGAGGATTTAAACCTTTCCGCATCACTTCTGGTGAAAGGGGCCAATGTATTGACATTAAGAGTGATAAACACCTGGAACAATCAGCCAATAATTGGAAGTGCCGAGGAAATGTATTTGGAACAGAATGAGAAGAAAATCTCACTGGAAGGTACTTGGTCTTATTCCAATGATATCGTCGAGCCGCAGCTTCCAAAAATAGAATGGCATGCTTTCAAACCTGGGATGATGTACAACGCAATGATTCATCCCTTGGCAGACTACCCGATCAAAGGCGCAATTTGGTATCAGGGAGAAAGTAATGCAGGTCGACACGAGGAATACAAAGCTGTCTTTTCAAACATGATCAGCAACTGGCGCAACATCTGGGAAATAGGTGATTTCCCATTTCTGTTTGTTCAGCTAGCCAACTTTATGGAAGCCGAAGATGTACAGCCTGAGAGCAATTGGGCATTTTTGAGAGAAGCGCAAATGAATACGCTTGAACTTCCAAACACTGGTATGGCAGTCATCATCGATATTGGAGAAGCGGAAGATATCCATCCTCGGAATAAAAAGGATGTCGGAGAGCGCCTTTGGCTTCAGGCCAAAAATGTGGCTTACGGCGAAGATGTACTGGCTTCAGGGCCGCAGTTTGAAAGTTTTATCCATGAGGGTAATCAACTCACTATTCAATTCAAGTCAGTTGGGGATCAATTAAGTCTTAAAACTGGAGAAGAAGTTCTTGGATTTATATATGGAGATGCCAAAGGGAGTTTTTCTGTGATTAAGGGCAAGATCTCAGCTCCCGCATCAGTCACGCTAACTTTACCGGAAAATACCACTTCAGGCGAAATCCGATATGCCTGGGCTGATAATCCTACTGTCAATCTGGTAAACTCGATTGGACTACCCGCTAATCCTTTTCGCTTTACTTTTGAATAAGCAGAAATGACGAGATAGGGCTTGAATCCTAACCGTAACTAATTACTCTCTAAAATTAGATGCAAATCGACGCCAAAGTTGTCAAAAACTACTAGAAAACATCGTGCGAACGGAATTGCGAATCAAGAGCGGGTCGAATATTAGGGTTGCTCTTGCCGAAAGTTGGTTGGATAGTTATTTTCGATCCCTTCAGGATTCGTAAAAAGATAAGGTTAGCTATTTTTAGTAATCTTTAATCCCTTTGGGATTAGTGAGACAGTAGTTTAGTTATGTTTTTTTTAATATTGGATCATTCTTTTGAATATCGTTTTGAAGAGACAAATAGAGGCTATAGGCTTCAAATACCACTAGATAATGATGTATGAACATGAATTTGGCCCCGGGGTGGGTCGACCCTTTACTCTAATTTTTTGCCTGCTCTAAAATGCGTTCATTTTCTAAAATTTGATTGATTCGCTCCTGATATGCGGCACTTGATGGAATGCCTACTGTATTTTCTAAAAAATCAATGGTGGAAAAAAGCACTCCTTCCCAGTCCTTGGAAGTAATCGAACTTGCAATCACATGGTCGCCTGCATCTGGAAATGCTTTTTTTACTTTCAGATCTGCCGAAGTTCCCAGTTCATTATACATTTCTAACATCATTGGTACTGATACGACGCCATCTTGCTCATTTTCACTTTTGTAATAATAGCCTAAGAAAAGAGGCTGAGTTACTTTTTGAAAAGTAGCCTTTTCCATCTCGCTGTACATCAGCACGGCGAGACTTTGGTAGCCGTTGATATGGATTTGATCAGACCAATAGGCTAGTTTTTCACCTTCCCGCTTTTGATTCAAAACCTTATTTTCCATCATAGTGACTTCCATGACCCTTTTACTCCAAGGCGAAAAAAAGGCTTCTAAACGTTGCCCTCTATCACGGATAGCTGGAGAGTAAATCACTAAAGCCTTAATATCTGGTTGTTGACTTGCCAAAAGAATACTCAGAGCTCCTCCCATCGATGTGCCTACAAGGATCACTTCATCGCCCAGACTTTTCCCGATTTGATAGGCTTCTCCGGCAGCATTTGCAAGAGCTTGCGCAGTGAGATATTCCATTCCATTCTCACGATTGATGCCATGCTCCGGAATTCTAGTCACAAAAAGATTGGCTCCGAAGTGCGCTGCCAAAAACCGGTGCACAGGATCGCCTTCCATTGGACTAGCACTAAATCCATGAATATATACAATCGAATAAGGGGTTTTGCGCTTGTTGGCGCTGTCCGCCCAGACAATGTAGGCCTCGTTTCCGGCTTTAAGGCCGACCACACTATCTTCTCGATTGGCTACATAATTGGCTAAGTCAGAAAGTCGAGTCGGAACTTCCGGAAATGTAATAGTCAATTCCTGAGTATCTACCTTTGGCCCCAGCATATACACGATGACCAAAACCATTGCAGTAGCAAAAAGTCCCAGAAAAATTTTACGAAGCATAATAAATGGTTTTTATAGTTGGCGAAGCGGATTCAAATACCTTTTAAATCCTCTCTCAAAGGTATAAAACAGTTTTTGTTTTAATTGTGTTGGGGTCGAAAGTGCATTTTTCAGTTTTAAACTCTAGACAAACTTAAATCAACTATCCCATCAATTTTAGAAATCTTGAAACAGTACAGAAAAAATGTAAAAAATTCTGAAAAAATTTAACTAAAAACCGACATCTTATTTGAAGATTATCTCGTATCATCGCATTAGTTATCCTTAACAAAGCGCTATGAAATATCTTTTCACTTCAATTTTAATGTTATTGGTTTTATTTGGTGCAAATGCACAGGATATTGAATCAAAGGTTCCCACGCAAGCTGTTTATGTAGAATTAGGAGGCCCAGGATTACCTTATAGTTTCAATTACGATTTCAGATTTGACAAAACCAAAATGGAAGGCTGGGGAATGCGAGTGGGACTGGGAGGGTATACCACTACAAACGAATCATTTATCTCAGCTCCAATTATGGTCAATCGACTTTTTGGTAAGGGCATTCACTTTTTTGAAATGGGTTTGGGAGCCACTGTTTTTGCTTATGACAATTCATATAACACTTGGTGTATAAGTGGGCGTCAGGATGCAAATGGCAATTTTGTTTGTTCGCAATTTTCAGAGCCTTCATATTCTTTCATCCTGAATGTGGATGGTTCTCCGAGTGTAATGGGCACCATGAATTTTGGCTATAGAAGAGTTCCTATGGACGGAGGCTTTATGTGGAAAGTGAACATAAATCCAATTTTTAACAACAATGGTTTTTGGCCGCTATTTGCCGGGATCGGTTTTGGATATGCATTTTAAATTTAAAAGTTTATGAAGACTTTCATTCTATGGAGTTTTTTGATTTTTATTTCTTTCAGCAGTTTCAGCCAAGAATTGAAAGAAGCTGACTTTACACGTACTAAAAGTAGAGCCGTATATGTAGAGCTTTTGGGAAATGGCCTGGGTTATTCTTTCAACTACGATCAGCGATTTAAAAATCGGTTGGATGGACTGGGGTTCAAAGCAGGGGCTTCTTATTTTGCATTAGCAGGCGCATCAGTCGCTACTTTTCCTGTTGGAGTGAACTACTTGTTGGGAAAAAGAGGCAAGTACTTTGAATTAGGCTTGGGAGCTACTTATCTTTTCGCTGCAGATAGATCTAATAACTTTTCAACTGTCAATGATCAGGCTTTTGCAGATGGAATTACCGGAAATATGATCCTTGGTTATCGATCCGAGCCAGAAGATGGAGGGTTTCTGTTTCGTGCAAGTATTACTCCTTTCTTTGGAAATGGCATATTTTGGCCTCTTTTCGCTGGAGTTAGTTTTGGATATGCTTTTTGATGCTACTGAAATAATCAGATCTTAAATCCATAGTCGATCTCTACCAGACAAATTCGAGTTTTATAGGCCTGATACCATTGTTCTCTACCCAAACGCTGAGCGGTCAAATGAGCACTAACTTGCTTTCAGTTTTTGATATCCTCAAGTGTTTTCCAATAGCTAATCGTTATTCCTAATCCCTCACGAACACTTTCATGGCCGAGATATCCATTTTGTTCCCTTGCCAACCGAACCATTTCCTCGGCTGTTTCTGAATGGCCAGCTTCAATCATAGTTCTACGGTTCTAAAAAAACAACTGCGTAATAGGGTGGAGCGGTAGTGTTTGCGATCATTTTGAAGTGGGATAACTGAGGTATTCCATGTAGTGCGCTGTTTCCAAGGCCAGCTCTTTTCCAAATATATTTTCCAAAAGAAAGAACGATAAATCAATTCCTGCCGAAATGCCGGCGGCGGTGTAGAGTTTCAAATCAGATTGCACAAATCGTGACTGAGGTTTTGGGATCGCCGATGGACTGATCTCAGCGATACTGTCATATACACTGTGATGGGTACAAAATGGCTTGGAATCCAAAAGTCCAAGTTTGGCAGGAATTCTGGATCCTGAGCAAACAGTCATTGTCCACTCAGAGTGGTCGATTAATGATTTCAGGTGCTCAAGTAATTGTGGTTCTGCTATTACTTTCTTAGTGCCATCGCCTCCCGGGATTACCAAATAATCAATCTGAGGCAGATCTGCAATCCCAAAGACTGGATTCACCGAAAGTCCATTCACCGCTGTGATGGATGAGCCGTTGGCAGAAAATGTGATTACCTTAAATCCTATGGATTTAGCTAATTGCGAAGCCACCGAAAAAACCTCAAAAGGTCCTGCAAAATCCAGGACTTCTACCTGATCAAAGAGAAATATTCCGACTGTTTTCATAAGGGTTAATTTTAAAGCAAGATTAAATCAGACAGAGATGTAAGAAGTCGCTTGCGAAATTGAAGAATAAATGATGAATTCTTGTGATTTCGTAAAAGTTAAAAGAAACGTTGAATTCTGAAAGTGATATGATCGGAATGGTATTTTTGAGCAGGTCTAGCTAAATTCATTATTATCAATATTTTATTTAAAAATTAAGACTAATTTAGAATTAGGATTTGAATCAAATGTGAATGGTTTGTGAAGTCAGAAATACGAACCTCATAATCCATCTAAGTAAGTTCATAGAGTTTTGAGTGAGACAAAGAGCTTTGATTTTCCAGGGATTTAATTAAAATAGAAGCTGTATATCTTATCTAACTATTAATAGCAATAGAAATAATAGTGCTACTTTTTACTGGAATACTAAAGCGATTTCTTTTAGGTAATCCTTTTCCAAAAACTGGATCTACCACGAATTTAATGGAAACAGGACATTAAAATAATAGTTATTTTCTAAAAAAACCATTAAAAGAGATGCCTTCCAGGTGTATAGCTGATTCCTGAAAACTTCCTATTAGTGGTTTTGGCTAAAATTAGATATATGTAACACTAATATAGGGGTAGAACCCAAAAACTTATAGATTTTACTGATAATCCATCAACGGCACTAAAATTGGATTTTATTGAAAAGGAAAGCCCGCAACAAACTTTTATGTACGCAACCGTAATCCCGCTGCGACAACTTCAAAAGAAAAAAGGCAGTTTAAAATAAAGTTCTTTGCTTGATTTACCTAGCAATCAGCAACGAATCAACAATAATTGTTTCATTATTCAGTACTATGACAAAAAGCCAAAAAGATCACTTAAAAGACCTCTACATCATAGCCATAGGCGCATCTGCGGGTGGAATGGAGGCCATCCACTTACTTTTTGATCATACGCCCGAGGATGGCGTCGCGTATGTAATCATACAACACCTCTCACCTGACCATAAAAGCTTTATGGCTGAACTTCTCGAAAAACACAGCAAGTTGGAAATATCGGTTGCCGAGCATGAAATGCTGGTAGAGCCTAATCAGGTGTACTTGATGCCTAAGGGAAAACAAATGACCATCAAGAACAGAAGGTTGATGCTTTCCAATATTGACCCGTCGCATCGCAATACTACAATTGACATTTTCTTTGATTCACTGGCTCAAAGTCTGGAGGCTAAGAGTATCGCCGTGATCCTCTCAGGCACCGGTTCAGATGGTACCAAAGGGATCGCTTCCATAAAGAAAAATGGTGGATTTGTGATCGTGCAGGATCCGGAAAGCTCAAAGTTTGCCGGAATGCCAAATAGCGCCATCGAATCAGGTAATGTAGATAAGATACTTTCTCCCGATCTGATACCAGAGGAAATCATAAACTACTTACAGCGTGATATTTTAGAAAGTACACTAGCCAATCAAATCACCGAAAATGATGAAGCATCACTAGTCAAAATACACGATCTGATACAACTGCACACGCCACTGGATTTTTCAGATTACAAACAGCCTACTCTGATCAGGAGAATCGTGAACAGAATGACCAAGAACAATATGACGCTGCTTGAAGAATATGCAGCGTATTTAAAAACAAATCCCGCTGAGATTAAAACCTTATCCAAAGAGTTTTTGATCGGTGTCACTCAGTTCTTCAGGGACAAGGAAGCATTTGAAGTGCTCAAGGAAAAGGTAATTCCCGAAATTATAGAAAACAAATTGCAGGTTGATATCCTGAAGGTATGGGTCGTGGGTTGCACTACAGGTGAAGAAGCATATTCAATCGCAATATTGATATCAGAACACCTGGCAGCACACAAGAAATATCTGGAGGTAAAAATCTTTGCAAGTGACATTGATAAGGCTGCACTTCTTCATGCTTCAAAAGGTGAGTATCCCGAGCGTATTGAAAAAGATGTTTCAAAAGAGCGGCTTAATAAATTTTTTACAAAAACAGGTCAACATTACAAGGTAAAGGAAAGCATCAGGAAGATGATTATTTTTGCCGATCATGACATTGTAAAACAGCCACCATATGGGAAAATAGATTTGATCAGCTGCCGAAATCTACTCATCTATATGAATCCAATATTGCAGAATAAAATTCTCAGTTCGCTCTATTTTTGCCTCAATTTGGGGGGATTTTTATTTTTAGGGCCAAGTGAAAGTCTAGGCGAGGTAAAAAAATCATTCAGTGAGGTAGACAAAAAGTGGAGAATATTTAAAAGTATTGAATCCGCTCGCAATTTGCGGGATACCACGTATACGACTCCCGGTCGTGACAGGCAATTGATCAATCGAAAAATCAGTGAATTGCCCCAATCTAGTAAGGCAGACACCAATCTCACTGCAATGACTCTTACATCACTGCTGGAAGTATCAGGCTATGATGCGGGTGTTTGGGTTGATACTAATTTTGAAATCAAACAATCTTATGGGAACTATGAGAAATATCTAATTCCGAAGATGTTCAATTTCAACTTACTTGAAATGTTGCCTGAAGCGCTTTCCATTGTCACGTCGACTACCGTGCGCAAGGCCATAAAATCGAAAAAGAAGCAAACACAAAATGTAAAATTTAAAAAAGATGAGCAAATGCGCTCTACCGATGTGTTCGTGAAGCCCTTTTTATCCGAGCAATCATCCTCGAAAAGTCTTATTCTGGTGATGTACAATGAGACGAATGCGGAAAAAGCTGTAGAGTCTGAGATTGAAGTCTTCGAAATGGAAGCGCAGACCAAGCACTATATCGAAGATATGAGAGAGGAGCTTGCTGAAAAAAATCAAGAATTGGAAGGTGTCTATAAAGAACTGGAAATATCCAATGACAATATTTCTGCTTACAACGAAGAGCTTATTTCCAGTAATGAAGAAATGCAAAGCACTAATGAAGAACTTCAGTCGGTGAATGAGGAACTTCAAACTGTGAACACCGAATACCAACTTAAAATAAGAGAACTGGCCAACTTGAATGATGATATGAACAACTATTTCAAATCAACGATCAGCGCCCAGCTTTATGTAGACAGTGATTTGATCCTCAGAAAATTCACTCCCTCGGCTATTAAACAAATTAATCTCAAAGAAAGCGATTTGGGACGGCCTCTAAGCGATATTTCCACCAATTTCAGATTCTCAACACTGATTGATGATCTTGAAAAAGTAACTTCTACAGGTGACGCTATTGATAAGGAAGTCCAAACAATGGATGGACGGTGGTATCACATGATGGCCTTGCCTTATGTGAAACAAGCTGATAACCTACCTGATGGTGTGAACATCGCTTTTCATGACATTACTGAATTAAAAAAAATCCAGGATAAACTCTCACGAATCAATGCAGACCATGATACTTTTATTTACGCTGTTTCCCATGATTTGCGGGGGCCATTACATAATTTAGGTGCACTTATTTCCAATTTTAAAGAATCACTGACTTTTCAGTCGGAAGAAACTACTGAATTACTAACCATGCTTGATATTTCCACGCGCAATCTCACAAGCGTTATTTTGGAATTAACAGATATAGCCAAAATTGAAAGCGAGATGGATGAGTACGACTCGATCAATATACAGCAGCTCTTAGAAGAGGTTCAGGATAGTATAAAAGTGGAGCTTGTATCTTCAAAAGCACAGATTCATTTGGACATCGAGGAACCTGAAATTTTATTTTCCAAGAAGAGTTTAAGAAGTATCTTATTCAATCTTTTGAGCAATTCGATCAGATACAGGTCCCAAGATCGACAGCTTACTGTAACTATAAGCACTAAAAAATTAGGCGACTATATAGTTTTATCTGTGGCAGATAATGGGCAGGGAATCGCTGAAAATGAAAAGAAAAGAATCTTTGGTGCTTTCCAACGTGCTCATACTAAGTTGGAAGGTCTTGGAGTTGGATTATTTCTGGCAAAGAAAGCAATCACCAATGGGGGAGGAGATATCAAGGTAGAAAGTGAGCTAGGAAAAGGCTCTGTTTTCAAGGTGTATTTCAAAAAAACTATTGACAAAGAAAGCCACATTTAGCCGGTAACAACTTTTCGAAAATAAGCGATTCCTCAAGACTTTTACGTTAAACTCTTTTGACGTAGTGGGCTGAATCGCTTGAATAATGATTGGACTTACTGTTATCTCAGAAGATATTCACTTTTTAATATGACTATCCGCAATGATGCCAGTAGCCTTAATTTCCCTGCTTATTGGGACCGAAGACAAAAGACGCCTGCCTGCCTGCCGGCAGGCCTGCCTGCCGGTAGGCAGGGAAGATCGAAATGCCCAATTATCAATTTGGTACCAATTATATTCTTGGCTCTTTTGTCTACTGGCAAAGTAGCGGATAATCAAATTCTTTAATATGTGTATCCTCATAAGTGCAATTCCTGATCTAAAACAAAATTTTGATCTGATTTGGATCAAATTCCCGCTCCATAACTATCGGGATCAAAAAGCGACAATAGCTTGTCCCATTTACCGGGAGGTATTTGTCATATCAAGTCAGCAATGAAATTTGCTATGTGTAGCAAATTGAAAGTACCAATAGAAAAAATATAGGAGTACGTCGCGCTGATCATTTACGCTCAGCATTTTTCTGAGTGTTTCAAGTTAAGTCGTGACTGTGTGGAAAAGGAGTCAATACTGTTAATAAAGTTGGTATTCCTTTCTTGAAAAATTTATCCTCAGCTCAATTTTTTAGAGTAGCTGGCGAGCTTGATTGAATTCTGATTATGTTTTTTCTCAATTTGACCATTTCATCCAAATATCATTTTGCTAAAATTCCAACTATTTAAAGGTAAGAATGAGTGGGAAATTAAAAAATGATAAGCAAATTTTATGAATATCATAAATTTTTTAAATCGTTATTGTGCTTTTCAAAAATTAGCTACATTTCAACACTTTAAACGACTTATGCATTTATTGATTAGCGTAATATTATTTGTTCTGCGATCTACATTCCTTTTTGGAATCGATCCAGTCGATACGTTAGGATTGGCATCTTCTACACCAGAAGAATTGGAAGTTTCTATTGAAAGCAACCAAAATGAGTTCAATCCATTTCTTCTTGAAGAATCGGAAATTGAGATTTTCCTGATCGAAAATAGGGAAGATAAGAAAACTGAATTCGAATATTTACCGCTGCCTTATTCCGAAAGTAACACGCAGTTTAGGATCAGCACAAAAGGTTTTTCCAAATGGGAAACACGCTTTTTTTCTACCAAACCCAAACGTGAAGGATTACATCTTTACGATCTTTTTCAGAGCTGGAAATCTTATTCCGCTTGATTTTTTTGGCATCTGCCAGCTATTCAATCTTCTTAGATTGAACACTACTGCCTCACTTTAGAGGTTTTTCTCCACTATTAAAAGCTTTCTGATTATGAACCACTCCAAGCATTCCCATGCTTATGGATTGGATGAGATCATGCATGAATTAAGGCATTACCTCCCAAGCCAAGCCCCGTTGAAGGACTTTGTCCATCACAATACATTACATGCTTTCCAGCATTTACCTTTTCACCAGGCACTGAAGCAAGCCAATATACAATTTGGCTATACCGGATATCTATCCATCGACGAATACAAATCCCTCTATCAATCCGGGAAAATCAAGGGAGAAATCCTTCAAAGAATGTTAAGCAATCATTTTGGTGCGGAAGAGGCTGTTCATCGGGCAGTGAAGATTCTGGATGCGCCTGAGATTGATAATTCCTATCCTAAAGTTGGTTCTTTTCGAGCGCATTGGAAGGTAGATTACCATATCAATCTGGATAAAGTCATCCATCCTTTCCTATTTAGATTATTGTCAGCCTATTTGGATCAGGGGATTTCACTTTGGTCTTTTCCGGTGGAATCCACGGGATTTCTAGCTGCGATTAGGACGATTCATCAGGAAAGTTATTCTTCGATTTTCAAAAGTGCAAGGGTCAAAAAACTGATTGAGAATCCAAATCTTACGCTCGAATCCTTGTTGACAATCTTGGTCGGGAGGCCTGAAGCATACGGTTGGTATTTATTTGACCAGCAGTTTGCACATCCAGGCTGGTCGGGTATGGTATCAGTTCTTGAAGATCAGCCTGAGTCGCTTTTGGATCGCAGACCGATCAAATTTGAAGACTTGGTGATCTTCGAGTGTCTGCTCGAGATCGATACCTTGGATCAGAAGTTCGGAGAAAACTGGATTCCGATCGGAGTTCGATATCCACATCACACATCTGAACTCTTTGAAAATACTCCATTTGCGCAGCAGGATCTAATCTTGCAATGCTTCCAAGAAGCTTTTGAATGGAGCTATTACGATGAAGTTTTGGCGGGAATCCAGCATGTGAAACCGAGTGTCCAATCTCCCGATGTTCCGAGTTTTCAAGCGATGTTCTGCATTGATGATCGGGAATGTTCGATTCGTAGATATCTCGAATTCATTGACCCAAACTGTGCCACTTTTGGCACTCCGGGTTTCTTCAATGTGGAGTTTTATTTCCAACCCGAGTTTGGAAAGTTTCACACCAAAGTCTGTCCAGCACCCATGTTTCCCAAATACCTGATTAAGGAAACGGCCAGTCACAAAAAGCTTCAAAAAGATGTGCATTTCAATCAAAACAATAATTCCCTTTTCAGAGGCTGGATTAGCGCACAGACAGTTGGGTTTTGGTCTGCAGTGAATCTGGTGAAAAATATCCTCAGCCCTTCGTCATCTGCGTTGGAAGTATCGTCTTTCAAGCACATGGACCCATGTGGAACACTCAGCATCGAGCATCAGGGGGAATTTGCGGATGAGTTGCAAATCGGATTCAAGATCGAAGAAATGGCTGATCGGGTAGAAGGACTTCTTCGTAGCATCGGTCTTTTGGATCGATTTTCACCATTGGTGTATCTAGTTGGTCATGGCGCATCCAGTATCAACAATACACACTATGCCGGCTATGACTGTGGAGCATGTTGCGGAAGACCGGGTTCGGTCAATGCTCGTGTAGCTGCACATATGGCCAACGATACTCGAGTAAGAGCAATTTTGGCAGAACGCGGAATCGTAATCGAATCAAACACCCAGTTTGTGGGAGCACTTCATGACACAACCAAAGACGAAATTCAATATTTCGATCTACAGATTTTGAATCCCGAAAATGCCAAAGCACATCTTACTAATGTGAAAATATTTAAGGAGGCGTTGGAAGCGAATTCCACGGAGCGATCCAGAAGATTTGCAACCCTATCTAAGGGGAAGTCTAGTTTCTCAATCCACGAAGCGGTTAAGAAGCGTGCTTTTTCGCTTTTCGAACCGAGACCTGAGTATAACCACGCAACTAATAGTCTTTGTATAGTTTCCAGAAAATCAACGATCAAAGGCTTATTTCTAGACCGTCGTGCGTTTTTGAATTCTTATGACTATAGAAAAGATCCTGAAGGAAAGGCGCTCACCAAAATACTGGGGGCAGCTGCGCCAGTTTGCGGTGGGATCAATTTGGAATATTATTTCTCCAGAATGGACAATGCCAAGCTGGGTGCCGGTACTAAACTTCCTCACAATGTGATGGGATTAATCGGCGTAGCAAACGGTGCTGATGGCGATCTGCAGACGGGTTTACCCTATCAGATGGTAGAGATTCACGACCCAATCCGCTTGATGCTGATTGTAGAGCACGACCCGGAAGTGGTTATGAATGTATTCAGTGCTAATCCAGGAATCTACGAGTGGGTAAAAAACTACTGGGTGCATTTTGTAGTGATCGAACCTCGATCCAAGAAGTTTTTTCAGTATAAAGACGGTGATTTTGTCCAATACAATCCGATCAGCAAAATCGAGCACATCGCTCACTTGCAGGACAAGCTGAAAGATAAAACCGAGAATTTGCCAGTTTACGTAATCGACTCAATCTAATGGAGCTATCAGCATGGATCCAACTGATGATTGGGATACCACTCATCGGTTTTATAGTTAGTTTAGCCATTCCTGAAAAGCTGGAAAACGTACTTTCCAAAGTCGCTTTTTATACCGCAGGATTGAATCTGATTAGTAGTATTGTCTTCCTGATATTATGGGGAATCGCGGGTTTTAAAACACTCCATGTGGAGGCGTTTGTACTCTATAGCAATCCTACTTTCGAGTTTCTGATTGATTGCTTTTTTGATCGGACATCAGCAGTTTATGTGATTGTAGGAGCGCTTCTAACCTTTCTGATTACCTTTTACAGTCGATATTACCTGCATCGTGAGCCTGGATACAAGCGGTTCTTCAATACGATCCTCTTCTTTTATTTGGGCTACAATATTACCGTACTAGCGGGCAATTTTGAGACCTTGTTTATCGGATGGGAAGTGTTGGGTATTTCTTCTTTTCTGTTGGTAGCATTTTATCGGAACAATTATTTGCCTACGCGTAATGCTATCCGAGTCTTTTCGATCTATCGTATCGGAGATGTGGGAATGATCTTGGCGATGTGGGCAAGTCATCACTTATGGCATGGAAATGTGACTTTTCTCAGCTTGGAAAATACAGAGTTGGTTCAAGAGCATCTCGCTAATCACTCGGGAATTGCGCTGTTTATTTCGCTGATGCTTTTGCTTGCCGCTGCCGCCAAATCCGCTCAGTTTCCATTTTCCTCCTGGCTTCCGAGAGCAATGGAAGGTCCGACTCCATCCTCAGCGATTTTTTACGGATCACTTTCGGTGCATTTGGGTGTGTTTCTATTGCTTCGGACTTTTCCTTTCTGGGAAAATCAGATTTTGATGCGAATCATAATTGGATTAATCGGTATGACTACTGCGATTCTTTCTACGATGATCGCCCGAGTACAGACTTCAGTCAAGACTCAAATTGGGTACTCCTCGCTGACTCAGATCGGAATTATGTTCATCGAAGTAGCAGCAGGATTTGAAACGTTGGCGATTATCCACTTTGCCGGAAATGCATTTTTGAGAACCTATCAGTTATTGGTTTCCCCATCGATTGTCAGTTATCTGATCCGAGAGCAGTTTTATGGTTTTACTCCGCAAGCGAAAAACGTGCGCTCCAAGCTTGCCTCCAAACTTGTGCTTTCATGCTACATCTGGAGCCTGAAAGAGTGGAATTTGGATAAACTGATCAATCGAATGGTCTTCAGACCATTGAAAAATTTGGGCCATAGATTGGATTTCCTAAGCTATAAATCGGTGCTGTTTTATTTCATTCCCAGCTACATTATTGGTTTGAGTCTTCTGATAGCAGGAATCAAGATTCCGGAGAAAATTCAAATTTATCTGCCTGTGGTTTTCGGATTTATCGCTTCGCTGATGGTCCTGAAAGCATTTTCGGAGCGAAATTCGGCTCGTCTTAGTTGGCTGTTGTTGATATTGAATCACTTCTGGATGGTTTTAGCGATCGCTGAGAATGAGCTTTTTGCTTGGACACAAGTGGGCATTTACCTCAGTGGAGTGATTTTCTTTGGAATATCCGGATTGATAATTATTGATCGACTTCGGCGCTTGACCGGTCAGCATGGATTGCACCATTACAAAGGCTATGTGACCAAGTATCCCGTTATGGCTTTTCTTTTTCTGCTGAGTGCTTTAGGTCTGATGGGCTTTCCGCTGTCGCCTACCTTCCTAGGAGAGGACTTGCTATTTTCCCACATTCATGAGGATCAGTTTCTTTTGGCGGCAATTGCCGCTTTGACTTTCGTCATGGAGGGGATTGTGACCATTCGGATTTTTGCCAGACTCTTCATGGGTAGTCAGGTCGATCAGGAGATATCTGCATTAAGCTCTCAAGATCTTGCTGCCAAAAAAAGGCAGATTTTCAATCAAAACGAATTGGCTATAAAGGCTGTCAAATAACTATTTTAAAAACATCGGGTAATAGCTACCCATTTCAAAATCATGGAAAAATCAACCAAGCTCACGCTTCCTAAGGATGGATGGGCAGGATTAAAAGAAAACTTCACTACAGATGCATTATCTGGTTTTGTAGTGTTTTTATTAGCAATGCCTCTTAGTTTGGGTATTGCAAAAGCATCCGAATTCCCACCAATCATGGGATTACTAACCGCTATTATAGGAGGGGTAGTGGTCAGTATGATTGCAGGGTCTAAGTTGACGATCAAAGGTCCGGCAGCGGGATTGATTGTGGTAGTGGCCGGTGCGGTCAACGAATTTGGCGGCGGAGAGATAGGCTGGAGATTTGCCCTTGGCGCCATGGTTGTGGCTGGTATCGTACAGGTGCTTTTTGGCGTATTCAAACTTGGAAAATTGGCAGATATCTTTCCACTTTCGGCTATTCACGGCATGCTTGCAGCGATTGGCATCATCATTATAGCAAAGCAAATCCCTGTTTTGCTGGATGTTGATCCTGAGCTATATAAAGGCTTGAGTATTTTCAGTATGATTGGTGCTATACCAACTTTCTTCGCAAATTTAGATCCAAGGGCATCATTGATTGGCATTGGTGCATTGGCGATTATGATGGGTTGGCCATACATCAAGAACCCAATGATTAAGAAAATCCCTGCCCCTTTGATGGTTTTATTGATCGCCATTCCATTAGAATTAATGATGGACTTCCAACATACAGAGCCTGCTTATGCACTGCTTCATATTGGGAATTTTGTGGAGAATGTGAAATACAATGTGGATTTTGGAGGAATTGCCATGACTGGTATATTTATCAAATACATCATCATGTTTGCTTTGGTGGGCTCTTTGGAGTCGCTACTTACGGTAAAAGCCATCGATATGGTCGATCCATACAAGCGGAAGTCTGACAATAATCGTGACCTGATCGCAGTCGGTGTAGGCAATACGTTGGCTGCTTTCTTGGGCGGTCTTCCGATGATCTCCGAAGTGGCGCGTAGCTCTGCAAATGTGAACAGCGGCGCAAAGACCCGCTGGGCAAACTTCTTCCATGGCATGTTCATGCTGATCTTTGTGCTGGTAGCCACTCCGGTAATTGAGATGATCCCAAATGCTGCCCTCGCAGCAATGCTTATCACGGTTGGAATCAAATTGGCTCACCCTAAGGAATTTGTAAATACACTCAAAATCGGGCGTGAGCAGTTGGCAATCTTCTTAGTGACGATCTTCTTTACCCTATTCGAAGACCTTTTGGTTGGAATCGCAGCCGGAATCCTGTTGAAAGTCATCATGCACATGGTGAATGGCACTCCAATCAGCTCCTTTTTCAAAGCACCTATTTTGGTTTCATTTATCGGAAACAGATACTTAGTCGAAATCGACAAGGCGGCTATTTTCTCAAATTATCTCGGAATCAAACGTAAACTAGAAGAGATTCCTGCTGGCTTTGATGTAACAATTGACTTGAAAAACACGAAACTGGTAGATCACTCGGTGATGGAAAACCTACATCATTTCCAGCATGACTATGAAGAAAATGGTGGAACGGTGAAAATCATAGGTTTGGAAAATCACATTTCAGCATCTTCCCACGAGTTGGCTTCCAGAAAGCTGAGGAAACTGGTCATTTAAAATACACACTATTGGAGATTCTCTCGATGCTGAGAAGCGACGACTGATAAAGGAAATATCCTGCTAGCTTCTCGGAATGACGATAAGGATGGAATTGTCCTTAGCGCTTCCCCGGAATCCCAAGTGTAAAGGCTAGAGATTTCTTCGTCGCTGTGAAGTCGCTGATATAGGGATAGTCCTGATAGCTTCTCGGAATGGCGATAAGGATGATAATGCCTTTAGAGCTTTCTCGGAATGACGGGTAGAAGTAGGAAAGATTCCTTCGACGCTGTGAAGTCGCTGATAAAGGGATAGTCCTGCTAGCTTCTCGGAATGATGATAAGGATGGAATTGTCCTTAGCGCTTTCCCGGAAGGACAGTTAGAAATAGGAAAGATTGCTTCGTCGCTGTGAAGTGACTGATAAAGGGATAGTCCTGATAGCTTCTCGGAATGATGATAAGGATGATAATGCCTTTAGAGCTTTCTCGGAATGACGGGTAGAAGTAGGAAAGATTCCTTCGTCGCTGTGAAGTCGCTGATAAAGGGATAGTCCTGCTAGCTTCTCTGAATGATGATAAGGATGGAATTGTCCTTAGCGCTTCCCCGGAAGGACAGGTAGAAATAGGAAAGATTCCTTCGTCGCTGTGAAGTCGCTGATAAAGGGATAGTCCTGATAGCTTCTCGGAATGACGATAAGGATGATAATGCCTTTAGAGCTTTCTCGGAATGACGAGAATAAATTGACCCAGTATTTCCTGAAAAAAAAAAATCAAAATGAAACACCTTATAAAATATAATTTATTGGGAATGCTATTGCTTTTGCTGGGTTTCTTGGCACCGGCAGCAAGCGCTCAAGACAAAGAGCTCAAAATCTTCTTGAATGATGAAAAAACCCATTATATCCGAGGTACTGGCCTGGGTCAAGTTTGGGTTCGGTACACGGATTTCAATCCTGGATCTACCATTTATGGCACTCCAAAGACGGAAGGATTTGATGTAGGATTGAGACGTGTTCGATACCAGGCATTTGGACAGTTGACAGATCATGTTTTCATCTATACTCAGTTTGGAATCAACAGTTTTGGCTCTCTGTCTGGAAGAAAGCCCGGTATGTTTCTTCACGATGTGACAGCGGAATATGCTATTATTCCCAAAAAATTTACCTTTGGAGCGGGTCTCCACGGCGTGAATGGCACTGTTCGCTATTCTTCCTCTTCTGTGGGTACAATTTTGGGTTTAGATTTACCTTTCATTGAAGAATCCACCAATGATCTTTCGGATCAGTTTGTACGAAAACTCGGAGTCTATGCCAAAGGTCAATTAGGTGGATTGGATTATCGACTTTCTGCATCCAACCCTTTTCCGATTCAAACTGCTTTAAGTGCAGTTCCGACGCTTCCCGAGGGAGTCGCTAATCAAGCTTTCTACAGCACTCAAGCGCCTTCTATCCAATATCAAGGCTATTTTATGTGGCAGTTTCGGGAGAAGGAAAACAATCAATTTCCATATATGGTCGGCACGTATTTGGGTAAAAAGAAAGTCTTCAATATAGGTTCAGGTTTTGCCAGTCAGGCAAATGCTGTTGAATATCGAGCGCTCGCACAGGGAAATAAAATCTTAGCTCCAAGTAAGCAGTTTGGAGTGGATGTGTTTCTGGATTCTCCTTTGGATAAAGAAACGGGAACAGCGATTACGGCTTATGCTGCTTACATTAATTATGATTTTGGTCCAAACTACCTCCGAAACGGAGGAGCAATGAATCCTGCCAATGGTATAACTGTCGGGAAGGGATCGTTCAATGGGGCGGGAAATAACTTTCCGCTGATCGGAACTGGTCAAGTTTACTACACGCAAGTGGGCTACCTGATGCGGAATGATCTGCTGGGCAATTCAGGCACTCTTCAGCCTTACGCCCAATTAATCGTCTCGGATTTTGATCGTGTTGCAAATCCATTTACAGTCTATGATATTGGTGTCAACTGGCTGCAAGCCGGACATCGATCCAAGCTTTCGCTGGATTACCAAAGCAGAGCAATTTTGGCACAGGGAACAGGGGAGAAACTAGAAAAAAATACCGATGATCCGCGCAAAGGCATGCTGGTGATGCAGTACCAATTTGCCTTTTGAGATAATTTTAGCCTTGGGATACTCTCTCGGAGTTATTTTTTGTGGTATGTTGAATAAGAAGTTTATGAGATTTTTCAACCGGTGAGAATACGGAAAATTCTCGAACAGTTTTTTTACCATATAGAAAATATAGTCACATAGACTTAAAATGTTATTTGATTATCCGCTACTTTGCCAGTAGGCAAAAAAGGCAAGAATATAATTGGCAACGAATTGATATTTGGGCGTTTCGGTCTTCCCTGCCTACCGGCAGGCAGGCGTCTTCGGTCTTCTGTCCCAATAAGCAAAGAAAATAAAGCTACTGGTGTAATAGCGGATATACATAAAATGTTATTATTTGTTGTTTGTTTGGATCATTGATATTGTCCTGTAGGGATAGTATATAGGTAGAAGACGATAATTTATTTCGTTTCCGGCTTTTGGCCGAAATGACGTCAATCGAGATAATATGGGTTCACCAAATTGGTAGGATGTTACTTTTTCACCATATACCTGTATGCCGGAGGTAAAGACTTAACAAAGAATGTGGTAGCACCATTTTCAATTTTTGATTGAATGAAAAATTAGTATACCGTCTCACCCAATCTAACCTATCGAAAAACGCATTCAACGCGGATCGGCTGAGCGCACGAAACTGGATGACCTTCCAAGATGGGTTCATGGCATTGGCCCGGGTGGTACAGTTTACAGTAGGCAGTTTCCCAGTTAGCAGTGTTACCGTAGAGTAGGATGCTTTCAGTTCTCAATGAGCTGTCGTGGTAAGGAGCTTGGCTATCTGAGCTAAAAATAGAGATTTTAGGAAATAAGCTAATTGGTTTTGATTTATGACAAAATAAATAGAAATCTATTGAGAGTAGATTGGATAAAACAAAGCCTTGTCAAGCAGAATCATTAATGACCGTAAGATGTTAACTACACATAAAATCAATCTCTTTTCCAATCGAACATCGGCATGAAAATCACATTAATCATACTCGGAATCATCGTTATTATATTTGTCATCTCACAGGTATTTGCAATGAATAGCCAGCGAAATATTGAAACCTACGCTTATAAGGTCATTAAAAAATATGATCTATTTGAAGTGCGGAGCTACGAGGCAACACTGTTTACTTCGGTTCAACTTTCAGGGAATAAATACAAAGAAGTCTCAGGTAAAGGATTCTCCATTTTGGCAGGATATATTTTTGGAGGCAATGACCGAAAGGAAAATATAGCGATGACTTCGCCGGTGGCTATGTCTTTGGAGGATTCCATGACGATGATGTTTATGGTTCCGAAGAAATTCACGAAAGAATCACTTCCTGAGCCAAATCAATCTCGAATCGAATTTCGGGAAGAACCTGCAAAAACTGTTGCAGCGATCACTTTTGGAGGTTGGGCAACCGATGAAAAAATCGAAGCCAACAAACAGAAACTAATCACCGCCTTAACTGCCGCCGGAATCAAGCACAACAGTCAATTTTCTTTTTTGGGTTACAACGCACCATTTGAAGTGCTCAATCGCAAAAACGAGGTTATCGTGGAGTTGGAAAATACAGGTTTGAATAGGTGATTTTGAGTGATGTTGAATGCCATCGTGAGTGTCTCCACTCACGACTTTTCAATGTATGAACTTATAGGAAATGTAATTGGAGACACTCATATAGACGAAGTAGATACTCATCTAGACAAAAAAACTGATCACCGCCTTAGCTACTGCCGGAATCAAGCACAACAGTCGATTTTCTTTTTTAGGCTACAACGCACCCTTTGAAGTGCATAATCGCAAAAATGGGTTAAAATTCACAGCATGAAATCCCACCCCTCTGGAATTGTCTTTTGGAATGCATAGGTCAAATGCAGGAGGTTGAACCATGAGTAGCCTTGGGTTACAACCCATGGTTAAAAGATTCAATGGTCAAACTATGAATAGCCATGGGTTTCAACCCATGGTTGAAAGATTCAAGTACGATTCCCTCCCGCCTCGGAATCTTTTTGGAATTCAAAGTCAGATGCGGGAGGTGGAATGGGTTATTTTGCTAGAATACATGATTTTTTTAATCACGGAGTTCGCTGTGTACCCGCGGAGAAGGCACGGACAAGAAAGGTTGCGGCAACGAAGGGAACGAAGGAGGTACGAAGAGCGTGTATGATTTTAAGATTCAAGTGTGATCCTGAAAGGATCGAACCGTGAATAGCCATGGGTTTCAACCCATGG
>Ga0136560_1000415_pt1 | contig 21212 bp, 5 predicted proteins | sample AntRauMeHopE1497_FD_104925 | JGI IMG/M metagenome (GOLD analysis project Ga0136560, IMG submission 104925) | Saline lake microbial communities from Rauer Islands, Antarctica - Metagenome Hop E1 #497 | ecosystem: Environmental > Aquatic > Non-marine Saline and Alkaline > Saline | place... | reverse complement strand
TCCCCCCGTCCCCTGCTCCAACCCGCCAACTCCTCCCCGCAGTCGCCCGCAGCGCCCTCGAGGCGACGAGCAACTTCTTCAGCTACGTGGCGACCCTCATTTCCTTCGACTGGGACTTTACATTCTCCATCAACCCAGTCTACGTCATCATCGCCATCGTCATCGTCGCCGTCATCGTCATCATCGCGTACATCTGGATGATGTGCACCGCGCGCTCCCTCAGCGGCGACACCGACGAGCTCAAGCACGGCGCCGAGGCCAAGACGTGGGAGGAGATCGCCGAGGAGCGCAAGCGCACCATCCAGGCCATCAAGATCATCACCACCGCGTCGCTCAGCATCTACCTCCCCGTGTCAAAGATGACCATGCAGGTCATGGCCTGCGACTACGCCCTCATGAACACGGCGCGCACCATCTTCGCCGAGATCAAGTGCGTCGACGCCGTCACCGCCAACTCCACCCTCGTCTCCGCCGCCTCGTGCGACTGCAGCGGCTGGGGCCAGTACGGCATCTTCCAGGGCGTGTGCGTCTTCCTCATCCTCGTCTTCGTCCTCGGCCTCCCCATCCTCTGCTACACCCTCATCCAGCGCAACAAGCCCGTCGGCAGCGAGGCCGACCCCAGCAAGCGCTTCGTCGAGGTCAACGGCAAGGAGGTCCTCATGCCCTACTCCGCTGCCATGTACCAGCAGGACCTCCGCACCGACCCCAGGCAGCTCTACAACCCCTTCCTCTTCCTGTACGAGGGATACGACCGCGACTGGGCATTCTACAAGGTCATCGTCATGGTCTTCAAGCTCCTCCTCGTCCTCCCCGCCATCTTCCTCGCCAGGCAGGGCACCCTCGCCACCGCCCTCGCCCTCCTCGTCGTCCTCGCCATCTACGCCGGCCTCAGCTTCTACAGCAAGCCCTTCATCAACCCCCAGGCCGACCGCATGGACGCCACCGGGCGCATCGCCTCGGTCATGACCGTCGCGTTCTCCCTCGTCGGCAGCCCCCAGGTCGCCCCCGGCACCAACGTGGCCATGGGCATCCTCATCAACGTCGTCAACGTTCTCAACTTCCTCATCCTCGCCGCCCTCATGCTCTACTCCCTGCCCCCCGTCAAGCGCTGGCTCAAGAACCGCACCGCCCGCTTCACCTTCTCCAACTCCATCCTCGACGTCTCGGGCCGCTCCGACGACATCGTGCACGACTGGGTAGTCTACGACGAGCTCCGCAACCGCATCTGGCGTCCCTTCTGGCAGTCCCTCTTCATGCAGGCCGACCCCACCGTGCCGGACCCCGCCGACAAGGAGGCAGTCAAGGAGGCCAAGTCTCTCTCCGTCGAGGAGCGCCAGCTCTCCATCACCCGCCGCCTCCTCGCCCAGCGCCAGATCGCCGCCACCATCGGCGTCCGCCGCGTCAAGGAGCACTGGCGCACCCTCACCTACCCCGGCATGCTCGACAACTACGCCTGGGTCCAGAGGAGCCTCGAGGGCGTCGACGTCTTCTACGACGGCCTCCCCCACGACGGCCACGTGGACTGGACCACGGCCTTTGGCAAGATGTACGTCCGCACCTACCCCTTCGCCTGCGTCGTGGTCTACGACGAGGGCGGCGACCACGAGTACGTCTACGGCGGCGACGGCGAGCCCGCCAAGCTGGACACCGCGCGCAAGGAGCTCCAGGACCTCATGCGGTCCAAGCCCTTCGACTGGCGCAGCGAGCTCGTGCGTCGCATGAGCACCAGCTACCACGCCGCCCGCGAGATGGAGGCAAGCTCCGACGCCCGCCTCCTCGTCGAGGTCGTGACCGAGGAGGACAAGCGCCGCCGCATCATGACGCCCTTTGAGCGCCTCGTCTTCCTCAACGGGAACAGCTTCGAGGTGCGCCGCCGCCGCTACGTCCGCGTGCGCCTCCGCGCCATCTCCGCGTCGGGCAAGAACGTGCCACTCAACTTCGAGAAGTCCGTCCAGCGCACCGTCACGTGGCAGGAGACGGACAGCGAGGGCAAGTCCGTCACCAAGTCGCAGTCCATCACCGTCCACCTCACCTTCTCCCGCGCCATCTCCACCGTCGCCGCCAGCACCAGCAAGGCATACGCCGCCGGGTTCAAGGCGGACATCATCGGCATCGACGGGCAGGGAACGGGCACGGACCGCCGCGGCGTCTCCCACACCTTCACCAACCAGCGCGAGTCCGCCGGCGTAAGGCTCGGCCCCACGTACGAGGAGGTCGACCTGCTCGCGCAGTTCCTCGGCTCCAGCGAGGCCGCCACCATCTCCGCCACCGGCATCGCCCAGAGCGAGGCAGAGCTCGTCACCTACCGCGCAGAGCTCTACGCCAGGCGCGCCAAGGAGGAGCAGGCCCTGTCCAACGCCTTTTACGCCCACGTCTACGACGCCTTCCCGCTCCCCCGCTCCGCCCTCGAGGCCTACCTCATGGACTTCGAGAGCAACCCGGTGATGAAGGCCATCCCCGAGGAGCACGCCGCCGGCCTCGACTTCCTCTTCGCCCGCGTCCACCGCGTGACGCAGCACCCCGTGGCCGCCTTCTGGTTCCTCTTCTTCCAGGACCTCTGGGCCGAGAACAACGAGATGGGGTGCTTCAAGGACGAGGAGCTCCGCAAGAAGTGGGACCCCCGCTACCCCGACGCCATGTGCTACCGCCCCATGCCCCGCGAGGACCTCGTGGCAGAGCTCAAGGAGCAGAAGCTGCAGCAGTCCCGCGGCCTCTTCAACGACGCCCTCGTCGACCTCCTCTACTCGGAGATCGAGTCCCGCGCCACCGCGGTCCCCAACCCGGTCGCCGGGCTCGAGGAGACATCGGACGTCTGACTGCGCCCAAAGGGGCCCGCGTCGCAACCAAGCGCCGGCGTACCGCGTGAAGCGAGCCGTAGCTGAACCCCCGGGTAGGTTAGCCAACGCTCTCGCGCGTCCCGGACATGACACCCGATTGTGCGAGTCCTTCACACATTGGCCGCGCCACCCTGAACCCCACGAGCACGGAATGCGGCCACGCCACAGGGGTCACTGAGAGTGCGGCCGGACGACATCGCTGAGGGCGCCAGCCTAAAGCCGCACCAGGATGGGGACTAGGCTCGCATGACGGTGCCAGCAGCGAAAGGAGCCGCGCAAACCCGGACTAATGGGGGCGGGCTGGGCGCTCGCTCTGTCAGCCGTTGCGGCAGCAATCGCATCGACCCCGCGCGAGCGTGCCACAAGCTGCTGCGGCACAAGCCGCCCGTCCGAGCAGCTGATTCTGGCATGGCATCCCCTGATGTGATGGACGGGGCGGATCATGCGGACGGGGAGGCCGCAGCGGCAACGCCCGAGCCCGCCGCCGCCCCAGCGCCGCCTGCTCCCGCGGAGGAGGACATCATGGTCGGCTCCGTGGGCCACATCCTCAGAAATACGTTCGCCGACCTCTACGGCGGGTCTCCGCCGCCCGGGTCCAAGCCCGTTGCCCGGGCCGTGCCGCACAACCGTTCCGGTGAGCGCCCCACCAGTTGGGGGCGAGCGCAGCGCACACTTCACCAGCTTGCCGCAGCAAAGCAGTCTGCACGCATGCCATTCCAGCCGTGTCAGGACTCGATTCGTGCTCGCTCGCAGACGGGGGCGGTACTGGGCTGGACCTCCCCGAGGCCGCCGACGCGCTCGCTGACATTGAGGACGAGCTCCAGGGCACCAAGGCCGCGATGAGCAGGCTATCTGAGGGGCTGGACGCAGCTGTGCGCGATACGGAGGCGGCAGACGCGGCAAGACGCGCCGAAGCCCGTTCCCGGGGACTTGTGCTTGGCGCCGAGGTGCTCGTGCAGCCAGGCTTGCCCGGCCCACGGCCGCACGAGCTGGCACGGGACGCTGGGCTGGGCGGGGCGCGCGTCGTGTCGGCGGCGGACCTCGTCGAGGCGGAAGCAAGGGCGCTTCGCGTGCGCACGGGGAACGAGCGGGTCGGGGAGTCCGCCCCGGACTTTTATCGCACGGCCGCGGCCGAGGGTGGCGGTCCTGCGTACTTGAAGGCCACGGCGGCGTCCGACCGTCGGCTTGACGCCTCACGGTCCCGTTTCCTCGGCACGACGGGCGGGTTCGGCGGCACCAAGGGCGCCATGGGCCGCCCCGGCGGGGTGGCGGCCCCGTCCGGGCACAAGAACCCACGTAAGTCGCGCAAGGGGGCGCCCGAGGAGACGGGGCGTCGCGTGCGCTTCGGCGGGGGTGAGTCGTTCCGCCCGGCCGAGACCGCCGGGGCTGAGATGGCGTTGGAGGACGAGGAGGACGCGCTCGACCGGGAGCTCGCCCGTGAGCTTCCCACCGCACCCCCCGGCGGGGCGGCTGGGGCGGGGCGGGGGCGCGGCGGGCGCGGCGGGCGCGGCGGGCGCGGCGGGCGCGGCGGGCGCGGCGGGGCGGCCAGGCCGCAGCTTCCTCTGGAGCAGCAGGCTGCCAACGCCGCGGCGGAGGACAGGATGACACGGCCCCTGCGGTACCTGCGGAACCCGCGGTACCTGCCCGGGAAGGGCCTCCGGGCGGAGGTGCGCAGGGCGGAGGTGGCGGCCAACCGCGGGCTGGCGCCGACCGACGGGGCGGTCACGCGGAAGACGGCGCGGGGCAGGGGCGGGCGCGGGGCGGGGCCGGCCGGCGGGTCGGGGGCCGAGACGGAGCGCAAGAGCCCGCGGGGGGGCCTGGGGGAGGGGGAGTTCACGGCCCTGGGTGAGGGGGAGGGCGGGCTCGGCTGGGACGGCGCCGGGGACCTCGACGAGCCCGATGACGCCGTCGACGGCCCGGTGATCGACGACGGGGAGCCCCTGGAGACGGCGGCGTCGGTGACGTTCCGCTCCGGGGCTCTGCAGGACCCGGACGCGGAGCGGCTTGCCCGGAAGCACACCCTCCGCGGCGTCCGCGCGGCTCCCGTGGTCGAGGCCGGCAGGGCCCGGCGCGTGGGGCCGTTCCTCGCGCAGCCGGCCACGGTGACCTTCACCGACTACGCGCCGGGTGCCAAGCTGGAGGCGGAGCTGACGCTGCGCAACGCCGACACGCTGAGCCGCAGCCTCCGCGTCCTGCCCCCCGCCACCGACCGTTTCTCCTCGGAGCCGCCCGTGTACGCGTCGGGCTCGGAGCGCGGCGCCCCCGCCACCGGCGTGCTCGCGCCCGGCATGGCCGTCGTCGTCCGCCTCGCGTTCGCGCCCGACTCCTTCGCCGACGCCGACGACCGCATCGTCGTGATCACCGAGACGGGAAAGTTCGCGGTCCCCCTCCGGGCCGTGGCCTCGCCCGTCGAGACGGACCTCCCCGCGCAGACAGACGTCGGGCTCTGCCTCAGGGGCGACGCGGCGCTCACGGACATCGTGGTGACCAACAACGGGGGCCCGGCCGCCTTCCGGCTCTTCCCGGACGAGGAGTGGCCGCCCGCCGCGGGGACGGACCCCACCACCGCGGCCACGCTGGTGGCCCCCAACGCCGGGGAGGACCGTCCGGAGGTGGTGCGGGCGGCGTGGACCGCGGCGCCGCCCGAGATGCGCGGCGCGGTGTCGGCCTACGGCCCGTCCCCCGCCGGCCTCAGCGCGCCCCCCTTCTCCCTCGGCCCGGCCTACTTCCGGCTCGCGGCGGGCCAGCGCGTCCGCATCCGCGTGAGGTTCACCCCGCCCGAGCCCGGGGTCTACGAGCGCCGCTTCCACCTCCTCAGCCACCGCGGCGACGTCTCCGAGCACGTCCTCACCGGGAAGTGCGCCGGCCTCGCCGTGGGCATCACCAGGCTGGACGGCGTCGCCATCCCCGAGCCCGAGATGCTGCCCGAGGAGGCGGACGAGCGGCTGGCCCGGCGGAGGCACGACCGCGCGCGCCGCCTCGCGCGCGTGGCGGGGCCCCCGCCGTCGGACGGCAGCCCCGGCGGGTCGGTGCGCTCGGCAGCGCTCTCCGCCACCTGGTCCAGGCCGACGTCGGGCGCAAGGCGCGCCCCTGCCGCGTTCGGGGGCGGGCGGGACGACGACCCCGACGCCGCCGCGCTCACGGCCCGGGTCCGGCGCGAGGCTCGGCCGGAGGAGGTCATCGACGCCATGGCCTCGTCGCGACGCCAGCGCGCCCTCGACGCCGCGCCGCGCCTCCCTGGGCGCGACCCCCTCTCCGCGGGCGGCCCCGCCAACCCGCCCCTCCGCATCCGCTTCCACGACCGCCTGGTCGGCTCCTCCGCCGTCCGCACCGTCACCGTCCGCAACGACACCCCGCTCAGCCTCCCCTTCCGCTGGGTGGTGCGCCGCTTCGTCCCGCTGCCCCCGACGGTGCTCCCTGCCGGGTCCCCCGCGGCCGCGGCCGCGACCGCGACCGCCGGCACCGCTGCTCCGGGCGGCGGGGCGCCGTCCCCGGAGAGGCAGCGCGCCGGCGCGTCGGCGCAGCTCGGCGCGTCGCTGTCCGCCACAGGCTCGGCCGCCGCCGGGACGGGCCTCGCCGCCGCCGGGACGCTCCGCCGGCAGGCCCCGGCCGCCCACCTCATCGTCCACGCGCCAGGGGTGGGCGTGGGTGGCGGTGGCTCCCTCGGCCCGGCCGCGAGGGAGTTCCGGTTCCAGTCCGTCGCCGACGCCGCCGCCGCCATCTCGTACCACGCCATCGCCGAGGCGCAGTTCACCGCCGCGCTGCACGCCTCCTCGGAGCCCGCCGGCGCGGCCCAGTCCGGCCAGTCTCGCTGGGGCCGCGCTGTGGCGGCGTCCGCCGGCGGCGACGACCCGTTTGCCACGCCCTTTGGCATCGAGCCGTCCGTGGGGCGCATCCCCCCCCGGTCCGAGGCCACGTTCCGCGTCACCTTCCACCCGTCCAGGCCCCTCCCGGCCGAGGCCGTGGCCCGCCTCGTGGTCGAGGGCATCCCGGTCGACCCAGACTCCCCCAAGGACCCCTTCGCGCGCCCCGCGGCCCAGGGCGCCATGCGCCTCCCCGGCGACGACTCGGACCGCACCATCGACGAGCGGCTCGCGGACCTCACGGCCACGTCGGCGGCCGCCACGGCCGAGGCGGCGGCCGTCCCCCGGCGGCACGTGGGCGTCGGAACCCTCGTGCTCCACGGCGCGGGGCAGGCCCCTGACGTCATCCTCACGCCCCCCGTCGTGGAGTTCCCCCCCGGCGTGCTCCCCGGCGGCGCCGCGTCGCTCGCGGTGACGCTCCGGAACCCGTCGGGGGCCCGCCTGTGGTTCGAGTTCGACGAGCCCGAGTGCCGGCAGCGCCTCCCTGGCACGTCCGTGTGGGAGCGGGTGCCAACACGGCCCGCGGACGCGGCCGTCCCGTGGCACGAGAGGGCGCTGGCGGGCGCCGCGTCGGCGGGCTCGGGCGGGGACGACGAGCCGGAGCCGGCGCGTGAGCGGGCGGTCCTGCTGGGCGACGAGGGCAAGGAGGGCGACGATGACGATGACGATGACGACAACGACGGGCAGGGCGGGGGCCGGGCGGGGCGGGGGTCCGGCGCCGGCGCCGACGGCCGCACGGGCTCGTCTGGGAGTGACGACCGTGGCGGGGCCGGCCGGCCGCTCTTCGCCGTGTCGCCCGAGCGCGGGGAGGTCCGCCCGGGCTCCGTAGCCTCGGTCACCGTGATGCTCGAGGCCACGCGGTGCGGCGAGCTGGCCTGCGAGGTCCCCTGCCGGGTGTACTACGCGCCGTCGGGCGGCTACCCCGCCGGGGCCGCGCGCCCCCGCGGCGCAATGCTCGCCGCGCGGCTCTGCCTCCGCGCCACCGCGGTGGTAGAGCCGCCCCGCGCCCGCTTCACGGTGCCCGAGGTGGACGTCGGCCTCCTCAAGGTGGGCACCTCAGCCACGTGCATGGTCCGCGTGCAGAACCTGAGCGCGATCCCCTGCCCCTGGGTCCTCTCCCAGCCGCCCTCGGCGGACTTCCTGCCCCCCGCGGCCGCCGCCGCCGTCGAGGCCGACCCGGCCGGCCGCTGCGCCCTCGCCTTCTCCCCGTCCCGCGGCGTCCTGCCGCCCTTCGGCGAGGAGGACGTCGCCATCACCTGCCTCGCCGGCAGCGAGCCGCACCGCCTCCGGGAGCTCGTCCGCTGCGACGTCCCGTCCTCCGCCGCCACCCCGAGCGACGCCCCCGTGTCGCTCCGCGTCCGCGGGGAGGTGCAGCGCCCCCGCGTCTTCGTGGACCGCCACTCCGTATCCCTGGGCGTCTGCTTCGTGGGCGTGCCGGTGCGCCGCCGCGTCCGGGTCACCAACCTCTCGAACCTCAAGGCGGAGTTCCGCTGGGACGCGGCCGTAGGCATGGAGCTCCGCCCGGCTGGCCCGGAGGGCGCCGACGCGAGGCCCACCCCCAGGGCCGGGGCGCGCGGCGGCGGGGCCGGCGCTCGAGACAGCGACGACGAGGCCGAGGAGGGCGACGACGACGTGGACGACGAGGAGCTCGCGCGCCGGATGGCCCGGGAGTCTCACGCCAGCGCCCAGCGCCGCGCCGGCAGAGCCATGGACGCGCTTCGCACCGACAACGAGGCCATCGACCGACCGAGGCCCGGCAGCCGCCAGAAGGCGCGAGCCCGCTCCCGGCGCGACCGGCGCAGGGACAGCACGGGGGCCGACCCGGACGCGCCGCTCCGCGCCCCCTACTCCGCTGTGGTGCTCCCCGCCGGGTCGGGAACCCTGGGGGAGAAGGAGACGCGAGATTTCACGTTCGAGTTCACGCCGCGCGTGGCCGTGGGCGGCATCGACGCGCTGTGCGCGCTCGACGTCGTGGGCGTGCCCACCCCCGTGGGCTTCGCGCTGCAGGGCATGGTCCGCCCGCTGACCGTCGCCTACGCCGTCCTGAACGAGGCCGGCGCCCCTGTGGCCGACCCGGCCTTCGAGGAGGCACTGGAAGCGGTGCGAAGGGCCGCCGCTGCCGCGGGGGGCGCGGTGCCGCCGGCCGTCGCCCGCGATCCTGCCCTGTCCCCCGCCGCCCCGCACGTGGCCTTCGCCTCGGCCCTGGCCAAGCAGGCCGAGGCCGTCCGCGCCGACCCCGGCGCCTCGGGCGACGAGACCATGGAGCACCTCCGGCAGAGCCTCGCCGCCGCCGAGGCGGCCAGAGCCTACGTCGGGCGCATGCCCGCGGTAGACTTCGGGCGGCGGCACCCCACCTTCTCCCGGCGCACCTTTGAGGTGCAGGTCCGGAACCTCAGCGGGGTGCCGACGGACTTCGCGGCGCGCGTGACGCGCTACCCGGCGTACTCTGGGGCCATCTCCTCGGGGCCGGCGGGGCTGGAGCTGGCGGAAGAGGAGGCCGCGGCGCTCGCGGCGCAGGACCCGAGCGGGCTGGCCGAGGCTCAGCGGCGCAGGGTGGCGCGCGGGGTGGTGCCAGGCGGCGGCGCGGGGGAAACGAGCGGCGGGGTGGACGCTGCGCACGGGCGGAGGGACCGTGGCTTCCTCGGCCTGCCGTTTGCGGACGAGGCGGCGGTGGGCGGCAAGCCGGGCGGGAGCAGGACGGGGAGCCGCGTCGCGTCCCGCGCCAGCGGCGGCGCCACGGGCCACGGGAGGCCGAAGCACTGGCTGGGGCGGGAGGTGGAGGACCACGGCAGGTTCCAGAGCGAGGAGGGGCGGGCGGAGCTGCGGCGCCGCCGGGCCATGGAGATCCAGCGGGAGCAGCTCTCGCTGCTCAACGGCGTCGCCTTCCAGGTGTGGCCCCGCACGTGCCACCTGGCGCCGTTTGGCACCGCCCGGGTCCTGGTGTCGTGCGTCGCGGACATGCCCGGCCCCTACTCGGACGAGCTCGAGGTCCTCATGGACGGCGCCGCGGCCTTCCGCCTCCCCCTCAGCGTCACCGTGGTCGGCTCCCCGCTCTCTGTGGATCCCACCACGGCGGGCATGCGCTGCACCGTCTTCCCCCCCGCCCTGTCCTTCGGTGACCTTCCGGACGGCGCGGGCGCCGCCACCAAGCTCATCACCGTCCGCAACACAGCCCCCCTCGACGCCCACCTCCGCTGGGACATGACGCTGCCCCGCGCGCCGTCCCTCGCCGCCCCTGCCGTGCGGCTGGCCATCGGCGACGACGGCGAGGGCGGCGCCCTCGTGGGCCTCAGCCACTTCTCGGACCGCGGGCTCGGCGGGGCGGAGCCCCCGTTCCGCGTGGAGCCGGCAGAGGCCGTTGTGCCCGCGCAGTCGACCGCGACGTTCCGCGTCATCGCAGTCCCCAAGTCGAGGGGCGAGGACGACGCGGAGGCGGAGCGCGCCAAGGGATGGGAGGATGCGGCCGCGGGCCCGGGCTCGGCGCCGCGCAGGGCCCTGCTCGTCGCTGATGCCCTCTGGGTGCCGCAGGGGACCGATCCCGACGCCGAGATGCTGCGATCCCTGAGGGATCCGGCCGCGGACGACGCCATGGCGCCGGCCGGCGGCGCCGGCGAAGGCGACGCCGAGGACGCGGGGTCGGAGCCCGACGTCGCGGCCGAGGTCAGGGAGCGGATACAGCCGGCGGGGATGCAGGCAGCGGAGGCGATGAAACCGCGGCTGACGCGAGAGACGCTCCGCCTCGGGCTGCTGGTAAACCCGGTGCTGCCCAGGCTGGCCGTGGACGAGGAGCCGGGGCCGGACGGGCTGCCGTACGTCGGCCTGCGGGTGTGGGCGACGGAGCGAGAGACGCACGAGTCCTTCGCGCGGCAGGTGACCCTGACCAACGACTTCGACCTCAGCCTGCGCTTCGGCGTGGAGGTGCGGGGCCCCTTCCTCATCGAGGGCGTCCGCACGGCGGCGAAGCAGGCCCCCGGCTCCGGCACCGACCTCACAAGCACGCTCCGCGACCTCGAGTCCCGCGGCGTGCGCACCCTCGCGCTGCCCCCCCGCTCCAACGTCGTCGTGGACGTGCGCTTCGACCCGCGGGCCGCGGCGGCCGCGGGCTGCTCGGCGGCGGCCACCGGCCTCGCCGGGACCGCTGCCCTCAGCACGCCGGCTCGCCAGGCAGGCATCCCAGCGGCCTCGGGGCCCCTCTCGGAGCAGCACCGCGGGGAGCTCGTCGTCACCTTTGTCAGCGGCGAGCAGCAGCGCCTCAGCCTCGTGGCAGAGCTGCAGCGGCCCAAGCTGGTGGCCGCCCCGCCCGTGTCCAACTTTGGAGTCGTCCGCTGCGGCAAGCCCCGCGTCCTCCGGCTGGCCATCGGCAACCCCACGGTCGTGACGGCGGAGTGGGCGCTCAGGCACGTGCCCTGGCCCGCCCCCAAGCCCAAGGTGGACGTCGATCTCGGAGCGCTGGGCATCGCGGCGGCCGACGGCGTTCGCGAGCTGACGGACGCGGCGGCGTCGGCGGCGGCGGCAGAGGTGGTGGACGACCCCACCGTGTTCGGCTTCAGCACGCACAAGGGCAAGCTCCCAGGGCCGACAGTGGACCTGGAGGTTGCGCCCAGGGCTGCGGCGCTGCGGGAGGCGGGCGGGGCGCCGCAGCCGCTGTCGCTCGGCGTCCGCTTCGCGCCCAAGCGCGCCGTTGTGTACCGCAGCCGCTTCCGCGTCGAGGTGCGGGCGGGGCAGCCGTTCGAGGTCGTCTTCATGGGGCGGGGCACGCACGCGGAGGCTTGATTGGGCGGCTGTGGCGGTGTGACGGCGGTGACGTGGCGCCCGAAACGCGGCCACGGACCGATTCACGGTGCGGGCGTGCGCGCGCGGGCCGAAGACACGCGCCCCAAAGACCATGCGATCGGGGCGGTGCCAGGCATCAGTACAGGAAGGGGATGAGGAGGGCGGTCTGCTTGCGGTAGCGGCGGAAGTCGTCGCGGTCGCCCCACTTGCGCTCGGCCGCCTTGTCGAGCATAGGGATGCCGCTGACGAAGAGGAGGAGCAGGGTCTCGAACAGCGGGGCGGCCGCCACTGCGGGGAGGCGGCACGGCAGGAAGCAGCCGGCATTGTGGCGCGCTCTCGCAGCACAGCGGTGGCAACGCCCCGGGAGCCGCAGCCTTGCGCAACGGGCACGAATTCCGGAGGCACGTCGGCCGCGGGCTCACCGAGCAGCCAGGCGCCGCCGAGGCCGCGGATGCAGATGGCGGCGAGGATCCACCACATGGCCATCTCCGCCGCGTAGTTGGGGTGCTGCGACCAGGCCCACACTCCCGTGGTGATGAAGGAGCCCTTGTTTGCGGGGTCGGCGCGGAAGGAGAGCTTCTGGAGGTCAGCGACGACCTGGATCACGAAGCACAGCGCCCACGCTCCGGCCAGGGCAAAGTCCACGCCGTCAAGGGGGAAAGTCGGCCCCGCTGCCGAGACCGCGTACGCCGGGAGCGCGGTAACAAGGATCCACACGGCCTGGAGCGTCCAGGCGACAAAGAAGCGACGCGGGTTGGGCATGATCTCCTTGAAACGCTTGTCGTGTCCATCCCGCATGATCCGGAACACCAGGAACGAGCCGAGGCGAAGCGCCCAGACCAGTACCATCCCGGACGCAAGCATCGCCCGCGGGCTCGCCCAGCCGTCGTTGGCCAGGAACGCAAACAAGGTGCAAAGGACAAACCCGGACGTGCCCAGGGCATCGTAGAACTGCTCCGTCTGGAGCGTGTACGCAACTGCAAACCCCGCCCTGCGGTGCCCAGTCGGGGCGCGGCCGAATGGGGTCGCAGCTCCGAGCGCCGGTAGGCGGAGCAATCAGAGCTATCGCGGCCATTCGGCCTCACCACTGCAGAACAAAGTTTGCACCGATGAGCGTCAGCCAGCTGAACTCCATGATGTCCCGGCGTCGCGATGACGGGGCGAGTGCGGATGGAAGGTGTCGGGGCGCCGCCGTGTGACGTGTCGGGCAGAGGGCCGTGGCCGAGATATCCCGACTTGATTGTCGCATGCGCTCTCGTCCTTCCCCTAATGGTGGGGTCTGACGGTGAGGTTTGCGCGCCTTGTGCGTGAGCGCTTGTGTCAGGGCCATTTGTTCGCTGCACCGTGCGATTCACCGCAAGCTTGCATTCGACTTCATCCCTCGTCGCTCACTCGTCCGTAGAGTCTTCCTTCAAGGTCCGGAGCAGCTCCCGCAGCTCCGAGGCGCTCAGCTGCCGCCTCAGCTGCTGCGCAACGTCGCCGACCGCCGCGGGCGCCGGCGCGGCCGTGGACGCGCGGGGAGGCGGGAGCGGCCGGGCGCGGGAGTGACGCCCGTCCGGCTCGGGCGACGTCGCGGCGCGCGCCTGCATGGCCGCCGCGAGCCCCCTGATCTCGTCCAGGGCGCTCGCGAGGCCCTCCTGCGTGCGGTCGAGGGCGTCCCGCATCTCGCACTGCTCCCGGAGCACCGCGGACACCGCCTCGGCCGTGCCGTCAGACCGCACGGCGCGCGTGACCTGCTTCACCACCTGCCGCAGCTGCCACGACACCCCCATGCCCGCGCCGCCGCCGCCGCCGCCGCCCCCGCCGGACCCCACCTTCGGGGTGCCGGGCGGCACTGCGCCCCGCCCCGTTTGCAGCCCCAGCACGCTCTGCAGCCCGCCGTCCTCCGACGCGTTGTCGTCGCTGTTGTCAGGGCCCCCGCCGCCCCCGCCACGGGCCGTGAAGCGGCCCTTCTTCTGCCACTCGTCGCGCCGCTGCCTCGTCTCCGTCAGCTTCGCATAGAGATCCCGCTTGCCCCCGCGCCCCGCCTCGGACGACGAGTCCGCCGCGGCCCCGGACCCCCTTCCTCGGTCCCGGGCCGTTGCAGCGGTCACCGCGGTGATCGCTCTGGAGTGGGAAGGGCGGCGCTGCCGGGGGCCCGCGCCCTCCGCCGGCTCCCATGCGGGAACCACCCTGGCGCCCGCCAAGGGCCCCGCCGTCGGGGCGCTGGAGGAGAACGCGTGCGACACGATGCCGGTCTCCGCCGCGGTGGTGTCGCCCTCGCCCGACCCGTCGGCTGCCGGCTGCAGCCGGCCAGGCCGCCGCACCGCACGCCCAACGATTATGGCAGCATTCACGGCGGCGCGGAATCCGGGCGCCGCCCCCGTCCCCACGGCGCCCCGCTGCGCCTTGCGCCTCGCCGTGCGGGCAGCCCGGACAAGCTCTGCCGCGTCGGCCGTCCCGCCCCCGGCGCCGGCGGCCTGCCCGCCCCCGGCCTCGGCGTCCCCCGCCGGCGCCGCCCCGGGCCCGTGGGTCATCACCGCCGTGGCCGAGAGCCTCCGGCGCTGCTTCCCCGTCGGGCTCCCCACCACCGCCGTCCCGTCGGCACCGGGCTCCTGCCCAACCACCGACGGGCCCTTCTGCCCCAGGCCGCCGAGCGTGCGCAGGCCCATGAGACCCGCGATGGACCCCGCCGCGGAGGAGCGGCGGCGGCGCTTCCGGGCCGTCGCTGCCGCCGAGCGGCGGCGCACCACCCGGCTGTCAGTCGCCACCACCTCCCCGTGGTCCTCCTCCCCTGCGTCGCTCGGTGGCGCCACGCCGCTCGCCTCGGCCTCCGCCTCCCGCCCGGCCCTCGCCCGCACCATCGCGCGCTGCCTCCGCGTCGACGCGTCGCCCCGCAGGTCCGCGATCCGCTCGTCCACCTCGGCGGCAAGCGCCTCCGCGATGCCGTCCGCGAACGTGTCGTCCTTCACGTACGGATTGTACACGAAGGACCGCAGCGAGGGGACGTAGCCCCCCGCCTGCACGGGGAAGAAGGCCGCGCGGCGCTGCTCCCAGCGCGGCACGTCGTCGTGCAGTCCGATGGCCACCGCCGCGAGGACGGGGTCGTCGCGCTCCAGGTCGAACTGGTCGGGCTGCCCCAGCGGGCCCGCATCGATCTCGTCCAGCGCGCCGGCCTGCGAGTACACGTCGCTCAGGTCGTCCTCGAAGCCCTCCTCCGCCCGGAACCGCTCCCGCTCCGCCTCCTCCTTCTCCTTCTCGTCCTGGGAGTAAAAGTACGCGAAGTTGGCCCCGAGGATCGTCACCGGCAGAGCCAGGACGAGGATCCCGACGAGGGCGAGCAGAGCCGCGATGAAGCGCCCCAGGGTGGAGTTGGGCACCTGGTCGCCGTACCCCAGGGTGGTGAGGGTGACGATGATGAACCAGGCCGTGGCGGGGATGGACTCGAACGGGGTGCGCTCCCGCCCGGTGCCGAACTCGTTGAGGCGGAGGAAGGTGCCGGTGTCCGGGTCGTACTCCCCGCCCTCGGCGATCCAGAGCAGCGCGCCGAAGAGCACCACTCCGATGGCGATGAAGAAGATCATGATGGACAGGGCGTCGGCCGAGGCGAGCATCACCTTGGCCATGAGCTGCAGCGTGGCGCTGGACTTGCCCAGCTTGAAGATGCGGAACACGCGGCCGAGGCGGAGGACGCGGAACACGGTGAGGCCGAGGCCGCCGCCCGACGTGGACGACGCCGCCTCGATGTAGAACGGCACGATGGCGAGTAGGTCCACCACGTTGAGCGGCAGCACCACGAACTCCCACAGCCGCCGGAGCTCCACCGCCACGCGGCGCCGCCACGAGTCCACGGAAGCGCGGGAGCGGAGCTCGTCCAGCTGCCGCGCCTCCTCCCGCACCGCCTGGTCGTCCAGCGACCACGTCGACTGGAACGTCGTCACGTCCTCGGGCGAGCCGCAGCAAGCCCGGCAGCACGGCCCCGCACGGGCGGGCGCCCGCCTCCCGCCGCGACGCATGACCCCCGGCGGGTCGGGCGCGAACCCCACACGCCGCCCGGCCGCGCCGCCGTCCGAGTCGGCGTCCTCGTCGTCCGGCACCGTGTCACCCGCAGGGACCACCTTGGCGCTCCCCCGCCTCCTCGTCGTCCCCAGGAGGGGCGCCGCCGTCTCGCTGCCCGTGCGGCCGCGCTGGTGCCCGTGCGAGATTGTCTTGCCGTCAGCCCCGGCGGCTCCCAGGGACGGAGACGAGGGGTCCTTGCCCTCGGCGGCGCCGGACACGAGGCGCTCGCGGCCGGACGACGGGCCGGCCCCGGCGAGCGACGGCCGGGCGGTCGGGGTGGCGTCTTCATTGGAGCCGGACGAGTACGGCGCGGCTCCCCCCGCCGGCTGTGACGTCATCCGCATGCGCTGGAACTCGGTGATCTGCCCCGGCTGCATCACCCCGCTGAGCATGCGCACCGACTTGCTCGGCTTGATGTACCGCGCCGTTCTGGCCACACCGCCCCCGGACGAGCCGGGGTCGCCGATCTCCTGGACTAGGCGCCGCCTCGACCGCGTGCTCCGCAGCCGCCCCATCTCGGAGCTGCTCATTGCCTGGTGCATGCCCTGCGCGCTCCCCTGGCGCGACGGCGAGGCCGTCCAGGAAGAAAACTTATTCCCGGACTTGCCCGCCAGGTCCCCCGCCCCAAAGCTCGACGACGCGGGAGCAGATCCGGGAGCGTCGGGCTGCGAGCCGGACCCGGAGCCGAGGCTCACGCGCGCCGGCGTGCGCGGCGCGGCGGCGGCCTTGGCCGGGGGCGCTGCGACCGCACGGAGGCTGGCGAGCCGGTCGCCGCCGTCCGCCTCCAGCGCCGACATGAGCGAGTTGCGGCCGCTCCGCCCCGCCACGAGCTGGCGCATCCCGGGGCTTCCCTTCTCCGAGGACCGACTGCGGGCCGCGGCGTCGGCACGGGGACCTCTGTCCGACCGGCCGACGACGGTCAGGCCCTCGCGGCGCCGCCTCCGCCGCTCCTCGTCGTCCTCGTCGTCCTCGTCCACGTCGTCGTGCTCGACCTGCTCGACCCGCTCGTCGGCCAGGTGCGCGTCAAGAGCTGACCGCCCGGTGTCCGGGCCGCGACCGCTCAGGCTGCCTGCCGACGTGGCGTCCTCCTCGTCCTCCTCGCCGCCCCGCCCCCCGCGCCCCGCACCGCCCATCGCCGCCTGGACGGCGGCGTGCGGGTCCCTGCGCGCCCCCTCGGCGCTCCCGCGGAGCACGAGGGGAGGGTCCCTCCCGGCGCCGGCGGGGCGCGCCTGCCCTGCCGGGCAGCTCGACCCGAAGGAGGAGCCAGCCATGTTGGACGCCGCCGCGCCGCCGAAGGACCCGAGCGGCACGGACCCGCTCGCCGTGGGGTTGGACTGCCCGGCGAGAAGGGCCGCCCTCGGGCCGGCAAGCCGCTCGGACGCCAGACGCCCGACGCCGCCCGCACCGCCGTCCTGCCGCTGCCGCCCCTCGCTCGCGGCCGTGCTGACAGGGTCCGCCCACCCGCCCGGCCGGCTGGCCGCACGGTCTGTCGCTGGCGGCGACACTTCGACCCCTCGCCCAGCGAGATCCGCTGCCGCGGGGGCCCCTCCCGCGGCCTCGGCCGCCGCCGGCGCCCCGAGCGCCCCCGCGCTGGCCCCCGACCCGCCAAGCCCGCCGTCCGACGTGCGCCTCGGGGCCGTGGGCGACGCTGCGGTCATGTCGCCGCCCGGCTCGGACCGCCGGGCCTGGGGCTCCACCGCCAGGGCGCCCCCCCTCGCGCCCCCTCCCCTCGCCGAAGCGGACGCCGGTCCCGTGAGCCGTCCCCCCGACGCGAACGGCGTCCTCGCCGCGGTGCCGCCGCTAGTCCTGTCGCGATGCTGCCCCAGGCGCGCCCGGGCCGATCGCACCCCGGCCCCGTCGCCGCCCGGTACCCACGACCCTGCCGACTGCTGGCTGTCCGCGCGGGCCCCGTCGCCGCCGCCGCTCCCCCGCAGGGGCATCAGCGCGCCGCCGGACCTACCCGCCCCGCGGCGGTCTCCCGTGCCGTCGTCCCCGCTCGCGCTGGCGACCACGGCATCCCCGTGCCCCGGCCGCTGCCCCAGCCGCAGGCTCACCCGCTTCGACGCCCCCGACCGCGCCTCCTGCACGGCCCTGGCCCCGCCCTGCTTCCGCATCCACGCCCCCGCCCCGGCCAGGGAGGACCGCTTCGCCTTGAACTCGGCCACGTCAGACGCCCGCCCGGCGGCCATCCTCGCGGCCTCTGCCACCCGTGCGGTGTGCTGCGCCTTGGAGCGCTGCTTCACCTCGAAGCCCTGCCCGCCCTCGCTCCCCGCGCCGGCCGCCGCGGGCACCCGCGCGTCGGCGAGTTCCGGAAGACCCGGCCGGTTCCCGGGACCGGCACCCACCGGCGAGAGCCCGCCCACGGCCCCGTCGTCCTCATCCTCGTCGTCGTCCTCGTCGTCGCTCCCACCCCCTCCCCGCGGCCGCAGCGCCCTGCGCTCGAGCATGCGCGCCTCGAAGAGGAGCAGCTTGGAGTCGGCGTCCTCCTCCCTCGGCACCGCGCTGAAGGTGAACAGGCGGGCAAGGTACTCCACGGTGAAGACGCCGATGGCCACGCGCTCGATCACGTCGAACACGATGAACGGCTCGTTGAGCACCTCCGTGGCGTAGCGGTACGTGGGGAGTGTCTCCAGGCTGAAGGTGATGCAGGAGAGGATGATGAGCAGGGTCACCAGCAGGCTCGCAGCGTACGCCGCGTGGGACGTCCCGGCGTCGGCCAGGCACACGTACACGCTGTACCGGAACTGCCCGGGGATGCACATGCAGATGGGCGTGCCGGCGCCGGGGTCCTGCCCGCGGACGCTGTCGCCGCTGTGAAGCTTGGCCACGGAGCCGCCCCGCTGCCTCGGCGGGCCGCTCCGCGCGTCGTCCCACGGCTCGTCGTCGGGGCTCTCGGTGGAAAACATGTCGTGGGGGATGCCGGTGCCGCCGCACCCGCACCAGGGCTGCCGTGGCCTTGCCTGCCGGCTGGACGGCGGCTGTGCCGGGCCCGGCCTCGCCAGCACCGCAAGCTGCTCGCGGTCGGCCTCCGAGGCAGGACCCGAAGGCCCCACCGAAAGCGACTTGACCATCGAGGCCTGCGCCTTGTCGATGGGGACCGACGCGCTGCGCCTGACCGGGCGGAACGTGTCCCCCTCCGGCATAGTCTCAAGGTGGGGCGCGCTCGTGTTGCGCCCTGCTGTCCTGTCTTTGACCCGCACTCGTCTTGGGATGGTACCGTGGCTGCTTCCGCGCTTGCTCTTGGAATCGGCACTCCGCCCGCTCTCGCTGCGCGGAAACCGTCTTCCGTCCCGGTCCCGACCAAGCCTCGGAGCCGGCATCTGCGAGCGGCCGGGGTGAAGGCACGGAACGGACGGGTGGGCAAAAGCCACCGACGAGGCAACCTGGGGCTGCGTCGCTCGGCTCAAGGGCTGGGAGGGCGGCAAGGCGACCCCGCCGCCGGTTGGTCGCCCACCGCAGTTCTGCGTCCGCCGGCACAGCCCCGGAGCTCCCCTTGCGCTCCTTTGCCCTGATTCGACGGTCTGAGGGCTGCAAGCACCAGCACGCTTGCATCCAGGGGCGGGGCGGGGACCGATGGGCGCGGGGGGAGCAGGCTTGGGGAGTCGTCAGCGGTCGGCCCGTTTTTGGTGCGTCTCACCGTGCTGCCGAACCTGGACGACTTGTTGTCGTCCGACGCGCCGATGTCGGACGCTCGCACACGCCCCAGCATCCCGGCCGCGTGCATGTCGCCCTGCAGGCCCTGGGCCAAGAGCTGTGGGGACGCTCACGAGCCTGGCGGCGAGTCTGGCATCGCAGACAGAGCAACGCCAGCTCGCATGCCAACCCAAGCATCTGGCGGCGCCCAACTGCTCGCCGCGCCCACTGCAGCCACACGACAGCAAGCTTGGGCTGCCCCTCGGCGCGTATCGGCCACCTGACGCGGCCCGGCGTTCGGCTGACCTGCTGCGGATAAATGCAAACTCAAGTCTGAATCTAACCCTGTGAAGCAAATCGGTGTTCCTCCAAGGCTCGCGAACTCACCCCACGGTCACCCCGCTGCCATGGTCCGGCCGGCATCCGCCGCGGCGCTGGTGCTCGCGGCTGCCTTGTCCGTGGTCGCGGCGCAGGACAAGGTCCGCGTCGTGTACCTTCCCATTGACGAGCGCTTTACCACCCGGACCGCGCTCATCAACCTGGCTGGTGTTGCGTCGGGCCTTGCCGTCCTGGACACGCCACCGATCGAGCTGTTGTCGCAGAAAGCGGAGCCTGCGCCGCTGGACGCGCTCACGTCGTGGACGGCGGCTGCGCTCGACGGCGCCGACGCCGCCGTCATCTCCCTGGAGATGTTTGTGTACGGCGGCCTCGTGTCATCGCGGAGGAGCAACATGAGCGAGGCAACGGCGACGGCTCGCGCGGGGGCGCTGTTTGAGCTACTGGCGGAGCAGCGGGCTCGCAACCCCTTGTTCAGGTCCTACGTCGGCGCCGTAGTGATGCGCATCCCTTCGTACAACACCCCTGCGCAGGACTTTGAGGACCCGTGGTACTGGGCCGTGCACGGGCGCGACCTTTTCGAGTTCTCCTTCCTGTCCTCGCTGGCGGCCGTGACCGGGAACGCGACGATCCGGGCCGAGGCGCAGCGCTACCGCTCCCTGGTCCCGCCCTCCGTGGTCAACGACTGGCTCTGGCGCCGCTCCCGCAACGCCAACGTGACGGCCTCCTTCCTCGCGAGGGTGCCCGGCCGCCCTGCGGCGCCGCTGCCCCCACTCTGGCCGGCCTCCTCCGCCTTCCCCGCACTCTTCGTCACCCTCGACGACGCGGCACAGTACGGCTTCGATGTCGACGAGGCCAACGCCACTCGCGCCCAGGCCGCGGCCAAGGGCCTCCTTGGCCCCGTCGTCCGCGTCTACCCCGGAGCCGACGAGGTGGGTCTCGTCACCTTCGCTCGCGTGCTCTCCGACGCCGCGAGGCTCGCGGGCCAGCCCGCCCCCCTGGTCGGCCTCTCCTTCCGGAACGCCTCCTCCGCGTCGCTCATCCCAAACTATGAGTCCCAGCCCATGCTCGCCACGGCGCTTGACAACCTCGCCGCCGCCGGCGCCAACGTCGCCCCGTGGAACGGGTCCGCCGCGACTCTGCCGCCGCACGGGGCCCCGGCCGGGTGGGAGGCTCTCGTCCTGGTGAGCAACTTTGACGCCGAGCCGCAGCAAGAGGCCCCGCTCCAGCCTGAGGGCGGAACCCAGCCCCCCAACGGCGGGTTCGCCGGCCTGCAGGGGCCGCTGTGCGGTTGGGAGGTGCCCGTGGCGGTGGCGGACACGCGGCTGTCCAACGGCGCGGACGCCGCGCTGGTGGCGTGGCTGCTGCGGACGGCGTCGGCGTCGTGCCCGGCGGCCCTGTCGGGGATGCGGCGATTCGCGTACGCGGGGTGGAACACGGACGGGAACACGCTGGGGACGTCGGTGGCCAACGCCGTGCTCCTGGCCCTCGCGCGGCGAGGCGGGGCGGCGGCGTGGGCGGACGGCCCCGCGCCGCCCGTGCCGGCCCCGGCCGCCGCCAACGCCTACTTCAACACCCTGCGGCTGGTGGAGGACCGCTGGTGGCAGGCGGATTACCGGACGTCGATCCGGGCGTGGCTGGCCGGCACGCCGAACCAGACCGACTACGACCTGGGGGACGACCTCCCCTTCTACGCGCAGTGGGCGGGGTGGCCCCTCGCCGGCGCGGCGCG
>Ga0136560_1000414_pt1 | contig 21239 bp, 9 predicted proteins | sample AntRauMeHopE1497_FD_104925 | JGI IMG/M metagenome (GOLD analysis project Ga0136560, IMG submission 104925) | Saline lake microbial communities from Rauer Islands, Antarctica - Metagenome Hop E1 #497 | ecosystem: Environmental > Aquatic > Non-marine Saline and Alkaline > Saline | place... | reverse complement strand
GGGGGGGGGGGGGGGGGGGGGGGGGGGGGGGGGGGGGGGGGGGGGGGGGGGGGGGGGGGGGGGGGGCCGCGCTGGGGGGGGGGGGGGGGGGGCGTTGGGGTGTTGGGCTGGGGCATCGCTCGGCCGAGGCAGGGCCGAGGGCAGCGGGCGAACTTGCCGCCCGCGCCCCATGCACAAGGCGCGACCTCACCGGATGGCCCGGATGTACTCGCGGAACGTTTCCTCGTCCACCTCGACCGGCACGAGCTTCCCGTAGTGTTTCGAGTTGTAGCAGCGCTGGCAGATCAGGTGGCTCGCCCCGTCGGCGGCCGCCGCGGCGCCGTGCGGGTCGTTCGACGACGTGGCGCGCTTGACGGCGTCAGTCTGGGCGGCCGTCCTCGCCGAAACGACGCGCTCAATCGCCTTCCGCGGCAGGAAGCCCGCCCCAGTCTCCGCGTGGCTCTGGAGGCCAGCGCCGCATCCGCTGCACTTGAGGCTACCAGATGTTCCCTTTGGCAGCTTCGGGCGGCCCGCGAGGGCGGACGCTGTCCTCCGGGGCGCGGCGCCGCGAAGCGCTCCCGCCATCCGCGGCAGCAGCCCGCGGCTCCGGGATGCCCGTACCACAGCCCGCCAAGCCATTGTGAGGTGCAAGGCTGAAGCCAAGAGTGCGGACACCTCCGGGTGTTCACACGGCGTGTGAGGAGGGGGGGGCTGGTGGCTCTGTTTTCGCTTCCCGGCGGCAGCTGGCCGGCACCCGCGCAGTCTCCGGGATGGACGGGGACGACGTCCGCGAGGCGTTCGTAGCCGAGCTGGACGAGGCCGACAACGCGTCGTGAGCGCAGCGCATCCAAAGGCGCCGGCCCTGGGCAGCACCCCGCCACCCACGCTGAGTCCGCCCGGTGCCCCCGCGTCCCGCAGTGATGGCGAGGGGGATGCCGACGGCGCCTCGGCCGCGATTGACGAGGCGCTTGCGGAGGACCGGCTTCGGGCCGAGGCCAAGGGGGTTGGCATGCACGCAGCCCTGCGCCACGCCAGGCCGGGCGCGAGCGGTGGGCCCAAGGCCGTTCTCGCGGACAAGCGCGCGCACGACCTGGACGAGGACATCCGGGTGAGGCGGCATCGCTGGCGCTCGGGGTCGCGGCGTCAGCAGATGCATGGCGCGACGACGTTGTTGCCATCCCCGGTCGCCCCTCGTGCCTGATCGCGTGCCCCGCAGAGGCGAAGGGCCGCGGCAGAGCTGAGCAGCAAGCTGCATGACATGGCCTACGGTGTCGAGAGCGCCACGCCGAGTCAGTCCTTCGCGGCATCGGGCGCCGCCGCCGCCGATGACGTGGTCCGCGGTTTCACGCCGAGGGCAGCGACCCCGACGGGGGAGGAGGAGGCAGAGGAGGAGGATGACGACGACGACGCGCTGGCGGCGATCCGGCGGCGGCGGCTGGCGCAGATGCGACAGGCCGCGGCGGCGCCGGCCGGGCGGGTGGGCGCTCTGGCGTCCAAGGCTGACATGGGGGAGGCGCTCGAGGGTGACCGGCGGGACGCCTCGGAGGGCATGGCGCCGCGGTGGAGGGTGGTGCACCTGGCCGAGGGCTGGCACGCGGGCTCCCGGGCGGTCCAGGCTGCGCTGGTCGGCGTCGCGGGCCTGTGCGAGGCGGCCTCTGCTGCCGGCGCCCTCCCCGCCCCCGTCGCGTTCTCGTCCATCGCGGCGGAGACGGCCATCCCCGGCCTCGACCCCGACGCTCTGCCGGCCATCGCGCTCTACCGGGGGGGGCGGAACGCGGACCAGCTGCTGGGGGTGCTGGGAGGGGAGGAGGCCGCCTCGGCCGCCACGGTCGAGAGCGTCGCGGGCCTCCTCTGGGGCGCGGGGGTGCCGGTGCCCGCGGCACCGTGAGGCCGGATCGGGCCGCGTGTGCTTGGGTTGGGGCGCGCCGGGGCTGCGACGCGCGTGGCGCCGCGAAGTGAGATCAGGATGTTGGGATTCCCGCGGTAACGAGCGCCGCACCCGGCACGCGACAGCCCGGCAGCTGCCGCCCGCTCGTGAGCGACGCTCGCGGCGGGGACTCGTGTGCCGCGCGATCGAGGCCAGGCCGGGGGAGTTCGGGCGCCGGCTCCGGGGCGCTCAGACGGCGCCGCAAACACACACCACGCGCCACCCCCGCCCCGCTGCCCTCCCCTCTACGCGCCACCCGCCTGCGTGTCCATGGCCAGGTAGGCCGAGAACGTCCCGGCGGCGGAGCTGGAGTTGCTGATGCTGCCACCGCCCCCCGACACCAGCAGCTCCGCCGACCCCACCACGTTGTGGCAGAGCAGCGTCACGCCCCGGGTAGAGCCGTCGACCCGCGCGACGGCGGCCTGCCCTCCAAAGAACCAGGAATAGAAGCCGGAGCCGTAGCTGACCAGGCCCGACGTGCCGCCCTCGACGGTGAGTCCCCATGCGGTCTGCGGCTGCTGCCAGTACGGCGTCTCCGTCTGCATCATCGCCGTGATGACGTCATCCGCGCCGCTGAAGTTGTAGTTGTAGGCTGAGTTGTGCTCCACCGCCGTCCCGTACAGCTGCACGCCCGACCCCTGCACCAGCCAGCCGCGGGGCACCTGCACCTGCAGCTCCGCCCCCGAGTCGATGTCGTGGTCCGCCGTCCAGCCCCAGCTGTTCTCCACGTACCCGCTGCTCCCGGGCAGGAAGTGCCACTGCCCGTACGCCGCGTGGTAGAGCCGGAAGTGGACGTCGTACACGGCAGAGCCGTTGCCGGCGGCCCACTCGATGAGCTGGGCCCCCGGCGCGTCGCTCATCACGGTGATGGTTAGGTCAGCCAGGGTGACGGGGGCCCCGGGGAGGACCCGGATGGCGGGGACGGGCGACGACGCGTCGCGGAAGGGGGCGGCAGAGCCGTCTACGGCGAGGGTGGACAGGGCCTCGCCGACGAGGGCGGTGCCGGGGCGGACGGCGACGGTGTCCGTGAGCCGGTAGGTCCCGGCCGGGAGGAAGACCAGCGCAGAGCTGCTGTTGAGGGCGCGCTGGAGGCACGCGGTGTCGTCCGCGACGCCGTCGCCCTTGCAGCCGCCGTCGGTGACGGCGTTGAACGGCGCGCCGGCAGAGTCGAACGTCGGCCGGGGACGGTTCGGGAGGGGGACGTCGGCGCGCCACGGCGTGACGTCACCCTGTCCGTTGAAGTCCGGCGAGGGCTTGGAGCCGGCGTAGCGGTGCCCCTGCCGCCACGCCCTGACCGTCGCGGTGCCGACGGCGCTGCCCGGGAGGCCGGGCGCGATGACCGGCGTGCGCGTCGCCGTCACGCGCTCCAGGACGACGCCGCGCACGGTGCCGGGCCAGTCCGTGGCCACACCCGTCCCGACGTCCTCGAACGTGGCGTCGGTGAGCACCACGCTCGTGACGGCGCCACCCTGGAACGACACGCCCACGGGGCACCGCCGGAAGGTCGGGGCGATGACCGCAAACGCCCAGTTCCAGATCAGGTCCATGCACGCCGTGGTGGAGTCCGAGATCGTGATGTTCCGAAGCGTCCACTGCTGCCCGCCGATGCTCAGGCCCGTCTCGCCGCCCTCCACCACGATGTCGCCGAGGAAGCCCCCGCCGCCGTTCTCGCAGAAGAGGCCGCCCTTGGACCCGGTGGCGTTGATGTACACGTCGCGGATGGCCGTGGCCTGCGCGACCGCCCAGTGGAAGCCGAACGTGCCCGGGTTGTTGCCCACCTCGACGTTCAGGTGCGACACCTCGTGGTAGAAGTTGTCGGTGTGCTCCCCACCGGGCTGAACCGTGGCGGAAATCTGCGAGAGAACGGTCGGGGGGGCAGGGGGGCGTGACAGGGCGCGAGCCAAGACCGAATCGCTGCTGCCTTCAACCGCCGGCTCCCCCTCACCACGTAGGGCACGCTCGACCCTGGGGCAAGCACGATGGTCGGGCGGCACTTGTAGTTCCCGACCAGCTGCGTCCGCATCCACAGCGGCAGAGTCTGGCTGACGAGGTACCGCCCGGGCGGAACGTACACGATCGTCGGCGTCCGGATCGTGTACTTGGGCTCGCGCCCGTCCTCGAGGGCGGCAAGGAACGCCGATGTGTCGTCATGCACGCCGTCGCCCACCGCCCCGTAGGCTGTCACGTTGCGGAACGCCTGCCCGTGAGCCGTGCGCTCGAACCAGGTCTCGCAAGGGTTGGCCGCGGCAGACGCCGCGCACAGTGCCGCCACCACAGCAGCGAGCGACCGCATCATACGTTCGACTCGGCTTTGCGGTCGCGGACGCGGCAACGAGTGAGCGCCGGCCTGGCTTGGCGTCCAGACGCGGAGAGGCAGCCCTGCCGGTTCCCGCCCCGTCACCACCGCCATGCACACCCCGCGCTCCACGCTGTCACGCGCCAGGGCTCTAGCAACAATGGCTGCAGCGGCGGTGGCTACCAGCGCGTCGGCATCACTGCCGATGCGCGCGCTCGGGCGGACGTGGGAGACCACCGAGGTGGCCGACGGCGTCCAGAGCGTCAAGAAGCGCATCGCCCTCATGCCCAGCGGCAGCGGTCGCATGGTCAAGCCCGAGGCGGACCCGTTCCTGCTGCTCTCCGAGGACTGGATCGAGAAGCCGCTGGGGTTCGAGGCGCACCCGCACCGCGGGTTTGAGACCGTTTCCATCGTGTTCAACGGCGCGCTCGAGCACAAGGACTACAGCAGGCGCACCAAGGGCACGTCGGCCGTGGTCAGGGGGCTGGACGTGCAGTGGATGCGCTGCGGGCGCGGCATCGTGCACTCGGAAATGCCCGCCGACGACTCCACGACGCACATGCTCCAGCTCTGGGTGAACCTGCCCTCGCGGCTGAAGATGTCCAAGCCCGGGCACGCCGAGCACGGCCGCTCGGACATCCCGGTGCTGGACCTGGGGGCGGGCTACGCGGCGCGGGTCATCGCCGGCCCCGCCAGCGGCGCGACCGGCGCGGCCAGGACGATCCACCCCGTGACGATCCTCGACGTGACGCGCGGCGGGCTGGACGGTGGCATCCCGGGCGCGGACGGGGCGGGGGAGGGGCCGGGCGCCGGCTGGCGCAAGGGCGACAAAAGCACCGCTGACGCCGAGGCCGAGATCGTGCTCCCGGCCTCCTTCAACGGCTTCCTTTACGCCGTGACCGGGGACTGGTCCGTGGGGGGCAAGGCGCTGCCGCGCGGGTTTGCGGGGATGCTCCCGCCCGCAAAGCCGGCCGCCGGCGCCGGCGCGGGAGCGTCCGGCGCGGCCGCAGACGTCGATGCGGCGGGTGAGGCCGAGACCACGGGCGCGCCCGGGCCACAGTCCCGCCTTGTGCTCCGGCTGACGTCGAGGGCCAAGGGCCGCGCGCTCGTGTTTCTGGGGGAGCCCATCGCCGAGCCGGTGGCCATGGCCGGGCCGTTTGTGATGAACACCGAGGCGCAGCTGCACCAGGCCTTCGCAGACTACAGGGCGGGGAAGTTCTGAGGCCGCGGCCAACGCTTGCCGCTCCCTCCCGGCGCTGAGCGCGCCCCCCGGGCTGCGAGCGCCTGCAGTCGTGGGCCATACATCATATGTCTTGCGTGGGACCAAAGGGGGCCCGGCTGCCCGCGCACCGGCGGGGGCACAGACTTTTCTGGTGCTTGTGATGCGATCGGCCTTGCCGAAGGAAGGCTGCGGTCAGACCCACGTGCCCGTTTCCATGCCACTCCGCGAGCCCAAGGCTCCGCCATGGGACTCTGCGCGTCTTCTCCTGTCGCCTCAGGGCGCATCGACGGCGACGTGGTGCTCACGGGCGTGAACAAGTCGGACCTTACCACCATCGTGGCGGCATCTTTGGCGCGTTCCTGCGGCGCTAACATCAAGATGGTCGCAGCGGTGAGTGGCACGACCCCCCATGGCGCTTGCACCACGCCCTGGATAGAGCATGTGAAGCAGCCAGCCTTCCGCCCAACTCTTTCCCCGGTTCTCGTCGCAGTCTGGTGAGGACGAAGCGGCTCGCGCCAAGTTCGGCTCGTCCGCCATGGACCCGCTTACCCTCGCCGCCCTTGACGCCGGCAAGGTCCGCCTCGACCAGTGGATCCAGGCCGCGGTCGGCATTCCCACGGAGGCGGGCTCGGACCCCTTCCTTGAGGCCACCTCACAGCTGGCCGCTTTGCTCGTGAGTCATGGCCCCGCGCACCCCTTCGAACCTGATTCTCAGCAAACGCATTACGGTTCGCCCGAGCACGACCTCCCGTAGTCCCGAGGGGACGGCGGCTGAGCGCGGGGCGAGCGGGGCGGGGGTTTCCGCAACGCCGCACGCCTCTTCGTCCTCCGAACGTTGATTTTGCCTCGCGCAGGCCGGGATCCTGAACAAGCCGGCGCCCCCGGCGCAGAAGAAGCTCCGCCCGGCCGCGATGGGCGAGCTTGCGAAGCTCGAGGCCAGCCTTGCCGCCAAGGGGCGCCTCTCCGACAGCTGGCCACTCACGCATCGCGCCGCCGTGACGGCGGTCCTGTGCTGGCTGCTCCCCGCGGCGGAGCACTGCCGCTGGTTCCGTCCCGTGGCCAAGCCCGGGAGCTTCCCGCTGATCCGCGCCACCCAGGAGCGCCTCGACACCACGGTTTTCGTTCGCTCGGACACCTTCTCGCCGCCCACGGCCGCCGACCTCCGCGAGCACTGGGCCAAGCCCAGCGTGATCAAGCGCGGCAAGGCCATGGGCATCGGCCGCCTGCAGCACCAGTCCATGCGGGTCTGGATGGCCGGCCTCGTGACCGACGCAAAGGCCGTGCAGGCAACCATCGCCGCCGCCGCCGCGAGCCCCGGCGCGGCGCTCCTCCGCTCCCTCATGGACCGCCTGGGCTGGTTTGTGGAGCTGATGGACTGCCACAGCATCATGGAGGACGACGTCATCTACAAGACCATCGAGGGTCTCGGTGAGACCGCATCGGCCGCCAGCCGGTGCCGGGCAGCAACGGTGCCCTCCGGCCCTGGTCCGCCCTCGTGTGGCCTCGCGCGCCGCCCCGCCGCCCCTGAGCCCACTCCGGCCGCCCTGACCCATCCCGCCCATCACCGTCCCGCCCATCACCCTTCCGCCCCCCACGCTCCCCCCGCAGCCCCCGGCTGCACCGCCATGCACACGGTGGAGCACATCCACGAGATCCCTGCCCTGGTCAAGCTCGGCGAGCAGATGAGCGCCGCCGTCAACGCCGTCACGGCGGCATCCGATGGCGAGCTCACCGACGACGAGAAGGCAGAGCTGGTCACGGCACTGGAAACGGCCAGCGCGGAGGCTGCGACCCGGCAGGAGGCGTCGGCGGCAGAGCACCACGCCATGGCGGCCGAGGCGGCTGCCCGGGCTGAGTCCCTCAAGGCTGCGAAGGACGCGGCCGAGGGGGAGGCGGAGGCCGAAGGCGACGCCGCCGCCACGGGCTCGGCGCCCCCGTCCCCCTCCCACGTCGGGGTGACCGAGGCCGAGGCCGGGTCGCGCCCCGCGGCCCTAGCCGCGCTCTGGGCCGCCTGCCAGGCCTTCGTCGACTCTGCCCCCCACGTGGAGGCACACTTCGTCGGCGAGGAGACGAACCTCTTCCCCCGCCTGCAGAGCCTGTCCCCGCAGAGCCACGCGGAGATCTTCCGAGAGGTGCTCTCCCGCGTCCCCCGCTTCGCCGGTGGCCTCCTCCCCTTCATCCTGGGCGGTCTGGACCCGGCGCAGGCCGACCAGTACCTCTTCACGCACCGCGCCCACGGCAAGCACACGCCGGAGGAGTGGCGGTCCCTCGTCGCCGACGTCGCGGCGGGCGTGGAGCGCGGCATGCTTCGCCCCAACAAGTGGCGCGCCATCCTCGACCGATGCACCGACGTGCGCAAGGCCAACGAGGAGAACGAGGCGGCCGCCGCCGCCGCTGACACCGAGGACGACGCCGTGCCCGCGGCCACGCCGGCGGAGAGCGCCGTGCCCGCGGCCACGCCGGAGGAGTGACCCGCGCCGCTCAGCAGACGGAGGGGCGAGACGCGCAGCCCCGCGATCCCGGCCCGGGCGCCAGGCCGCTCCAGCTTTCCGCCCCGGGGCCGGGCCCCAACTGGTCGCGCGACCCCACCTCGGCCAGATAGGGGCGCCTTCTACCAGTGACGGAGAACGCCACAGCCCCGCTTGCGCCCGTCGCAGCGCCTGACGCCTGCCCGCACACGTGTGGCCTCGCTTTGCCGAGCCGAGGAGCGTGAGCCCGCATCCCCTGTGCGTGCGAGCGTCAGCTGCAGCGCGACAAGGCAGCCCAAAGCGATGTGGCGTGGCGCCCCACTCGGCGACGGGGAAATCGCAATACAATGGTCCAATCCCACCTCGCGCCATGCGAACATTTCCACGCGCCAGCACTGGCACGCCAAACGAGCTGATGGTGGCAGAAACAGAAAGATTGCCTGCTATGGCACGCTGCCCCCCCCCCGCCCCATGGCCACCGGAGCAAAGCGACTCGCATTGTGTTCCACCGGTGAATTCTGAGGCTAGGTTTACAAGTTCTTGGTGGCGGGGCGGGTAAAACGGCTCTTGGCACTCCCATCATGACTTTCCCCTGCCGTCCCGCAGCGGCACTTGCTCATGGTGGGACCAAACACACGCCCAGAACCGATGAAAGCTGCGCACAGGGTTCAACGAAGCGAAGCAGGGCCGAAATTCGCACGGAACAGCCGTCGATCCAGCCAGGCTGGTTGAGGTCCAGTGGCCGAGCGGGTGGATTCTAATCGTCGGCGCTTTCCACCGCTGCGCGAGTTCCCGGGTGCCATGCGGGGTTTCCCGAAAGCCCGGCCATTGCTGCGGTCGCGGAGTCCTGGGCGTTGGCCATCACAGAGTCCATGAGCGGCGCTGACATTGGGCGATGGCAACGCCCGGCTCGCCTGTCTCTCTGCCACTCCGCGCGCCGACGCCTCCGCCATGGGAGTATGTGCGTCGTCTTCCGCCACGCCAGGGCGCATCGACGGCGACGTGGTGCTCACGGGCGTGAAGAAGTCGGACCTGACTACCGTCGTGGCGGCGTCATTGTCTCAATCCTTCAATGCGGACCTCAGGCTGGTCGCAGCGGTGAGTGACGGGTCCGGGGCTGGCGGACAGCGTCTGTCAGCACAAGATGGTCGGCCAGCTTGACTCTCGTGACGCCCTGTGCGCCTCACAGCCAGGGAAGGGCGGTAAGGCTCGCGCAGCGTTCGGCACCGCACCCATGGACCCGCTCAGCCTCGCTGCGTTGGGAGCTGGCAAGGTCCGGCTCGACCAATGGATCTATGCGGCAGTTGGCATTCCCTCGGCAGCGTCACCTGAACCCTTCCTTGAGGTCACCTCGAAGCTCGCGGCATTGCTCGTGAGTGACGCCGTGGGCGCGTCCCACCGAGCTCACAGCACTACCCCCATACTCAGTGTGGAAGTCGCACGGATATGCCGGGCACGTGAACGTTGGGCCAGCAGCCCACGGTCAGACTGCTGCGGCTACGGGGGCGGAGGCATTGATTGACTCACGACCGCCCAGCTCTCATGGCCTGCGAATGTTCTGCCGCCCCCGCGCAGGCTACGATTTTGAGCAGGCCTGTGGACCCGCCGCAGACAGCGCTCCTCGCGTGTGTCAAGGATGAGCTCACGAAGTTGGAGGTCATCTTCGAAGTCCCGACGTTGGCGGAGTTTCCCGAGCTGTGGCCACCCACGCACCGTGCCGCCGCGTCGGCAGTCCTAAGCTGGCTGGTCCCTGCCGTAGAGCACAGCCGCAGCCCTAGCCCTCTGGTGGCAGACGGCAAGCTTAAGATGTTGAGCCTGGCGCAAAAGAGTCTTGGCATCATCGACACGGTACGCCCAGACGGTTTCGTCATGCCAATGCCAGGCCAGCTGCAAAACAACTGGTCGGCACTTTGACGTAAGCATGAGGGCCCAAGCAGTCCTATGGCTAAAACTCAGGGAGCGGAGTCTGCCCTCAGGCACCACCGACTCAGTGAATGTTCTGTGACGAATCGGCTCGAGGTTTCAAGCTTGTTGGGCGAGGGCCTTTGGTGATTCTTGGACTGCACGACCACCTTGGCAATGCATAATGGGCCACAGAGTCGCCCGACAGTTGGATGCGAAGCCTTGCCTGAGTGCTGCCTGACCTTGCATCGCCGTTGGTCTGATTGCAACCCATCAGCCATTCATCGGCTGAGAGACTAGGATCGTGAGCCAACACTCGTGTGAAGGCATCTGGGCCAAATGGCATGTGGACCTCGTGCACAACTTCCAGGGAGCAAGCAACGCGCAAGCCCTGCTCGTGTGAGTCTCGCGTCCCCCTCGGCGCGCCGAAACGACAATCAACCACTTTCAGGTGCATAAGCTGCGCTCACCGCCGCAACATGGCCTCACCCAGCCCCAGCCAAACGGACCCCAAGGCCGCCACCACCCCCGCCACAAGCGTGAGGCCCGCACCGGCCAGGCCCTCCCCAACGAACACGCACCCCACTGAGCCGCACACGCTGCCCGGCTCGCACCCGGCTGGCCCGCCTTGCAGCGCCTGCACGCTCGGCTCCGACAGCGACAGACACGCCGCGGGGTTGAGGGCCACTGCCGCCGCCGCGGACGCCGCCACGAAGGCGAGCAGGAAGGGGCCCCGCAGGCACAGGTCCAGGCGGGAGAGAGCGGCGCGGGTGCCGGGCCGCAGCCGAGGGGCCACGGGCGGCGCGACGGCGCGGTCCGTGACGCTCGCGAGGAGGCGCCGGAGGTGGCCCAGGTCCGTGACGGCGGTGAGGAGGCCGAGGGCGAAGGAGGACGTCGCCGCCGACCGGTACCGCACGCATGGCGCTCCAAGGGCCCCGCCCGAGGAGTGGAGCAGGGCCCCCGCGACGGCCGTGCCCGCAGCAAGGCTCCTTGGGGCTGCGGCCGCAACGCGTGGGTGACAGCGGTAGCGGCCTTCGCACAGCCCTCGCCCGAGCAGGGCTATGCGCACTGCCACGGGGCCGATGGCCAGGCACAGCATGGCAGAGCCGATGCCGGGGAGGCCCGCGTTGGTCATCGTGACGCCGGCCATGAGCTGGTTGCACAGCACGGCCACCGACACGAGGCCGGCAACGGCGTCAGCGACGGCTGGGTGAGGCCGGGGCGGTACGGCGCACGACGGCGGGGCCCGCGCGGCGGCCGGCGGCGGTGCCGGTGCCGCGCTACCACCCGCAGCCGCGACTTCAACGCCAGGGCCGCCGGTCTCGACCCGCTCGTCGATCGACACCGACGACGCCCACGCCCCCTCAGCCCCTGCATGGGTCGCTCCGCCACCGTCGCTGCGCGACTCATCGCTCCGGGTCTCGCTGCTGTGCCCCGCCGCGGTGGAGCCCACTTCCCAGGCCTCCCCGTCGTGCCCGGCAGACGACTCCGACACGGCAGAGCCCCACGGCCGCGCCGCCCGGAGGCTCCGCGCGGGCGAGGTCGGGACCACAGGCGCAGCGGCTGGCCGCGGGGGCAGCCAGCCGCCGGAAGAGGCTGCCGCCGCGGCTGCCGCGACGCCGGCCGAGGGCCGCAGGCCAGCTCCGGCCTGTTCCGGCCCCCAGAGGCCCTGCCCGGGCGGGCCGTCCGCCAGGCCCGGCCCCCGTGCCCCCAGTGCCTCGGCTCCGCTGCCTGTTCGCGACCCGGGGCGCGCGAACTCCGCTGCCGGCGCCGCCTCTGCCACCGCCTCATCGTCCTCGTCCTCGTCCTCCCAGTGGGATGACATCGACGCGTCGTCGTCAGTCTCGGCCTCCTCCACTACCGCTTCGAGCTCCCCCACGCCCAGGCCCCGCTCCGCCGCGTAGCTCTCCGCAGACGACATCGCCGACACCGACCGACCGCCGAGGTCGATCTCCGACCGGCTCCCGTCCGAGGAGCTGGCCGGTGCCACCCTCACCGTGCCCCTGGGGCGCAGCCGCCGCCTCGGGCGCCGCCCGGGGGCCCTACCCCGGCGGGGGATGCCGAGCTCCGCCATCCCCGCCCCGGCCTCGTCTGGCGCGCAGCACCCCCCGCCCGCCGGCCCCCGGCACGCGAAGCAGGGCCAAAGCACCGCCCGGGCAGCGCACGCCCCCACCGCGCACACGCACCCAGCCGACACGGCGCGGCCGAGCAGCACGTCGTCCGTGCCGGCCACCACTGCGTCGGCGCTCCCCCGCCGGCTGCCCGCGTCGCTCGCCCTGCGAGGCGCGGCCCAACCCCCCTGCCCGACGCTGTCCAGCGATGCCGAGTGGGTGAGAAGCGTCGCTCCGAGCACCTGTGCGACGCCGACACCAAGCCCCATCGGTTCGGCGAACTCAAAAACAGACCCGTGGGCACGAGCATACATGCCAACAAGCACCAGCGCAACGCCCGCCACCGCGACCCACGGCGCCGCCGCCGACCACGCCGCCGCGGCAGAGCTCGTGTGACACGGTACCAGGGACCGGAGCGGCTCCGAGTCACCGTCGCCAGTGGACAACAGAGCCGAGAGCACGGCGCTCGCCACGGCCCGCGCACCCGCACCCCCACCTGCCCAAGCCATGGCCTGCTCCCTTGCGCCGCTCGTCAGGCAGCGGAACACCGGGAAGGCCGACACGCTGGCCGGGGAGACCGCGGAGAGCAGCGTGAGGGCTGTCGACTGCGCCGGCGAGTGCCGCAACGCGAGCGAGAGGGCGTCAGCAAGGTAGGCCGGCGAGGCTGTCGCCCTGTCCACCGAGTCGCCGGCGAGCCAGCCGCGCTGCCGCGTCGACAGGCCGATGTGGGCGCAGATGCAGTCGGATGCGTTGCCAGCCGACGACCCGAACACCGCATCGACGCTCGCCCGTGCAGGATTCGCGCACCACCCCGGGCCTGCCGCGGGCCCGGGCGCTGCCCCTGACGGCCCGATGAGCCTCGCCAGCTCTCGCGCGTCGCCAGATAGCGACAGGCCCCTTCCCGCGAGCGACACCCGCCACCACTCAGCCTGAGGCAGGCCCAGCACCTGCGCCGCCGCCGTCCGCAGGCGGAGCGCGAGTCTCTCTGCCGCGGCCATGGACAGCGCCGCCGAGACGTCTCGGAACGCTGGATCCACTGCCAGCCCCCCGAGGCACACCTGCACCACCATGGACTGGCCAAGCCGTCGCCGCGACGCGGTTGCGGCGGGAAGGTCCCCGCACCGCATCCCTGCGCCCGCCACGACGCCCCACGACTGACGTGCGGGGAGGGCCCGACGGGCCGGCGACAGGATCCGGTCCCAGGGGGCCGACGACGTCCATCGGGCCAGGCTCGACGGAGTCAGCTCGTCGCTCACGCCCTCCCTCCCGAGGGCCCCGAGCGCCCCCGTCCAGCCAACCGGCGACGGCCACGACACGCCGAGCGCAGGCATCCCGCCCCGGAAGCCCTCGCTGTCCTGCCCGCCGTCGCACAGCCACGGCGCCACCTCGACCAGGCCCCGTCGCTCCCGGCTCCTGCAGAGCGCCGACGCGTCCACCAGCGGGACAGCGTCCCTGCCGCACACGACGGCGCACTGCACCCGGCCTGCCGTGGCAGGAGTCACCGGCCCGACGGCGCAGGCCACCGTTCCGTTGGAGACGGCGGGCATCGCGGCCAAGGCCATTGCGGGCACGGACTCGGCCGTCGCGACGCGGCTGGCCAGCGTGATCGGCACGGACGAAACGTGAAGGGTGACCACTGCGGTGTGTCCCCCTACGTCGTTTTCGGTCGGGACGCCCGGCCGGTTGAAGTATGTGTCCGATCCGATGTTGAACTCGGCGCTCAGAAAGCTCCTGTTCACAGGGACGAGGTGCGTCGGCGTCCTCTTGAAGTGGATGAGCGCCTTGACGTCCGTCATCTGGCAGAACACCGACGCGTTGGCTGGTAGCCCCGGCTCTGTGCCAATGGGGGCGTTGGAGGAGATGATGGTACCGTCGAGATCGCCGCAGTCAAAGGACCCGGACTTCCCGTTGAACCACGCCACGATGCTTGCGTTCAGGCTGCTCCTGGGCTGTGCGGCGACGACGACGTGCTGCCAGTTGCCGTTCAGCGCAGCCAGGCTGCCTTTCGGGCCCGACGCGATGAGACGGGGGAGGAACATCCCGTAGGGCAGCCACTCCGACGAATGGGGATCTATCTCAAAGCCCGGCGACGCGTTGACGGTGAAGCCGGCCTGCATCGGGCTGCCGTCGGCGCTGTCGCCAATGCGCACGAACGGGGCGAGGCCCTGGATTCCGCCGGGCTGTCTGTCCACCACATCCCGCGGCCCCACCGCGATCACATCGTACGGGCTCGCGCGCGACGCAGCTCCGCGGTGCCACACGCTGTACACAAACCCTTCCCTGACGCCGCTCGTCAGTACCTCGGCGAGCGGGCGCCGCCCCGCCGCGTCAAGCACCCCGAGGTCCCCACGTGACGTTGCGACCTTGCCTGTATGCGCAACCGCCACGCTTCCGAACACCGCGCCGAGCCCGACCGCCCCGTGGAGCGTGGACAGCGGCCAGACGTAGTCCAGATCACAGCCACCGCCGCGGACGCCCGTTGCGTTGCCACAGAATCGTGCGTTCTGCACGCAGTCGCTCAGTACCCCGGGCAACGATGCTGAGGCGGCGGCATCGTCGAGGATGCGGGAGGTGGACCAGCTGACCGACGAAGCGTCGTGCGGCCACAGCACTGGCCCACTGGGGCCGAGCGAGCACGCCGGCGACGCAATACCAGAGGAAAACAGCAGGAGTATCGCCCCTGATGCCTGCCAGGCCGCGCCCATCCTGGCCGGGCAGTGCGGCTGCAACCCCTGTTCTTTTTTTCTTTTTTTTTTCCGCCGACGGGTGACTCTGCAGCGTTCGATTTCTCGGCGGCCGGCCGGTGATGAGCGCGCCCCAGGCCGTGAGTGCGTCACGCTTAGAGCTCAGGCCATGAACCGGGGCATGCTGGTGCGAGCGGGGCGCAGGCGGAGTCAGTGCCGGGCTGCCAAGCTGCCAACGGCCCAACCACTCAAAAAGTCAGGTCAGTTCCGTCGCGCGCGGCTTGCACAATGACTGCGGCGGCCGATGCAGCGTCTGATGACAGCTCTGGCATGGCCGCAGCTGCTCGGCTAGCGGCGCCGTCGTGAACGGCGACAGCAGCGGTCATCTGCGCCGAGTCCAGGCGCGCCTGCGCCGCCATGGCCCTGAGACTGCCCATCAGCGCATCCGTCGATGTCGTCAGAGCTTCGTCTCCCGCGGGAAGGAGCGTGGCGGCCGAGGCATGTGACAGAACAATGCCAGCCGTCCTTCTCGCCCTGCAGGGGCTTGGCAGGCCGACTGGGCGCACAGGAGCATGGGTGCGCCGAAACGACGGGGCAGACATCCTGATGCGCGCTGAGCCGAGCCTCACCGAGCGCTTGTCGCCGAGGGCGGCGCGACGGAAGACACGAACCAGGCCGCCCCAGCGCTCGCTCCGCACCGCGCCGCATGGGCGATTCCCCTCCTCGACCTGCATGAAGCAACGGACGATGTGGTGGTCGCAGAAGCGCTTGGAAGGACGCCGTGGGGCTGCGGAGCCGTTCTTGCGCGCAGTCACTGCTTACCCGATTGCCGCCCCGTCAGCTCCGCCTGAAGCAATCCCTGCGCGGCGGCCTTGCTCCTCGGCGTCCCTGACGGCGTCCGCATCCCCAGCCAGCGCGATCGCGAGGTCGTGGTCGTCCATAGCAAGTCAGCTGCCTCAGCGGAGGCTGTAGCGGCTTTGGCGAGCTGGATCGGCTCCCGCCAAAGGTTGAGCTGCTCGGCCAGAAGCTGGGAGGTGCTTCGTGTGCGGGGCAGGCGCACGCAGAGAGTGCATCAGCCGGCGGGGGCAGTTTCCGTCGCGTCCGTGGTAGCACCCCCCCCCTCTCTCGCGTACCGGAGCTGGGCCGCAGCCCGCTCCTCAGGCGCGCCCCAGCCGATCGATCGCCGACTCAGGGGCGGGCAGCTCCTGATTGGCAGCCGCTGCACCCCGATCCGTGTTCTTCTATTGTCGAGCTTGGCAGGGCTGGAATTTGTTCTCGGGGTCGCTTCCTGGCCGGACAAGGCTCACGCCCACCCCCGGAGACGCCGGGCCGAGTCCGAGCAGCTCGCCAGCGCTTCGGGCCAACGATCATGTCCGCCTCAATCGACTTTTCGTCCCTGACGCTTGCGACGGCGGAGGCGTTCGTGGCGGCCAAGACGAGCACCGTGAGCATCTGCCCGCTGGCATGAGTGGTTTTGCGCCTCTCCCAGGCGCCCAGCCACGCCCGCACGGGGACTGACCGTGGATGAATGTGCCGCTGGTTGCCTGGCCTCGATGGTGGGTGGCCGGGATACCATGGATGGGGCAGGCGAGGCGGGTTGGATCCTAGAGGTGGATTCCGCGAACTTGCAAGCTCCCCTCGCCGCGATGCTTGGCCCGGCTGGATGCGCATTTCTCACATCGTAGTGTCGTTGCTCGTGCTCCCTCGAGCTCGCAGGAGCGCCGCGCCGTGGTGGAGAAGCTCACGCCCGGCTCGGATGACCAAGTTTACCTTCTCACGATCCTCGCCGAGCAGGAAGGTTCGATCCTCCGTACCCGAGTCACGCCGTGCCGGGCGCGCCAAGCACGAACTTCTACACGCGATGCTGCGACCTTGTGCCCGCCGCCGCGACGCAGGGTTCCCTGATGACATCCTCGCCCAGCTCACCGGCATGTCCGAGGACTTCAAGGTCTCGCGGCAGTACAAGAAGATCCGGACCATCGAGCGCATGCAAAGCCGCCGGGCACTCGCCAGCGGGGGCGCGGGGGACGCGGAGGCCGACGCATCGATGGTCAAGGTGTTGCGGCAGGCCGTTTCCCCGGGCCTCTCGCACGCCAAGGTCACTGCCAGCCGCGGCGAGGAGGCTGCCGCGGCGTTCGGCCCGCCCGTGATGCCCGAGGACGTCACAGCGGCGCTGTCCGTGAGCGCGCAGCTCGAGGCCGTGCGCGGCCGCCGCTCCGACGCCGACCGCGCCTCCACCTCCCAGTCCTGGGTCAACAAGCTCTCCGCGGACGCCGGGCTCATCGAGGACCCGGCCGCGCGCGCCTTCCTCGCGGACTCCGCGGACCGCAAGCTCGCCCTCCGCGAGGCCGTGCTCTCCTGCGGCCTCCCCCTCGGCGCCGACCGCGTGCGCATCGTCGGCGAGATCCTCGCCGCCAACCCCGAGGACCGCTCCGTCGCCGTCGACGAGCGCAACCTCGCCGGCATGACCGGCTCTACCATCATGGCTCTGCTCTTCGAGGACCGGTCCCGGCCCCGCGTCCAGCCCCGCGCCCGGGAGCTCTACACGCAGCTCTGCCTGGAGGAGCTGCAGGAGCTGCGCCGCCGCGGGGCCGCCCCGCACCTCGGCCACGACGACGCCTGGGTCTCCGCCGTCCTCGCGCGCCTCGGCCCGGCCGAGGGCACCTGCCTCGACGACAGCAGCCCCGCCGCGGAGGACGCGTACGTCGACGCCGTCTCCTCCTTCGTCGACACCCTGCCCCCGATGCGCAACACTCTCCGCGCGTGGGTCCACTTCCAGCGCTGCCGCCTCGCCGAGGAGCGCACCGGCTCTTTCGCCGACGCCCGCGACGCCCTCCTCAGCCTCCTCCGCCTGCCCCTGCTCTGGTCGGGCTCCAAGACGGACAAGGCTTCCGCCCGCCTCCTGAGCACGTCAAGCTCGCTCTGCGAGTCCGTCCGGCTGGCCCAGGGGCCAGGCGCCGGATTCCCGCTCTGCATGCCGGCGCGGGGGGCGGACGTCGAGTCGCTCCTCGCCCGCGCGGTGCGCGAGCTGGCCACGGCCGACGCCGGCGCCCTTGCCGCGGCCGGCCGGGAGCTCTCCACCGAGTTCGCCGCCCGCCTCACGGCCGAGGCCCACCTGCTCGCCGGCGACACCGGCCGCGAGTGGACGTCGGCGCTCAGCGAGGGCGCCCTGAGCTCGCTCCGCACCCGCCAGACCCTCCGCTTCGCCAGCACCCGCACGTACTTTGGAGTCGACGAGGCGGCCGTGGTCCGGCTCCGGGTCAAGAACGTGGGCCGGCTCTCGATCTCGCTCTTCGAGCTGAACACCACCGCCATCTACCGCGAGACCGGCGCGGAGATCCGCACGGACATGGAGCTGGAGGGGCTCGTCCCCGCCGTCACGGAGCAGCGGCCCATCGACCGCTCCCCGTTCCACGAGGCCGTGGAGGAGATCGCCCTGCCCGCCCTCGCGGAGGCCCGGCGCGGCGTCTGGGTCCTGGAGGTCGTGGGCGCAGGCCAGCGCGCCCGCTGCGTCATCCGGAAGGGCGCCCTCCGCCTCGTGTCCGCCGTCACGACGGCCGGCCACGCGTTCCGCGTGCTCGACGAGTCCAACCGGCCGCTCCCCCTCGACGGCGTCAGCCTCTGGATGGGCGGCAACCACTACCGCCCCGAGGCGGTGGAGCACCCGGCCGCGTTCGCCTCCCCCGAGCGCCTCGCCTCCGAGGCCGCCTCCACCATCATCATCCCCTTCACCGGCTCCAGCCCCTCCACCAAGACCGTCGTGGCGACCCTGGACCCGGCCCCAGAGGATCCTGCCTCCGCATCGGCGGCATCGGCGTCCTCGGGCCGCCCGGCCGCCCCGCGCGCCCCCCGCGGCTGGTCCTTCTCCTCGCTGCATTCCTTCCGCCACATCCGGGAACAGTACGAGCTGCAGTGTGGCTGGGACGTCGACGCCCAGGCCCTCGTCCGCGATCACAGGCGCGCCCTCGTCATCCTCAGGCCCCGCCTCTACCTCACTGACGGCTCTGCCCGGCTCGCCCCGGCCAGCATGAAGCTGCTGGCAGACGTTACTCTCGTGGCCACGAGCGTCGACCTGGACGGCACCGAGTCGAGCCGGACGTGGGGCGGGCTGCGGCCAACGTCGGGGGAGGAGATCGCCCTGCCGTTCGCCGTCCCTGACAGGGTGCAGTCCGTGCGGTTCGAGCTCTCCGCGACGGCGGAGCGGGCCTGCACCGGCGGCAAGGTGACGCTCTCCGCGTCCCACTCGGTCAGCACCGGCACCGTTGAGGCGACGGCCTTCACCGCGTGTCCCTTCCTGCGCCGCGAGGCCGACGGCTACAGGATCTGCGTCCTCGGCAAGGCCGGCGAGCCCGTGGCAGGGGTCCGCCTGACCGTCCGGGTGAGCAATCCGGTCTCCAGCTACACCCACACCCTGAAGGCCCAGACGGATGACTCTGGCAGCGTGCACCTCGGTCCGCTTGCCTGCGCGTCGGGGGTCGAGGTGTCCTGCTACGAGGCCGGCATCGCCCCGGGGTCCTTCTCCCTCGCCCCGGACTCGGCGAGCTTCGCGGCGGACTCGTCGTGGGCCGCGGAAGACGACGCCGAGCAGGCCCTGGTCCCGCACGCCCTCGCCCCGTCGGAGCGTGGCGTCGGCCGGGCAAAGCTGTGCTCTGTTCGGCCGTGCCCGCCGGGGGGCGTCGCCTGCGGCATCGCCGGCGCCCCTGACGGCGTCGTCCTGTTCGAAGACCTGACCCGCCGACATGCCCGGTTCGACGCTGCGCGGGGATGTCTCGTGGTCTCAGGCCTGCGCGAGGGCAGGTACGTCTTGCTGACCCGCAGCCCCGACCCGCGCGACACCGGCACGCGCGTCCTCACCCTGTCCGTGCGGGCGGCCGAGCTGTCCTCGAGCGCCGCCGGACTGGGCCTGCTCGCCGACGCAGGGGCCGTCTTTCACGTCCCGCGCGCACCCCCTGTCATGGTCTCGGGCGTGAGCCTGCTGCCAGACCTGTCGGCGCTCGTCATCGATACTGCCGGGGGCGTGCCGGCTAGCTCCTCGTCCGCGGGCATTCGCGTCCATGCCACGCTCGCGCACTTTGACGGGACGGATCAGCCGGGCCCGCTGCTCGGCTCCATCGGAGCCGTCGGCCGGGACGCCGCTCTGGGAGCCTCGTGCTCGGTGCGGGACGGTCAGCTGCCGAGCCAGTACTTGAAGTCCGTGACGGTGGGCGATGAGCTAGCCTACGTCCTGGACCGCCTTGCCGACGGGACCAAGCCCCTGCCCGGGAACTCGCTCCCCCGGCCCAGCCTCCTCAACGCCCCATGGGCCCAGCGGACGACCAGCTCCGACGAGATCAAGGCCGCCACCGGCGAGGCAGTCCCCGAGATGAGAGCAGATCTTGCCCTCAGCGGTAACATCTCCGTGGACCGCTCCCGGAACAGGGCCATGCTGGGCCTCGGAGGGCGGGGGCGGAGCAGGGCTAGCGCGCCGCTGCCGTCGTTCGACCTTCTCGCGGCTCCGTGCTTCCAGGCCGCCAACTGCAAGCCTGCCGACGACGGCGTGGCTGTGGTCAGCCTTGACGGTGCATTCGCCCCGCTGGACCCGTCAGCGGACGGAGCTGCCGCGCGCGCCGCGGCCTGGGCCGCTGGTGTCCTCGTGACCGTGGTGGCCACGGACGGGTACAGCGTGGCGGTCAAGCGCGTCGTGGTCTCCAGCGATGGCGCCGCCTCTGCAGCAACAACCATGAACACCTCGGGCGCCGGCCCGCTGCGTCCATGCTACCGCGACTTGTCGCTGCAGGAGCCGCTTGACACGGGGCGGCACTTTGTGCCGACCAAGGCCGTCCACACGCTGCGGCCTGGCGAGGCTCTGACGCTTGCAGCGGCCGGCGGCTCCCGCGCAGAGGCGTATGACACGGTGGGAAAGGCCCTCCGCCTCCTGGCCGCCCTCAGCGGCGACGGTCGCGTCCTGGGGTCCTTCGCCTGGCTCGGGGCCTGGCATACCGTACCCGAGGCCGAGCGGCGCCGGCTCTACTCCAAGCACGCCTGCCACGAAGTGAACCTCTTTCTGTTCTTCAAGGACCGCCCCTGGTTCGACACCGTCGTCGCCCCCTTTGTGGCCTGCAAGCGCGCCAAGAGCTTCCTCGACCACTTTGTGCTCGGCCACGACCTCAGCCCCTACCTCGCGCCAGAGCGGCTCGAGCGGCTCAACACGCTCGAGAAGGCGCTCCTCGGCTCCCGGGCCGTAGCTCAGGGCCTCGCCGACCGAGCGGTGCCGGCCATGCCAGGGCCGCTGGACTGCGAGCGGACCTTCCGGACCGCCCTTGCGGCCAGCTCGATGGATGACGAGGACGAATGCATCGCCGCGAGCCATGCGAGCGGCGGCAGGGCCGTCGACGGGGACATGAACATCACCGTGCTCACCCTGACGGGGAAGGTCATTGCTCTCGTTGTGGTATCGTCGGACACCATCGAGTCGGTGAAGACCAAGATCCAGGACAAGGAGGGCATCCCCCCCGACCAGCAATTTCTCATCTTCGCCGGCCGGCAGCTCGAGGACGGCAAGACGCTCTCGCAGTGCGGGATCCAAGAGGGGGCGAGGATTTATCTTGAACTCCGTCTGCGCGGCGGCGGGCCACCGCCGGTCGATTACAGCGCCCGTCATCGGGCAAGGC
>Ga0136560_1000413_pt1 | contig 21257 bp, 16 predicted proteins | sample AntRauMeHopE1497_FD_104925 | JGI IMG/M metagenome (GOLD analysis project Ga0136560, IMG submission 104925) | Saline lake microbial communities from Rauer Islands, Antarctica - Metagenome Hop E1 #497 | ecosystem: Environmental > Aquatic > Non-marine Saline and Alkaline > Saline | place... | reverse complement strand
GTAACTTTGGCTGTTTTCAGCACTCCGCGGGGAGCTGAAAGTTACACCTGAGTCACGGAAAAAGGGATTTTCACCGCTGCTGATCGCGCACCCGATGAAAAGACGGTCAATCATCGGGCGCCATTCCCCTGATCCGTGATTAACTTACTCGCGGGGAGCTGAACGTTACCCGCGCGGAAAAGAGGATTCTGCGCGCTGCTTATCGTATATACCCGATGAAAGTAGCGGGGTAGAAGCGTGCATAAGAGTTATGTAACACTTGCAAGCGGCGCCTTTTCCTGAATCAAGCAAGCAGAGCCAGCCTCCGACGATGAAGCACCCGGCGGCGGCGGCGGCGGCGGCTCTGCTCTTGCTCGTCGGCTCTCGCCTAGCCGCTGCACAGCCGCGCACGGGCGGGGAGTGCGTCACCTACCCTGATACGGGGCTTTACTGCAGCTCGCTGGGCCTCGGCGGCGAGTCAGTCTTTCTCTACGATGGCGAAGACCTTGAAGCGATGTCTTCGGAATGTCAGGTTGCCCTGAGCACTATCAAGGCGGCGGCAAATGGAGCTCGGGGCTCGCCCGAGTGCGTGTACAACTACGAACGCGCTGCCTGCCTGACCTGGTTCCCCCTCTGCGATGCGAGCACGCAGCTGCCGCGCCGCCCGTGTGCGAGCCTTTGCGAGAACATCACGACAGACCTGTGCCTCAACATCGTGCAATTGTCGGCCCAGACGTCTCTGAAAGACGACGTGTTCCGGTGCGACGACACGATCGGAGACCCGACTCGGGGGCGTACTGGATTTTATCGGTACTACCCGGAAGGGTGGGACGGTGAGGCGGCGTTCGTCCCGGATACATACACGGAAACCGCCTTTCCGCCACCCGCAGAGCTGCAGTGCGTGGGAATGAGTGCCGACGCTGAGATCCCGTGCAAGCCGCTCCAATGCAGGCAGCCGTACGTCGAGCGCCGATTTCCACAGGTCAAAGACAAGGGCACGATGGCGCCGGACTACGTGAACGCGGAAGACTTTCGCGAGTGTTTTGAGAGTTCGGGCTCCGATGCGATGGAAAATTGCACCCAATGCTTCTCGAGCTGCTTCATGCCATGCCCGCTGCCGACGGCTTACACGGACACCGAGTACACGGTCATGTGGGTGCTCAACTGGCTTCCCGGGGTCCTGTCGTTCCCGCTTTCACTCGCAGTCTTCGTATCGGAGGCGTCCAAGTTTATCGCCATTCGGCGGCGCAAACGCAACATCGCAGACGTGTTGATACTATTATCATCGATGTTCTGCATCCTGCTCTTCGCGCTCGATGCGTTCCCCAGCATGATCCTGCGCGAGGATATGGCGTGCGCTGGCTACGACCACGTATCGGAGTACGCGAACTTGGAGGGCAGCGCGATCTGTACAGTGGGCAAGATCCGGCCTCACGTTCTGCAAGCGCTCCTGGCCACCGTTGCATGCACGCTGCACAACGTCTGGCAGAAGCTCAGGGCCTCGCTGGCCATGTCCAAGTACACCGTTTCGCCTCTTTCGCGCTTCGCCTTCGGGCTCTCCATCTTCGGCATCCCCGTGGTTCTCGCGGTGCTTACATTCGCGCTCGAAGCCGACCTTCTCTTTCAATTTTCAACCCAGTATCGGCGAAGTAAAGGCGGCGACTTGGACGTTGGGTTCCTCTACATCCCGAACCTGCTTCGCTACGCCTTCTCGTGCGGGCCAAAGTTCTCAACTATACCGGAAGAGACTCTCATCGTGCACGTGCCCATGTTGCTCATCGGATTTGTCTGTGTTGGGTACTCCTTTCTGGTCATGATGCTGGTGCGCGTTCTCGGAGGCCAGGGCGCGAGTGGGTCGGCGGCGATGGACGGGAAGAGGAAGAAGGACCAGGCCATATACCAGCTCGCGAAGCGCATGCTCATGTTCGCCGGCGCGTGCACCTTCCTCGTCATGCTGAACTTCCTGTCCAGTCTCCTCTTCTTGCCACGCGCGGTTGAGTTCGGGCTGCAGACGCGCCGGTGGGATAGCTGCATCAAGAGCGGGATCAACTTCAACACGCGCGAGAACATCCGCGACCCGACGGACCTTTCCCTCGAGGCTGCCCTGTCGCACTGCGGCAGCCTCGGCGATTTTGCGCCGTCCGCGTTCCTGCTCTATCTCATCACGCTCACGCAGAGCCTGCCTCCGCTGGCGTTCGGGTTCGTCTTCGCGCAGCCCGCGGTCGCCCGACTACTGAACCCCAAGGCCTCGCGCGTAGCGGCGGGAACGTATCGGACGAGCGTTGCGTCGGCGACGAATAACGAGTCCGAGGGGGAGTCGCCGCTCGCGGCCGGCGAATAACACTCCGCCGGTCCATCGCGCGAGGGCGCGACGGCTGTCAATAAGTAAACCCCCAATGGCGTACACGGTCTCGTCCTACGACGATGAGGGCCCGGGCGGCCAGTTCACGGCCGACGCGTTAGACTGGGCCCGGGTCCTCTATCGTCGGGAGTATAGGCACTTGACCGTCGCGCGCACGGGAGAAAACACCCCGTTCATCGACGTCATAGTGTACACCCCCGAGCATTACTCGTTTGAAGTTTTCTTGTCCGAGGCCTCCCATGTTAGAGAGTGCTTCGCCGCTTTCCGTGGGCGGTTCTTAGAGTTGGTGGTCAGGGACGCGGGAGACTCTCGCGACGCCGGGGCGGTCTTCGATATGCTGCCGCCGGCTGTCGAATCCATCGTGCTCATGAGCAACGCGCCGCTGCTGTCCCCAGACGCCGAGCGGGAGCTCACAGAGGCCGCGTGCCGCAAGGTGAGGTCCGTGGAAACGTTCATGCACGTCGAGTCGGCCAAGGTCATCCTCGCCCACATGGAAGCGAACCCCGCGTTCGACGGCGCGTGGGGTAGTTCTGACGGCGACATCCTTACAACCCTCGGCGCGTACTTCATGGGGCGCCTCGGGCCGCGCCTGCTGGAGCACTGGGAGAAGAGGAAGAAGAAGAAGATGCCGCAAGCGCTACCCTTTCCGCTCCAGGTCGCGGTCTTCCTCCACTCGATCGGGGAGGACTGGATGCCGCCGATGGTGGTGGCCGACTACACCAACCCGCGCTTCGACCTGGTCAACCGCACCATCGAGGTGCTACTCCGGGGGAAACCATAAGGAGAAACTGACAAGCAAAAAAATAAAATGTACACGGTCAGGGTCAGCGGCTTCGACGGCGGGGTCGACGCGTTCACGGTCGACGTAATCGACTGGGCCCGAATTATCTATTGCGGGGACTACAAGTCCGTGACAGTCGAGCGGACAGGATCCGGCGCGCCGTTCATCAAGGCGAGAAGCTTCGGCGAGGGCCCCAATTCATTCGAAGTGTCCGTCTCCGACATCCCCCTGGTCCGGGACTGCTTCGCGGCGTTTCATGGCCGGACGCTACACGTGTACGTAAATGACGCAGGAGGGGGAACCCCCGGAGGCGGGGGGGAACCCCCAGGCGCGATCTTCGACCGTCTACCGGCGAGGGTCGACTGCATCATACTCAGCAGCGACGGACCGGTGTCCCCCCGCGTCGAGCGGGAGCTCACCGCGGCCGCGTGCCGCAAGGCGAAGACCGTCGACACGGAACTATGGGCCGAGTCGGGCAAGGTCCTCCTCGCGCACATGGAAGCGCGCCCCGACCTTGACGGGTCCTGGGATCCGGAATCAGACGCCGGCGAAATCCAGACGCGGATCTGCGCCCTGCGGGCGTACTTCATGGGGCGCCTCCGGCCGCTCCTGCTGGAGCACTGGGAGAAGAAGAAACAGATGCATCACGGGCTATCTTTTCCGCTACAAGTCGCGGTCTTCCTGCACTCGATCGGAGAGGACTGGATGCCGCCGATGGTGGTGGCCGAGTACGCCAACCCGCGTTTCGATTTGGTCAACCGCACCATCGAGGTTCTGAACGAACGAGGACATCAGGCCGGTTGAAGCAACGGCGGCTACCTCCCCTTGGACGGCCACTGAGCGACGACGAAAAGACCACCTCGCGATTCGACCTGCCCGTGCTCACGGTGGAGGCGCTGCGCGCGCCGCCGCCATCCTGAGTGCTGGGGGTGACCTCTCGCGAAGCAACGGAGGCCAATGATGTGAACGCGTAAATCAACCCAACATAATTACTAATCACGAAGTCCAGTTCTCTTAATTATTTAATGCCGAAGCTCTCCGCTTGCCTCCGTGCAGCACTCGCTGGAGCACTCGCTGGAGCACTCGCCACCGGGAAAGTCACTACCCAGCTTTACGGCGGCGAGTCGTCCAGGGCGTGTTCGGGCACCTTTCCAAGTGAGTCATGCATCTACGCAGGCGACTTTAACGTCACGACGGAACTAGACTCGGAGTCGGTTACGATGGTGTTCACCATGATGACCGACTTTGAGGTAGACGATCGCGTAAATGGGGTCAAACTGAACCCCAGCATCCCCAACGGGCTCTGGTTCGGCATCGTGGACCCGAACATGTTTTGCTCACGGCTGGACCAGACTGACTGCCTTCCGGCGCCCACCCCCGGCAGCAGCTTCCCCGAGAACTCCTTTTACATGGAGCAGGCGTCGCGCAGGCTGTACACCACCTTCACCAACACTGGCGTGGGCGAAACGCGCAATGTGTCGTTTTGCGGCATGGGCATGATGTCCGAGGTCTGCAGCTCCAAGAGCCAGTGCGACGCCGAGGGCTGGGCGAACCAGGAGGTGCGCAACGAACGGATGAGCACCATGGTGAACCAGCCGAGCGTCTACACGGACTTCACCAACTCTGCGAGCCGCCCGGTAGTTGAGATCATCGCGCGTGAACGCATAGAGCGCCAGACGAACCGACTTCGCATGCGCCAGTACGTTCTGACCGTGGCGCTGACATTTCCGCGCGATCTTTTCGTACGGCCGGGAGACGGCGACACCCGCTTTGCGCTGTTTGACGCGGATGCACCCAGTTTCCTCTCGTGGGGATATTTCGCGACGGACATTTACCAGAAAACCTGCACGGAGGCAGGCACCACGTCGCACAAGGACTTCATCACCATGACGCCATACCTGCAGCAGGTGCTTCCGCAGCGCGAGGACGCCTACCGACTCGAGCCGCCCCATACGAAGTTCCCGAGTACCTCCCCGAGTGCGTCTCCTACGTTCCTGCCTACACCTGCGATCATCGGGATCGGGGTCGCGGGGGCAGGGCTGCTTTACGGGGGCTACCGGAAAGTGTGCCGACGCGCCACCTCGCCAGCCGCCGGGGATGCGGATGCGTACGATCTGATATTTTAACGCGCGCGTCGCTCCCTCCTCTCCGGAGTAGCTGCGGGCGCGCTGAGCTAGAAGTCGACGTACGCGTTGACGAACGACATACGCGGACGAGGCCATGTACACTCCCCGCCCAGTGTCGCGACGAAAATCGTGACTGTCGCTGGTGATATGTGTTGTTGGCGCTGCGGAACTGAGCGCTGCGCTGGCAAAGTATTGTCGAAGAAAAAGCGGGCGTCGCGACAAGGTAGAAAGATACGCCCGACTGGTAGACATCTAACCTTCGCCATACATAAGAACGTAACGGCAAAGTGGAAAGAAATAATGTTTTTCTCCATCCTTGATCGCAAGCACTCAGTCGAGTATACCAACCACCTCGATTGGCCCTCGGTCGTTGATCAAGCCGCGAATACTCGCGGATGGGTGAACATATCACGCCCCGGGTCGGAAGAACGTCCCATCATGGGGATACTATTGTACGAGACGAGTCAGGCCTGGATGAACCTCTCGGACCCGTCCGCGATATCCGCGGCGCGGGGCTTTATCGCGGCGAACATCCGCGCTCGCGAACTGCGCCTCATCTTGCGCGGGCAGTGTGACGGCGACGCCGGCGCGATTTTCGACCTCGTCCCACCAAACCTCGAGAAAATCAGCATAATCCAAACAACTGCGCTACCCAGTCGCGCGGAGAAGGCGCTCGTCGCCGCCGCGTGTCGCAAGGTGAGAGCCGTGCACGCGACAGTTTCACTCGAAGCCGCCGCGCCAATCCTCGCGCGAGCTGAGGTCGACGCCGAGTTCTCGGGGACTTGGAGTCCGTTCAGTCGGAGTGTTTTGCTGCAACCACCGGGTCCTCAAACGAAGGAGGAGCACGCGTTTGCCTCACGGCTTCGCTGGTTGGGCGCGAACCCCCTCGGGCCGTTCCTCTGCGGTCAGTGGGCGAGAATGTACCGCTACATCCCCGTGCGACTCCCCTTCCCGGTTCAAGTCGAGGTCTTCCTCCACTCGATCGGAGAGGACTGGATGTCGCCGATGGTGGTCAACTACACCGACCCGCGTTTCGATTTGGTCAATCGCGCCATCGAGGTTTTGAACGGCCGATCTATTGACTAGCGCGACCATACATGCTTAGAAACTTGAACAAACCAAAAGAAAGATGGCTAACGATTGGCGACGGGCGCATGACACGTTTGTTGATTACGCTGACGATTTGGACTGGGGCGCATCCACGGCGGCGAGACCATAAGTGCAATATCCAAACTATCCCCAATGAAGACGACGATGCGCGCGCTCTGGGTCACCGCGTCGCTGGCGGCGCTGGCGCGGTCCGCCGGCATGACGGCCGCGCCGTGGGCCGCAATCTCCGCGGCGGCGGCGGCGGCGGGCCCGCGCGTGCGCCTCGAGGGAACCCCGTGCTGCCACCACCTCGTGGACGAGCACGGGTACACGGTCGTGGAGCAGGGCGACGGGTCGTACGCCTACGGCGTCGACAGCAGCATGAGCGGGGGCGTCGATCGGACCGACATGCGCCGCGGCCTCCTCCTGTCCACGCCGCGCATCCGCGTCGGGGAAGCCGACCCCCGCGTGACCCCGTTGATCCAGCACCTGGCACTCAGCGACGTCTGCGACCGCCGCGACCGCGCGCTGGCCGTCTCCGAGCGCTGCAGCGAAGACATTGGCGCTGCCGGCGCGTCGGTTACCGCGAGGGTGGGGACCCTGACGCCGCTCGTCCTCATGATCCGGTTCAAGGACCACGCCACGCGCGAGCTGCCGTCCGTCGCCGACCTCGACGTGCTATTCAACGCCGAACAGCCGCACCCGGAGCTGGCGCCGACGGGGTCCGTGTACGCGTATTTCAAGGCGCAGTCGCGCGGGCTGCTGAACATGAAATCCACGCTCAGCGGCTGGATCGACGTGCCGTTCACCGAGGCGGAGGCCGCCATGGGCTGCTCCGCCACGTGCCGTTCCTGGTCGAACGTGCTGCACGAGGCTATCGCGCACGCGCTGGACGCGCTCGAGGCCCGCGGGGTGGATTTTAAGCAATTTGACGCCAACGGGGACCGGCGACTAGACGTACTCACCGTCGTGCATTCGGGGCACGGCGCCGAGTGGGGCGGCGCGGGGTATAACGACCGCGTGTGGAGCCACAAGTGGAGTCTGACATCTGGGACGGCGCGCGCCTTTGACGGCGTGTCAGTGCGCGCCTACAACGTGAACCCGGGGCTGTGGGACATCTCCGGCAAGTCGATTGGCCGCCTCGGGGTCATCGCGCACGAGATTGGCCACTTCCTCGGGCTTCCGGACCTCTACGACAAGAGCGCTCCGCGTTCCGCGACAGTGGGGGGGCTGGACGCTATGTCCGACCCGTGGGGGCTCGACCGCTCGCAGCTCTACCCGGGGTCGCTAGGGGCCTGGTCGCGGGTGCAACTCGGGTGGGCGGACGTCCACGACGTCGACGAGGACGGACGGTACGAAATGCAAAAGCCCGGGGAGATCTACAAGCTGTCGCGGAACTACCCCTCGAATGAGTATTTGCTCGTGGAGACCCGCAGCAACGTCTCGTCCGTGTGGGACAAGTACGTCCCGGGCGGCGTCATCGTATGGCACATTGACATGAAAAAGTCTTCAAACTCCGACGAGGGCTACCCGGGCGACGGCGGCCGCTGGCCGCGCGATCATTACCTCACGCGCGTCATCCAGCAGGACAACCTATTCGAATACGAGCGCTTCAGCACGTGGACGACGGACCCCGAGGATGCGTGGACGCGCCCCGACCAGGTCCTCGGGGACATCACGCAGCCGTCGCTCCTGTCGTACGAGCAGTTGTACAAGGCCGACGCCGACTGCCGCACGACGGGGAACACGCTGTCCGCCTTCTCGTACAACCGCAGCACGGGCGCCGCCAGCTTTGAGTACGCGGCGACCGCCCCGGTGCCCTGCCCAGCGGGCATCGGGGCGGACACCGCCCGCCCGACCGCCTCGCCGCACCCGCCGACGGCGCGCCCCACCTCGACGCCGCGGCCCTCGACGCCGCGGCCGACCGCGCGGCCCTCGACCCCGCGGCCCTCGCGGCGGCCGACCGAGTTGACGCGCACTAACCTGCGCCGGGACAACTTCTGCAAGGCGCGGGGTACTCAGCCGCTGTGCCGGTCGACCGCCACTGCGCGGCGCTGGTGCGACTGGAACCCGCAGATCGGTGGCGAGACCATAAACCCCGGCTGGGGCGAGGGCTGCCTGGCCAAGTTTCGCAGCTACGGGACCGTGCGCGCCAACCTCTCGGCCTTCTCGTTCTGCTCGATCGCGGGGCGGCGGTGCACGCGCCGCCGGTGGCGCCGCCGGTGCTTCTTCCAAGCGGATACGCAGACCTGTCTCCCGAACTTTATGCGGCCGGCATGAGATTCGATTGGTGTATGACGAGTCTGGCCCATCATAAGTTCAAACCCCGAGAATCTGTTCATCACCATGCGTCTCCTCGTCGCTGCCGCGGCCGTCCTCCTCCATGTCTCCACAGCGTGCGACCCTGAGGAATGGACGTGCGCGCTGGAAGACATCCCGGGCGAAGTGTGGGAGGGCGCCGTGTGCGACGGCGAAGCGTGGGAGTCGTTCGACTTCACGGCCGAGGAATGGGCCGACCCATCGGGTCATTGGTTACGGGGTGTAAATAGGCGGATCAACGAGTGCGTGGAGCATTCCATCAGCCGCAACTTCTCGGGCGTCGCCGTCACGAGGTATGATAACCCCCCTCTACTCGTGTGCGCGATGGTTACGGAATGCGACGTCACGTTATCGCCTCCGCGCAGCGGCGTGTCACATTTGCTGGTCATGCGTGAAGAGTTTGCTTCTCAATTTCCCCCCATGGAAGAGCGACAGGTCAATACGGCGTGCGAAGCCGCGGACTGCCCATGGGCAGTTGCGAAGTTCGGGCTGGAACTGGACCACATCTGCGCCCTCTCGGCTGCGGAAAACAGCGACGTGTACACGTTCACAGAAGAGCAGTGGGCCGCCCCGGCCAAATACGGCGAGGAAGGAGTCAATCGGCGGCTGCGAGACTGCGTTGCGGCCTGTGAATCGGACGAAACCTGCGTCGCGGTGTCGCTTGAACAGTCAGCCGCGTCTAATGGCGTCGCGGGGGCCCTCGTGTGCAAATACCACGCGTCCTGCATCGCGGAGCCTGCGAGTTTCGTACCTGGGTCGTATTTCGACATTTGGCAGAAGCCGGGCGCCTCTGTGCAGACGGATTCCCCGACCGCCGCCGTCGCGAACGACCGGACAATCGACGACGACGACCCCGAGGCCGCCGCGACTACCGCGACCCCGACTACGGCGACCCCGACTACGAAGTCCGGCGGCGGCGGCGGCCTCCAAGCCGTCCCGTACATCTTCACCGCGTGCGTCTTTACGGCCGGCGGGGCGCTGTACTACTTCCTCTACCGGCGTCACATGAAGAAGCACGCCGCCGGGTATGGCAAGCCTGGGGGGGTATTGAATGGTCATGTGGCATGTGCAACTAATATGATACTTCGCTGATTTTCGCGTACGCCCCGGTTCCGATGTAGCGGCGGCGTACATAATAAATGACCCCGATCGACCCGAGTGCTGCCGCGGCGCTCGCGCCGCCAATGACTGCCGGGTCGACACCGGGGGTGGGGCCCCCCGACCCGGGAGCCGCCGCGGGGGCCGCACCGGGAGCCGCCGCGGGAGCCGCCGCGGGAGCCGCCGCGGGAGCCGCACCGGGAGCCGCACCGGGAGCCGTGTCTTCGATTGTCCTCTCCGACTGCATCGGCTCAGAGACCGTCGGCGAGACAGACGGGGACTCGGTCAGTACGCGAGAAAAGGTATTCAGCGTCACGTAGTCGTCTTCGGCTTTCTCCTGGTTGCTTTTCTCTTGGACACCTTCCTCTTGGTCGGCTTCTTCGACACCTTCCTCTTGGTCGTCTTCTTCGACACCTTCCTCCTGGTCGCCCTCTGATGCGTCCGAGTCGACTGCTTCCGCTATCGTCATGACCTCATCCTCTTCCCCTTCCTCTTCCTCGTCCTCGTCCTCGTCCTCTTCCCCTTCCTCTTCCTCGTCCTCGTCCCCTTCCTCTTCCTCTTCCTCGTCCTCGTCCCCTTCCTCTTCCTCTTCCTCGTCCTCGTCCCCTTCCCCTTCCTCGTCCCCTTCCCCTTCCCCGTCCCCTTCCGGGTAGGCGTCCGGGTCGGCGTCGGCGTCGGCGTGGTACACAAAGACGCTGTTACTCCGACTCGCGACCACGACGACGTCCGCGAACGTCGCGACCGCGGTCCCGAACCCGGTCACTCCAGGTTCATATTCTAGGACTGCAACGAGGGCGCCAGACTTCGTCGAGTTAACGTACACCCGGCCGCTTCCGACTCGCGGGGCCCCCACGACGATTAGATCACTCGACGCGGAGAGGCTCACGTCGAGATAATCCCCGGCGGGCGCCTGTTGTGAAAACCCGCCCGGGCCCTCCTCGAAGGAGACCACGCCTCTCCCGGAAGACCAGAATATTTTGCCCCCACTCACCGCGATATCGACCTCGGAGTCAGGGCTCCCGGGGGCCTGCAGCACCTCGGCGCTCTGCCATCCGGATTTATTTTTCCGGAATACGCCGAGACGCCCGCCGGGCTCGTACAGGGCAGTCCCCACGACAATCAGGTCTCCCGAAATGGCCACTCTCGTCGCGGGCTGACCGAGCGACTGGACCTCTTCCCAGACACCGCCCTCGGTCGGTTGAAAGACGAACGTGCCGGCGTCCGACCCGGCGACGAGCGTGTTTCCGTCCATGGCGATGTCTAGGTCGAACGACTCAGTCTCGAACAGGCTCGAGTTTCGGACGATCGAAGGCTCGCCCCAGGAATTGGGCCCCGCTCGCCTGTACGCATACAGCGCGGGCGTGGAGTACTCGTCAACGAACGACGCCACCACAAGCCAGTCCTCGGTGATCACGCAGCTTGTCCCAAACTGCTCGGACTGCAGGGTCACGGGCAGCCTTGCAGGATCATCCTCCCATGGCTCGTCCTCTCCCTCGACGCGACTGAACACGTACGTGACCCCGATCGACTCACTGCCCTGCGCGGTGACCGCGACGAGGTGCTTCGACGCGCACACGGCGTCGCCGAAACTTTGCGGGTCGTCGGTCGGGTCAAGGCGGTGCGCAGCAGCGGAGAGCGCCGCAATCGCCGCGAAACCCACGAGGGTGCGGAACATGGTCTTTGTCGATGGCGCGAAAAACTGTACTTATGGTAAAGCGTTGGGACGTACACGGCCGCGGGCCTCCCGCCCTTCCATATGGAATGTTTTACGAATCCGTTCCTGTAAAATGGATCGCCTCGATGTATTCGCGCGGGACTTCCTCGACGCGATGGTGACGTACACCGGGCGGGACCAAGAGGAGGTCGCCGCGGCAATCGCCAAGAGCGTCATCGTCGCCTGCGCGGGCGAACCCATTCAGTCCGAGGCGAAGTGCGCGAAGCGGAAGAAGAAGAAGCCCCAGCCGCCCCGCCAGTCCCCGCTCGTCACGACCAAGGTCCGCCATACGGGGCGTCGGAGCGGTATCTGTCACGTGTGTGATGAGCGCGCGCGCGAATGCGGATGCCTCATATGCCCCGGGTGTGACGGCCCCATGTTTGAGGAGACCCCGCAGCAGTGCTTGCAGATGACGGTCATGGACCCGGACGGGACGACCCGGGAGGTCGAATGTCCGTACTCCAAGATTTGGAACGAGCTGGAGGAGGAAGAAATGGCCCGCGATGAGGACGACCCATACTGGGACGCGCGCGACCGCGACTATGAGGCGTCCGGCGTGTACTCGCACCGCTACTTTGCGCACATGGTGAATCAGCGGTTTCAGGCCGCGCACCCGGACATCCCCCTCAACGAGCATGAGAATCATTACAAGCCGACGCCCGAACAAGAGGCCGAATGGGCGGTGGAGTATGAGGCGGCCAGATTGGCCAAGGACGCGGCCCACGCCGCGCGCGTCGCGGCGGCGACGCGCGAGCGGGAACGTAAGGCGGGCCGCGAGGCGCGGGCGGCGCGGCGCGGAGGTAACTAAACGATTAGGTTAGCGGAGCCCGCGCATGTGAGCTCCTCGTCTTCATCGATGGTCCGCTGAATGTGGCGGCGCGGCGCACGTGTATCGCGGCGACGCGAGGGTCCGAATAGCCTTCCCCGCCGAGACGAGGTTCGGCTGGTCGGTCGCGACGAGCGGGGAAACTGTTGTCGTCGGCAGCGGGACATTGGCTTACACGTTTCACAATGGCGTAATGGCTACGCACGCGCTGCGAGAGCAAGCGGGGACGGGTGGGCACCCAGTCGCCATAGACAAGGACTTCATCGCCATAGGGGCGGAAGGCGCCGTGTATACCACAACTCTATGATTGAACCCCACGAATCCGCGCGGGAGGGCCGTGCGCGCTGTATAAGAAAATAACCAACTCGGAAGGAAACAAATGATCGTGAACTGGGGTACCCACGCTGGCGGCGCGCTTCCCCGCGATCGCCCAGTGCACGTTGTCAACTACACGGGCGTCCCCAGACTCGACTGGGCCGCCACCCGCCGCCATAGGTCCCTCACCGTAACGTGCGCGGGGGCGGACGCGCATACAGTGCGCGTGTGCGCGGACTGGATCTACATCACGCTGACGCCCGGGCACCTGGACCTGACGCTGTCGCTCGCGGCGGACTTTGTGAAACATGAGGACGCCCGCGAGCAGTTGTTTGTCAACATCAGCGGCGACTGTGAGTACCCCGAGAAAGTCGCGGCCATCCTCGCCAACCCGTCGCCGAAGCTCGCCATGATCTCGCTGGTCGGCGGCGCGTGGTCGCCTGGGGTGGAGCGCGCGGTGACCGCGGCGGCCTGCAAGACGTTCAAGCACGTCTTCTCCAGCCTCTCGATCGAGTCCGCGTCCATCCTGCTCGCGTGCATGTTCGTCGACCCGTGGTTGGCCGGGGAGTGGGAGGCGGAGCCGACGACGAGACGCGAAGCCGTGGTCCGGCTGCAAATCGCCAATTTCGGGGCATACAGCCTGCATATCGTGGGGCCGATTATCCGCGACATGCTGCACGCGCTGCCGATTCGCTCGAAGGCGGACGCGGAGGCGTTCCTTCACTCCCAGAAGAACATGGGCTGCGACGATCCGGCGGTCGACATGGTCGCCCGCGTCATCGAGGCCAGCCGCCTCCCGCCGCCGTCCCCGGACGAGGTCCACTGCTCCCGCGGCGACTCCGACGTCATGCAGCAGATTCTGTACCATGCGCAGTGGCGCGTCACGCACGACGCGTTCCGTCCAGCTCCCGCCCGGGCCGACGCATGATGCGGGACGGGGGCGCCTGCACGTTTCACGATGGCACGTAGTAGCGACGCACGCGTTGCGAGGGGCGGCGTCGACGCGGGACCAAGACGAGCGCGGCCAAGTGGTTCCCAGATGACCAGCGTGACAGATTCTACGCAGTTCGTCTAAGTGAGACATGAACGAAGTTTACATCAAACAAGTTGGAAAGGGTTGGTAGGTACCCACCATTACCCCTGAGTAAAGCACAGGGCCGCTTATATTTGCAACCGCAAATCGTCCAACCAACGACAAAAAATGTCTTTCCGCGTAACAGAGCGCGCCGGCGGCGGCGCCGCCGCCGACGTCGACCGCCTCGACTGGCGCGCCATCCTCGCGTCCGCCCCTCTCGGCGGCATTATCCACGTTGCGCTCGGGTCGGCGCGGCCGTTCCTCGAGGTCCACCACCTCTCCGATTGCTACTACGTCGTCTACACGGCGAGCGAGGACACCGCGCGGGACGCGGCCGTGGACTTATTCGGGACGATCAGGTGCAGCGTCCTCGACCTCCATCTGATCGGCCCGTGCGACGCCGTGGTCCTGGAGCGGCTCTCGCCGACGATCGGGTGCGTCAACCTGCACGGGGAGGTGGGGCTCCCCCCCGCCGTGGAGCGGGCGTTCACGGCCGCGGCGTGCCGGCGGGTCAAGCGGGTGAACACGACCATGTCCGTCGAGTCGGGCGCCGCCCTCCTCGCGCACATGGAAGCCGACCCGGGGCTGGCGGGGTTCTGGCGCGAGGAGATCAAGACGCCGCACGGGCAGGTCATCGAGCAGCGCATCAGGCTGCTGACCGCCTACGATATCGGGGGGTGTCTGCTCGCGGCTCGCCGCCCGAACACGCTGCCGGTCCCTGACCCGGTGTTCATCGAAGCGTTCCTGCACTCGCTCGGGTGGGAGCCCTGGTTTCCTCGGCCGATCGGCAAGCGCGACCCCCCGAATCCGCGGTTCGACCTGGTCAATCGCACGCTCGAGTGCTTCGCGCGCGCCGCGCCGTAGTATTGACGCTGGCGGGCATGGCGCGCGGGGTGGGGCCCCGTCGCGCGTTGCAAGACGCGATGAGCGCATGTGACTCTCCGCGATGTGGAGGCGAGTTAGGATGTTCTAAAAGGCGCCGGGTGCAACGTAGTACCCAGTCGCCGTGTACCCCGACCCCTTACGGAAATAGTAGTAGAATACACCTCCCCCGACCAAGGCCACGCCCGATATACTGCCTCCGACCATTGCCGCTACTGGAACCGAACCGTCAGTTTCGTCCGCGACGGGGGGCACCGCGCGAGGGAGCGCGTGCGCGGGCGGCGCGGCGCGGAGGTAACTAAACGATTAGGTTAGCGGAGCCCGCACATGTCCCACAGCTTTGTGTAAAAGTCCTTGAGGCCTTCCTCGCCGTCGATGTTCAGCCCGGACATGCGGGAGAAGATGAACGCATGCGAGAGCGCCGCCCGGGTGAACTCCTCGTCGGATTCCTCCTCGTCGGATTCCTCCTCGTCGGAATCCTCCTCGTCGGAATCCTCCTCGTCGGAATCCTCCTCGTCGGGTTCCTCCTCGTCGGGTTCCTCCTCGTACCGACGCTCCCGCATCACGCGCCGTATATCGTCCATGAGCTCCTCGTCTTCATCGATGGTCCGCTGAATGTACTTGTTGCGAAGCGCGGGCGCGCCCTCGAAGACGCGTTCGAACACCGTGTTCGGGTCGTTGCGGGCGGCCCGGAAGGCGGACGCGAATTTGTTCAGACACCGGTCTACATCCAGCGGCAAACCTTCGTACACGTGGCGGAGCGTGCGCGAGGCCTCCTCGTACGCGCGCCACTGGCGCTCCTCCACCCGCCGGCGCTTCGCGCTGTCCAGAACTATAACACGGGGCCGCTTCAACGCCTCCCGACGCCGACGCTCTTCCTCTTCCCCCTCCCAGTTCAGCAGCCTATCCTCCAGCCCCATGTGGTGCCGCGCGTGCCGCTCCCGGACCGTGTCCCGCCAGAACCCGTGATCTACGCTCCAGATTTGCTCATTCGGGGCGGCGCGGGCGAAAGATACCGCCGGGTCGTACTCGCCGATCGGCCGCGGCGCTGACTCCCCTACACCCGCCAGCGCATTGCAGAACGAACTCAGCGTGCACCCATCGTCGTCGTATCTGCAGTTAGAGATGAGAAACCGCGGGACGACGGCGCCCTGCACGGGCTCCTCCACGAGGTACTCTCGGTCGGCAGTAGTCCGCACAAGGCGGTCTACGAGGCACTCGAACACGAGAACGGACCCAGAAAAGCCCGTGTACCCCTGCGCGGTGCGCAAACTGGGGGTAAAGTACGCACCGGGGCCGTAGTACCCGACGTTGTTGGCGGTGGTCTGCATGTTCGCGACGAGCAGCCCGAGCGGCGCCTTCGTCCCGTGGAAGAGCAGCGTGGTCTCCCGCCCCGCGAACGCAGACTCGTCAAAGTCGTGCTTGTAAACGCGGTACGTGGCGGTGTCGCGGCACGAGCGGCGTGTCCCCGTCGGCCACAGGGAGAACGCGGGCGGGAACGCGATGCGGCCGTCGCGCTGCAACCGCTCGGCGAAGTCTTCGTAGATCTCCTCGCTGGTCGCGTTCTTCCGGCTCCCCATGTACCGGACGCGGTATGGCTCGAGTGCCGCGCGGACGGCCACGAGGTCCGCGCCCTCGCGGCCCGGGCGGCACGCGCGGGCGACCGCCTCGAAGTCCGGGTCGCTCAGTGCTGCAAAGGAGGCCATCTTTGGTTTTGGCGTTTCGCTTTTTTAACTTATGGCGCGCGCGGGCCATAATTGCAAACGGGCGCGCGCGAGAGAGCCTAACCCCCCCCCATAAGTAAAAAAAAAATGTTTCCAACCAAAATGAAACGCAAGGCGCCGCGGCAGAGTGCCCGCCCCGACGAGATCCGCGGGTTCGTCGAGGACGCCGCGCGGCAGCGGGAGACCCCGCCCCTGATCTCCCCGTTCACCGTGTCCCCGGTCCACCCCGCGTGGTCCGAGGACGAGGAGTACGTCCGCCACGACGAGACCCACGACGGGGACCCGTTCTACCCCCGCGGGCCTCTGACGTACACGGAGCTGGCCGAATTTGTGCGCTGCATTGACGCGGGCGGTCACGCCGACTTTGAAATCCGCGTAGACCGCGACGAGCTCGCGGGCGACCCTGTCCAGTTCCCAGCGACCGCCACTCCCGTGCGCGTCTTATTCGTCGACGAGCTGGTCATGGACCTCGCGACGCGGGCCGTCCACATGGGGACGGACACTGACGTCAACGAAACCGCGTGCCCCGCGCGGCTGATCCGCGCGCTCGCGCCCGAGGAGCTCTACATTGACGGGTGCATGCTGACGGAAGATAGTGTCCTGCGCGCCTACGCGCAGCTCATCAAAAGCGCGCCCGGGCTGAAGGTCATCGGGCTGAGTCTCGGGGACCGTTTCGTCGAGAGCGGGCACGTGCAGCAGTTCGGGGACAGCGGCGGCTGGAACGAGCTAGTCGTCGCGGCCGTGTCCTACCCCGGGCTGATCGAACTTCACCTGCCGCTGGAGCGAGCCGTCGCGCGGGCGATTACCGCGTACCTCGCCGTCTCCAGGTATCACATCCTCGAACTCGCGAAAACGAAGTACGCGAGTGCGCCCTCCGCGAGGACGATCCTGGAGAGGGTCCGCGTGAGCAAGGAGGCCGCGGCAGTCGCGGCCTCCTCCCCCGCGGCGCGCCGCCGGCCATCGGCACGGGAAACAATCTAGTAGTATCTTGCAAAACTGCGCAGTTTTGGTGCAACAAACTGCGCAGTTTTATTAGACTACACGAGTGCCACCAATCCAAACCCGCAATGGCGACCCCCACCATCGTAGTCCTCAACCGCCGCGCGAAGAAGAGTGCGTACGAGGGCTATGTGATCGTGGACGTCACGAGCAAGTCGGCGGACCCCGCGGGCAAGAGGCTCTCGCCGTTCACGCCGCCGCCGGTCGCGATTCGCGTCCCGTTCCTCCCCGACGACGCGCGGAGCGCCACCGTCGAAGGCGTCTGGCAGGGGCTCAAGGTCTTCGATGGCGGGATCGACGCGCGCAAGTTCCGCATCACGAACGGCAAGGGGATCAAGCGGACGGTCCGGCGCCTCGGCGCCGTCCGCGGGCACTTCGCGGGCGAGGGCGCGCCGCTGCTCGGCATCGCGGAGGCGCGCGAGCGCATCTTCCTCCCCGCGTACGGAGAGCAGCTCGCGCAGCTCGTCGCCGAGGTCGACGCGCTGCGCTGCCACCCGAAGCTCGTGCTCCTCGACTACTTCACCAACGATAACGTCGCGGTGGACAAGCCTCTCTCGCACGCGGCGCTCCTGCGCAGCTTCATTCTCCAGGGCGACTTTTCCCTCATCCGCAACACTCCTCCTCCCCCCGTGACCGGGAAGCGTAAGCGCGAGTGAACTCAACATCGCGCGGGCGATTACCGCGTACCTCGCCGTCTCCAGGTATCACATCCTCGAACTCGCGAAAACGAAGTACGCGAGTGCGCCCTCCGCGAGGACGATCCTGGAGAGGGCCCGCATGAGGGCTATCGGCGCGGACTTCATAAAGTGTCAACGCTTTTGCGCACTCTATATAATCAAACGAGTACCTTACACGCGTTCTGAAACACTGTCGGCAAACTTTAGCAAGATTGCGTCCAACCAACCCACCCCCCCGCGCCCCCGCGCTCCTCCGTTTCTAGCGGGCTCCAAGCTCACAGCTCGCTACGGCGTGTCGCTGAGCACGCTCCGCAAATGGCACGCTGACGGGCACGTCGAAGCGCTGCGGCTCGGCGATGGAGGGAAGCGCCTCTACAACGCCAACGATGTTCGCAAGCGCCTTGGCGTTCGCAACGAAGACGAGACCACTGCCTCTGGGCGCAAGATCATTTACGCCCGCGTCAGCTCGTCCCAGCCGCGCGGAGACCTGCATCGCCAAGTCCTCGCCCTCCAAGCCGCCTACCCGGGATTCGAAGTGATCAAAGACATCGCGTCGGGCGTCGACTTCAAGCGCCCGGGGCTGCGTGCCCTTCTGGAGGCAGTCGTCAAGCGTGAGGTCAGGGTGGTCGTCGTTGCGCATAGCGATCGACTCGCGCGACTCGGCTTCGACCTCATCGAGAGTGTCCTCGGGGCCGGAGGGGCGTGCCTCATGGTTCACGCCAGCGGGGAAGTGACGGACAGTCCGCGAGACCTCGCGGACGACCTCCTCGCCGTCACGGCGCTCTTTGCGCACGGCGGCGACAGCCGAGCGGCGCAGAACCGCAAGCGCCGCAGAGCAGACGGCGCGGCGGGGCATGGGCATCGAGGCGAAGCATGGCGCGCGCAAAGCCCAGTGGGAGGCGCCGACCCAATCCCAGAAGTAAATCAATAAACGATATGATGAAAGCCGTCCGCGCACATCTCGCGACCGTCCCGCGCAATGTTGAGTTCACGGACACGTTCCTCGGCGAGCTCTTGGCGCGGCACCCGGAGAAGAAAGCGCGCGGGCACGTGGCGCTCTACTTTGGAAAAAGCCCGCTGAATCCATTCGTGCGCAGCGACGGCACGCGGGACACGGTCGCGTGCGTGCGCGCGTCTCCCACCCACACCCCCGCGACTGCCTTGAGTCACGCGATGCGGACCGCGATTTACTCCACGGCGCGCAAGGCGTTTCGGGACGCGAACCCGCGCGGAATGTCGGGGCGCGAACGGGCTGGAAGTCGACCACAAGACCGTCCCGTTCGCGCAGATCAAGCGCGACTTCCTGGCACGCGTGGGCGATATATCGATCAAGAAGGCCGGGGCCTTGTTCCGGATAAAGGATAAATCCGTGGAAAGGGCGTGGGTCGCGTTCCATGACGCGGCGGCGGACTTTCAAGTGTAGAGAATGCAACGGGAAAAACGGCGACGTAGTAACAACTTGACATTCTCCGCGATCGAATCTTCGCCCACTCGTGCACTCATTCCTCCCGCGGGCGCTTTGACTTTCGAACCCCGTCTCCCTTCGCAAAGAGGCTTGCAAAGTACGTGTACTTCTCGCCGTCGCGGGCGAGCTTCTGCGCGGCGTCGGCGTCCTTCGCCGCCTCTTCTTCGGCCTCGCCGTGAAACATGCTTACGGGCCATGCGTCGTAGGGAAGGTTGGACTTCTTGAAGAGCTTGTATGATAGTTCGCGCATGAACCCCTGCCCGAGGTACCCGGAGCACTGCGCCGTGAGTCGGAAGCGCAGCTTGCAGGATCCGACCACCGCGAGGTCGGACCTCCTGATATCCTGGACGCGAACCTCGCAGACGTCGACGACGTCGCCGCAGCCGCGGACCAGGCACTCTAGTGCGGGCTTGGCGTCCACGTAGTAGAGGAGCGTGGACGGGTCGCGAACCTTGCAGTAGGGTTCTTCGTACATGAGTATCTCCATGCGGAACGGCGTCCGCGGGACCGTGACGGGGGTCGCGCGGGGTGGCTCCACGTATTCGTCCCACGCGGCACGGTACGCTTCGTCCGCCTCTTTGAACGCGCCGACGTAGAGTCGTTCGACCGCGTGCACGTGGCGCGCCGCCCGCGTCAGCCTGTCATCGCTGTCGAACTCCCTGTCGTAGTGCGCCTCGCGAGCCCGCTGCATCGTGCGCGTCCGTTCGCGCAAAGACACTCTTGCCACGAGGTGCGCGAGGCGGTCGGTCGGGTTCGGCGCCGCTGCCTGCGGGTGCATTCGGTCGTTCGGCCGCGGCCGCTGCAGCGCGCTTCGCGGGTACGCGGAGATCACGTCGGCCCGCAGCCCGTGCTGCGCGATCAGCCGCCGGAAACAGCGGTCGCTGGCCCAGGGGGCGCACTGGGTCCGACCGCTCCGGACGCCTTCCAGCGTCAGGAACCGGGGCACCATGATGCGCTCCGGGTGGTCCGCCTGGACGACGTGTTCGACGTGCGACGTTGTCGCGACGATGTACTTTGTGAGAATCTCGAAGACAAAGAGCCCGCCGTGGGCGTAATCGGACGCCGTGCTGATGTCGTGCGAGAAGTAGACGCCCCTGCCATACCACCCGTGGTCGTGCGATTGCCGACACTGGATGCCACCCATGAGCACCCCGTGCGCGTCCCGCGTCCCGTGGTAAAGAAGAGCCGTGCTCTCTCCCGAGAAGACGCTTTCGTCGAATGACGGGACGGTGACTTTGAAGACTCGACGCGGGGCGTCCCAGCTGTCGCAGTGCATCGCGGCGGTGCGCTCCAGGAGGTAGTGCGGGAGGTTGTCGACGCGGTCATGCTCGACTAGTGCGTTGATCAGCGAATCGTTGTCCTCCATTTCTTTATACGCACGCTGGTTTTTTCTTTCCTACTTATACACCGCGGTCTTGCGTCACCGCTACTGATCGCGTACCCGATGAAGAGATGGGTAACCATCGCGCGCCGCCTGGATATTCCCTTTTTCCGTGAGTAACTTTGGGCTCCACTCCGCGGGGAGCTGAAAGTTGCTCTCGGGAAAAGAGATTTTCGCCGTGTACCCGATCAAAAGACCGCTGTTCATCGCATTTCCCTTTTTCCGTGACTCAGGTGTAACTTTGGGTTCCACTCCGCGGGGAGCTGAAAGTTACACCTGAGTCACGGAAAAAGGGATTTTCACCGCGTACCCGATCAAAAGACGGGTATCCATCGCGCGCCGCCTGGATATTCCCTTTTTCCGTGACTCAGGTGTAACTTTGGCTGTTTTCAGCACTCCGCGGGGAGCTGAAAGTTACACCTGAGTCACGGAAAAAGGGATTTTC
>Ga0136560_1000412_pt1 | contig 21269 bp, 11 predicted proteins | sample AntRauMeHopE1497_FD_104925 | JGI IMG/M metagenome (GOLD analysis project Ga0136560, IMG submission 104925) | Saline lake microbial communities from Rauer Islands, Antarctica - Metagenome Hop E1 #497 | ecosystem: Environmental > Aquatic > Non-marine Saline and Alkaline > Saline | place... | reverse complement strand
GAATGAACAATGTGCAGACGACTGGGTCATAGAGCCACGTACGATTCGCGGCGCTGGAGCTCCACGAGTATGCACTGGCGCCGTGACATCGCTGAGCGTTTCTCTGCATCTGATATTTGCTTGCGAATCAAAGATTGGCAGCTTCGATCCAATGAGGACTGGGGCGTCGGTCAGACACCTTTGCGCAGGCGGCAGCCCGCGCCCGAAGGTCCATTTGCCAGCAGCATTGCTGATAATGGCTGCAGCTCCCACCCGGTCCTACCGTCCAGCCCAGAAGCGGCCGCAGGCGGCCGCCCTGGGCCTGTCCGTGCTCGCCGCAATTTCCGAGGCCATCAGCCCCAGCGAGGCCGCCGTCCTGGTGCAGCCGCTCAAGGAGGTGGCGGCAAGCTTCGTGGCCCCCGGCTCCGGCTCGCTCTTCTCCGAGTGGGCGCCGCCTCGCCAGAGCGCCCAGGTCGACATCCCGATGCACCGCGCCCACGCCTTTGCCAGTTCCAGCAAGAGCAAGGATGACTTGGCGGCACTTGCCGCGCTGTCGGCAGACATGTCCACGTCCTGGGTTTCGGAGAAGTCTCAGGATCCCAAGCTCTGGACCGTGCGCCTCGGGGAGCCGATCACCGGCCCCGCCACGGTCGTGATCCAGCTCAGCACGGACGACAGCGCCGTTATCCCTAGCTCGGTCCTCGTTCAGACAAGCACTGATGGGCTCAAGTTTGTGGCCGCAGGCGACGCGGTGATGCTCAAGGCCGACGACGAGGCCGATAAGGAGTCAGCCAGCGCCGCGGAGGCAGTGGACGTGTTCGCGCCCCCTGTCGCGGCCGATGCTGACGAAGGCGACGCGGACATCGTGCGCGTGACTATCCCGAGCGGGCGCCGCGCGGCTTTCGTGCGCGTCAAGCTCTCGGGCAACAAGGCGGAGCCCTCGTCAGAGACCCCGACCGCCTCGAGCATCGCCCGCGTGAGCATCACGCGCCCCGACACGTCCCCGTTTGCGAGGCAGTCCGGGTTTGCCCTCGACACCATCCTCGGCGCCTGCACCGTGGCCGGCGACGCTTCGGCTCCTGCAGCCGCTCGCGCGGCCGCCATCGAGGCTGCGATCGCCGTCGCCGCCGCGACCTCGAGCGCCCGGGCCGCCACCCTCGCCCTGCGGCTTGCGACGGTGCATCTCGCCGGGGGCGGCACGACCCTGCCGGGCACGGTGTCCGCCTCGCTCCGCTCCATCGCGGCTGCCACCGCATCGGCTGCAGCGGAGGCTCGCGGCCTTGCGCAGGCCTCAGGCGCGGCGCCCCAGCTCGCAGACGTGATCAAGAGCATGCCCTCGGGAGATGCCGGCCAGTCGATGGAGCCAAAGTTTGACTCCCGGCACCACGGCAGCAACTGCACCATCGAGGCCGGCGGGCGGGTTTGGAAGTCCACTGGGGGCAGCGACAACTACGGCATGGCGAAGCACGGCGTGAAGAAGGGCACGGCGACGTGGGAGTTCGAGATCATCAGGGACAACCGCGACGACGAGCACGGCCTCGTGGGCTTCTGCATCCGGCCGGTGAACAGCTCCAGCTACACGAGCACGAGCGACATGTGGATGGTCCGGGGCTACAATGGCTGCCGCTACCACGGCGGCTCGCAGAGCAACGTGGGTAAGATCCACGAGGGCGACGTGGTGAAGTTCCGGGCCAACATGTCGCGCGGAGTCGTGGACATGTGGATCAACGGCACGAAGCAGGGCGACGGGGAGCCAGTGTTCACGGACCTCAGGGGCAAGACCATCTACCCTGCCGTCTGCGCCTACTCGGGGGATGTCACGATCAAGCTCAAGAGCTATAGCTCCGCGGAAAGCACCGGCGAGTCGGGCGGGGGCGCCCCCGTGGCGGCCGCGTCGCACACTGCGCTCCTGAGCGCCGTGGCGGAGGCTGACGGCGTGTCAGCTCCCGGACTCGTCAAGACAGACGGAGACGCCAAGCTCACGCCCGTCGCCATCGACGGCGTCGCGCGCAAGGACGTCATCATCTTCAGCCCGGCAGCAGGACCGACCGCCGCCTCCGCCTCCGCCTCCGCTGCCGCCGCGGCTCCCTCCCTCTCCTTCTCCGTGGCCCGCGCCGTGGGCAGCCTCAAGAAGAAGCTGCCCGCCGACCTGGTGCCGCGCCTCTTCGTCGCGAACTTCAGCATCGCGCCCGGCAGCCCCCCCGCAGCCACCGCCGCCGCGGCGTTCGTCGACGTCCTGGTCGACGGCGAGGTGGCGTGGCGCAGCGGGCTCCTGCACGCCAACCCGGCCGTCGCTGGGGCGTCGGCCGGGCCGTTTGTGTGCCGCGTGCCGGTCTCCGAGGCGTCCAAGGTCGTGGTCCGGGCCTTCGGCCGCGGCTCGAGCGACGCATGCACGGCTGTGGCAATGGTGGGGCCGGGCATCGCCGTCGGCACCAAGGGCCTAGACCTCGCCGACGCCATCGCGCTGCCCGGCCGAGCCCTCGCCGCCGAGTGGACCCCCGCGCTGGGCGAGCTGGTGACGCCAGCGCTGACCATGGGCGGCGGAGTCAACGGCAGCGGCTTCGAGGTCACCGCGGTGCCGACGGCACAGGTCGTGATCGAGATGGCGTGCTGCCTCCGCGAGGCCCTCCGCGCCGAGTCAGCGCTCACGACGGCAGCGGTGCAGGTGGTGGGGGTCGGAGGGCGGAAGGTGACGGCCGGCGCCTCCGACTCCAGCGAGGCTTCCAAGGACGAGGAGGAGGAGGAGGAGGACTCGGGCGGCAAGGACATCCAGAAGGCCCTGACCGCCGCGCTCAGCCGCCTCGAGACGCGCTGCGGCATCACGGCCAGCGACGGCGCTATCATGGAGGCGGCCAAGGCGCTGAGGGCCGTGCGGGACGCCGCGTCGGCAGGCGACACGATGCTCCCCGTTGTGTCGGCCGTCGCGGGCGTCTTGGTCGAGCAGGCGGCGGTCCTCCTGTCCCGCATCGAGGCCAGCGGCATCCCGGCTGCCGGCCTCGGCATCGCCCTCCCCGGCAAGGGCAGCGCGGCCAGCGGGGCGGCGGCCTCGGCGGCATCCTCCCGCGTCGTGCCACTGTCCGCGCTGCGCTTCGAGCTCGCGGCGCTGGGATCGGACATCTCCGAGGTGCCCAGCGTGTCGGCGAGGGCGCTCTCGGCCATCGATGCCGGGATCCCCATCTTCTACCCCACCAAGGCCCTCCGCCGCGCCCTCATGGCGTCTCTTCTCGACGCCGGAGCAACCCTGGAGCTGCAGATCCGCTTCCCGACCCTCTCCGAGGGAGCCGTGGCCATGGCGTTCGGCGAGAAGGGCGAGAAGACCCACGCCCGGGCGGTCAAGGCCCTCGTCGACCGCCCCGCCGAGGCCCACCCCAGCCTGCGGGACGCCCGCTTCGACCGCGCGCTGCTCCTGGTCCAGGCCGCGGCGCGCGAGGCCGGCTACAAGACGCGGGTCGCCGGAGCGTGGGGCGGCTGGATGCACCTCCTGGTGTCGCTGCCGCCGTCCGGCACGGGCAGCCGATCCAGCGTGGACTTCATCGGCAAGACAATGCGCTCCTGCCTCAAGCGCGCAGGCATGGGGCCCTGGCACTTCCCCGGCGGCTGCTCCCTCCCCGCCATCGCGCTCGAGGTGCACCGCTCCACCGACGTGCCGGCTGCCGAGCGGGGCCTGACCAAGCCGGGCACCGCGGTGGTGCGAGTCTTCCCGACCGCGGCTGGGAGCTTTGACGACGTGGGCGCGACCCTGCAGGCGGCGGTGGATGACTTCGTGGCCAAGACAAAGGCCGGAGCGTCCGCATAGGGCGGTGTGACCGTCGGAAGCTCGGCCCGGCGGCGGTGCAGCTTCGCTTGCAGCAAGGGCGCCCTCCTTCGCTGCGCCGTCGCGCACGCCCACGCATCACTCGCTTACAAAGGCGGCTCACGCATCCCCTGCCGCCGCATCGCTCGCTGCAGCTCCCTCGTCGCCGTCCTCGTCATCGGCGTCGGCGTCCTCCGCTGGCTCCTCCTCGCCTTGGTCCTCGGCCGCCGAGAAGACGGATTTGTCGTTCCTCATCCAGTCCAGGCTCCGCATGCGCCACATGTGGCTGTTCTTCGGCACGCACTCCCCGCTCAGCCAGGGGTCGATGGAGCAGAAATGGTACTCGACGCCTGACCACGAGCTCGACGCGAACTTGTACGAGCCAAACTCGGACACCTTGCCACGCTTCCACCGCGCCCCGAGCGTCGCCTCGCCTGTGTCACCACCAAGCCACACCTCCACGTGCACCATTCGGAACTTCTGGGCCTTGGCCTTGGTGTTCGTGTAGTCGGCAGCATAGAACACGAGGTCGCCAGGCTTGAGCTGGGACGGCTCCTCCACCTCCGCGCTGGCAAGGGTGTCCCACTGGTAGGCCTGGTTCCAGTTGCCAAGGCGGAACCCAAAGTCCTCCTGCAGGTCCCACATCGCGCGGCGCACGAGGCCGCAGCAGTCAAGGAAGATGGGAGAGTCAAACTCTGGCGTTCCCTCCTCGAAGAACTTCTTCTTGTATGGCTGCGACGGGCGCAGCCAAGGGGCGGGGGGATGAGTTTATGGACGCGTCCGGGCGCAGGCAGAGAACAACGGCAAACGGGCGCGACCGTCTCACGACGCCCATGTAGCTGCGGCACTGCTCCAGGAACTTGTGGCGCAGCTCTTCCTTCTGCTCGGGTGTCCTAGTGACCTTGGCAGGCCCGGCTCGAAGCTCCAGCGCCTTGGCCTTGTCCCGCCGGTACTTGGCGAACGCTCCTTGCAGCGAGCCCCCGGCGTCCGCCTCCGTTTCGCCAAAGTCGACCACAAACGCGGTCGTGTTCTCCTTTTCAGCATCGCTTGCAGCTGCCATCTGGTCCCTGGCTGAGGTGGAGTGTGGCGACCGGCAGGCGGGCGCGGTGCGTTTCAAGCCGGGAGCGAGCACTCGCATTCGCGCGATACGATCATGGCAGACCGGGCCGAGAAGCCAGGCCAAATCCCAAGCAAGCCCAGCAGCTGTTGGTCACGGCGGCAGCCGATGCGTTGGCAGCCACTCTTAGGCGGCCGAGGCGCCGCCTCCGACGCAGCGGCACAGGCAGCTCTGGATGGCTTGCCTGGCGTAGGGCACGTACGACGCCGTGTACCACACGAGGGCCAGGAACTGAAGAACCAAGAAAAAGATGATCAGGGCCATGTTCTGCTTCGTCAGGCCGGCCCAAAGCGTGGCGCCGAGGCATCCCAGGTAGATGATCGTGGCGATCACCCTGGTGCGATCAAACATGTACTTCAGCTGCCGGACAGGCCCAACCAGGAACGTTGTGCTGCGTGCCAGCAGAGGGAAGCGGGGAGGGCCGGCGTGGGGGCAGCGTGCGGGGTCGCCTTCCACCGGCGAAATGCCCGGGCGCCCCTGAAGGCTCTCACCTTCCGATAGCAAGCACGTTGCCGGCCGTGTAAAGCATAGCAAAGGTTGCCGGCTTGAGGATGGTTGCCGGGCTCTGTAAGATGATCGGGGGCGGGGCCACGAGCGTGACGTTGAGGAAGCAGCAGCGATGCAAACGCGGCACCACACAGCATGTGCATCTTCGGCATCTTAGGCCCTCACGATGAAAGAAAGGACCATTCCGATACTAAAGCAGGCAGCAAACCCCATGAAGCGCTGCGGGGGCGAAGAGCTGGCACGCGTTGTTGACGCACCGGCAGCTTCCACGGGGATCTGCCATGGCGGCTGCTCCCCGTGAGCGCGGGCCAGAGTTGGAGGCCACACGCTCGCCAAGCGAAGCGACGGCGCTGCGTCAGCTTGCGCACCCATGGCCTGCCCACAGCGAGCGGCAACGCCTCACGGTCCTTCGGCTCATCCGGCACCCTTCTCCCACCTCCCCAAGCAGCCCGCCCGAGTCGCTTTTCTCGCCAACGCCCAGGGAAGGAAGCATGTGCATGGTGCCCTGGGTCACGCTCTGGGGAGTGAGGCGTGCCGGGTGAATCTCGCGCAGCGCAGAGCGGGTCTGTCGGGCATGGCATGCGTCCAGGGGGGGGCAGCTGCACCCATCAGCCGTGCGGGCAGCCGCTTACAAAGCGAACTGGTTGCGGGGGCACTGCTTGCGCCGGGACCTCGTTGTGCTGCAGTCGGCAGCACGGCTGAGGACGCTCCCGCGGCTGCCAGCACGGTTCGTGCAATGACGCAGCCCGAATAGCGGCGCCTGCGGCGCCTGACCCTGTCCAGCAAGGGAGCTTGACATGTAGAGTCGGTGCTGGGCCGCCGACCGCGCACTTGTGCGTCACCATGCCGAAGCGCGCGGCAAGCACAGGCGGGCGCAAGCCCAAGAAGCCCAAGATGACCAAGTAGTGAGAGGCCACGGTGCGGTGGCAGCCTCGGGCGCTGGAAACAAGGTTCAAATGTGCTCTGGCGGAGCTCCCCGTCCTTCCTCCCGGCCCGCCGCAGCGATGACAGCGACCCCAAGCCAACCAGCGATGTGAACCTGAACAAGCACATCACGGACGTGAGGGGAATCCGCGTGGCAATGACCTAAGGCCGACCCTGCTCAGCATTGTGTCTGTCTCGGCACGCTTCCCATGCTTGCATCGCCCCATCGCGGCTTCCATCGGGCGCAGGAGCTCGAGAACATCCTTGCAGGCTACCGCCGAGAGGGAGCGGACATCTTCAAGATCAGGGGCCTGGTGAAGGTAAGAAGCCCATCACGCGGGGCGGCCCCGGGCAGCCACTTTTCACGCCGCGGAAGCCACCTTGATGCCGTGCAAGCATGATTCCGCAGTCGATTGCCGAGATCAAGACGTGGGGCGTCGAGATCCGGACAGAGGAGGACGCTGACCTGGCGATCAGGATCAAGGGCGTCGGCAAGGGGACCATCACGCAGCTGAAGGAGATCGTCACGCACGGATCGAGCCTTAAGGCGGCCGAGGCTGAGGTCGGGAAGACGGACCGTGAGCGCACGATGGAGGAGCTCAGCAGCCTCGAGGGTGTGGGTGGCAAGACCGCGGAGCGGCTCGCCGACAACAACATCGCGGGCCTCAAGGGCCTGCGCGAGGCCATCCGGTCGTCCTCCGTCGTCCTCAAGGAGTGCAAGGTCCCCGACGCCGGCCTCCGCCACGCCGCGTGGGCGGAGGAGACGACCATCCCCGCCACGCGCAAGGAGGCGGAGCTCGTCCGCGACGCCGTCGCCGGCGTGGCCAAGGACGTGAGCAGCCGCACGCGCGTGTGCAGAGCGGCCATGCGAGCGCACCAGCCGGATATGTGGGATGCTTTTGGCGTGTGCCCGTCAGGCCGGCAGGTGACCCGCGCGCTGTCGATCCCCGTGCCGCAGTTTGGATTCTCCGGCGTCGAGCTGACCGGCGCGTATGCCCGCGGCGAGAAGACGACTACGCGTGTCGAGCTCATGCTCGTGGCCGACGCGTGGCGCTTCGAGCACCGCGTGGACAAGCTGGCGGCCAAGACCAAGACCGCGGCGCGCGCGTACTCCAAGGGCGGCACCCCTGACGATGGCACGCCCGACCTGGAGGGCCTCATCAGCGAGCTGACCAAGTGAGCCGGCTGCCCAAAGCCTGATGCCGAGAGGCTGCCGTCGATGAGCTGCCGTCGATGAGCTGCCGTCAAGGGCCTCCCGTCAAGGGCCTGCCGCCTCGCGCTGCTCTGCTCACGCATACAACCGCTGCCGCCCCTGCCCGCCCCGCCCGACCCCTCGACCGCAGGCGCCACATCGCCCAGTCCTGGATCCGGCTGGCTCCGCACATGGCCGCCGTTATCGTCGTCCCGGGCGTCGCCGAGAAGGTTGAGCCGGCAGGCGAGCTCGCCGACGCGGGCAGGCGCGTGGGGGTCAAGCCCGAGCCCAAGGCGGAGGCCAAGGCTGAGGAGGCCGCCGAGGCGGAGCCCATTGACACGAGCATGGGCGCCGCCTCGGTGAAGCGCGCGCCCTCGGCGCCCAACGCGGCGACCAGGTTCGCATCGCTGCTGCCGGACCTCGACGCCGCCGAGGAGGAGGACGAGGCGGCCACGAGCAAGGCGGCGGTGTGGGACAAGGGGCAGCTGGCCGCAGCGGCGGCGGCCACGTCGTCGTCGTCGTCGTCCAACGCCACCATGGCGCGGTCCTTGACCGAGGCCGCGGAGGAGGAAGACAAGAAGTCCCGCGAGGAGCTGCTCGCCCTCGCGGCCAAGGAGCGCGGCCGCCTGACCGACATGGCCAAGGCGGCCATCGAGGCGAGCGGGAGGTCCCCCCCCTTTGCAACCCTGGTGAGGATGGCAGCAGTGCCGGGCGCGTACGTGCCGTCGGCGCGAGTCATCATGAGCTTCTCGTCAGAGTCGCTCACCGGGATCCGGGCACGGGCCGCTCGCAACGGATACTCCGTCAGCTCGATCGGGCTCACACCCCTGGTGCCCGACCCCGAGGGCAAGAAGAAGGGGGTGCTGGGGGAGGAGAGCGAGACCGTCAAGGACGAGGACGAGTTCTGGGAGCGCGTCGGCATCACCAAGGTGCCGCTCATGGCCCGCGGCTGAGTGCCCGGGCAAGCATCGCGGGCTGTGCGGCGCTGGCAGACTGGTCCGTTCCGATGCACGCACAGCAGCCCGGCCAGTGCGTGGCGTGTGCCTGCTACGGCTCGAACATTTGCACCAAAGTCGCCTTCTGCACGCACACCAGCATGGGCTCACGCGACACCCCCCGGCGCCGCGAGCACCCCCAGCCACACTCCCGCCCCGCCCCCATCCAGCGGACAGACCCGCCCCCGCACCTAGGCCAGCCGCTTGTTGATCGGGTCCGCGTCCGTGACGTTGGTCGCCGTGGCGGAGGCCTTGGGCAGCACGCCGGCAATGGTCGGCTGCTTCTGGGCATCGGCCTGCCATGCCTTGGCGGGGGTCGTGAACTCCACGTCGGCCCCGTAGAGCTGCACGGCGACCCGCCCGGCGGCGCTCGTCCCGTCCTCGAGCACCCTGGAGTTGAACAGCGAGACCACGTCGCTGACCTCCAGGTGTCCGTTGGCCAGCACGTCCAGCTCCTCCTGCTTCCGGTCGAACCGGAACGTCCTCCCCGCGATCTCGCCCCAGATCGACCCCGTGGCCGAGGACAGCGACAGGGGCTTGCTCCGCTTCGCGATGACCTGCGCGCTGATGACGTTCTGCCAGATGGACGCCGCGGCGCCCCCATCAGACTCCTCCGTCGCGGACAGCGCCTCGAGGGTGGTGTTGAGCGTGGTGAGGAACTGGGTGACGCGGACGTCGAGCAGCGCGGGGCTGTTGTCCGGCCCCTGCACCACCACGTAGATGGACTGCATCTCGTCCCCCCTGGCCGAGGTGGGCGCCGCCGCCAGCGCCGCGCGCTCCGGCTCGAACGCCGCGATCCTCGCCGGAGCAGCGCCATGCACAAGCCTGGCGGAGCGGGCGGCGTCGGGCTCCGCCGCCCCCATCGTCGCGGCGCTGGAGAGGCCGGCGAAGACGAGGTAGCCGAGCTGCTGCTGCGTCCGCAGCTTCTCGAAGGCCGGCTGGTACATCGAGTGGCCCATGACCTGCGCGGCCAGGTCCCGGACCGTGCACTCGCGGCGCCGGATCACCTCGGCCGCGGCCTCGGCCTCGCTGCCGTCCCCCCCCGACGCGAGCACAGCCTGCGCCTTGTCCTCGCCGTCCTTGCCCCTCGCCTTGGACGCCCTTCCCGCGCGGGAAGGCTCCTGCCGGAGGTGCCTGCGGTGCCCCGCCGCCGCAGACTGCAGCAGCGCCGTGGCGTTGCCAGCCTCGGCTGTTCCCGGCGCGGCATCCGCGGCCGGCTTGCCGCCTGCCGGTGCCTGCGCCTTGCCCGCTGCGGCCTCGCCGCCCGCACCGGCCGGAGCCGTCAGGCCGGCGAAGCAGTCGTCGCGGAGCCCCACCTGGTGGAACACCGCGACGGCCGAGTCGCCCTCGGCGGCGTTGGCCACGCGGCGCTGAATCATGTGGTTGCCGCGCAGCCAGCGGACCGGCCGGCGGGCCGACAGGACCTCGTCCTCCGCCATGGGCTGCGAGCCGGCCGCTGCGCGGGAGACGATTCGGGCCAGCGAGCTGGCCGCGGTGGCGTTGAGGTTGCCGTGGAGGAGCATGATGACCCGGACTGCCTTCCATACCTGCTGGACGTGGGCCTTGAGGTCGGCGAAGACGGCCTTCTTGGCCGCGGCGCGGAGCTCGGGGATGTTGAAGTGGTTCTCCCCGGTGTACATCTTGTAGTAGTAGAGGGCTCTGGAGTAGGGCTTGGAGGTGCGCTCGGAGTTGTCGAGCGACTGGAGCAGCATGGCCCGGTGCGACTCGAACCGCTTGGCGCTGAGCTTGGGCGAGCGGACGCCGCCGAGGACAGAGGTTAGCCAGAGGGGCATGGCCTCCGTGAAGCCGCCGGCGACGATGGACAGCCCGGGGACGAGGTCCGACTTGGTGACAGCGTACACGTACCCGGCCATCTGCGCGCGGTAGGACTCCGCCTGAAGGTGGTCATCGACCGCGGAGAGGTAGAGCGAGGTCATGATGGCGGCCCTGGGGTCGGTGACCACGGCCGGCGTCTCCACCTCGAGCATCGCGTTGATGACCGGCTTCCGGAACGTCTCGTCCTGGCGCCACCACACGGCCATGCCTGCCGCGGGCAGCGGCGCGCCGCCCTGGGGGAACCCGGCCTTGCGCTCGCGCTCGGCCCGCTCGAGGCCTGGCCTCGCGGGGCTCGCCGCGGGAGCCTGCGCGGACCGGAAGCGGGGCGGAGCGTCGTCCTTGGCCTGGTCGAGCTCCTCGTCTGAGATGGCGCTGGGGACGGGCGTGTACGGCTCCATCGCGCCGAAGGGGTAGACGCCCGGACCGAGGGGCAGGACCGACAGGTCCTTGGGCACGAAGGGGTTGCGCTGGGGCAGCGCAAGGCTCGGCACCAGCTCGGGGGCCCTCCAGCCGTCGATCTGGGCCGGTGTCATGGGCGTGGAGGAGTGCTTGGTGCCGTAGATGGGCTCGGCGGCGGTCAGGGCATCGTCGCCAAAGGCGCGAGAGCCGACCATGACGATGCACCTGGCCGGGGTGAGCTGGTGGAGGGTCTCGTTGACGGCGACCGCGTCCCAGGTCCAGCGAGACGGAGCGCCGAGCAGGTCGGGCGTCTGCACGGTGTGCATCGACCTCGCGGCGTCGCTGACGACGTCGGCCGCCTTGCCGCGGGATGGGAAGAGGAAGGACGCGCTGGAGACGTCGCGCCGCTCGTCCCACCTCCACTTGGTGGACATGGCCGCGTTGGACTTGGGGTCCCGGTTTTCGGACGGGCCGCGGAGCAGAGCCAGGTAGGCGTAAACCGTGCCGACCACCTTGGACATGGCGTCCTCCACGAGCTGCGCCGACGCCCCCGCGTCTGGCGAGAGCGTCACGGAGACCTGAAAGAGGCTGAAGCCGGACGCGTCCGTCTCCAGGCCGGCGGACAGGCTCTCGGCGATGCCGAGCTCCTGCTTGATCCGGAACAGCACCGAGCCCTCGGACTCGTCGCCGAGCAGCGAGCCGAGGTGGCCGGTCGGGTCGGAGCGGTAGCGGCCGAGCTGGGAGGGGAGCGGCCACAGCATGGTGACGGAGTGGCCGTCCTGGACAGGGCGCCAGCGCACGATGCGCCCAAGGCGGCCCTTGGGGAATACCACATCGGCGGACAGCTGGCCCGTGGTCCACGCGTCGCTCACGACCACGCTGGCACCGGCCGCCGGGAGGCCCTTGGCGGCGTTGGCCTGGATCTTCGCGTTGGCAGCGTCGGCTTCAGCTGTTGCGGCCCGCGCCGCTTCGGCGGTCACGGCACCGGCGCCCTGCTTGGGCTCGGCTCCCTTGGCCTTCTCGTCGTCGGCCTGTGCGCCCGGGCCCTCCGGCTTGTCGTCGGGGTTGGCCGGGATCGCGGCGCCGGTCTGCTCGGGCCCAGCGGCTGCACCGGTGCCCTTGCCCGCGTCCCCGCTCGATGGGGCGGCTGCCTGGGGCTTCGCGAGCGCGCCGCTCTGCAGCAGCGACATGGCCGCCGACCTGCGGCGCCCAACCGTGCGGCCTCCGGGCATCGAGGTTCCGCCGAGCCCGGCACCGTCCTCGTCGTGCTTGGCCGCCGCATGGTGGCGAGCCTTCTTCGCGTGGCTGTCTGAGTCCATCTCCGCCTGGGCCTGGGCCCTGCGGGCGGCCACCTCGTTGGTGGTGGCGGGGATCTTCCCGAAGGTGCTCTCCGCCAGGGCGTGCAGCTCTGCCAGGGACTCCCTGCCCAGGACCGCGGCCCGCATATTCGAGGCCACGTAGTGTGCCGAGTGGAATCGCTCCAGGGCGACGGCGATGCCCGTCTTGTTGAGCGTCGCCAGGTTGCCGGTCGAGAACCGGGACACGGGCGTTCCCGGCTGCCCGATGGTGCGGATGAGCTGCTGCATGCGCCACCCGTCCTCCTGGAGGTTCTTGTGGTGCTCGGACTCGATGGCTTGCATCTCCTTCGAGGCCGAGCTCGGCTTGAGGAGCGGGGCCACGAAGAACTCAGAGAAGCGCTCCAGAGCCCCGTCCAGGTGCCTCCAGTCCACGCTAAAGTAGTAGTTCCTGCGAAACGGTGAAGGCGCGTCAGGCAAGGCGGGTGGCTGCACGCTCGGGCGCCGGCCAAGGCTCGGGCGGAAGGCGATTCCGTGCGGGATGGATGCTCACGTGTGCTCCGAGTCCGTGTACGCGTTGCTCGAGCCTCCGTGCGCCGAAAGGAACCGCTGGTACCCATCCTCGTTCGGGTGCTGCATCGTCCCGAGGAAGACCATGTGCTCGGTGAAATGGGCCAGTCCCTCGATGGTCGGAGGGTCGCGCCACGACCCGCTCCCCACGTCGGCGGCGGCCGCACCCTGGTCCGCCTGGGGGTCAGACACAAGCAGCGTCTCGAGCCCGTTGCCGAGCGTCACCACGGCGAAGGCGCGGTTGTCATTCTCGGACGAGATGACAGCCGCGGCCCCGCCCGGCTCCATGGCGGAGTTGTGCACCACGAGCGCCACAACGATAAGGCCGAGCAAGACCACACCGGCAATGGCGACCATGGTGTAGAACCAGCTGCCAGTGCCGCCCTTGGGCGCGGGGTCCGCGTCCGCAGCGGCCTCGCCGGCGTCACCGTCCTCCCTGACTAGCCGAGCCCGGTCATCATCGGGCTCGCCGTGATCGCTGTCCCCGCGTTGCGACATTTCGCCCCCGCGCGGTGCGAGCATCCGGCCGCGGCTCGAGCTCTGGTCTTTTGCCCCCGCGTTGCTCTGAAACAGAGCCCCAACAACACCCTGCGACAGCAGAAACGCGGTCGACGGTCCGGGCTCGCACCGGCTCAGCACTCCTCCCGCATCGTTGCTGCCCACCACATGGCAATCGCACGAGTGATTCGCTCCCGCGGCCTGGCCCGCGCTGTCACGCGCTTCTCGCCTGCGGCAATGGCGACGGCGCCGTGCCGGCTGGCCGGACTGGCCTGCGCGGCTCCCAAGCCTGCCGCGGCCTCCGCCTTCCGCGCGGCCTCTTCCGACAGCAAGCAGCAGGCACTGGACGCCGCGCTCAGCCAGATCGAGAAGAGCTTTGGCCGCGGGACCGTGATGCGCCTGGGCGAGAGCATCACGCGCGACGGGATCAAGGTTATTTCCACCGGGTCCCTCACCCTGGACGTTGCGCTCGGCGTCGGTGGCCTGCCTCGCGGGTGAGGACATGACGCTTCGTCGGGGGTTGCCCCCGGCCGGATGCACGTCGGCCGCGAACTTGCCCCGCGGCGGAGAGGTACTTGAAAACCGAGCTCCATTGCGGCTCCCCGCATCCCCCGACCCATTTCGCCTGCCGGTGCTTGCCCCTGCTCGATCGCAGTCGTTTCGTTGAGATCTATGGCCCAGAGTCCAGCGGAAAGACGACGCTGGCGCTGCAGGTCATCGCCGAGGCACAGAAGGCCAACCTCAAGTGCTTCTTCATCGACGTGGAGCACGCGATCGACACGACGTACGCCCGGGCCCTCGGCGTGAACGTGGACGACCTGATGCTGTCCCAGCCGGACAACGGGGAGCAGGCGCTCGAGGTCGCGGACACGATGCTGCGCTCCGGCGCTGTCGATGTCATCGTCGTGGACTCCGTCGCGGCCCTCGTGCCGCGGGCGGAGCTCGAGGGCGACATGGGCGACTCCCACATGGCCCTTCAGGCGCGCCTCATGTCGCAGGCGCTGCGGAAGATGGCCGGGAACATCGGCAAGACGGACACGCTGTTCATCTTCGTGAACCAGATCCGCTCCAAGGTCGGCGTCATCTTCGGCTCGCCCGAGGTGACGGCGGGCGGGAACGCGCTCAAGTACTACTCCTCCGTGCGCCTGGACATCCGCCGCATCGGCCAGGTGAAGCAGGGCGACGAGATCATCGCCAGCTCCACCCGGGTCAAGGTGGTGAAGAACAAGCTCGCGCCGCCCTTCCGCACCGCCGAGTTCGACATGACCTATGGCGGCGGCGTGTCCAAGTCGGGGGAGCTCGTCGACCTCGGCATCCGGGCCGGCCTCGTCATCCGGGCCGGGGCGTGGTTCTCCGTCGACATGGACGCCTGCAGGGAGGCCGCAGGGGAGACCGCACCCGAGGGGGCGCCCGCAGTCGCCGCTGCCGCAGAGGCGGAGGCGGCGGCCCCCGAGGAGGTCGTGGAGCCCGCCAAGCCCGCCGCCCGCAAGCGCCGCGCCAGGAAGGCCTCGGCGGCCGACTCGGCGGCCGATGTGGCACCCCCCGCGGCCGCCGCCGCGGCTTCTGCCGAACCCGCCGCCGCCGGCCCGACGACCGGCGTCGTGGGCATCGGCCAGGGGCGCGAGAAGGCCAAGCAGTGGATGGAGGACGCGGCGAACGTGGCCGAGGTGGCCATCCTGGAGAAGGCCATCCGGGCGCTCGGCCGCCGCGGAGACCTGGACTCCAAGAACAAGCGCAAGCCCAAGGCGGGAGAGTGAGCGCGGCGCCCTCGTGTGTTGTGGACCGCCCGGCGACCCATCCCCCGCCGAGCGGCGGGGCCGAGCGGCGCGGGGTGTGACTCCCCGGGCAAGCCGCGGCTCCGATGGTTTCGTCAAACGGTGCTCACACGGGGCGGCAAGCAAACGGCACGGAATGTCAGCACCACCCGGCCGCGGCGGTGGCCACGCGCAGCCGCTGCCACAGCAGGTCCTGCACGGCCGGGTGCTCGCCGAGCACGTCCGTCACCTCGACGCCCTTGGCGCGGAGCGCCGCGCGGTGCGGGTCGGCCTCGTCGGCGAAGCCATCGACCGAGAGGCCGAGAGCGGCCGTGGCGATGGTCGCGACGTCGCCCCCCGGGCCGGCGTGCTTCCCCGGCAGGGCGAAGAGGAGGGCGACGACGACCCGGGCGCCGGGACCGTCGGCCTCGGCTGCGGCCACTGCCGCGGGCAGCGCTGTCTCGAGCATGGGCTCGGAGAAGGCGAACCTGGGCCCGTCACGGCGCTCCATGGCGCAGCCGACGACGTCCGCCACGGCGAGGCCGCGGGCGGCGAGGGCCGTCCGGAGCCTGGCGGCCATGACGGGGCGGACGGCGTGGACGATGCGGGACGGGGAGCCGTGCTCGCAGAGCAGGACCCGGACGCGCCCCGCCGGCCCGGGGCCCATCGAGTCCTGCACCCTGTCGGCGAGGGCCAGGGCGAGGACGTCGACGCCCGAAGTGTGGAGGCGGGTGCGGCCGGTCGGCCCGGCCACGGCGGCCGCGGCCCCGCCAAGCCTGGCCGGGGGCGACGCGCGGCCGACGAGGACAGACGGCAGAGCGGGCGCGGCGGCGACGCCAGCCGCCCCGAGCTCGTCCAGCGCCGCCGCCCTCAGCGCACAGGCGGCCTCGGCCTCGGCCTCGGCCTCGGCCTGCCCTGTGAGGGCCCTGACGGCGGATGCGGCGGCCGCCTCCGGGTCCTCGACGTCGGCGCCTTCGTGCCACGCGGCGCGCGAGGCCTCCGCCAGGGAGGGGACGGTCAGCGGTGGGGCGATGACGACGGGCCCCGGCTCGACGCCCGCCGCCTCGGACTCCTCGGCGGCGGCCTGCGCCTCCTTGGGGATCCACCCGGTCACCGTGGCGCTGGGCCCGAAGAAGAGGGGGACGACGGCGATGCGCCGGCCAGGGCCGCAGCCCCACGTGCGGACCATGGCCTGGCGCAGCGTCTCGCCGCGGCGGCCGCCCAGGGTCGCGGGGTCCACCGTGTCGGAGAAACGGGCCGAGGCCGGGACGGCGCGGACGCCGTACCGGTCCCAGAGGGCGCGGCAGACGCGGCGCAGCGCGAGCGTGGCCCCGGGGCTCTTGGATCCGTTGTCCACCACGATGGCGGTGACCCCGGCGCCCGGGTTCCAGGGGGCCACCTCCCTCCCGGGGCCGGCCGCCCCCTCCCGCGGCCGGACCGGCGGTCCGAGCACCCGGACGGCGGAGCGAAGCGCGGTCGCGATGTGCTCCAGCGTGGCCTGCACGCCGCGACCCGTGTCGAGGCGGCCGGGGAGCGCCGCCTCGGCCGCGGCGAAGGGGTCGGGAGCCCAGGGCCTCGGGCCGGGGCCCGCTGCCGGGGCCACCAGGGGGTCCGACGGCGACGGGTGGCACGCCTCCACCGACGTGGCGTTGGTCCCGGGCGCCAGGACGCGCGGCGGGGCGGCGGGGGACGCGTCGCCCTCGTCGCTGATCCCGAGCACGCCCATGTGGTGCCTCGCGGCGGCGGCCGACGTCGGCGTCATGCGCACGCCCCTGGCGACGACGACGAGCTCGGCCGCCTCGGCCTCGGCCTCCTCCTTCAGCGACGCCTCCAGGCCCTCGCGGTACCCGGGGAAGGCGGGGCGGAAGCCGAGCACGTCCCGGATGCGGCGGGAGGAGACACGCCGGCTCTCTGCGTAGAAGCTGCGGCCCATAGCGCTCATTCCTGGCGCCGCGTCGGCGAAGAGCTCGGGGGCGGGGCGCTCGACGCCGAGGAGGTCGCAGGCAAAGGCGATGACGGGCCCCTGGGGGCCGGGGTGGTCGTCCGCGACGTTAAAGACCGCGGCATCGCCGCAAAAGGGTCTGGAGGGGTCGGCGGTCGGGCGGATCGCTGAGGCGAGCAGGGCGCCGGCCACATCAGCGGCGTGGACGCGGCTGAAATACTGCCGGGGCTTCACCACGACGCGCGCCTTCCCGGCCCGGACCTTGGGCAGGACGCCCTTGTTCGGCCCGTAGATGCCGGGCAGCCGGAACACATGGACTGGGAGACCCGACCGAAGCCAGGCCGCCTCGCACATGACTCGCCGGGTCGCCCTCGGCGACCGCGGCCGCGGGGCGTCAGACTCGTCCACCCAGCCGCCGTCGTGGTCGCCGTACACCCCGCTGGTCGAAAGGTAGCCGACCCAGCGGACGTTGCCGAGAAGGCCGCCCGCCTTGGCCGCCGCCAGCGCGGGGAGAACGGGGTCCAGCCCGCCCGTCTTGAGCGGCTGCGCGGTTGCGAGGACGTGCGTCGCGTCGGGGAGCACGGCCCGGAGGCTTTCGGGGAGCGCATCGGTCCCGTCACCGTCGAACACGTGCACGCCGGCCACGGCACCACCCAGATCCGCAAGCACGCGCTCCCGGTCGGCCTCCGTCCGCACTGTCCCATGAACCGCCCACCCGGCGGCAGCAAAGAGCCGCAGGGCCACAGTCCCCGTGCAGCCGAGGCCGAAGATCACCATGCACTGAGCCATCTCCGCACAGTCAGGCTGTGCTGGACGCGCGGGAACAGGAAGCTGCCGAGCGCTTTTTGTGAAGGCAAGGTGTGACTACGAGGTTTGCGGCCCCGTGGCAGCCGAGAGTGGACGATCCCCGCGGTGCCGGCTCGCGGCAAGCAGGGCACGCTGCCTGGACAGGAGCCGCACACTCCCCGGGCCGGCGTTGCCCAAGAACGCCGCTGCAACAGTCTGCATTGCCGCTGGCGACGATCGCTGGGCTCCCGCGCGAGATGGCGTCGGGGGCGGATGCCTCCAGGTCGCGTTGGCTCGCGAGGGCGCAGTCGCTCGACGAGGTGTCCGGCCTGCTCAGCTTTGGCGAGGGTGACGAGGCCGCGCGCGCGAGGAAACATGGAAAGGTGAGACTTGAAGCGTTCCCAAGCACCGCAAACGCGTGTGGGGCAGGCCGACCGGCGAGCCGCGCCCTTGGGCGGCAGCTCGTGCCGTAGCAGCGGCTAATGACTCTCGCAAGCGAGCGCCCCGCGATCAGGACGCCCTTTCGCCCTCCACGGCTCCGGACGCCTGACTCTTTGTCGCGCAGACCGCGTCTGAAATCGCCAAGCAGTCCACGGCTGAGGGCCTGACGGAAGGGGCGCGGCTGGTGGCGCTGTTGCGGGACGGCGACCCGGAGCAACGGCAGGCCGCCTGCGCGTGCATCCCGGCGCTTCTCCCCGGGAGACCTGGGACCCCACGACCCAAGCGACAGCGCGGGGACGCGGAGTGGGCGGATCCGGCGTGGGCGGCGCTGACGGCCGGGCTCGCGGCCGCGTTGGTTCGCGACGGCGACGGCCGCGGGGGCGGCGCGTCGACCTCCAGCTCGCAGGCCGCACAGGGCTTCGCAAGCAGCATCGCCTCGGGTATGATGGCGACTCCCACCGACGGCGGGGCCGGTGAGGACGCGTTCGCCGAGCCCGGGCTGGTTCAAGAGGCGGCAGTCTCGGCGGTGTTCGAGGCCTGCATGGAAGCCATGGCCAGGGATGGCGGATACATTCGCTGGCTCGCGTGGTGCGACGCCCGGGCGGCGTCCGGTGGCGCGTGGCGGCCGCCGAGCCGGGCGCCCAGAAAAACGAGCCCCGAGGCCAGCGCCTGGCTCGCCTCGGCCTGGCCGTGCGCGCCCGTCGAAGAGAGCGGGTTCGCGGCCGACGCTGCCGTGTGGCCCGGAGCGCCGCGGCACATGACCCAGATGGCGACGCGGTGCCTCGCGGCGCTGCTCGCGCTGATGCGCCCGCCCCCCGCGTCGGCGCACGACGACCCGTCGGAGACGCCGGTGACCATCGCCGCGGCCGTGGCCCTCAGCGCGGCCGTGCCCTTCCTCCGCCGGTCCGCCGTCGCCGAGCTGCTCCTCCCCGCCCTCGAGTCCCTCGCCGGCCTCGAGAACGCCCGCGGAGACCGCCAGGCCATGTGCCGGGTGCTCGCCGCCCTGGCGCACCACCGGGCCCTCGATGACGACGCCCTCGCCCTCTTCACGCCCGCCGTCCTCGACCTCTGCCAGGACACCTCCGGACACGTCCGCGAAACCGCGGCCAAGCTCGTCGGCGTCCTCCTCTGCCGCCTCGCGCGGAGACCGTCCGCCGTCCCGAGCATCGCCCCCGGCGCCGCGTCGTCCGCGGCGCAGGGGGGCACGCTGTCGATGGGCGGGGCACCGCCGCCGTCGGCCCGCGCCTCGGGCGCGGCGTCGTCGGCGGCCACGGCGCCGGGCTCGAGCGACGGCGCGGGCGGCATGGACGCCGTCCTGGAGGCGTGCGTGGTCGAGGCAGGGCGCGGCGCCGACCGCGCGGCCCTCGTCCCCGTCGTCCGTCTGTGCAGGGAGCTGGCAGAGCTGCTGGAGGACGAGGAGCGCGCCGTGAGCGGGACAGCCTTCTCGGCCGCGGCGAGGGCGCTCCCCCTCCTCCCCGCGGCGGTGCGGCGGCAGGTCATACTGCCCTCCATGGTGCTCGTGCTCACGGCGGCCAGGGTCGCGGCGGCCAGGGCGGGGCCCGCTGGGGCCCAGACGCCCTCGGCAAAGGGCCCCGCCGCCGCCGTGATGAGCATGGCAGCGGCCACGAGCCCCAGGGCGGTCCGCAGCCCCGTGGGCGGCATCGTGCCGCGCGTGGCGCCGGTCCGCACCGGGCCGCAGCAGCCGGCTGACCGGCGGCTGGAGCACCTGAGGGCGTCGCTCGCCGCGTCGCTCCCCGCCGTGGTGAGGGCCCTCGCCCACGCGGGGGACCTGGGCGTGCGGGTCAGCGCCGCCGGGTCCTCGGCCTCGTCGGGGGACGGGGCGGGCGGCGCCGCGTCGTCGGCGGGCCCGGGCGGCGCCGGCGCGGGGCCCGCGGCGGGCAGGCACGCGGACCGCGGGGGCAGAGGGCGGAGGCAGTCTTCGGGGTACGAGGGCCTCGCGGCGGCGGCGGAGGCCGCCATCAACGCCATCACCGGCATCGATGATGCCACTGCCGCGCCCGACACCGACGGCGCGGGCGGCGCGCGATCACCCCCCCACGCCTCGCACCGCGCCCGGCGCCGCCCGTCGCTGGCCATGGTCACGAGCACGCCCCTGGAGGTGCTGTCCGCCTTCGTCGTGAGCCTGCGGGACCACGACGACAGCGCCGTGCGGTGCGACGGGGTGGCGGCCATCCCGGCGCTGGCCCTCGCCCTGCCCCCCGCCGAGGCCGAGGCGCTCGTCCCGGGCCTCGTCGACGCCGCGCTTCGGGACCCGGCCGACGCGGTCCGCGCCGCGCTGGCCAACGCCCTCGTCGGCCTGGCCCCGCGGCTCTGCCCACCGTCCCGGACCTGCGACGTGGTGCTCCACGCCCTTGCCCGGCTCTGCCATGACACCTGCCTCGACGCGTCCCGTCCCGTGACGCTTGCCGCGTTCGACTGGGCGCCACGGCTCTGCCCGGGGCCGGAGTCGTGGGCGTCGGGCGCCGGTACGGTGAGGGGGGTCGCCCCGACCTCCCTGGGGGCGCTCGCGCGCTGGGGCCACGGCACCGAGGCGGCGCTGCGGCCCGCGCTTCTGGCCTGGCTCTCGCCCCTGGCGTCGTACCAGTCCATGGCGGCGGCGGCCCTGGCGGCCGTGGAGGACGCGCCGGGAGCCGCGGACGGGGACGCCGGCCCCGCGGGGACCGTGTCGCTTCCCCCCGACGGCGGCCTGACGATGATCGCGCCCTCAGGCCCGGCGTCGCTGCTCGAGCAGGCAGCGGCCGAGGCAGCGCGGGCCGCCGCGGGCGGGGGAGGGCCGGCGACGGCGGCGGCGAGCATCTCGGCAACGTCGTCGCTCCCGGCCGTCGTGCAGGCACTGGGCCGGGCGGCCTCGGCGGCGGCCATCAACGGCCCCAGCGCCGAGCTCGTCGCAGCCCTCGCCCTCGTGGCCGGGGTGGACGCGTCATCCGTCTTCGCCGCCCCCCTCGCGCCCGGCACGGAGCCGCCGACGGCGCAGGGCGGCGCCGGGCCGGTGCTCCCCGTGCCGTCCGCTCTGGGTGCCGGCCGCACCGCCTGGCGCGCCGCGGTGTCGCTCCTCGCCGCCGCACGGGGCGTCGCCCTCCGCACCGGCGCTCCCGGCGCCGTGGTGCTGACCATGTCCCTCGCGGACAGGGGCGTGGCGGACCGTGGCGCCGCGCTGCCCTCGCGCCGCGCGGCGGCCCACACCATCGCATGGGCGGTGCGCTTCGCCCCGTCTGCGCAG
>Ga0136560_1000410_pt1 | contig 21287 bp, 15 predicted proteins | sample AntRauMeHopE1497_FD_104925 | JGI IMG/M metagenome (GOLD analysis project Ga0136560, IMG submission 104925) | Saline lake microbial communities from Rauer Islands, Antarctica - Metagenome Hop E1 #497 | ecosystem: Environmental > Aquatic > Non-marine Saline and Alkaline > Saline | place... | reverse complement strand
GGTGGTGCAGTACAATACCAGTTCCCCTCTGCTGACCAATCAGCTTGGACCTTATCCCTTTTCCCTAAGCAGAAATCGCGTAGCAGTACAGGGTGCACCTGTTACCGCCGATTGGAGTTCTCCGATTCTCACCACTCCGAATAAGATTGAGGATTCTGATTTCGGTGGATGGATTCAGGAGCGGGGACTTTACTTTGTAGGGCAAATGGATGAGAAATATCAATCGCCATTGACCATGAATGATCCTGATGAAGACCCGAGTAATGGGGCTTTGATCTTTGCAAACTACGGCGAAGGGACATATACTTATACAGGCATATCATTTTTCCGACAATTACCAGCCGGGGTACCTGGCGCAATTAAGTTATTTATCAATTTGATAGAACAGTAATCATGGAAGAAAATAAGATTCGATGGAAATATTTCTATGGCGGACTATTGCTCGCTTTAGTGGTTTTGATTGCCTTATTTTATTGGCTTAAAGTCTCCTATTCATGAGCAGTTTAGACTGGATTGTATTGTTCGGCACGTTGACTACCATTGCCGCTTATGGAGTGTACAAAACCTATGGACCTAAGGATTTTGACTCGTATCTGAGGGGAAAAAATTCGATGAATTGGTGGACTATTGGTCTATCGATAATGGCTACTCAAGCTTCTGCCATCACTTTTCTGAGTACTCCCGGGCAAGCCTATGAAGATGGAATGCGTTTTATCCAATTCTATTTTGGTTTACCGCTGGCGATGATTATTATTTCGGTGGCTTTCATTCCGATTTATTACAAGCTCAAAGTTTACACCGCTTACGAATATCTTGAAACTCGCTTTGACTTGAAGACTCGGACGCTTGCAGCTTTGCTTTTCATCGTTCAGCGTGGCTTGGCCGCAGGAATTACCATCTACGCACCGGCGATTATTCTCTCCACACTTTTGGGTTGGAATCTTACGCTCACAAATATTGTGATCGGCACCGTAGTGATTATCTACACCGTTTCGGGAGGAACAGAGGCAGTCTCAATCACGCAAAAGCAGCAAATGGCAGTGATGATGGGTGGGATGATTCTGGCGGGAATTATCGTGATTCAGATGCTCCCCATTTCTTTTCAGGAAGCACTACACGTAGCCGGAAAGATGGACAAGCTGAATATAGTCAACTTTGAATTTGACTTTGCAGATCGATATAATGTATGGTCGGGAATGACTGCTGCCGTTTTTCTTTTTTTATCTTACTTCGGAACTGATCAAAGCCAGGTGCAGCGATACCTTTCAGGACAGACTTTGGCTCAAAGTCGTATGGGTCTGATTATGAATGGCTTTTTGAAGATTCCCATGCAATTCATCATTCTATTTATCGGAGTGATGGTTTTCGTTTTTTACCAATTCTTTTTGCCGCCTGTAGTATTCAATAAAGTGCAGACTGATAATCTCCGCCAAAGTGAATATGCTGGTGAATTTGAAAATTTGGAAAAGCAGTACGAAGCGAACTTCGAATCCAGTAAAAGTTCTTACCTCGAGCTATTGGAGGCGATAGAGAATGAAGATGAAGCAAAAGAATCTTTGATTCAGAATGAAATAAAAACCTTGAAATCGGAGCAAAACGAGATTCGGAAGGAAGTGAAATCCTTGATCGTGACTAATGATCCAGAAGCGGAGACTCGCGATACGGATTATGTTTTTATGCGATTTGTGATGGATAATCTTCCCGAGGGAATTATCGGATTGCTGTTCGCTGTGATCTTCTCCGCCGCCATGTCATCTACCGCTTCCGAATTGAATGCCTTGGGTTCTACTACGACCGTGGATTTGTACAAGCGATCTGTCAAAAAAGATGCGACTGACACCCATTATTTACTTTCATCGAAACTATTCACTGCTTTTTGGGGATTGGGAGCAATTCTTTTTGCGACTTATGCCTCTCTGTTTGAAAACTTGATTCAAGCGGTCAATCTTCTGGGATCCTTATTTTATGGGACCATCCTAGGGATTTTTATGGTGGGTTTCTTTATCAAATGGGTAAAAGGAAGAGCAGTATTTATTGCAGCTTTAATCTCAGAAGCTTTGATTTTGTTGATTCACTTCAAAAATGGAGAGGGGCTTTTTGGCTTTGTTTGGGAAATTGGTTTTCTGTGGTACAATGCGATCGGTTGTATTGCTGTGATGCTTATCGGGATGTTTATTCAAGTGATCAGTCGGAAGTAGGTTGGGAGAAGTTTGTGATGCACGATTTATGATTTGCGAGACTCAAAGTCCACCAATCGTTTTTCATTATCTCAACATTTCTGACTTCAAAGTACGATTTGTGTGAATCTGAGGGGAACCTTTTCAACACTGAGACACAGAGTTCACCGAGCATAGCACAGAGAGAATTTGATTAGCAATTTATTCGTACAGTTAGAGCGGTTGCTAATTGTGTTAGCTGCCTCAATTGGGCAAGAGAATCCGATTTATGAAATGTCCACCTTCAAGATCTAGATAAGATCCTATTTGTCCTGCATCTTGGTCACTTTCAGCTTTATTCAATAGTTGACTGCAGCTTTGAAAATATTTCATCCGATTTCATAGAAAACTTGCTAATTCTGTTGATTTGATCAGAAAAAAAGCCTCCCTGAAAAATTCATTTCAAGGAGGCCTTTTATATGGTAAAGTTTTCTTCTTATTTCATCGACTTGATCAATCGCTCATTTAAGCCTACGTAGTCCGGATTACCTGCTGCTTTAGCCATTTCCATAGACTGATTGGCTGACGCTATGGCTTCTGTCTTCATATTAAGACCTGCTTCGATTTTTGCTTTTAGGTGCATTGTCCAGTATTTGCTATCGCTAGCTACCGACTGACTGATCCATGAATAAGCCTGTTGCATATTTTTATTATTCGTGTAGTAGTAGTTGGCTGCAGAATAAAGCAAACCTGGATTGTCAGTTTCGGTATCGATCACTAATTGCTTGATCTCTGCCATGACGATCTCATCCACTTCCGTTTCTATTCGGAAATTCACGCGAGAAGTTTCCCATTTGATAGACAAGTCGGCACCGGTATCGGTCATGTCAGCAAATGAGATTTCCATCGTTTCGTACTTTCTACTGAGTTTGGCTGGAGTGGCTTTGAATCGTATCAAGTCGTCCTCACTGCTGTAACCTATCGCTCCCCAAAGTTTGGTGTTTTTAGAAAGAATGATTGTCCATTCTGACTTGTCAGGAATAGCATAAAGTGCATATTGGCCTGCAGGCACTGATTTTCCGTCTATTTTGACATCTGTAGAGAATGTCAAAACCGTAGCACCGTTTGCGCCGGTACGCCATACTTGGCCGAAAGGGACTAATTCCCCGAAGATTTTTCTTCCCTTTGTACTTGGTCTGCTATAATCCACAGTCACATCTGTCAAGCCCACCTTCTGCGCAATTTTTGCGGATGGAGAGGCTTGGGGCATTTGGATTTGCTGCGCAAAAGAAACCAACCCACAAAAAAGGAAGGCTATAATGAGTAATGTTGATTTTTGATTCATTTGAGTTTCGGATATGCTGGTGTAATTGAATTTTAACTTTTAGGTATTGAAGATTATTTCAAAACCGCCTGCAATTTGAGATATTTTAATGCATTTTTACAGTAGCCTATGGCTTTTTTAATCAAATAGCAGAAGTCAGTGCCTAATCTTCTTCTCAATTTTCAATCCAATTAGTTTTTTAAGAAATCATGATTTTAGCAATAATCAGCCCTGGTAAGAATCCAAAAGCTTGGGTAAAAGTCATTCAAAAGTTAAGTCCCGATCTGAAAATTCAGATTTATCCCGATATCTCCGATCCTGAGGAGATCGAAATTGCGTTCCTCTGGCAGCATCCTGCCGGTGTTTTGTCGAACTATCCCAATCTGAAACTGATCAGCTCCATGGGTGCAGGAGTAGATCATATTCTCCGGGATCAGTCAATCTCTCCCGATATTCCGATAGTCAGGATAGTCGATGACAACCTGACTTGGTCGATGACCAACTATGTGGTAATGGCTGTGCTCAATTACCACAGGCAGATCACCCGCTACCAAATCGATCAAAAGCGGAAAGTTTGGGATATGAGCAATCCCGAACTCGACGTGACGATAGGAGTGATGGGCGTGGGAGCTTTGGGAGCCGATGTGTTAGAAAAGCTTCGGATGATGGATTTCCCAGTAGTAGGCTACGGATTTTCTGAAAAGGAAAATCTCGACTTTCCCTATTATTCCAAAAACCAATTGGAGCAATTTCTCAAATCAATTAACGTCTTAGTATGCTTGCTTCCTCTAACGAGGGAAACTGAAAATATCTTGAGTCTGGATCTTTTTGAGAAGTGCAATCCCGGAACCTATCTTATCAATGTAGCAAGAGGAAAACATCTGGTAGAGGCGGATTTGATTACAGCTTTTGACAAAGGCTATCTCTCGGGAGCGATGCTAGATGTGTATCGGGAGGAGCCATTGCCCACCGATCATCCTTTTTGGGAAGAAGATCGAATCACTATGACGCCACATATTGCAAGTGTCACCAATCCGCAAGCTGCTGCGCCTCAACTGATCGAAAACATCGATCGAATTCGCTCCAATCGAGCACTTTTGAATCTAGTGGATCGAACTAAAGGTTATTAATAGGTTATGAAAGCAACCTTCACTATTCTTTGCCCAACAGATTTTTCAGAATGTTCGCTGAATGCAATCGAGTATGCTGCAAAGTTAGGTGAGAAATATAACGCTGATTTGATCCTTTTCCATGTCTTGAATAAGGCGGATTATGCCAAGCTTTCGCCGCTTGACTCCTCAGGCAAAAACCAAAGTGCCTTTGTAGCAGAGAAGCTACAAAACCTTCAGGAAGCAGTTTTAGCCGAAAGCCTATCCAAAGGACTGAAAAGCTGTATTTATCATTTTGCAGAAGGAAAAATCGTACGTGAGACACTCCGTTATGCACAAGAAGTCAACTCTGATTTGATTGTGGTGGGCACTGAGGGAATCAATGATTTGCGGGAGAATATTATCGGCTCCCATGCCAGCCGGATTGTGAAAGATACAGACCGGGATGTACTCGTTGTGCCTAGGCGAGTTTTTTTCAAGCCTCCCAAAAAGATGGTGTATGCGACGGATTACGTAGAAGAGGATAAGCTGGCTATCCAAAAAATAGTGGAAATGGCTCGTTTTTATGAGTGCGAAATTGACTTGGTACATATCAGTTCCTCTCAAAAAGCAATCGATAAATCCTTGCACCAGGTTATGATTGAGGAGATTCAACCATTTATCAGGTATGATAAGGTTAATTTTGTCTTGAAATCCTACCGAAATGATTTGGCTTTAGGTTTGGAAAACTATTTGAATATAGCCAAAGGCGATATGCTCATCACGCTGAGTAAAAAGAAGACATTTTTTGATCAGATATTTTCTAATAATCTCTCAAAAAAGATGGCTTATTTCACCAATAAGCCACTTTGGGTAATCAAATCCTTTTAGGAGTTTTTGTTCTGCTAGCCGTTTTTACGCTCTGTTTCAAATCAATGGAACTCCAATACTGAGTGATTTGTCGTCAACTTTTTCACTGAGGCTTTGAAGCCTCTCCAATTAAGTCAATATACTAATAATTTAATTTGGCTAAGAGAGAAATTTCGGACTCCAATTTTAAAAAGCCGCTTTACTCAAAATCACTCGACACTCAAAGATCAAAGCAGAGAATGGAAAGTCCCATAAAATCGGTTTTTTCTTCCATTCTGTTGACCTATCTTGATTACCTTATATCACCAGTTACTTTCAGATTAAATCACCAAATTCTATATATGAATCCCTTCGCAGTACGTGTTTTCCAAGTTTTTCTAGTTTCCTTTCTATTTGTTTCATGTAAAAGTAATGAGTCCGCTTTTTCAAAACAGGATATCAAATCCAGTCAAAAGCTAATTGGATTAGATTTTTCTAATCAAGCGATAGATACCATGTATGACTATCTAGTCGGAAACAAGCTGGCATACGACTCCCTTCGGCTCTTTGAGACTGCAAATGAGACCTTCCCGGCGATGATGTTTGATCCACATCCCTTGGGATTTGTCTTTCCTGAGAAAAAAGAAAATCCAGAATTTCTAATTCCAGGAGGAGTGGTGCTTCCTGAAGATTTGGAGGATGTTGCCTTTTATTCGATTCCTCAGCTTGCTTCTCTACTCAAAAACCGAAAAATCACCTCTGAGCAACTCACCTTACTTTATATCGATCGAATCAAGCGCCATGATGGGGAATTACTCGCAGTGGTTACAATCACCGATAGCATGGCTTTGGCTCAGGCAAAACGAGCGGATCGAGAAATTGCAGCAGGGAATTACAAGGGCATTCTTCATGGCATTCCATATGGCGTGAAAGATCTGATGGCTGTAGAAGGCTACCCGACCACTTGGGGCGCAAAACCTTATGAAGATCAAGTAATCGACTATACGGCTACGGTTGTCCAAAAACTGGAAGACGAGGGTGCCGTTTTGATTGCCAAACTTGTCTCTGGGGCTTTGGCTAGAGGGGATGTTTGGTTTGGTGGGAAAACAAAAAATCCTTGGGATCTTACGCAAGGTGCAAGCGGTTCTTCAGCAGGTTCTGGCTCTGCCACCTCTGCCGGATTAGTTGCTTTTTCCCTAGGCACGGAGACTTTGGGCTCTATCGTTGGTCCTGCCAGTCGAAATGGCGTGACAGGACTTCGTCCTACTTATGGACGAGTAAGTCGCCACGGCGTGATGAGTTTAAGTTGGTCTATGGATAAAATTGGCCCAATCACACGATCTGCTGAAGATGCAGAAATCGTTTTTGAAGCCATATATGGCAAAGATGTAAAAGATCCGAGTACGAATAGTGTTCCTTTCAATCGTTCGGCAAAGACTCCAAGCCAATTAAAAGTCGCCTATTTGAAGGCGGAAATAGATAAAGACACTACAGCTGTAGGCAGGAATCTCCAAGCAACTTTGGAAGTGATTCAGAAATTAGGAGTGAAGCTGGATTCGATTGCTTTTCCAGCCGATTATCCTTACGATGTTTTTGATATTATTTTAAGAGCTGAGGCTGGAGCTTTCTTTGATGAACTCGTTCGCTCGGGTAAAGTGGATACGATGGTGGAGCAGCAGAAAAGCTCAAGAGCAAATTCCCTTCGTCAATCTCGCTTTATTCCTGCCGTGGAATATCTTCAAGCTAATCGCCAACGAAGACAGCTAATCGAGGAATTAAATACGCTTTTCAGTCAATATGATGTGATTATCGCGCCTACATCTAACTTCCGTCAATTGATGGGGACCAATCTAAGTGGACATCCAGTGGTCTGCATTCCTAATGGTTTGGATCAAAAAGGAAGACCGACAAGTTTTACGCTGATCGGAAATCTCTACGATGAAGGAAGTATTTTGGCTTTGGCAAAAGCCTATCAAGCAGCGACTGATTTTGAGGAGCAGCATCCACCTAAATTTATTAAATAAGATTTTTTGACGCTATGGACCTTAGTACGATCACCGATCAGGAATTTGATTCCCTTTATCCTCAAAAAATAAAAATGCTGTCCAGTACGCATTGGACACCCGTAGCTATTGCAAAAAAAGCTATGGGGTTTTTAGCAGACGAGGGGAAATCTGTTCTTGATATAGGTTCGGGAGCTGGAAAATTTTGTCTTATCACAGCCGCTAATTCCAAATCCAAAATCACAGGAGTAGAACAAAGAGCCAATCTCGTCCAGATTTCAAGGAAATTAGCGCTAACCTATCAATTGGAAAATTTAGATTTTATCCATGATGACATCATGAATGTTGATTTTACGCGCTATGACAATTTCTATTTTTTTAACTCTTTCGAAGAAAATATCAATTTAAAAGATAAGCTAGACAAGGACCATGAGTTTAACTCGGATAAATTCAATGCCAATATCCTATTTTTAAAAGAGAGCTTTGATGCGGCTCCAGTGGGAACAAAGATCGTAACCTATTGCGGTGAATGTGCGGAGATCCCAGATAGCTATAGCCTACTAAAGTCGGAAAACAAAGGAAAACTAAAATTTTGGAGAAAAGGGATTTGAGTAGAAATTTCAATCTTTTTTTGAAGGAATCCATTTTTAAAAAGGTTTTGATTGAATAGGTAAATTCTCAGCTATGTATATCCGCAATTCGCTCTACTTTGATAAAGTTGACTTCGTAAGCTAACTGGGCTCCGTTATTCAGAACTTTGGCAACTTGAAGGTTTATTGCCGCTAGTCAGAATTGTGCCAGTAGCCAAATTATATTTTCCGCACCTCGATTATGCTCGGTGTCCGGATGTAACTGTGTGATAGATAAGGGTAAAACCATATATAGGGGGCCGATCGACTTGTAGTGAGCGAGTCGAACTAAGTCGAGGCCATTTGGCAAAAGACTAGCTACTGGTAATAAAGCGGATATTCTTATTCTTAATTTTGATTATCCGCTACTTTGTTACTAGGCAAAAAAGACAAGAATATAATTGGCAACAAATTGATATTTGAGCGTTTCGGTATTCCCTGCCTACCGGCAGGCAGGCGTCTTCTGTCCCAATAAGCAAAGAAAATAAGGCTACTGGTGTAATTGCGGATATACATATTCTTAATTATATTCCTATTGCATCTTCACGCTGATAAACCAGCGAAAAATCACTTGACTGAAAATTGAATTCAGGTCAGATTTCTCTTTCCAAAGGTCTTGTCAGGCACGTTGGACCACCGCAACCTTTCTGGCTGATCTCATTTCCCCAATAGGATAACACCTCGCAACCGGCATCTTTAAGTCTTTTGGCACTGATTGGATTTCCTTCTACAACTAGGCATTTTCTTGGTGCCAAAGCCAATACATTGCAGCCCATCGAATCAAATTCCTCCTCAGGACACTCGACCAACGTAAATCCTCTTATGATTAATTCCTCACGGAAATAAATGGGCATTAACGGCGAATAAACCATTGCGAGATCCTTGTCCAACGGACTGATGATCGACATCAAATGAAAGACATCTGAAGGACCTTTATAGTGTGGAAGCTCAACTTGAAACACCTCGATTCCTTTTGGCTCTAGCAGCTGACGCAGTTGACGGATTCCCTCCAGATTCGTTCGGTAGGTATGGCCCACGGCCAAAGTTTTCTCATCCAGCCAGCACATGTCGCCACCTTCACAGGTGCCGGGTGACATTACTTTCCCAAGCACTTGGATTCCATTTGTATGACAATAGGCTTCCACTGCTTCTGGCTCTGGAAGTCGCGCTTCCTTTCCCATTGTACATAGGATCAACCCAAAGTCAGTAGCCAGTGAAGTGTCTCGGCAATAAATGGAATCCAAACTAGTCTCAGAAAGTGGAAGTGTATGAACTTTTGCTCCCATTTCTTCAAAAAAAGTTTGGAAGGTTTGGTATTCCTCTACCGATCTTTCAAAATCAACAGCCGAAAGATAATTCAGGGTTTCCCATTCATTGTCAACCTTTGCCTGAGATAAAAAAGCTGCACTTGCCGGCTTTAACATCACACTTTTTAACAATCCATAATCCGAATGACAGGTTTTCATTTTTCTTGATTTTTGCACCAGTAATAAACAGGTATTCCCAAAAGTAGGCCTACGCCTCCCCACATCAAAGCCTCGGCCCCGGATCCGATAAAAATCCAGATACTAAAACCGAGTCCTAGGATCGAGATGATTCCACTTTTTATGGTCAATGAAAACCCCAGCATGTTGCGAAAAGAAAAATAGGTATAAACAACCGCCGCCGCCAAGTAGAAACAAAGCGATGTCGTAGTGGTGAGCAGCACCATAAACGTGTAAAGGCTGGCGAAACCCTTGGTCATATTTAATACCAAAAGAATAGTAACAAATACGCTTGATACGACAATGCCCGTACTGGGCGAGTTGGCATTATTCTTAAATGCCAAAGCTTTGGGCAATAGACCATCTTTTGCCATGGACTGGGCGATTTGTCCCTGGATTAGTACCCAGCAGTTTAGCGCACCAAAAGTAGAAATACAGGCTCCAGCCGCCACAAAATATCTTGCATTGCCTCCAAAAATCCGAGTGGCAGCATCACTCAATGGCGCCATGCTACTCGCCACCTCAGCGGGCGGTAAAACTCCAAACAAAGATACAGAGCTGAATATGTATAAAAACACCACGAGCCCCACGCCGATAAGTGTTCCTCGGGAAATATTTTTTTCCGGATTTTGAATATTATCTGCCGGAATAGTCGCTGCCTCTATGCCTAGAAATGCATAAAAACAAAGAACCGATGCTCCTAATATGGCTTGGGTAGAAGAAGATCCTGAAAGATTGAAAGGTCTGAAATGGTCGATGTTGAAAAAGAAGATTCCACCAATCGCTACGACTAGTACCGGAATTATTTTTAAGGCCGTGGTGGCCACTTGAAGTTGTCCACTGGTGCGAATGGATTTGCTATTGATGATCGTGAGAAGCCAAAGCATAGCTAAGGAGATGCCGGCCGTAAGGATGGATGAACCCTCAATCTCAGGAATAAAAACGCTGAGATATCCTGTGAAGGTCAGGGCCACGGCAACATTGGTGCTCCATAATGACAGCCAGAAACCCCAAGCGACGACAAATGCTGGAAGATCCCCGAAGGCCTTTTTGGTGTAGGCGTAAGATCCCCCACTTTCTGGGATCACTTTACTCAATCTTCCCATCATATGCGCCAAAACCAAAGCGCCCACAGCACCTACAACCCACCCGATAAGACTTATTCCACCAAACTGAGCCAGGGCCGTAGGAAGGGTAAAGATTCCCGAACCGATCATTCCTCCGGCGACCAATGAGATTACCGTGATCAAACCCATCTGACGGGAGGAGGAAGTTTCTTTCAAAAGGAATCTGAATTGGTAGGAATTACTTATTTTGGATGGAGCCAAGATAAATAGATAATTGAAAGCATTCCATATTCATCCCGATATTAAGCAAGCAGAGACTTTGCCATCATCGTTTTACCGCTCCAAGGCGGTCTTTGATGAGCTGATCGAAAAGGTATTTGCCAAGACCTGGCAGTTTGTAGGGGATACAAGCTTGGTCTCCTTGAATCAGCAGATTCATCCGCTTTCCTTTTTAGAATTTGGACTGGAAGAACCCTTGCTTTTGACTAATGACAATGGAAAAATATCCTGCATCTCCAATGTCTGTACGCACAGGGGAAATATTCTGTGTCACGATCCCTGCAAATCCCGACAGATTACCTGTGCATATCATGGACGTAGATTCGATTTACAAGGAGAATTCCAGCATATGCCGCAGTTCAAAGAAGCACAAGACTTCCCAAGAGCCGCTGATAATTTACACCGATTTCCTCTGAAGCAGTGGGGACCATGGCTTTTCGCAGGTTTGGATGACTCCATGGATTTCCAATCGGTGATCGATGCAATGGATAGCAAGGTTGGCTTTCTGCCGCTGTTGGACTTCAAGGAAGACAAAAGTCGAAACAAAGATTACTTGGTAAATACCCATTGGGCATTGTATTGTGATAATTATTTGGAGGGATTTCATATTCCTTTTGTCCACGACAGTCTCAATGAAGCCTTGGACTATGGAAAATACGAGACCACACTTTACCCGCTTTGCAATCTCCAAGTTGGACATTCGGCGGGAGGGGAGCATGTCTTTGACTTGCCAGAAGGTCATGAGGATTTAGGAAAACAGATTTCCGCCTATTATTTCTGGATCTTCCCAAACATGATGTTCAACTTTTACCCTTGGGGTTGCTCGATCAACATCGTAAAACCCATTGCCTTGAATCGTACCAAAGTCAGCTTTTACACGTACGTTTTGGACGAATCCAAACTCGATACCGGAGCTGGTGCTGCCTTGGACAAGGTGGAGCGCGAGGATGAATTTGTGGTGGAAGGAGTATTCAAGGGAATGTCTTCTCGAGTGTATCACACTGGGCGCTTTTCACCAAAAATGGAGCGGGGAGTTCATCATTTCCAAGGATTATTGGCTTCTTTTTTAGCTTCAGAATCAGACCTATAGAGGATTAGCCTAGTTCTGCTTTTGGTTTTAATTGTTGTTTACCAGATAGGAAATTGAAATAGATCAGTCCACTGCTGCGGCAGTACTCTGACCGGATTACGAAAAGTCAGTCTGTCGGGCGAGATTTAAATCCAAACTTTGATCGCGTCTATTTCCTAGAATTCTCAGCAAAGTAAAGCCTGGAAATTTTCAAATTTATGAATTCGATTTTTCAATTGTTCTTTGTACCTTATTCATATTAATAATGATATCCAATTAGATGCAAATGATCAGTTGGACTTATTTTACTTTTTAGATCTATCAAAAAATGAAAAAACATTTTGTAAAAAACCGCTCTCTAATTTTTGTATTTCTATTATTTTCATCCGTAGGCTGTATTAATCTTAAAACTGTAGGCGAGTTTGCTGGAACTTCGACGTTAGGTATCAAAAATTTTGAGCAAATCGAGTATTCATTTTATCAGCATTGCTTGGATCGGTGCAGAGATGAGGCTATTCGAAAATATGAAATAAAACGAGGGGAGGAATGTACCTGTACACTTTATCAGGAAGCGGATAGCGTCACTCAGGTGATTTATAATTCTATGGAAGGTTATTTTGAAGGCTTGGGAAAGCTGTCCCAAAATGAGCTGACCGATTATTCAAGTGATGCATTGGTAAGTGCATTAAGTGCAAAGGAATTGGGTCCTGTGAGAATCGAAGAACAAACAGCAGCTGCTTTTTCCAGTCTGTCCAGTACACTTCTAAGAGCTACAACAGATTTTTATAGACGCAAAAAACTTGCTTCATACATCGAGGATGCCAATGAACCGATGCAGGTATTGTTAGCCAAGTTTAGACTAATCATAGGCACAAACCTGAAAGGCGAGTTACGATTTAAAAAAGAGCGAATGTATACCTACTACATGGATATGAAGATGAATAATACACTGCTTTCGGACTATGAGAAAGGGAAAGCAACATCTGACTATTATAATATTTTAGATGAAATCCAGCGAAAGGAACTGGTTCTTGAGGTATTTGCCAAGAGTCTTGATGAAATAGCTGGTGGTCATCAAATGCTCTATGACAATCGGAATAATCTATCTGTTAAAACTCTTAAAGGAATTTTGCAAGGGTACTCTAGCAACGTGAAGGATTTGATCTCTGAATTCAATAAACTTAATAACTAAAATGATGGCAAATCTTACCTTCGATCAAGCAAAGCAGTTATCAGACAATTTTTATCTTCTAGGAATGGCAATTGGAGACTTTAGGTATCACAATTGGGACCGCCTTACGCATGAGGAAAATAAAGAATTGAGCGTGACACAATATTCTTTTTTGAAATATGGGGAAGATATTTTAGCCTTTGCTACCACTTTGGTCATGGACGAGGTGGTCGATTCACTGCAAAAGATCAATACCATCACCAAAGAAATAAATGATACGATTAGGACTTTGACCAATATTCAAAAAGGGTTGAACGTGGCAGCTGCTGTTTTAATCTTAGGAGTAGCCATCATGAATAGGGATACAAATGGGATTGGCAGTTCTATCAAGGATATCTACGAAACGTGGAAAAGCCCTATTGCTTAGTAATTTTGAAGGGCATTTACTCGGAAAAATATCCTATTTTAGAAATTCTGGAAATACGATTTCAAAATTCAGATTTTTAGATTAACTGGTTATTCTATGAAAAACATTCGAATTTTTATTGCCTCTTCATCAGAACTGAAAGAGGATAGGGTGCAGTTCGAGCTTTTTATTGGACAAAAAAATAATCACCTGTATAAAAAAGGGCTGAGATTGGAAGTAGTCCAATGGGAATATTTTAAGGATTCGATGTCCGCTACGCGACTTCAGGATGAGTACAATAAATCCATTAGAGAAAGCGATTTTGTGCTCTGTCTCTTTTATACCAAAGTGGGGAAATATACCGAAGAAGAGTTTTCTACAGCCTATGAGATTTTCAAAGCTGAAGGCAAACCACGAATTTGGACCTATTTCAAGAATGCTGAAATTAAAACTGCCGCTATCGTACGGGATGATATCAATTCATTATTTGACTTCAAGGAAAGACTTGGCTCAATGGGGCATTTTTTCACCGAATACACCTCCATTCAAGACCTGCTCTTGAAATATGGAGCTCAATTGGATATGCTTTTGCCAGAATATGAATTGGATTCAAATTCAGTTTCAAATGGTGACAAGATGGGAAATCCTACTCAAAAGGATAAAGAAGACATCAAGAACACGTTTAATGATGAACTGACTGGCAAAGTACTCTTGGCGGTTAGCAATCATAATAAAAAAGCCAAGAGCTTCCTGCTTGCCAATCCATCTTGGGCTGAAAATACACAGCTTGTCCAAAAAGCAAAACAGCTCATCATTAGTGAATTTGTAGGTGTGCTAGGCGGCCAAGTCCGAAAGCTGATCTCCATTGGGGAGGAGGATTATAGGCAAAGCAAAATGAAGCGTTACCTTGAAAATTGCCTGCTGACGGCAAAAAGGGGATTTCAATTGATAAGCTATTCGCTGATTTCTACGTTGTGGGATTACCAATTGGAGCATAAAGTCACCTTTACTCAATCCCAGAAAGACGTTTTAAACAAATTTTTCATCAATGTGGTAGAGGACTCTGTCGTAGGCTATGCTACATTAGTCAGGGCATTGGCGGAGATCTACACGGAAAACAAGCAAGATTTTCTGATTTCGGAAGTGTTTGAGCTACTTCCGCAGCTTCAGGAAGGCGGAAGCTTATATGATGCCTGTGTCAACCTGAACAAGATCACCGAACTTCTGGAAAATGACGCATTCACCCTATTGGATTGTACCGAAGCAGAAACGAATATCACGATTGTGCTGGAAAGCCTGAGTTTTCTGGCTGGATACCGGATGATTTCGATCAGTGAGATCGACTATGATCAGCAGCGGAATGACAGTCAGGGTCAATACCTTCATAATTACATTTTGCTCGACGGGAATAATCCTGCCAACAACGCAAGCATGGGTAAGGTGAAAAATGAAAATAAACCGGTGATTTCTCATGCGATCATAATTTTCAAAGGAGATAATTATAAGGAAAATATCAACCTAGGTCCTTTCATCATCGATTTTAATGGGCTGGGACTCTTGGATGGCTCAAAAATCTGTTTTTATGCTTCTTGCGACACGTACGATGATATGAGTTTGAGTTACAGCTTTATTGAAGATAATAGCGTAGTGAAACTCAACATATCCGATAATCCAAAGCCAGTGCACACGGATCTGAACGGGCTCAATCGCTGGCTGGCTAGTAAAGAAAATCGAAAGATGATGAACTTTGATAAGGTTTATAGCTTGTTTTTCGAGGCAAAAAAGACGCTGACCGGAATAGAAGAGGAGTCCACAGAAGATTTATTTTAATTTTTTCCAATTCGCAAATGTCTTTACCCATGAAAAAATACCCTTTCAAATTCCTTGACTCCTACCAACGTGAAGACCATGGAGTATTTTTTGGGAGGGATGAGGAGATCAACGCCTTGTATGATATGGTGTTCCAATCTTCGGTCGTGCTGGTCTATGGTGCTTCTGGAACAGGTAAAACGAGTTTGATCAATTGTGGACTTGCGGGTAAGTTTCAGCGGCATGACTGGTTGGACCTGATGGTTCGAAGAGGAAGTAATATCAACGATTCCCTAGCTATAGCCTTGGAGCAAGCCGGCGGAAAGATTGGTGCTGACTACGAGGAAGAAAAATGGCTGGACGAATGGGAATCTGATACCGACAAGGTAGACCAAGAATTGACTCCGATCAGCAAAGCGATTCGAGCGGTTTATCAAAAATCATTTCGACCAATTTATTTGATATTTGACCAGTTTGAGGAGCTTTTTATTCTAGGTGATCGTTCTGAGCAAGAGATTTTCATCGAAACTATCAAGGGGATTCTGCAATCTGGACAGCCGGTAAAAGTGATATTTTCCATTCGTGAGGAGTATCTAGGATACTTGTCAGATTTTGAGCGGGCTATTCCACAGTTGCTTCGCAAAAAACTACGGGTAGAACCGATGAATCTTGATAAAGTGAAGCAGGTGATTATTGGCGCTGCCAACTACGAGAATTCAATTATTTCCATCAATAAAGGCGAGGAGGACACGGTAGCAGAAAGTATCTTTCAAAAGATCAAAGGAGATAAGAAGTCGCTCACGATCCAGTTACCCTTTTTGCAGGTATTTCTGGACAAGCTTTACTTGAATATCACAGGAGATAAAAAGCGTGAATCAACCGCTGAATTCACTTTAGACAAAGTGAATGAAATGGGTGAGATTGGGGATATCCTGAGCAATTTTCTCGAAGAGCAGGTGGCTGATATTTCTAAAGAATTGAACCAAAAATACTCGGATCTAAAGTCTGAGCTTACCTGGAAAATCCTTTCTCCATTTGCCACCTTGGAAGGAACGAAAGACCCGATTACCAAGAAGGAATTGTTTGAGCGAGTACCGGATTTAGATCAACAAATGATAGTCGATGTGGTAGAAGCATTTTCCAATAGCAGACTGTTGCGCTACAATGAGAATACAGATACGTATGAGATTTCCCATGATTCGCTAGCCAAACCTATCGCGGAGAAGCGAAGTGGGGAAGAGACGGCTTTACTTGAAATCAAGCGTTTGATCAAGAGTCAAATAGGGGTAAAAACCGAAGCGAGGGAGTATTTCACAGAAAAACAATTGATCTACATTGAGCCGTACTTGGGCAAGTTTAAACTGAATGAAGAAGAAAGCAATTGGATAGCTAAAAGCCGTGAATCGCTCAAGCAGGACAAGCAAAAAGAGGCGAAACAGAAGTACGATGAATTGGTAAAAAGCAAAAAGTCCATGTTTTTGAAAATTGCAGTTGGGGTGTTCGTGGTGATTGCCGGACTTTTTGTCTTTATAGCTATGAAAGCTCAACGAAGTGCGAATGATGCCAACCTAGAAAAAGCTGCGGCCAAAAGGGCAAATGAAACCTCTATTCAATTGCTGAATGAGGTTTTGGGAAGTAGCGGTGAGAAATATAAAGACCTGACAAACGAGCAAATTGAGGACATTATTTTCAAAGAAAAAACCTATCCGCTGGACAGTTTGATTGAAATCAAAGCTTCTGTCAGTCCCTCTAATGCTAGTGGTAACAACAGAAATTATACGATGTGGCTTGATTTTCCACTCTTACGAAAAGATGAAATCAAGGAAGTTCACTATAATTTCTGTAGAGGTTTTATTGATCAAAAGCGAATCTCAAAAGATCCAAGTTCATCGTTTTCCATTGGTTACTTGGGATTTGGATATTGTCCTACGATGAAAATCGACATTATTCGATTTCAAGGCGACACCCTGCATCGGTATTTTTCTTTTGAGGAATATTTCAAGGAAAATCCGCTTACTGATTAATCTTAAAATAATACCTACTGAATGATCATAATTAATCCAGCATTTTTCAAATAATCCTGTGCGGAGATTTTGCCTGACAGGTCTAATTCTACAGTCCCGTTCGATAGATTAAGATTGAAATGATAGACAAAAACAGATAAGGTCTTATTGGTGAGCTCCTTGTTTTTCAGATCAGCTGGAAGTGAATCATAGCTGTTTGTTATAAGTTTTTTAGCAAATTCTGGAGTCATGCCATTTTTACTCATGGTGGTCGCATTGGATGCAATTACCAATGCAAACATTCTGTATTGATATTCCAAGTCGAAAAACATGGACTTGAATATTTGATAATAGGAGAGTTGCTTTTCTTCAGTTAGACTTTTCACAAAGCGCTTATCGGCTGGCACTGCAGAGCCATCGAGCGTAAATCGCTCCAAACTCGTGGTCAGTGCAAAGCCGTCTGCCGCATAATAATAGTGAAGTTGGTCTCTGTAACCTGCCGATATAAATTCTCTTTTTAGAAAGTCATCCACCTGACCAAGTGTCTTTAATTCCGGTTTGAAGTTTCTTTTTATGAAACTTGCTGAAGCGAGAGGGGCAAGTTCCGGGAAGAAATAGTTTGACTCTCTATCAAGGAAATCAATTATTCCGTCACTATCCCTGTCTAATTCCCTAGCATTACCATATTGCCTAGGAATTGGGCCACTTTCAAAGATGTAATGAAATTTTTCCTGCAATTCATGAAACAAAATTTCAATTGCCTTTGCATTTAATTCACGAATAATAAACTCATCATTTTCTTGTTCAAGTACATAGAGAAAAATATTGTATGAGATATACAATTGTTCCACCTTAAATTCGCTGGAAGGAATGGAGAATTGATCTGAAGCTAGAAATTTGAATTGCAGGTATTTTGAAGTTAAATCAAGCTTAGGTAACATATCGTATTCTTGGCTTATTTCACCTTTATATTGAGAACCCTCATAATCTCTATTTTCCAAAACAGATAAATCAAGCCTGATATTGAAAATACCTGCAAATGCTTTTAGCCCATCGAAATAATAGGTATCAGAGTTTTTAGCTTTGTAAAATATCCGCTGAAAATCTGGATAGATATCTTCGTTGAAATAGGGAGTGAATTGATCTTTTAAATCATAGATATTTATGGATAAGGACAGGACATCATCTTCCTGAAATTTAATCAGCTTATGAAACCTACTTTGGCCGTCAGTTTCGACTGCTTCCTTTTGAGATTTGTTGTAATAATCGATCCCTTTCTCTAGCGTTTCCTTCCACTCCACAAGCCTTTTTCGATCGATGTTTTTTCTGGTTCGATAGAGCAGACGAGTGGTATTTTCATACAAAAGCGAATAGGTGAAATGGTAGAGTTCGGGATTTTGAGCGATGAAGGCGGTATCTGTTACGGCACTTAATTCTACCTCATTGGATGTGAGAACTGATGCAATATGGCTATTGCTCAGTGAATCAAAATTGGTCTGAGTCAAGGATAGATTGATAAATGCCTGTGCCGTGGCATAGGAATCATAGGAGAAGTTCTGTCTTAATCCGGTATAGAGCACATCTAACTCCTTAGGGTCCAGCTCAGTTTTCAGGAACGGGTCTTCTACTTTGGTGATCTTGTTTATAAATAACTTATCTAAACTTGCGTCTTTGAAAATATAATAGTCATTGTAAAGTCTATAACTCTCAAACCAGCTCAGCGTGTCCGTATTATTTTTTGAGGCGAGCTTCTTCAATTGTACATACCTGGAAATGAGGTCCAATTTCTCATCGAGCAAGTAAGCAGTTTCTATAGGGTCGGTATAGGGATGATAATCATAATCTCGTTCGGTATGATTGTATTCAGAAACCAAGGGAAGAGTGTTTGGGCCGAAATTATAGTTATTCGAATCGTATTCCTTATCGATAATTGGAGTAGTGTATTCGATATTATAAATTCCTGCCAAATAGGAGAGAGAATCTATTTCAAAGCGATCCGAATTCTTGGCTTTTAAAAATATGCGTTTAAAGTCTGGATAGAGATCTTCATTGAAATAAGGAGTGAAGAGACTTCTTAGCGCATAGAGTTCTCGATGCAACGTGGTATAAGATTCCTCTTCATACTTGATGAGTTCAAAGAATGGATTGTCCTGATCCCAACTCGAATTTGCCTTAGATCTATTGAAATATGCTATAGATTTTTCCAGTGCCTCTTTCCATTTAATAAGGACATCTCGACGGGTACTTTTCTGAGTGCGAAAGAGGAGTTTAGCTTGATTGTAATACAGCAGTGACCAGGAAAAATTACATAGTCCAGCATTATCCCTCAGAAATGTGGGGTCTGTAATAGATTCCAATTCTTCCATTTCAAAGGGTAAAATTTTCCCAATCCGCTCTTCGCTCATTCCTTCAAAATATTCTTTGGTCAGTGTCAAATTGAGGTAAGCCTGAGCTAAAGTGATCGAATCATTTTTGACCGGAGGAGGCATCTCTTGGGCTAGTATATTCCTAAGTGATGCAATGAATAAGATTAAAATCAGGATATACTTAAAAAAAGGCATTGGAATAATGGTGTTAGTTAAAAATATATCAGCAAAAAATCCTTTAAGAATCAACACTATGAATGTTCTGTGGATTAAAGATTAGCACAAATACTTCTTTAATCAGTTGATTTTTTTTATAAGGTATCTTTAAAAAATTGATATTCATAGCTTAAGACCGATTAAGAGCTATACTCGTTTTGCCTTCATCTCAATCTAAACTAATTATTTATTCCTCATTACTTAGGTAAACCAAGGTGAAAATGGCAAAAAAATCTCCATTCAAAATCCAAGATCCAAATCAAAACTCTGAAGCATTCCTTATTGGATGAGTGAATTATAACTTCTCATTGGAAGGACATCCTTTATTTAGAATCAAAACTGTTCCAGCCAGCCATTTATAACAACCCCTTTGCAAAGTTGATCTTACTTTCCCAACTTTAACACTTTCCTTAATCATGGAAGGGTAATTCATAGCACTTTTCTATAACCCCATACACAAAATGATATCCATTCAAAATTTTAGATTTTTACCGATACTCCTTATTCTTTGGAAGATATCCATTCCATACACTGTCGCACAGCAAACTGCTTTTACGACCGAAGATGCCATTAAGGTGAAAAGCCTTAACAGTCAATCCATATCAAATGATGGGAAATATTTAGCAGGATTGATTCAAGATGGAAGCGCCCGATTTGGAACCGATCATTTTAGATTTCAAGATCCAAGCTACCTCAATGTAAGTGCGGGCGAATTTGTAATCATCAACACCAACGATGCCTCGGTACTCAAACCATACTCCCAAAGCGCAAAAATCACTTCCGTAGCTTGGGCACCAAATAGTACCAGCATTGCTTTTTTGGAGCAAAAAGGAAATAGGCTCCACCTGATGATTTATGATCTGGAGCGAAAAAAACTCCGGGAAGTAAGCATAAAAGGTAATCCACTGCTTGCAAATGATCAGCTTACTTGGAGTACCGATAGCAAGTCACTTTTTGTCCATACTCGAGATGCAGCTTGGATGGCCAAAGCCATGGCGCTTTACAATGAAGCTACTAAGGGACCGATTGTGGTGTATGACGGTTCGAAGCCCTTCCTAAAATGGGATGAAATCAGAAATACGAATAGCCTCACCGAATTGCATCAGGTGGATGTATCCAATGGAACTGCGGTCAAACTACTTGGCGAGGCTAACTACACCGGAATCTATACAAGTGAGGATGGTCAGTATTTGATATTCAATGAAAATTTTCCCCTGAAAACAGCCTATGAGCGCAATGCGGGCACAGAATATCAAACTGCTTATCTAAATCTGAATCAACAAGATTCTGCAAAAATCATCTATCCGAAAAGTGAAAAGCAACGAGATTTTACCTGGTCGGAAAGTAAATCCAGCTACGCTTGGGTAG
>Ga0136560_1000409_pt1 | contig 21319 bp, 29 predicted proteins | sample AntRauMeHopE1497_FD_104925 | JGI IMG/M metagenome (GOLD analysis project Ga0136560, IMG submission 104925) | Saline lake microbial communities from Rauer Islands, Antarctica - Metagenome Hop E1 #497 | ecosystem: Environmental > Aquatic > Non-marine Saline and Alkaline > Saline | place... | reverse complement strand
GTCCTCGCTTCGCACTACCTGGTGCGAACTCGGCTTTACTTGCCTTTGATCCAGTAGTTGAAGGTGATGATTTCGCCTGAGCTGTCCCCCCCGCGCCCTCAACAGCAACTCCAGTGACCGAGGAGATGCCGCCCGCGGTTTCCGCGGCAGTTTCTGTGGCCGACCCAACCCTGCCCAAGGATGCCTTGGCTTCGGGGTGAGATGGTGAAGTGGCTGACCCTCCTTGGCCAGCTGCATTGGCTGGCAGCTTCGGGAGGGTTGGCCCCAAGCTATCTTGCACTTCTGCAGAGCCAGCTTCAGAGCTGGCGGGAGAGCCAATAAAGTCAGCCCTGCTCGGAAAATCGAAATAACAAGAGGACATATGGCATCTACTACCAAATTAAAGTGTATTCTACGCTGGGAAGCAATAGATCTGTACGGGTATTAAAATCGTGATCTTACCCTAGGTATGAGCCAGATGGGTAGAATGGTTGAGAATGGACAGATCCGGGCACTCTTTTACGTGGTGACACCATTGTGCCGCAGCAAACTATATTCATTTTAACTTAATATCGAACGCTCAGAAATACGATATATATTATGTAGCGAGTATCTATGACAGCTCGATCCCAATTTCGTGGTCAGTGCGTAGTGCTTTATCCTAGGAGTATGGAGTCAATTCGGGCAGGTCCAAGAAGTGATAGCTCATTGAGCCACACTGCTGGTCATCCTGAGACTGCGGGTAAGTGGTAGAAAGGTAATTAGAACGATTGGTGCCGATTGGATGTCACGGTGCTCGCTTATGCTTGGTATTTGGTATATGCTCACAAAAGCCCCCATGGTGTAATTTCCTTCCTGCTACAACTAACAATTATGCATTTTAAATGAACTGACCACCTTTGCAGTCGTTGGTCGACCTCTTGGTGGCTTCAGCTTCGATTTGGCTCGTCGGAATGCACTTCTGATCAAACGCGGCATGAAACTGCCTAGAGCTATGAAGACGGGAACTACCATTGTTGGGGTGGTCTACAAAGATGGCATCGTACTGGGGGCCGATACCAGGGCGACGGAGGGAACAGTGGTTGCAGACTTGAATTGCTAGAAGATTCACTATCTTGCCGACAACATATACTGCTGCGGTGGTGAGCGACCTCAAATCGTCGAAGATCGCGCCCAGCTTTGCTTCGCCGGCATCCTGTGGAGCATGTTGTTTCGATGATTTCTTCTACTCGTCTCTTGTGAGTCTTTGTCTCGCAGCTGGAACCGCCGCCGATACGGAGAAGATCACAGAACTCACGGCGAGCAACTTGGAGCTTTTGAGGCTGCAAACCCATCGCCAGCCCCGCGTAGTGTCGGCTATGACTATGCTGAAACGCAGGCTGTTTTAGTACCAGGGTCACATCTCTGCAGCCCTTGTTCTTGGCGGTGTGGATGCCACCGGCCCACACCTGTACAGCGTGTATCCGCATGGCAGCACTGACAAGCTGCCCTTCGTGACGATGGGAAGCGGCTCTTTGGCCGCCATGGCAGTGTTTGAGAGTGGATACAAGGACGAAATGTCGGAAGACGAGGCGAAGGACCTCGTGCGGAGAGCGATCCGGGCTGGGATTTTCAACGACCTGGGGTCTGGCAGCAACGTGGACCTTTGCGTGATACGAGCTGGGGGCAAGGCGGAAGTCATGCGCGGGTACGAGAAACCGAACCCGAAGGAGCCTCTGCGGGCTCTGACGCGGCGTCCCGAGTCTAGATCGATCCCGGCAGGATCTACCAAGGTGGTCAAGACGATGTTCGAGCGATTTGTAACCGTGTCTGATACTCCTCCGGCAGGGGCTGCCGCCGGTGGTGGTAGTATGTGAGGGGGGTCATGGCGCTGTCAAGCACAGGTGAACCGATTTCTGAAATGTCTGACTTTGTGAAAATTGATTGATCTAGCGTGTGTTGCGGAATGAGAGTCTAAATGGCAAATTCACGTGTTGCACCGAGCCGTGTCTCGTCCAGAGACGTACTAGATAGACGCAATCTATCCGGAGCAACTTCGCAGTCCTGTTCATCAAGCCAGGTGTCTTTCATTGAGTGCACTGTACCTCAATCTATGGGTCACCTGGCGACCATCCAACCCAAATGTATACATGTCACACGGCACTGTCTCTCTGGCTGCATTGGCAAGTCCTCAAGGCCGTACGTTCGCGCCAACCACCCGAGGTTGCGGAAGCTTCTCGCTCTCACACCCGCCTCGTATAAAACCCAGCAGCTATCTACCGCATGCCTTCCAAAGAGATGTCCAATGATCAAAGAAGCTCAGCGCACGAGGACGACGTCCCGGGTCACCGTCAGTAGTCGAGCTGTACCTGAATCCGAGCAAGGTTGTGACCACCGGACCCCAGGCTGTGTCACGAGTCAGGATAGCCTGCTTTCAGATACAGCCACATGATATGAGTCCATGGCGTTGTGCTGTCGCCACTACCGTTCCATGATCCATCGAATCCAATCTGGAGTGCCGTCATTGTGATGGAAACGAACCCATACAGCACCTGGCCCACGTTGGGCGCTCCTTCCTCCCGCTGACTGGCCGTATGCTCAGAGGAAGTAGTCCGGGGCGGGTTTCTTGCTAGGCACCCCGCGGGCCTCCTAGGGAGCGGCTTCGAATATCTTGAAGGAACGCTCTAGGTGCTCGTCCAGCTCGAGGATGGCAGCCACGTTGCCGCATCGGTAGCAGTAGTTGGGCGCTGACCAGACCGTGACCAGCTGCTCGCTGAACATCCACTTGAATCCTTCCATCACAAGCTGATGCGCTCGGCAGATGAGCTGCAAACCGTTGTTCTGATTAAACTTTGTGACCACGTCGGCCCCGAACAGGTACCCTGCACCTCGAGGTGAGAGACCCCACCCGTCGATGTCCTCTGGATCGGACCACAGGAGATCACACATAGCGCCATCATGGGGTACTTCTTGCTTTCGGTCAATTACCCTGATCTGATCCAGGGTGTGGATGCTAGGTGATAGACCGCCGTGCACACAGAGCACCTTCCCGTCAACCTACGCTGCAAGCGATAGGTAGTCAAAGATCTCCGTGCAATACCGCCACACGTTCACGCTACCATACTTCCTCAGACATTCGTCATAGAAGCCGTACACCTGTGTGATCTGCCGTGATTCATGATTTCCTCGAATGAGGGTAATTCGCTCTGGGTATCGAACCTTTAGTGCCAGAAGAAGCAAAAAAGTTTCAACAGAGTAAAAGCCACGGTCAACAAAGTCCCCTAGGAACAGATAATTGGTGTCGGGGCACTCGCCACCAACCTTGAACAGCTCGACCAAGTCGTAGAACTGACCGTGGATATCACCGACGATCTGCGATGGAAAAAAATGTCTCGATTTGGTGCGTTGGCATTGTCCAAATTCTATATGCAAAACGCATCATATCAAAATCAATCACAATCCTATATACCTCCTGGTCCGCGCCGATATACCTACAGAAGAGCTTCAGAAGTTATCGCAAACAAACTGACGGTCCGTTTTCTCCCTTCCGAAGTTAGCGGTGTCAACGAGCAACCAGTGTTAAGATTCAGCGTAAATTTGAGGGACCCAGGTTCAATAATTAACTACCTAGCTGCTCTCATGGCATCAACTCACCGTCACGGGTGCCTCAACTCGCTGGACATTGCTTTCGTCCACGAGTATTTCTCGAGCTCGTGCGCAGAGAGCCTTCACCTCGCTCTCTTTGAGGTGCTCGCATCTCTTCAATCTTTCGATTTGTTCATCCAAATCGCCCACTGACAGAGCCTTTGGCTCTACAAGAGCCATGGTGAATTGTAGTGCCTTTTGTTGCGGATCGGCTTCGAAGGAAGAATCCGAATATTCACGAGGATTTATTTGTCGTTTTGTGAGGTGCTGTTTACAGCTGCCGCGCAAAGGTGCTCCTCGAGCGCAAAAGGATCATTCCCTTCTTGATCAACAACAGGCAAAATGGTGAGGTTTTCCGTTGCACATTTCAACTACAGGTGGTATTACTGTGTGGTAGTTTAACACAACTCTGCGTAAATCAAACGAGAGAGTCCACGCTACGTGGATTGGCCGACTGGACGCAAGCCACGATGTATCTGTTTCTCAATGCAGCTAGCATCAAGTGCCGCTGCCTCAAATCAGCCCATGTACACCCTATGCGACAGTTGAGCTTCACCATGCAACGGTGCCGGCAAATTAGGCACTGTTTGTGCGGCCCGAGTGATCCGTTCTAGCCACACAACCTGCAATCTCGCGCAATGGTCTACCCTTCGTGCCACGCCCTTTTCCGATCAATACCTCACGTATGAGCAGGCTTCCTCCGGAATCAAGGCTACCGAATATGCCGATGTGATGAAGGCGTACAACGACGTCAAGATGAAGGCCAGGAGTGAGTTCTTGTACTTGGCTAGCAGATTGTTGCAGCATTTTCATCCATATTTTCATGCCATACGGTTGTCAAATGTCAAAACGTTCCCACTTCTCAGAGTACTCTGGCATGGTATTGCACCTGAACAAGGAGGGCAAGAAGGTTTCGCTCGAGCATGACGAGACTTTTGCCAACACTGGCGACAACGAAGCTGATTTCAACACTTTGGTCGCGAAGTTCGAGGATGCCAAGCCCGCCTACGGTGTGTTCAACGTGTCTACCAAGACATCTGATGGCCGCATGCAGGAGAAGCTTGTGCTCATCAACTGGTGCCCCGATGATGCCCCGGCGCTGCTCAAGATGCCCCACGCCGGCACCGTAGGCAACCTGCTCAAGTCTTTCGAGGGCACGTACTCGAGCTGCTACCACGCCGCAGACAAGGGTGACATCAGCTACGAGGCCGTTGTGAAGCACTGCAGCTGAATTTTCTCTTATGAGATAAGTTCTCAGGGGTGTTGAGTAGTCCTTGAGATGTGGGATCTACTGGACGGCAGTGCGAGTGTCGGTCGTCTCGGGTGGTCGCGGGCCTCGGGCCGACGATAGTCTAAGGTGGTGTGCACAGGTGTGACAAGTGGACGAGGCGAGCAGCACCTCGAGCCGGTCGCCCGTCACATTTCGGACGGTTTGCCTATTGAGCAACCGGTCGTTCCATGTGGCGTGGGTGGGCGGTTCGATCGAGCGCTTGCGGGTGGTTCCGAAGAAGGACGGATGAAGCGTGCTGGTACTACGTAGTGCAAGTATCGCGTTCAGCTGACCAACTTCTGATCATCTAGGGGATGAAGGCCACTGGCCATGGGGGCGTCAGTGAGCAGAGGCAGTTTACGCCTAGTCGGCCCGAGGCCTCCCCCCGTTAGCTACACGCACCTGTGCTTTGTGGGAGCACTTGTACTGTGTGCAATTTCGACGTTTCACGATCCCAGCATCATAATTACTTGTGCAGTGTCCACATCACCAGACATCTTTTTGCCACGTTTTCCCCGTAGTTGCAACCAGCGGAATCGCCTCTGCTGCACAGTCACAAGGGACATCCTCCGCCAGAAACTGCGATGGCAGCGAGGTAGTCGCGCCGATTGTCGGGGTTCCAAAAACAGGCCCTTTCACTCTATCGGAAATGCCTCCGGGCCGCATACGCAAAGGATGGGAAACAGTCTAAGCTTGATGCCATACACTACGTCAGATCCGCTTTCAGACAAGGAGCGAGCTCGGTTTCAAGGTTTGATATAAAGCGAATCGAGTATTAGATGAGAAAAGCAGAGAAGCAGCTGAAAATGATGGGGAAGCCAGACATTCATGTTAGGGTCAGCATAGTTGACCATTCAGATGAATCTGCGACTTCTGAGGCCAGAACCTGAGGTTCTGAGATGTATCCCAGTCCCAGTGTAGGCGCACCACATATGGGGTACTATCACTATAATTGTACCATCACAATGTCTCGACCGGCATTCGTGACTCAGCCAGTCGGGTCGTCTCTGCTGGGCTCGCCCAAAATTACCAGACGGCTGGCGGGAGAGTTTCAAGCGCGCGATAGGAAGAACGACAGCCATCCTAGGTCGCATTACACCAGGTCAGCCTGAAGTAGTGCCAACAAAGCACTATCTACCGACAGGGGCCGGCGAATTGCTCGAGTGGCGATCGATGTCGCCCTGGCAGGAACTCCCGAATCTATAGGCTCTACCCTTAGCTGCAGACGAGCCGGTACAGTGCCCTCCTATTCTGGCCGTGGCTAATCTTTTTTATGTGAGCATGCCAGTGGGGCCTCGGCTGTGGCCTGGGCGGGCCTTGCAACCACGCCCAGGGCACTATAGCCTCCCTCAGATCGACTGCTTTGGCGCTTACGATGGCGTGCAGCGAGCTCGGCCTGAGTGCGTGGAGACCCCTTGGTGGTCATTCTAGCGCCTTGCACCTTGGCAGTAATATCTCGTCTGTAGCTGGGCCCAGATGACGCGTGAAGTGCGGGCTAGGGTGGGACTAGGTGATCCCCTGGGGTCGAGTCGGCTTCGAATGCCGCCTTGAGCACATCACCCGCCGACAATGCCCGCTGGTCTACCTAGACACGCACTGGACACCATGTAAGCCGGCCTGACGACGCGTTATGGGCTCCAGAAGTGCTCATCTCCGCTTTGATCAGGACTGTAGACAGGATATAGCTAGGCAGTGATGCGACAGAGGCATCACGGAACTCGTTCTCTTGGCAACGTGACGCCGCGATACGAGGCTTAATAGAATGGACAGCACATCGAGGCATTTCACAATCGAGCAGAGCAGCTTGCCTTGTGTCCACTTGGCTGTATGTCACTCTGACCTGCCGTGCTTCCTCTTTCACGCTTCGCCCTCGCGGCGAAATAGTGTGATGGGATGCCTTGCGGTGGTATTCTCGCTCTTCTTCACGTCTACTGCTCCTGGTGAAATAGTCTGCAATCAAGTCAAAACATTCTATGTGATCTCCTGAAGCAGTAAGTGAATCCGAAATTGCAGTGAGTCGCTTTCCATGCAGAAAGTACTCGTGCGAACACAATCCTTCGTCCAGAAAATCTACCATACGATTACATGAATTACAAGAATGACACCTTGAGCCTGTTTACGTTCTGAAAGTTTACAGGGGCTTCCTTGTGAGAGAATTATGGGTTTTTTCGAGATCTTGTAATATCGTATGTACGCGGTACAAACGAGTTTGCCCCGCCCACGCCTCGCAATGTTAGATAAATAGTGGCCCAACAAGGAGGAGAAGCTTCACCTTGTTGCTCAGACGGATCTGTACCGATCCGCACAGGTCTAGTTTAATACCTGCAACTTGTAATAGGCTGAATCCTGATTGGCAGCTTTAATCGTTGCTTGCTAAAGCTAGATTGGCTTGCAGGCAAGCACCTTGGATCAGATCGCGTTCGGTTTGGTGCTTTTAGGACGAATCATTGAGATAGACCCAGTGTGTTTGCAGGATTTGATTCGATTGGTGCTGGTTCGGTTGTCGAGACATGTCATCGTCAACGCTGAAGGGTGCATCTGCGTTCGCAATTGATGTGCAATCGCAGCATTAGGCATCAAAGATCCACACATGGAGGGGAAGGTATCAGCGTATATTCGGTTTCACCCCCTCTACACTGTTGCATCTAGACCCAGCAAGCTTTGCAGTTACGAATGCTTGGTCGCTCAAGGAGGAGGTGCTTGACTACGGCCCGAATACGTCGTCTCCAGAAGAGTTCACTGTTACTTTTAAGAACGGATCTTCAACCGAGGTGATGCGATTTGCATCCAATGCCCGCGGAGATCTGCTTTGCGATCTTGCTGTGCACTTGCATGGTGAAAAGCCGGGACGAGCTTTTCCCGCAGTGAAGGTGACGCGGACGTCAGAGAGGCAGGACTGCGTACTCGACGTTCGCCCGGGAGAGCTCGTCATGATAGAGAAGCGCAGCGGCACCGCAGTCTCAAGGTTCCGGTATAGTCGCATATAGCGCATCCAGCGATTTTCCGATGACCACTCTGCAGTCGCTGTCTGGGTGGCTGGCCGTCCGCGCAAGTTCGCCTCCCCCCGCCGAGAGGACATGATAAAGGCGATCCAACTGGCCCTAGCCAAGCTGGGACTAGGGGCCGTCCTGCACTCTCAGGGTATCACTGATAGACAGTACATGAATGCACAGGCGAAGCATGGAGTAGACGGTGCTGCTCGCGTTGCGGAATTCGAAGTGATCAAGACCTCGGCTCGTCATCCCCGAGGCCATTCCCGCCGCGTGCTCATGACGGAGAGAACAATCGTCGAGAGAGACGATGGGAGCTATTAGGTAGTCTCTGCCCGACCTCTGTCTCAGGTGCGAGCAGTCGTCAGGCACTGGTCGGAACCACAGCGACTTCTGATTGAGTTCACAGATGGCCAGCGAAGGGACTACGTATGTAGCAAGAGAGATGAGATGATTGCATGTCTCGTCGATGGAGCAAGGACATGCAGTGCCGACACTCGACTGATGCCTCTGTCACAAGCCCCCAGTACTGGTCTCCGCATGGTACGGCGTGCGGCGGACGTGGACACCGCACTCGAAGGCCAATTGCTGCTGCATCTGGATGCCACCATCAGGTCTGGAACGGGAGCCAAAGGGGCGCCCTATGATCCTGATGTGCTGCGAGTGGCGCAGGCACTTGTAATTAATACCAAGGGGATTGGTATTGACTTCGGCACGAGGTATGGCCTCGTGTACGGCAACCTGCAGGGTCTGCTGCAGCAGCTTCAGAGCTGCGTGAGTCCAGCTGCCGCTGATAGCGTGCCAACCACGGTGCTGGTCATGCTGCTGCTGGCAATCGCAAGGCTGGCAGGGTCGCAGCAGGGGCAGGCGACGATCATCCAGAACCCATCCCTGGTTCCCTCGATGCTGCAGTGCTTGGAGAGCGAAGATGACGCTGTTGTCTTGGCTGCTCTCAATTGCATCCACACGGTGTGCAGGAACCCACAGAGGCCCAACGGACAGCACGAGGACTTAGAACAGAAAGCTAAGCTGACAGTGCTCACAGTGAGATACACCTGCCTGCACTCCTCGACCTCGGCTTGCATCCATCCACATAGTACGACAGGCTCTAACCTACCCATGAATGTGCCCGGGCTCCGATTATGACGATGATGTGAGCATTTCTTCTGTTTCTTTCATTCATTCGCAGTCCGAGATGCGCCTCCGCCTCGCCAAGCTACTCGAGGAACACGCCTCTGGTACCGGCATGTCTGCCAGTCGATCGAGCGAGGGCACTCTAGTAATGCTGGGCCTGGTGCAGCTGCTTGACGCAATTATCATCAGCGGGGTGGACACCACGCCGGAGGACGCCAACAACCACATGATGCAGCTAGTTGCCGCGCAATACGGTTCCGTTCTTGCGCTGTTCCGCTCTTAGGTCCCTAGCATCGTAGAGTGTGCAGCGATGCTTTGCCGGGCAATCGTGCACCGAGCCGACTCCGGTACCGTCCGCAAGATGCAGAGGGCGGCCCTCAGCAGCGGGGTCCTCCTGCGGCATTTCTTCAACGGCATCTTCCACGCCTCGACCGACCAGCGCTTCGTCAGTCGGTACCTCGTGGAGCTCTGGTGCACTGGTAATCCCACGGCGCACACGCTACTGAGGCACATGTTCCCATCCGGCATGCTTGTGTTCCTTGATATGCCCAAGCTATCAGCCCCTGAGCGGGAGGGTCTCGAAACGATGGAAGTGAGCAAGCTGCGGGCGGAGCTAGGGGCGGCAGATGATGACGGCATCTCGGCCCACGACCCTCTAGCCGGAGGAAAGGGCCCAGCATCTGGGGCCGGTGATATTACGGGGCCGCTTGGCAGCGGCGGAGTGACAGCAGCTCGGGCTGCCAAGAGCGGGCTCGCGGGGCGCCTGCGGAAACGTCTAGAAGCTGCTGATTTTGCTTCACGCAACAAGGTGGTCCGGCGGCTGGCAGCGATCAAAGAATCTGAGATGACTACGGGGAAGCGCTTCATGTCGATCTTCAACGGACCAAGCAAGGAAGAAAGGGCGGCGGAGGAAAGGCAGACGATGAAGGCGGCGGAAGCTGCCGTTCAAGCCGAGCGCGAGCTGGCCCTCAGCAAGCTGGGCGGGGATGGCCAGCACGAGAACTACACGACGCTGTTCTTCCAGATCTCGCAAGACCACGCGATTGCGGATCTGCTGTGGAGCGCAGAGCAGCGAGCAGAGCTGCGTGCCTCGCTCGAGGCAGAGCTCAAGCAGGTGGACGAGGAGATTGTGCAGGGGGGCATCGTGTCACTCGACGACGGGGCAGAGGGCAACGTCACGAATAACAAGCAGGGTGCGAGTGGTGAGGCGGAGGGTGCGGCGAGCGGGGCTGGTTCCGGAGCCTCCGAGAGCAAGGGTGGCGAGGGAGATGCAGACGCGGAAGAGGGAGGGAGCTCCACAGCCATTGTGGGGCGGTATCGCCTCGCGTGGAATTGGAATGAGTTCGAGGTGGACTACCCTTCTCTTGCTCAGGAGCTGCGTGTAGGAGACCAGTACCTCCGTGTGTTCCTTGAAGGTGGCACTTCGGCCGTGGCCGCCCTTCGTGATCCCTCGAATTTCTTCGATGCCTTATATCGTCGAGTCCTCCGGGAGACTGCCCCTCCACTGCGGTCCATGTGCCTACTAGGCATGGAACGCGTGTATTCGCACCACTGGAAGGCGATTGGACCCTTCGAAGACACGGATTACATGGTGTGGCTCCTATCGAATGAAGACCATGCCACTGTGAGGGACCACCTCCTGCAGCTTGTGGCCTCTCTATCGACGCACCCTGTCAACTGCGAGAAGCTCATCAACCAAGATTGTATGGAACTCATCGTGGATCTCCTCACGACGGCGCATACAACGGATGTCGACCAGCGGGTCATGCCTGTCCTCGGCAGTGGTGGAAAGGGAGGCGGTCTAATGCTGCTTGGAGATGCGGACCGCGATTTCGCGGAGCAGGAACAGGAAAGAAGGAATCACGAAGGGGCTGCAGGTGGTGCAGCGCCCAGCGGCGGAGGTGACGAAGCAGGCGGTGGTGACAGCAGTGGACCGACCTAGGCGGACTAGGCTGCAGCAGCGGCTACTCTCCGTCGCTCCAAGGAGAGTCCCAAGGTATGGCACTTCCAGGCAGCCGGCCAGACGGGCAAGGAGTCGCAGAAGGGGCCGTTCAGCCTGCAGCAGATGAAGCAGGCGGGGAAGGCTGGCCACCTGGAGAAGTCCACCATGGTGTGGGCGCAGGGCATGCGGCAGTGGGTGCGACTTGATGCGATGAGGGCCCTGATGTGGTTCGTCATATCCCCGGGGGAAGCGGCACTGAGCCCTGCCAAGCGAGGGATTGCATGCGCCAACATCCTGCTCCGACTGGCGAAGTTGCGACCCTCTGTTGACACGGAGGGTGTCCCTGTGCGGCCTGTGCCCAAGGTAAAGCGCATCTTGTCATCGCAGCGAGTCATGCCTCACTTGGCACAGGCCATTCTTGCTGGGGATGCCACACTGACGGATCTCGTCTGCCAACTGATCTACGAGGTGGTGAGCTTCAATCCGAGGGCCACGGTAAAGCTATACACCACGGGGCTTTTCTTCTTCCTGTTATCATACCCTGGTAGCAACTGGGACCACGCCGCGAGTCTAATGCATGCCACCCATCTGCGGCAGTCCTTCTTCTCCGAGGCGGCTTCCCTCGGCCGAGAGACGACTCTGGGCAGGAGGAGCATCCTCGGGGCGATGCTGCCCGAATCTATCATCTGCGTGCTTGCGAACCGGGGGCCGGGTACCTTTGCGCAGACGTTCCTGTCCGACGTCGACAACCCTGAGGTCATCTGGAAGTACGCCATGCGAGGGCAGCTCATTGACATGATCACGCAGCACCTAGGAGAGTTGCCGGCACGGCTCCGGGCAAATCCCGCCACGATCTACGACTACTGCCCCATCCCACGGGTCACGTACGAAGAGTTGGATGAGGAGCTCTGGTGCTCGAACTTTTACTTGCGGAACCTCACGGACGAGGCTCGGTTCGCGAACTGGACGATTGACGACCCTGTTATGCTGCTGCGAGCAGCCCTCGACAACTGGAGGCTGGAGACGAGCAAGACGGAGGATGACAAGGTGGACCTGTCAGAGGCATGGAAGGAGCTGGGGCTAGAGCCAGGGGCAGAGGAGTCAGATATCCGCAAGGCATACCGCAAGCTGGCCCGAAAGTTCCATCCCGATAAGAACCCAGCCGGCAGGGACCGCTTCATGCTCATCCAGCGCGCCTACGAGGCCCTTACGACGGCCAGGCCCGAGGCAGCGGCAGGCGGGCCCGATCCCGTGGCACTCCTTCTGCTTGTACGCACCCAGTGTATCCTCTTCAAGCGACACACCAAGGTGCTCAAGCCGTACAAGTACGCAGGGTACCCCTTGGTGATGTTGGCCATCCGACAGCTGCCCAAGGACACGTCGATCAGCGGAGATAGTGGACAAATGGCCGAGTCTCTAACAAGGCTAATCTACCTCACGTGCCTGACGTCCCCACGGAACGCCGAGGAGCTCGTCCGTGAGGATGGAACGGAGGTCCTGGCAGAGCTGCTTCACCAACTGGTGCGAGACGTTCCGTTTGGCACCAAGGCGCTGCTGGCTGACTAGCCGCTGCCCAAGCGTGGCGACGAGCTCGGCCTCCGTATCGTGGAGAACACGATGCGGACCCTCAGTGGACTGGCTACCCTAGCCCCTGCACGGGAGAGGATGACCAAGATGGACGGCCTCATGACTAACCTCGTGCACTGCCTCAGGTACCTCCGGGGGGCCAAGATCATGCAGTACACGCTTGAGATGATCTCCAGGCTTGCCTCGCTCCCCGAGTTACAGAGCAAGCTGGTGGAGGCAGGGGCGCTCTTCCGTCTGACTCCTCTCTTGTTCCGGTTTGACACGACGCTGGAGGGAGCTGCGATGGAGGGCAACGTGGCCAACGACCAGAAGGCTGCCAACCTCATGGCCAAGCTCTCAGTGCGAGCAGTAGGTAGACTAGGCGGGTATCTTGCGCACGAAAAGGCACTAGCAACACCCAAAAACCCGCAGGTGCAGCGCATGATGAGGCAGCTCATCACACCTCCACTTGCCAAACGCCTAGGTCGATCCAGCCCGGACTCCCTCTTGCGGTCACTGGTCGGCCACGAAGAATCGCCCACTGTCATGTGGAATGCCGACATGCGCAAGGAGCTAATGCGGTTCCTTAAGAAGCACTGCGACGAACTCAACGAGACGGGACGCACGGACGCAACGGCAGCCAACCACTTTAACCACTCTGCCCTGGCAGACGAGCTGTGTATCGAGGGGCTGTTCGTGCGCTTTTTCGTGGCCGACTCGACGCTGACAGTGGACAGTCCGCAGGCCTTCCTCCGAGGGCTCATGCGGTACGTGGCTCTGTCCAGGGCGGGGCCGCGGCTGAAACTCCCCGGAGTGAAGAAACCGAAGCATGGAGCCCTGCACCGGCAGTAGGCCAAGGCCAGGGGTATCACTCCAGGGGGTGCCGCGGCTGGAGATGCCGACGAAGGAGGACTCGCACCTGGAGCTGGCAAGACGGAGGAAGAGGAGCAGGAGGAGGAGATGGACTAGGTTTGCGAGCGGACGCCGGTCGATGTAGCCATTCCTCACCTGCGGTTGTCTCTGCGTGCGATTCACGGGGTGGTAGTGCACAACGCAGGCGTGGAAGAGGAAATCGCGAACCCATCGACTGCGCGATACCTGCCGAACCTCATGGCCACCCTCAGACTGGAGGACAGCCAGGCTGCCTTCAACGCGAAGCAGGCAGCCACAGAGTTCGGCAAGACAGCCGCGGGATCCGGTGCCAGCGCCGGTATGGGCGGCGCTCGCAGCACGGCAGCAGAGGCAGATGCGCCTATCCGTGAGCTTGCTCTTGCTTGTCTCGCTGCGTGTGCCAGCAACGAGAAGTTCGCGCAGACCCTTGCCTCCATGTTCCTCGTCCCTCCATTGCTGCGGATGCTACCCTCTGCGCCCACTGGTATTGGTCCACTGCTCCGGACTCTGTTCGCGCACGGCGTGGTCATTGCAGAGGCCCGGCGAGTTTGCTCCATCATCGACATAGTCACAATGTTCGCTGGTGGCATCGCGAAGGGGCCCGCCCCAGGTGAGCCGGGAGGTCCTGATATTCGGGAGACACCCAAGCTATAGGTGCCGCGACCTGCGCGCTTCGAGGCAGGGGCTCTGTTGAGCATGATGTGCTCCGATTCAACGGACGGCCCGCCCAATCTGATGGCACTCAGGCAGCTCGTACCGGAGAACCTGGCAGTTTCAATCAAGGAATCGATCGCTGCAGCCACCGTAGCCGGCGGCGCCGCGGTTGGCTCTGGCGGAGTTGGGCAGGGTGCGGCCGGGGCCGGGGGCGAGAGCAGCCTGGGGGAGGCTGTGCGTGTGTTCGACGGCGATCACGAAACTCCAGAGCTGATCTGGGATGGTGTGTGTCGGCATGAGCTCAGGCGGGCATTGGGGCAGATCGGACTGTCTCTCACTAAAGCCAGGCAGCGCGCTGGGAAAGAAGGCAAGCCAGGAGGAGCTGACGGGTGCCAATAGTCGTTGCCTGCGACGTTCCGCATCGTATACAAGCCGATGAAAGGTGAGCTCCTGGTCGGGGGCGTCTATGTGAGACTCTTCATCAAAGAGCCGACCTTCCCTCTGAGGAATCCACGGGGCTTTTTGGAGGCGCTGCTCCGTCGGTTCTAGCGTGAAGGGGAGCATCTCATCGGGATGACGAGTGCAGATGAGGAGAAGAGACGGGCTGCCGAGCATGCTGCCAAGGAGGAGGCGGAGAGAGAGGAGAGGGCGGGTGGATAGTCATCCAAGGGCAAGGGCGGGGAGGAGGGTTCGCTTGTGGTGCGCGGAGAAGACGTGCTGACCAAGGTGACCAATGCTCTTGTGTGTCTCCTCCGGGCGAGGAGGTCCATGGGTGGGCAGGTAGCACAGCTTGGGTATGTCCCGAAACTGTTGTCTTTGCTGCGACAGAGCATCGGCAAGCCTGCTCGCTACAACCTGATGATCCAGGCGATTCGCTTCGTTGAGGTGCTTGCCCCGTCAGCGGAATGTATGCGTGCCATGGGCAAGGGACAGGCCTGTGGATTGCTCGTGCGATCAATCAAGCCAGAGCCTCACAGAGATGCCTCGTTCACGGTGGAGACAGTGCGTCGACTGATCGAATAGGATGCAAAGCACGTAGCTGGACCGGATCACCCACATTCCCTTTCTGCTCTAAATGAGGGGGCAGTGCCGCTGATGCTTGACATCCTTGAGAAGTTTAAGCTGGACCACGTGGTGAACAGTGGGGCATGCAAGGTGCACGCCGTGGAGGTGATCAAGGCGCTCGAGCGGGACTCTGTGCACGGAGAGCGAGTGAGTGCGCAGCTGGCTTCACGAGGCGGCGACTGGTCCAAGTACAAGGACCAGAAACACGACCTGTTCATTAGCAAGAACGACACGAGAGATTATTTCCTCACTGACGCCGACAAGGGGCCAGCGACACTGCTACTGAAGAACGTCGCGACTGGTGCGACTGGAGGCGCAGCAACCAGTGGGGGGGGGACGAGCGGATCGGGTGCGGCGATGCCCAACCCCCACGACTTCGGGTCACCATCGAGAGGTCCACCATCGCTCATGTTAGAGGGGGGTGATGACACGGTGCCCCCACCTCCCCCTGGAGATGCTGGGTCAGCGGCTCGTAGCTTCGGTGGGTTCCAGGCACCTGCGGCAGCACCAGTTCCGGCACCATCACGCGGCTTTGGTGGGTTCCAGGCCCCGGTGGCAGCACCTCCGGAGGTGCCTGCCAGGGCACCTGCACCTGCACCTGCACCTGCACCTGCACCTGCACCTGCACCTGCGATAGGCGGTGACATTTTCGACGAATTGGAGGGCAAGACACCCACAGCTTCTGCTACCGGTCCGTCGGGAGAGGTGGATTTGTTCGGGGACTTGAGTGGCAGTACGCCTGCGTCTGCGCCTGCACCCGTGCATGGAGCGTCTAGGTCTTCTGGCTCCGGATTAGGCAGCGGGTCATCCGATCCTTTCGCGGGGCTGGGATCGGCGAGTCCTGCGCCTGCACCCGTGCCCTCCCTTGGGTTGGGGATGGGGATGGGGGCTCCCATGCCCTCCGCTGCTAGGGCACCGGCACCGGCGCCTGCCCCGTCCTCTGACCCGTTTGCGGATCTTATGGACGACCTTTGATTGAGAACACGACCGCCTCGTGATTATAAGTAGACCCTTGGCTGAATATTTGATGTAAATAGTACACGCGCATGTGAAATCGAGCCTGATTCTTAGCAAGGCACGCACTATTGAGGAGGATCCTAGGATCTTGGAGCCGCCGCCGGCGCCGCCGCGGCAACGAACGAACAGGGTGTAAATCCATGCACCGTTTGATTGGGTTGTATTCTAGATTCAGGATTACAATAGACGCTAGTCGCACATTAGCCGCTAATTTCTCTAAATTTATTAATTGTGCTGCAACAATTTCGACAGCCTACGCCCAACAGCTAACAAAGTAGAGACAATCAAAGGGCTTCACTGTTCGTCCTGATCTGTCCATTGCCCTCGAGGACAACCGTTCGTACTAAAAAAGATAAGCGAAGGATACACGGGCCTTGATCACCGAGGATGGAGCAGAATAGTGCACCTCCACACTCTGAACCCTCGCATGAATTTGACGATGGCAGTCCGTCTCCGCGGGCATCATTGCTCGATAGGCTACGCAGCGGACTTGAATCATATTCGAAAGAGGCAGCCGATCTCAGATTTAAGGTTTCATAGCTTCAGAACGAAGTAGTATCTCTACAATCAAGTGCCCACGAAGCCAAGCGGCTTGAGGAAGCGCTTGAAGAGCTGGAATCGCAAGTGGAGGACGAGCGTGCTGAGTGGCAACTGCAGCGAGAGCGAATGGAGCTAGGCTCGCAGAAATGGGACGAGGAGGGTACCCGACTTGCTGACCACGTTAGCAAGTTGCGCGCGGAGGCGGCTGCTTCCGTTGACATGATATCTACCCTTGAGATGGAATTAAGTCGAGTTCGAAGAGAATTTGCGCAGGATCGAGCAGAATGGTCAAAAGAAAAATCAAAACTCCTTGATGAATCTGCTGAGTCCGAAACCTCAAGATTGGAAGCCTTGGGGGACGCAAATCGAAAAGTGGCCAGGTTAGAGAGCCAGGTATCGGATCTACGTGGACTTCTTACACAAGAACAAGACGCGGTAGAGCAGACTCGGGTCTAGCTAGAAACCGAGACAACTGCACGATTCTCGGCTGAACGCCATCTCAAGGAAGCTCAGAAAGAAGCGCAAGTAAACACTGCACGCCTTTTATCCATTCGCGCCCAAATCGAAAGTACTGCTATGCGTGAGTGCGAATCCGACGACATATCCAAACAAGTAGACACTGTATTAACGATGCTTCAGAGTACAGAGAAAAAGCTGGCTGGCTCCGAGGAAGAGCAAAAAACTTTATTAGCTGAAGTGAGTTCGTATAAAATATTTAATAATCCTACTAGCACATTTCTACTGCATGATACGTATTAACTCACAAGCCCATGCGAATTGATGCGCAGCTTCATAGCCAACGTATGCGCATGACGAGCCTTAGTGCAAGTCTTGATGCTGCTCGGCAATCGCTATCGGACCAAGAATCAGCACTCTAGATTGCGACCACAGACTCGCGGCGTAATCACAGGGAATACGCTGGGAAAACTAAGGAATGTAGAAAGTTGCAAGAAGCAGTAAATGATGTAAGTCTTGCGAATGCAATTCGCGATTCGAGAACTTCTTGGAATAATACATACCTCAATTGCTCGCGCATATTGAAGATCGCAGCTAGAAAATAGACTAGAGGACTAGTTAATGCTGACATCTGAATCAGAGAAACATAAAACCTTAGCACTTGTAGCTGCAGCCAAGGCCTAGAACTCGATGGCTGTCCATTCGTTTCGGAGTGTATCTCAATTAGAACTTAGACGAAGAGATGACGAAATTCGAGTGTTGCGGTCCTCTGTAGCCTAGCTGGAAACACAAATAGTTGACAAGCAGAAATTCATTGAGGTTCAAAATTAGAAACACCGGGCTGAAGTAGAGGAGTTGAACGCGTAGCTTAGATTATATAAAAAGGTTGACGTATATTCAGTCACATTGTCTCGTGCATTGAAGGGTTAACTCCAAATTCGGACATCATTTCAGTAAGACGTTCGATACTCAATTTTAAGCTATGATTTACTCGATTCCTTTCATCTATACCGAATTGGAGTTCGCTGTCTGCTAAAAAAAAAAATGTCCACTAAAAGCATTGCATCAGTATGAGCATCAATAGGTAATAACGCCGTTCAAGTGTTAATCAGGACTTACTTTGTTGCTTGATAATTCGCATCTGCTCTTCCGTTTGTCTATACAGCTGTGCATTAACCATAGACTAACGCTTGTACTCATTCATTTCATCGTAGATTCTATGAGCATATTCAGTTGTACTCTTCACAATCTACTGTATGCAAACATGAATGTTCTGGTTATTGTGATTATCAAGGTCGCGAGCGATGTCATGTCTGAGCTCATGTACGCATCGCTTGGCTTCTTGTACTTCGAACTGCGATACGGGCTTGCAATAAATGCGGTTTGGACGGTTCTTGTTATGAGATCTAATTATTGATCAAACGGCCCAAACAGCCACTCACATGTAGAGATTTCAAACCACCAACCAATGTACTCGTTCTTCTGACATTTGAAATTACATCCTTCGCATTTGGGATTTTTCCTTGCAGCAATTGTACTTGACTGTTGCTACGATCTAGCTGTTTAGTCAGCTCGGAAATAGTGTTTCTACATGAATCGTATTTACCCTCCAAAGTAGCTTGGTTAGCAGCATACGTGTCGTTCAACTGTCTAGCTTTCGAAAGATCATCTTGAAGCTCTGAATGTAACTGTTGTTTTTCACGCAACTCAGCCTCGGATCTACTTAGGGCTGAGTCGCGTTGCGCGTACTCAGCTTCACATGAAAGTTGGAACGAGTCCATGTTTAGTTTCTCTCGGTGTTTCATTGATGCACTCAGTTCGTCCAGCCGCTTTCGCTGATCATCTAGGTCGCGAACGTCCCTTTCTCGTTGTGTCTACAGCCGAAGTGAATGCTGCTGGTGGCTTTCTGCGGACGAACGTTGTCGCAATAAACAGCTAAGTGAATGGTATAGTGGGTCTGAATGGGTACTCCTATTACTATATTTAGGGCAAGTCTCACGCTCTGCAAGTCGAAGAGTCTCTTCTCTAGAACGAAGCATGTCCATTTTTGCAAGTAGCGTGGAACGCTCTTGATCACAGCGGAGTTGAGCCTGCTCAGATTGCGATCGAACTGTTGCTACGTGTGTATCGGCGGCTGCACGAACCTACTCAACGCGTGCTTTCTAAGCAGCTACTTGGTCGGACAGGCCTTGCTACAATCGTTTATTGTACTGCTCAGCAATTTCCAGAATTTTGCTATTGAACTTGATTGTCAGTTCATCGGTATTCTATTGGACAGCGTGCTGCACATCAGCTGCAACACTCTGTACCGGAATAGCCAACTGTCCCCTGCCCTAGCTATAGTGCTGAACTGAATGAGCTTGATCAATAGCCTCGAGCTGCGCATCTAGAACCTCAACTGGACTACCCAGGCTCGTTTGGCACCCACTGTCGCGATATCCGCTCAAAGCTGGGTGTGCTCGCTCGCTCTTTCGAAAAAAGCTGAGCAATCTGCCCGTAGCAGTGTCATCTGTTGTGCTCACATGCACTGGCAGAGCTGCATATATTGCGCGTTCCATGCGACGAACACGAGCATCTAGAGATTTACTGCTGGCACCTACAGCCGAGTCCCCCTGCCTGTACAACTCAGCTGCAATATCGGCCTCGAGCACAGCCTTAGTCGATACAAGCTACGCCTATTGCACAAGAAGAAGAGCAAGTATGGCAGCATCTGTGCGATCTTGCCCCAACTCCATGACTACAGTACCACGCGGTGCAGATGCACTCGTATTTCCACGCAATTTCGAAATTATTTCTGCCCTCATTCGAGCTCTTGCATCGTCCACTACCCCGCTACTTCGCAGGTGCTTGACTAGCGTATCGCTTAATGTTTCCATTTGACGATGGGTGGTGTTAGACCCCGAGAAATCGTAGTCAATTGCGACAGTTTTAGGTCACATTGTTTACGAACGGGTCTCAATATTTATAGCGTGTTAATTTAGGCACCCGACCAGAAATCATTATTTTTGCCTAGTGGCTGGCGAGGAGCTCGAAGGGGGTGTCGTCCATCGGTGGCAGCTTGCGGCTAGAGAGCCCTGTGGCAGTGCCAATTCCTGCAGGCTTGTCCAGTGGCCTTTGGTGTAGCGTGCATCCAAGCGATTCCAGCTCTCTCAACTTGCTGCAGGAGCAATGCGAAGACGATCTGGGAGGACTAAAAAGTGAGGCCACAGCATCCGCCAGCAAGTTGCACACTGCTGGTACTAACTAGGCGCAACACAAGTAGGGGCGCACTCAAGGCTTTATGCATTCTATCTCGTTCTATTCACACTGAGATCGCCAATAACGGCCGTGCTTCACTTGCGCTGGCAAAGCTGGCCAGGTTTCGCCCGTCTAAAAATGTGCTGTTCGTGCATGTTGACAACTGCCCTAACTAAGTAGGCCCTAAGGTGTGTAGAGCACCCGCGCATCTGAAACGGCTAAGTGATGTCATACGCTTACTTTTTCTGGCTTTGCAGAGAAGATTAGACGCAAGGGGATGAACCAGATACTGAACAAGGCGACGCGGAGCAGCCCAGGCGCTCCGGGAGGCGTAAGGGTGCAGGCGAGAGCGCCGAATCGGAGGGGGCAGAGGACGCGCCCGTCCTTGTTCAGCCAAATAGTGCCGGTTTGAGCTAGCCCATGGACGATGATACTGTGCCACTGGTAGCGGTACATGCGCCCACTGCGGGTTCCACCACGCAGGTCCCCGACCAACCCAACGCCGACACTGCCGCCGCAGACGCCAATTCAGCCGAGGGGGTAACAGCATCTCACGATCTGGCGACATCTACTGGATCATCAGGTCCGTCGAAGTAGGCTCATGTCTAGCCGTCGGACCCTGAGCCCATAGCCACGGCATACACACACCCCACCGCCGCAGCAACACCAGCACCAGCACCAGCACTGGCCGCGGCCCCAATGCCCGAGCCCGTGGCGGAGGCATCGCATGCGAATCGACCTCACCCCGAGCCCATAGACACATCCCGCTCGTCCACAACATCTGCACCCACTGTCCCTGTCACCGCCCCCACCCCTGCTGCGGCTCCCGCTCCTGCTACTGCTCCCACGAGACCTCAGCTGCCTGTCCTCTCGGGGCAGTAGCCGTGGCTCCGGGTCAGGCTCCGTTCGAGGCCCATCACCCAGCTGCAGTCTTCCCTCCGCCGGATGGGTCGT
>Ga0136560_1000408_pt1 | contig 21397 bp, 14 predicted proteins | sample AntRauMeHopE1497_FD_104925 | JGI IMG/M metagenome (GOLD analysis project Ga0136560, IMG submission 104925) | Saline lake microbial communities from Rauer Islands, Antarctica - Metagenome Hop E1 #497 | ecosystem: Environmental > Aquatic > Non-marine Saline and Alkaline > Saline | place... | reverse complement strand
GGTTAATATCTTTATACCCTCTGGATGCTCTTACAAGGTGTCGTTTATTTTCAATGAACTTAGGTGGGTCCATAATTATTACGTCAAACTTATCGCCGTTTTGGTGATAAGTTCGCAGTTGCTCAAATACATCTGCTTTTACGTCAATGACTCGACTCGGGATGCCGCTGTTATTCTCGCCAGCGATATTTACTTTTGTACCATCATTAGCGTTAATAGCTGCGTGTGAATTAACGTCATCCTTAGCCCTAGAGTCAGGATTGTCAGCATGCTCAGTGCTTATATTAAGCGATAAGTTACGCTTACCTGTATCAAGGGCGGCTTGTGACACATCAATGTTGGTCACGTGCTTAGCGCCATTAAGCGCTGCGTAAACGCCGAACGTACCAGAATAACTAAAACAATTTAACACTTTTTTGCCAGCGCAGTAACTGCCAGCAATTTCACGATTTAGGCGCTGATCCAAATAAAAACCTGTTTTATGGCCACTTAGCAGATCTACTTCTATTTTGACATTGTTTTCGGTAATGATAACAGTGTCAGGCAGGATGCCTGTATGGGTCTGCACGAGTAATTCTAAGCCTTCTTTTTTACGCACTTCAACGTCAGAGCGCTCATGAATACAGGCCTGTGGGAATAATGCTTTAAGCGCATACACAATTTTCGGTTTGTGTTTTTCACCGCCTGCGCTCAACACTTGCATGACAACGACATTGTTGTACACATCAATTGTGATACCGGGCAGTCCGTCAGATTCACCTGCCACTAAGCGAAAAGCATTGGTGCGAGATTTTAGCAGCCACGGTTTGCGCAGATCAAATGCGCGCTGAATTTTATTTTTGAAAAAACTGTTGTCTATAATGGCGTCTTTGTTAAAGCTCCACACGCGCGCTCTAATTTGAGAATGAGGTGAGTAGGCGGCTTTCGCCAGCCATTCACCCTTAGAGGACATTATGTCAACGGTGGCGCCTATTCTGGGCATGCCCACTTCTTCTTCTATTGCGCCTTCAAATATCCAGGGATGCTTGCGCAATAATGATTTCTCGCGTTCTTCTTTCAGTATTAGCGCTGGGTTCATTGTTCTGTAAATCCTGTATCTTGGGGCAGGTTGCTACTACCGGCAGCTATTCGTGCCAAATCGTCTACCAGTTCGTTTTGGGGATGGCCATTGTGTGCTTTTACCCAATGCCAAGTAACGCGCTGTTGTTGGCATGCTGCGTCAAGCTGTTGCCATAGGTCGGCGTTTTTAACAGGTTTTTTGTTACTAGTACGCCAGCCGTTTTTCTTCCAGTTATTGATCCACTGATTAATCCCGTTTTTTACATACTGACTGTCGGTATACAGGTTAACTTCGCAGGTTTCTTTTAACTGATTAAGCGCATTTATAGGCGCCAGTAACTCCATCCTGTTATTCGTAGTGTGAGCAAAGCCTGCGCTCATTTCTTTATTGGCATTGTTAAATTCTAACAGCGCGCCCCAACCGCCCGGGCCTGGGTTACCTAAGCATGAGCCATCGGTATAAATATTTACTTTTTTCATATTGGAATATGTTCACTTCTTTTTACTATTAAGGCGTGCCTAAATTGATAAGTTATTGCTGGCACAGGGCATAAAATACGCTAAAAAAAATTATTTCACGTTTTGGTATGGGCAGCCACTATGGCCGATAGTATACTATTGCCACGCATTAAATAGCACCACAAAGTAAGAGAATAATACAACATGCGACAAATTGTACTAGACACCGAAACCACCGGCATCAACCCCAAAGAGGGGCACAGAATAATTGAAATTGGCTGCGTAGAGCTTATTGACCGCAAGTTAACCGGCAACACCTTTCATGTTTACATCAACCCAATGCGCGAAATTGAGCAAGAGGCGATAAACGTGCACGGGATCACGAACGAGTTTTTGACAGATAAACCACTGTTTAAAAACGTGGTTCACGGCTTTGTCGATTTTATAAAAGGGGCTGAACTTATCATTCACAACGCGCCGTTTGACGTGGGTTTTATGGATAATGAGTTTGCGCTTACCGATCGTTCTTTACCCATGACTAACACTTTTTGTACTATATTAGACACGCTAGTCATGGCCAGAAGAATGCGTCCAGGTCAAAAAAATAGCCTTGACGCCCTATGTAAGTTTTATCAGGTAGACAACAGCCGCCGCACCTACCATGGCGCTTTATTAGATTCAGAAATATTAGCAGAAGTATATTTGTATATGACGGGCGGCCAAACCAGTTTGTCGTTAAATGCAAACAGCGAAAACAATAATAGTGATGGTATTGAAAACGTCAAAAAGCTTAGCCAAAAACCAGCCTTGAAGATTATTCGTGCAACTGCCGATGATATAGCCAGAGATGAAGCTATATTTGGCTAGCAATGAAAAATACTTATACTTTACGGACATATATACAGGCGCGTTTTTGCGGCTATCATGGTAAATAGCAGATTCGCGTTTGCTCGTACAATACAATGTTTAATACAGTAGTGTTTCAATAGTGCTGCTCCAGTAGATGCTCAGTACTATACGAAATTTGCTAATACTGTACGAAATTTATCAATGCTGCACGAAAATCACGCAACAGGCTAATTGTTTACAAAAACCAGTTGACTCCTTAATGCTGTCACCGTATTATCTGCGCCGCAATGAGGTAGGCGATAGCGTTTATTAAGGTTTAATACGTAATAAACGCACCAAGCACGGAATTGTTGCAATAAAGTGTTAATGTGAAGTAATTGCGGAGTGGTAGTTCAGTTGGTTAGAATACCGGCCTGTCACGCCGGGGGTCGCGGGTTCGAGTCCCGTCCACTCCGCCAATTTTCATATAATTGATACATTTTACATGGGGCTATAGTATAGCTTACCAATGTGGAGTGGTAGTTCAGTTGGTTAGAATACCGGCCTGTCACGCCGGGGGTCGCGGGTTCGAGTCCCGTCCACTCCGCCAACCATGTATCAATGATTATAACACTGCTAAAAACCACGTGGAGTGGTAGTTCAGTTGGTTAGAATACCGGCCTGTCACGCCGGGGGTCGCGGGTTCGAGTCCCGTCCACTCCGCCATTTTTAGTTTTATTGCAAATCTTATCTCTCAAATACATCTATCATATTATTACCTTGGGCTTGTTATTTATAACAGGTACACTATTGCCAAATAAATTTAGTGCGATTGGCTTATGAGTTCTCCTTTACTAGTTGGCAAAAATATTGTCAAAAACTTCATTGATGCACAGCGTAGCGTCGATATTCTTCACGGCGTTAATATAAACGTGCATGCTGGCGAAACACTGGCTATTTTGGGCGCCTCCGGGTCTGGTAAAAGCACACTCCTCCATATTCTGGGCACCCTCGATTCTCCATGTTCTGGTGATGTTTTATTTAAGGGCGAAAGCCTTTTGTCGCTGTCCAAAAAGCAGCAGGCGTCTTTTCGCAATACCCAGCTAGGCTTTGTATATCAATTCCACCACTTGCTGCCTGAGTTTAACGCCACTGAAAACGTGGCGATGCCAAAGTTAATTGCCGGTGTAGCAAAAAAAGAGGCCTACGCAGGTGCGCATGAGCTGCTAGAAAGGGTAGGTCTGTCGCATAGGCTAAATCATAAGCCGCATCAAATGTCAGGCGGTGAAAGGCAGCGTGTGGCAATTGCTCGCGCAATGATTAACAAACCCAGCATAATAATGGCCGACGAGCCTACTGGCAATTTAGACAACGACGCAAGTGACGACATCCTAAAGCTCATTAACGATATTAATCAAGCCGACAATACCTGCTTTATTATTGTGACCCACGATCATGGCTTAGCCAATAAAATGGATCGTACGCTAACCTTAGTGAACGGTAATTTTATGAATGAAGGTGATGTCGGTAAATGAATAGTTTTGTGTTTGAAATTGCCAAACGATTGCGCCAGCCCAACAAGCAAGATTCCTACATTAGCTTTGTGTCTGCCTCATCTACCGCCGGAATTGGCTTAGGTTGCGCGGTGCTTATTTTATTACTCTCAGTCATGAATGGCTTTGAATATGAACTGCGCAATACTCTATTAAGCATCGTGCCTCATGCAGAAATATTCTCCATTAACGATCGTGGCTTATACCCCGAAAAAGAATTTATTGATTTGCTTGAAAACGATCCTAAAGTTGACGCTGTCTTTTTGTTAAACAAAGCCAGTGGATTGCTGCAGACGGGTAAAAAAATGAAAGCGGTGTCTGTAATAGGCATAGATCGTGAGTATTTTATGCAGAAACTTATCAGAATGAATAACGATGAAGCTTTGTTTGATCAGCTAAGCCAAGTAGAAAACGGCATTTTACTGGGTAAAACCATTATACAAGACCAAGGGATTTCCGTAGGCGACCAAATCCAGCTACTGCTGCCTTCAAGTACTCAAAACTTAAGCTTTGCCGCGCCGAAATCGGCGTGGCTTGAGGTGGTCGGTGAATTATCGGCAGGCGGGGAGCTAAACAATCAGTTAGGCGTGGTGAACAATCAATATTTGGCCACCTTGTTGGGGTTTAGTGACAAGGTTACCCATATAGAAATTAAACTAAAAGATCCGTTTGACGCGCATGAACTGGTTCGAAAATACGGCTTTAATTTTTCACAAGCCGCTTTTATGTCTGACTGGACACGCACCAACGGCCATTTATATCAAGATATTCAGCTTATTAGAACCGTCGTGTATATTGTCTTGGCCTTGGTCATCGCCGTTGCCTGCTTTAACATAGTCTCGGCATTGGTAATGTCAGTAAAGGAAAAAAGCAAAGAAATCGCTATTTTGAAAACTATTGGCGCCACGAATACTGACATAGGCTCTATTTTTATCTTAAAAGGCCTATATCATGGCCTTAAAGGTGCGCTAGTAGGCACGGTGGTGGGTGTGTTGCTGGCGCTTTATTTACCTGAAATAATTACGCTTATAGAAGTTGTTCTAGGCACCCAAGTGTTTTCAGGCGATATTTACTTTACTGGCAGCATTCCTTCAAAGTTAGACTGGCTTGACGTTGTCATAACTGCGTCGCTTGTCATCGTCATTTCCACCATTGCTACTTTGTATCCGGCCAAACAGGCTGCAAATGTTGAGCCTACCGCTAATTTACATTAATCCTTACGCAGATAAAACGGCGCTTTGTTCTTGGAACAAGCGCCGTTTTCGTCACACTAAAGGTTTATAAAGACCTGTCGTTATAAACTGATTCATCTAGTTCGTTCTCAGACTTTGCCACTATACAGGCCACTGTACAATCGCCTGTCACGTTCACCACCGTTCGGGTCATATCAAGAAGTCTGTCTATGCCAATAATAAGGGCAATGCCTTCTACCGGCAGTCCAACCTGTTGCAAAACCATGGCCAGCATAATGAGTCCTACACCGGGTACACCGGCCGTACCGATAGAGGCAAGCGTTGCCGTTAACACCACCATAAGTAGCTGTGATGTAGTTAAATCTATGCCATAGGCTTGGGCGATAAACACAGTGGCAACACCTTGCATAATAGCGGTGCCGTCCATGTTTATGGTGGCGCCAAGTGGTATGGTAAAAGAGGCTACCGACTTTTTCACGCCAAGCTTGCTGCGAGCAGTTGCCATGGTGATGGGCAAGGTAGCGGCGCTACTAGAGGAACTAAACGCGAAAACCGCTAGTTCTCTCATTTTATAAAACAAAATAAAAGGATTTAATCTGGCGAGTGTCGCCAGCAATATAGGGAAGGTAACGACGGCGTGCAAAACAAGCACTGCCAGCACTAAGAAGAAGTACTTTCCAATATACGTTAAGTCACCTAAGTCGATAGTGGCACCTAACCTTGCCATTAAGAAAAACACACCGTAGGGCGCTAGGTTCATCACAATATTCACAATTTGCATGATCACTTCATTGGCTGCCTCAAATGCATTTTGGATTTTTTTGCCGCTGTCACCTGCTTTAGTAATAGCGATGCCAAAAACAATTGAAAATATAATAATCTGCAACATGTTGCCTTCGGCTAAAGAGGCGATGGGGTTAGAGGTAAACATATTGATAACAACCTCGACCAAACCTGGGGCTTCATTAACGACGTAGCTAATTTCCTCTGGTCTTTGAAAACCAACGCCAGGCTTAATGATGAGAGCCGCAATTAGCGCAATTGTTATTGCAATACCGGTAGTCAGTATATAAAGCAGCACTGATTTGCCGCCTAGTCTGCCCATTTTAGAAGGATCAGATAAGCCACTTACTCCACACACTAAACTAACGAAAACTAGCGGCACCACCAGCATTCTAAGTGAGTTTATGAAAATGGTGCCGCCTAACTCAAATATACCCTCTACAAAAAAACCTTTGAAAGAAAAGCTGATGCCTAAGGCGGTTAATATTAGGTCACCGCTGTCGTCATACGACAATTGTATGCAGTAACCTATAACGATTCCTAAAATCATGCCGATAAATATACGAAGGGTGAGATTTGTTTTTACAAGGTGAAGTAGTTTTTGGGCACTCGTGCTGTTGTTCACTGCGTTTGACATGCATAGACCTATTTTTATTGGTTATTAGTCTTAATACCTAAGATTGATAAGTATAACTCAAAATCGGAAACCTTTTATATACTCTACACCAGTACGGTGAATTGCTTAAGCCAAAAATTAAAAATGGGTATCATTAATGAAAATCGCTAGGTTAATTTTTACATTCTTTACATCGCTTTGCTTAGTTAATCCGATTTAGCTGTTTTTAACAACGACATCGCCACTGGCCTCACAAACTCCCACGGCATTGTCACGATACAAATGTCGGTAGGCACATTACTGGCAGTGGCACTATTACCGCAAGCGTTGAGAGCTTAGCGGCAGTTTCTATAGGGTTTGCTGCTATTGACACCAAATATCAGTAAGGTCATCAACCCGCTGTGGAACCGAAGCGGCCCGCCGTGTAATAATCTTACATAGCGGACTCTTTGCGTTCAGACGTAAACCTTATATTTGCTGAAAAGGGTACACACTGCCTAGTTGCATAATTTGCGTTAAATCATCAAGCGCGGTTCTCGATTCTATTAATAGCTGTGGATCGGCTAAATCGTTTGCACTTAATACATCACGGTAGTGTTTATTCACCCATTGTGTAAGCTTGGTATACAAGCTGTCGTTCATCAGCGCATGCTGGTTTACGGCTTGGCGTTGTGCGTCTGTTAAGACCACGCGAAGCCTAAGGCAAGCAGGTCCGCCCCCGTTTTGCATACTTTGTTTTACGTCAAAAAAGTGCACCTTGCTGATAGGGTTGTTGGCCGCTATCACGCGGGTTAAGTAATCATTTATAGCGGAATTATTTTGACATTCCATAGGCGCGATAATTACCATGTCACCGCTGGGTAAATTAATAAGCTGGGTGTTAAATAAATAGCTTTTAACGGCACTTTCAACGCTGACCTGTTCGGTGGGGACTTCTATAAAATGAAAGTCGCCATTACCGTATGCAGCGCTAATGTGGCGTTTGACCTGTGCGGTGTTTAAAAAGGCCTGCTCATGGTAAAACAAGACATTTTTATTGCCTACCGCAATAACGTCGTTATGAAAAACACCTTGGTCGATAATATCTGGATTTTGTTGTGCGTATACGGTGTGCTTTTTATCTAAGCCATGAAGGCGAGCAACGGCTTTACTGGCCTCAAGAGTTTGTCTGGCTGGGAAGCGCTTGGGAGCGACTTGAGAATCATCAAAAGCATGTTTTCCATACACAAAAAACTCCACGCCTTTATCGCCATATTCATGGCAAAAGCGGGTGTGATTTGCGGCACCTTCATCGCCAAAATGATCATTGACTGGTAAGTGCTGATGATGGGCGAAATGCGCATCATCGGTAAAAATTGCACGCAAAATACTGCCGGTTACGGCGGGTTCTATTGAGCGATGGAACTTGTTGGTCAGGTTAGCTGGGGTAAAATTGACTTTTTTGTTGCTGCAGTCGGCGCTTGGTGAGACCGTGGCAGCGTTTGCTGTCCACATACTAGAGGCTGAACAGCACGCTAAAAATATAGCTGGCGCTTGCTTTGCAGCCTGTGTTAATACCTCAGCGTCGTTGCCGGTAAAGCCAAGACGACGAAGGCTGTAAACATCAGGGCGTTCTTGTGGTGCCAATACGCCTTGGCACATACCTAAATCTGCAAGGGCTTTCATTTTTTGTAAACCTTGAAGCGCTGCTTGTTTTGGATTGCTGATAGCTTTTGCGTTAGATTTTGAGGCAACGTTGCCAAATGATAGCCCTGCATAATTGTGGGTGGGTCCAACTAAGCCATCAAAATTCGCTTCAAGTGTTTTCATAAATAACCTTATTCTTGCCATGTTGATGATAAGTACTTTAATGTTATCATGCGCGCGATTAGACGCTGAAGTATACGTACTTAAAAATACTTGCCAATAAATTTTTAAGAAAAGCACTGTGAAAACAACAGCTTTGTGAATTAATTTTAGATATTTATACGGTTCGGCTTGTTTTCTAATCACTTTGCGGATATATCTTAAAAAGAAATCGCACATTATCAATGCCGTTAGTCAGCTTGACTGGCGTAGCAATCATCTAATTTTATAAGGCTTTTAATTATAAATGGGCAAGTCACTCGTTATAGTAGAATCACCCGCGAAGGCGAAAACAATAAATAAATATCTAGGCAAAGATTTTATTGTTAAATCAAGCGTGGGTCACATAAGAGATTTACCAACTAAATCCCTCGGCCTAGTTGAACCTAAAAAACCCGCAAAAGAACTTAAAGAATGGGACGAAGACGCAAAAGCCGATTATTTAAGAACATATGAATACCGCAAGCTAGTAGACAGAATGGGCGTAGATCCTAAGCAAAACTGGAACGCGCATTACCAAATATTACAAGGTAAAGAGAAAGTCGTTAGCGAGCTTAAAAAGCTGGCTAAACAAGCTGACACAATCTACCTTGCAACGGATTTGGATAGGGAAGGTGAAGCTATTGCGTGGCATCTGCAAGAGCTTCTTGATGGCAAAGGAAAAGAGTTTAAACGTGTGGTCTTTAACGAAATTACCCAAAGTGCTATTCAAGACGCATTCTCTAAACCGAGCACCGTTGACATAAATAGAGTTAACGCTCAGCAGGCTCGTCGCTTCCTAGACAGGGTCGTAGGTTTTATGTTATCGCCACTGCTTTGGAAGAAAGTGGCGCGAGGTTTGTCAGCCGGTCGTGTGCAGTCAGTTGCCGTGCGTTTAGTGGTAGAAAGGGAACGAGAAATAAAGATATTTGTGCCGGAAGAGTTTTGGGACATTCATGCCGATTTAGCCAGCGCTAAATTAGCCAAAGATGCGCCCAATTTACGTATGCTTGTGGCCAAGCAAAATGACAAAGCGTTTAAACCTTTAAACAAAGATCAAGCAATGAGCGCGGTGGTAACGCTTGAAAAAGCTGATTTTGAAGTAGTGAGTAGAGAATCAAAACCGACGCAGAGCAAACCTTCTGCACCATTTATTACATCGACCTTGCAGCAGGCTGCCAGTACGCGTTTAGGGTTTGGCGTGAAAAAAACGATGACCATGGCGCAGCGCCTATACGAAGCTGGGCACATTACCTATATGCGAACCGACTCCACTAATTTAAGCGGTGAAGCGGTCAACACCTGTAGAGAATACATAAGCAAAAAATTTGGGTCTCAGTATATTCCCGAAAATGCAATTAAATACGGCAGTAAGGATGGCGCCCAAGAGGCTCACGAAGCCATCAGGCCTTCGAACGTTGTTGTAACCGCAAACAGTCTTAACGAAATGGAAAGAGACGCACAGCGGCTCTATGAGCTGATTTGGCGTCAGTTCTTAGCGTGTCAAATGACCAATGCGAAATATGATGCGACCACCTTGAAAGTAAAAGCGGCTGACTTTGAACTCACAGCCAAAGGTCGTGTGCTGCTGTTTGACGGCTGGACAAGTGTCATGAGTCAGATCAAGAAAAAAGGTGATGCAGAGGCAGACCTGCCTGATTTAAAAGCGGGAGACACGCTCACCTGCAGTGCGGTAGACCCTAAACAACACTTTACTAAACCGGTGGCCCGTTTTAACGAAGCATCGTTGGTTAGAGAGTTAGAAAAAAGAGGAATAGGGCGCCCGTCTACTTACGCCAGTATTATTTCTACCATTCAAGATAGAGGCTACGTTAGGTTAGATACTAAACGTTTCTACGCCGAGAAAATGGGTGAAATAGTCAGTGACCGTTTAGTTGATAACTTTGCTGATCTCATTAGCTATGACTTCACCGCTAACATGGAACAAAGCCTAGATGATATTGCTCACGGTCAACTACCTTGGAAAAAGGTACTAGATAACTTTTATGCCGATTTCTCTGAAAAGCTAAGCTTAGCCGAGAGAAGTCAAGACGACGGAGGAATGCTGCCTAATCAAGCCGTTCCAGTCGACATTGAGTGTCCTAAATGCGCTCGCCATATGAATTTAAGAACGGCCAGCACTGGGGTATTTTTAGGCTGTTCGGGCTACGCATTACCGCCAAAAGAGAAATGTACGCAAACCTTGAACTTAACCCCTGGCGATGAGGTTATAAAAGTTGATGACGAAGAAGAGTTAGAAACCGAGGCCTTACGCGCGAAGAAACGCTGCCCAGTATGTGAAAACGCGATGGACAGCTACCTTGTGGACGAAAATCGCAAACTACATGTATGCGGCAACGTGCCAACCTGCATGGGCTATGAAATTGAAAAAGGTGTCTTTAAAATAAAGGGCTATGATGGCCCTATTATCGAATGCGATAAATGTAAAAGTGATATGGAGCTAAAAACCGGTCGCTTTGGTAAATACTTTGGCTGCACCAGTGAAGAGTGCAAAAACACACGTAAGTTGTTGAGGAATGGCGAAGCAGCGCCGCCTAAAGAAGACCCCGTGTTTATAACCGAGCTTGAATGTGAAAGCTCTGATGCGCATTTTGTGTTGCGTGACGGCGCTTCTGGTATATTCTTAGCAGCCTCTACTTTCCCACGTTCGCGTGAAACACGTGCACCACTAGTGGCGGAACTAGCTAGGTTCAAAGACAGAATATCGCCTAAATTTTATTACTTAGCCGATGCACCGCTTAAAGATCCTGATGGCAACTTCGCGCTTGTTCGTTACAGTCGTAAAACTAAACAGCAATATGTAATGTCTGAAGATCAAGCTAAGAAAGCGACTGGCTGGGCGGCATGGTATACAGACAAAAACTGGGTGGTTGATGATAAACGCAAGCAGCCTGCGATAGCTAAAAAGCCAGTCAAGAAGACTACTAAAAAGGTCGCTACCAAGTCCCTTAAAAAAGAGTCCCTTAAGAAAGAGCCCCTTAAGAAAGAGCCCCTTAAGAAAGGGGTAGCTAAGAAAATTGCGCCTAAGAAAGAAGCGCTTAACGCCACCAAGTAAGAAACCACAGTGTAGACATTAAAAAAGGGACCTGAGGTCCCTTTCTTTATCTCACTACCACCGCCAATTATTTCCCGGGCGTAGTCATAGGAGCGCTGACGCTTGTCTTTGCCTTAGACAGTGCAGAGGTTTTACTTGAAGCCACATATTCGCGTCTATTTTCATCTGCCATTGCCTTTGAGGCCAAGGTCATCTCACCCATATCGACCGATGCTGGGTTTATACTTGGGTGCGAAGTAAACTTAAGACCGGCCGAAGGCTGAGTTATTGTCTTATCAGCAACTCCTTTCTTGGATGCAGGTTTTTTGTCTACCGTTGTTGGTTCCTTTTCTTCTTGTTTAGCTTGCACCTTCTGTGTAGCAACCGATTCAAGCGCGGATGCTTGTATAACGTCCGCCTTAACTTCGCTTACTGCGACACCCGAGTCAGATTTTGGTGCACTGTATACTTCTGTTTGGGTGACCGTTTCTGGCCTTTCGTTATCTGAACTATTTTCTATATCAGCGCTTTGGTTAGCATTTTTTGTTTCAGTTGCATTGGCTGCTGTAACGTTAACATTTGCAGGCTTATCATTGCTGTCTAGTACAGATGCTTCCTGAGTTATTTGCTTGGCCTTGTTTTTGCTAACTTCAGCGTCAAACATAAGCTCTACCTGCTGAGATTCTTCAGTATTAGACTGTTTACGTTTTTGACCAGCAGCACGAACATGGCGCGGCGAACGTCGTCTTGTACGCGTTTTCCCATCAGTTTCCTCATCCGATCCTGCGCTGAGCTTTTCATTAGCGTCAGATTTTGATTCTGCTTTTTCGTCACTGTCTGCAGTTGCTATACCTTCAGCGTTTACGCTTTCAACGTTTACGCTTTCGCTTTCAACGTTTACATTCTCGCTTTCAGTTTTTACGTTTTCACTATCGATTTTTACGCGCTCACTTACAGCTTTAAAGTCTTCAGAGTTAGCCTCCACCGAAGCTGTTGATGCTTCACTTGCTGATGCGTCGACATTAACATGAGCATTCGCTGACGTTTTAGCGACTATTTTGTCACGCCCTGCAGTGTTTACCGTAGCCGGTTCAGTGGTCTCAACTGCGACTGCCTGCTTCGTATCTTGAGTAACTTCATCACTCACCCTAACACTGTTTCGCTCCGGACGACGATTGCGGCGTTCTTGTGGAATTTTACGAGCTTGCTTTGGCGGTTTAACCTGATTTTCGTCGCTAGCATTGTCGCGTACATTTTCAATGTCAACGGCCTTGGTTTCTTGCTTTCTTGCTGGACGGCTGTCTGCCCGTTTGTTGGGCGTTGGTTTTGAAGGCGCTGATGTTTCTTGCGTATCAGCCTTTACTTTATCTGTGGGCTTCTCAGCGTTTCTTTCACTTGGTTTTATGCGCTTGTTATTTCGACTGCGAGTACGCTCTGACTTTTCGCTACGGCTATCGTTACGAGTGTCGTTGCGAGGTGTTCTGCGTTTAGCTTGGTTCTCTCTACTGGACGCAGGCTTTGCAGTTTCTTTGGTTTTAGTCTCAGGTGGACTGAATATATTACTGACCCAAGCACTTAGCTTGGTAAATAAACTAGGCACATCTAGTGCGGTATTGTCGAGTCTTGCCGCTGGGCTAGAAGCATGCTGGGCGATAGGCGCTTGTGCTGGTCCTGACATGCCTTGTAAAAGAGGTTCTTCCCGCGTTGAAGTCTTCGCAGCTGGTGTATCAGCTGCGGTTTCTTTTTCTTCTAATAGGTCTACGTTATAGCTTAAATCTGCAATAACGTCAGCAGCGCGACGCCGTAATATTTGGAATTTTGGCGTCTCTAAATTAGGATTTGGGATAACAATAAGATTGACACCATGGCGCGACTCTAGTAACTGGATAGAAGCGCGCTTTTCATTGAGCAAATAGGTGGCAACAGTAACGGGTAGCTGCGCCTCGATTTGGCCGGTGTTATCTTTTATACATTCTTCTTCCATTATTCGTAAAACAGACAAACCTATAGACTCAATACCTCTAATGTTGCCGTAACCGTCACAACGAGGACAAACGCTGTGGGCAGATTCGCCTAACGAGGGGCGCAACCGTTGGCGTGACATCTCAAGTAAACCGAAGCGTGAAATCTTACCTAATTGGATCCGCGCGCGGTCATTAGTGACAGCGTCTTTCATACGATTCTCAACGTCGCGCTGATGCTTAACCGGCGACATATCTATAAAATCAATGACAACAAGACCGCCGAGATCGCGCAAACGCAGCTGGCGGGCAATTTCGTCTGCTGCTTCTAAATTGGTATTGTAAGCGGTCTCTTCAATATCACCGCCTTTGGTTGCTCGGGCACTGTTAATGTCAATCGACGTTAGTGCTTCAGTGGGATCTATAACTATAGAGCCGCCTGAAGGTAAGCGAACTTCGCGCTGAAAAGCCGATTCAATTTGGGTTTCAATTTGGTAGTGCGAGAATAAAGGAACTTCACCCGTGTATTGCTTTACTTTACTAGCGAAGTCGGGACGCACCAGTTTAATATGTTTCAAAGCCTTGTCAAAAACTTCTTTATCGTCAATAAGGATTTCGCCTACATCACGACGCAAATAATCGCGAATAGCGCGTACAATAACGTTGCTTTCCTGATGTATTAAAAATGGTGCTGGCTTACTTGTGGCGGCTTCAGATACTGCTTCCCAGTGATGGATTAATACGTTTAGATCCCATTTTAATTCTTCTGGTGATTTACCTACGCCCGCAGTTCTAACAATTAACCCCATTCCTTTTGGTACGTCTAATTCACTCAGCGCAGATTTCAGCTCGGTACGCTCATCGCCTTCTATACGACGAGAAATACCGCCAGCGCGAGGGTTGTTAGGCATAAGTACTAAGTAACTACCGGCTAATGACACAAATGTGGTGAGTGCGGCGCCTTTTTGTCCTCGTTCTTCTTTGTCTATCTGGACAATAACTTCGGTGCCTTCACGAATAACTTGTTTAATATTCGGGCGACCATCGTAGCGATAGTCTTTAGGAAAGTAAGTTTTGGCAATTTCTTTTAAGGGGAGGAATCCGTGGCGATCTGCGCCATAATCGACAAAAGCAGCTTCTAAGCTTGGCTCAACGCGGGTGATTGTTCCTTTGTAAATATTTGCTTTTTTTTGTTCGTGTCCGGGGCTTTCGATATCAAGGTCGTAGAGTTTTTGGCCATCTACTAAGGCTACGCGCAACTCTTCTTGTTGCGTTGCGTTAATTAACATTCTTTTCATATTTTAATAGCTCTGTGTCTATGCAGATCTATAAGCAAACAAAGGTTAGCGCAGAGGCTTTCGCCTGTGCTATTTCAAAAGTGCCTGATATGTAAGACAAAGATAAACGAAGCGTTGGTTTGCTTCGTAGCACGCTGTTATGAGTGCTAGTATAGGGCACACATTTCAAGGGCCTAAGTCATATTGTTATTAACAATAGAGTAATGAGTGGATACGCTAGTTATAATTAAAATTCAGCGTTACCTCGCTACTTTATGCTTGTTAAGTGTGACTCTTTCTTTTCCTACAACTCACAAAAAGTAGTAAAAAACTACTGCATGTTCTAAGGCGTGCTAATATCATGTGTTATCACCAAATGCTTTTTCATTCGATGTTGCCTGTTGTCTGCTGTTCAATCTGCATTGTTTCAATGCGTGTTCTACCCTGTTTGTGCATTATCTCGCAGCACATTGGTGGGAAAACACAGTAAATTTATCGTTTGTGCATTCTCGAAACATTAACCGTTGTTATGTTCGGTAATGGCTCATATTTTTAAAATGAAGAAAGGGAATAACTTCCCTTATTTAACGGCGATATACATCACTTTCGTTAATCTTATTTGTTATGAGTGACTCTTGAAAAGTGCGTATGTCATTAATAAATAGGCGACTTTTGGTAGAGCGTTTTTACACAAGCCATGATACTATCACACCAAAATTATATGACCTAGACAATTAGCCACTTAATTATGTCACGGCTTCACAAAGCGCAGCGAGATATCATCACAATAATAACGGATATTAAATGGTAAATAGGATTATTCATGGCTGATGCCTTCGACAAAGTACAATTTGTGACTATTGAAGAAGACAACCACCTTCAACGAATTGATAACTACCTAGTTAGTAAGATGAAAGGGGTCCCTAAAAGTAAAATTTACCGAATTTTACGAAAAGGAGAGGTGCGCGTAAACAAAAAGCGCGCTAAGCCCGATTATAAACTGCAAATTAATGATTACTTGCGAATACCGCCAGTGAAAATAGACGATACACCAACTCAGCAGCTTAATGTCAACAGTCTTGCTTATATAAATGACGCTATTATTTACGAAGATGATCGTTTGTTAGTCATCAATAAACCATCTGGTATGGCGGTTCATGGCGGCAGCGGCCTAAGCTACGGTCTTATAGAGGCTTTGCGTGCGCTTAGGCCCAATACTTCCTATCTAGAACTAGTTCACCGGCTTGATCGTGACACCTCCGGCTGCATAGTACTGGCTAAAAAACGTTCGGCGCTGCGGCATTTGCATGAACAACTGCGCGATAAAAAAATGGACAAAACCTACCACGCACTAGTGGCTGGTCACTGGCCCGAAAAGCGCAGCAAAGTAAGCGCTGGCTTACAAAAGAATCAGCTTCAAAGTGGCGAAAGAATGGTATTTGCAGATGAAAACGGTAAACATAGTGAAACACGATTCAGTGTTATTGGATACTACCCGCATGCCAGTTTGCTTGAAGCTAAACCGATCACCGGCAGAACCCATCAAATACGAGTGCACTGCCAGTTCGCTGGTCACGCTATTGCAAACGACAGTAAATATGGCGACGAAGCGTTTACTAAATACATCAAAAACCTAGGCTGTAAACGCCTATTCTTGCATGCAAAAAGCATTGAGTTTATTCATCCAGCGAGTGAAAAGCTGGTTAAATTTGAAGCCCCTTATGACAAGCATTTGGCGCACTTAATCAAAGCGCTTGAATCAAGCAAATAAGGCCACCTCCCAAATTTTAGTAGAGTGTTATGCGTTTGAGCAGGCGACACATAAGGATACTTAAAACCAAATGTCACAAGATTTAAGCAATGTTAGCCATATCATATTCGATTGGGATGGCACTATCATGAACTCGGCAGGCAAAATAGTGAATTGTATGCAAAAAGCTGCAGCACTAGCGAGTTTACCCATACCCAATAGCAAGCAGGTGGAACATATTATAGGCATTAGCTTACTGCCTGCGGTGCAGCAACTGTTTGACATTGGTGTTAATAAGGCGCAAGAAGTTTGTACTTATTATAAACAAGCTTATCTTGAACAAGATCAGACACCTTGTCCTCTATTTGACGGTGCTCATGAGTTGTTATCTGCATTGTCTAGTCGATATACTTTAGGGGTTGCCACAGGCAAAGCAAGAAGAGGGTTACAGCGTGCTTTTGAACAAACGAATTCGGCTGTATATTTTAGTGACACTAGATGCGCCGATGAAGCAGACTCAAAACCATCGCCCGATATGCTGATTCAGCTACTCAAGCATTGGCAAATTGAACCTCATCAGGCGGTCATGATTGGTGATACTACTTATGATATGCAAATGGCTGAGGCTATATCCATGCCCAGAATAGGCGTATCTTATGGCGTGCACGATAAACTTGCAATATTACAACATGGCCCCGCTCACGTTGTCGACGCATTGCATGAATTACACTGCATTTTTGCGCAGCGTAGTTAATTTTGTAAGCGGAAGAAAACACACAGTTTCATAGAATGAAGGTAAAAAAAGAAGCATGAACAGTAAAGTAAGTCAGTATAAGGAGTTAGTTAGTCAGGTGTCTGCGATAACCGCAGGCGAAACAGACAGTATTGCTAACATGGCTAATATAAGTGCTATTTTGTTTAATGGTATGTCGGGTGTAAATTGGGCTGGTTTTTATATTTACAAAGACGAACAGCTGGTGCTTGGGCCTTTTCAAGGTAATCCTGCATGTATCCGTATACCATTAGATAAAGGTATTTGCGGAAGAGCAGCGACAACGAAAAGCGTTCAGGTGATTGAAAACGTGCACGATTTTGCAGGCCATATAGCCTGTGACGCTGCCTCAAACTCGGAGGTGGTGGTGCCCATTATTAAAAACGGTCAACTTATCGGTGTTTTAGACGTTGATAGTCCCAGTTTTGCTCGTTTTGATAATATTGACGCTGAATATTTATCAAAAGTTGTTGATATCTTAACCAATACTTTGAATTAGGTAAACATGAAACATTTTGTAGATATTCATACTATATTATCAACGGCTGAGGATATGGACGATATTCATGATGAGCCGCAAGCCGCCAGTGATAGGCTAAATGAGGTTTTACATTTAGTATACGATATGAGCAGTGACGATATACCCAGTCAAGAATTAGAGAATATGCTTAGTTTTGTATGGGAGCATTGGCACCCAGACAAGCATTTATCTGATATTGAGGTTGACGATTTGGTCGATTGGGTGGATCATCTAATGAATACTTGGGATAATGACGCTTATATGGCGAAGAATGAATAGAAGTAACTATATTTAATGGAACAAGAAAAGTTAACAAATCAAAAAGAAACAATTACGTTTTTATGTAATAAGTATCCAAGATGCTTCTTTGCGGATGGTTCGGTAAAGCCACTAAAGATAGGCATATTCCAAGATTTAGCCAGCGAGCTTGAAGGATTAGAAATCGTTAGCAAACGTTTACTTAGGGTAAGTTTACGCCACTACACCAGTAGTTGGCGTTATTTATCGGCCGTGAAAGCGGGCGTGGCTCGCATTAGTCTAGCCGGTGAAGACGGTGAAGTGGTAGAAGAGCAGCATGCCCAGTATGCTGCTGAGCAGCTTAAAGAAAGCAAAGAAAAAGCGGCCAAATACCGAGAAAACAACCCCAAAGCGGCTAAAAACCCGGCTAAGCATAAAGGTTATGTAAAAAGCAAAGGGCTTGACCCTTCTGATACCAGTACGCCGCAGACTAAGACTGCTACTGGCAAAACGAAATCGGGTTCTACAAAGCATTCAAGTAAAACAAGCAAACCATCTGTTTTAGCAGATAAACCTCAGGTGTCTCTCGCAATAACTGAGTTGCAGATAGGCAGTCAAGCTTTGGTGAAATTAGGTAAGGACCCAATGCCAGTGACAATTACCGACATTGCAAAGGACGGTATTTCTGTGCAACTTAAATCAGGTATGACGGTCAAAGTTCAGCAAGCTCAATTGTTCAGTTCACAAAAGGCTGCTAATAAATAATTACTATTGTCGAGGTTTCTCACTTATGCAAATAAAACAGGTCGATACACTTGGTCTATCGTCATTCGTAAAGAAGGCAGTCTCCTTTGCGCTGTTTGGTATCGTTACCATTTCAACTGCAGTTTATGCACAGACATCTTCAGTTGAAATATCGCCATCTGAATCGTTAAACACTGAACCTGAAGAGGTTTTAGTACTGCCTATTCTTTCGCAAGAAAAACAGCATGCTAAGTCGGTTCGACGCATATCTAATTTATTTGTGCGTGCGCATTACAAGAAGGTAGAAATCGATGATGCGTTGTCAGCCCAGATATTCGCGCGCTATTTAGATTTGCTTGACAACAGTAAACATTTTTTTGTCGCCAGCGATATTAGTATGTTTGAGAAATATGCGGATAAATTTGATGAGGCAATAAAGTTAGGCGATTTATCGTTAGCCTATGACATTTATCAATCTAATTTGGAACGCCGTCAGGAGCGTTTCGAATACGCGCTTACCTTACTTAATGATGAGTTTAATTTTGAGCAAAAAGACGACAAGTTTTTCTACGACAGAGAAGACGCTGCATGGGCAAGTTCCCAAACCGAGTTAAATGAGCTGTGGCGGCAGCGCGTTAAGTATGACGCATTAAATTTAAAGCTTGCCGATAAGACATGGGACGAAACCAAAGATATTTTGGATAAGCGCTATAAACGCGCTATTAGGCGCTTAACTCAAACAAACAGTGAAGATGTGTTTCAAACCTTAATGAATGCCTTCGCCCGCAGTATAGAAGCACATACGAGCTATTTATCGCCGCGAAATACAGAGCGTTTCCAAATGAATATGAACTTGGAGCTAGAAGGCATTGGCGCCGTGCTGAGAAGTGAGGACGATCACACGGTTATTATGAGTTTGGTCGCTGGTGGGCCAGCGGATAAGACGGGACAAATCAAACCACAAGATAAAATAATGGGTGTTGCGCAAGAAGATGAAAAGACTTTTATTGACGTGGTAGGATGGCGCTTAGATGAAGTGGTTGACTTAATAAAGGGTCCAAAAGGTTCTGTTGTAAGGCTTCAGGTCCAAAAGGGCGGTACTGATACCAAAAACATTGAAGAAATTGTGATCACGCGAGACAAAGTCAAATTAGAGGACAGGCAGGCAAAAGCTGAAGTGCTTGTAGCGCCTGATGGTCCTAATGCTGGGAAAAAGTTAGGCGTAATTGAAATCCCTTCGTTTTATCACAGACTGCATGCCGATGTGATTAAGCTAATCAGTGATCTTGAGAAAGAACAAGTGCAGGGAATCATAATCGACTTGCGTGGCAACGGCGGTGGCAGTTTACCCGAAGCGATAGCGCTGAGCGGTTTATTTATTGATGAGGGTCCAGTCGTACAAATTAGGTACGAAAGCGGCAGAGTAGATATTGAAAAGAACAGAGATGGCATCAGTTACTACGATGGCCCGCTAACCGTTATGGTTGATCGTTTTAGCGCATCTGCGAGTGAAATCTTCGCGGCGGCAATGCAAGATTTTGGCCGCGGTGTTATTATTGGTGAGCAAACGTTTGGTAAAGGCACTGTGCAGCAGCATCGTTCATTAGAGCGAGCTTTTGACGTATTCGATAAGCCTATTGGCGCGGTGCAGTTTACAACCGGTAAGTTTTATAGAATAAACGGTGGCAGTACACAGCACCTTGGCGTTAAACCTGACATTCTATATCCGTCTCCAATTGATCCCGCAAACTGGGGTGAGAGTAGTGAAGATACTGCGCTGCCATGGGATAGTATTGAAAAAGCCTCTTATGAAGTATTAGCAGATAACACCGCTATTATAAAGGCGCTAAGAGTGAAGCATACGCAACGTACGAAAACAGATCCTGAGTTTCAATATATATTCTCAGATATTGACGAGTACAATGAAAATAAAGACAAAAACTTTATTTCGTTAGTCGCCTCCCAGCGTATTGCAGAAAGAAAAGAAATTGAAATTAAACGTCTTACCAGAGTTAATGAAAGGCTCGTTAGGTTAGGACTGCCGGTTGTTGAATCACTCGAGAACGATCTGCCAGAAGCCTTGGACAAAATAGACCCATTTTTATCTGAGGCAGCTAATATCACCTTTGATATAATAAAATCAGGTAGCTACGCATTAAACAAAGTTGTTGAAGAGGCGCTGTAATAAGCGTAAAAAAAAGGCGCCGTTAAGGCGCCTTTTTTGTTAGCATAGAAAAAACTAAATAATAAAAATAAAAAGAGGTGGTTATGAGTGCACGGGGCCATTTTTCCTCAAGGCTTGGATTTGTGCTAGCGGCCGCTGGCTCTGCGGTTGGCTTAGGTAATATATGGGGTTTCCCCACCAAGGTAGCCGAAAACGGAGGTGCAGCTTTTGTTGTAATGTATCTCGTTATGGCATTTTTATTGGCCTACCCAGTACTTATGGCTGAATTAATCATCGGCCGCGCTAAACAGACCAACATGATTAGTGCACTTCAAAAAATTTCTGGCAATGTCTTTGGCACAATAACGGGTAGCATTGGTGCAGCGACTGTTATATTAATTTTAGCGTTCTACAGCATTGTAGCTGGCTGGATGATTTCATATTTAATTGACTCTCTCGCCAACGTGTCGTCACTCAATATTGCTTGGTTAACCAGTGATTCGGTTTTACGTAACCTGTTCTTTACTGGGTTGTTTTTAGGGCTGACCTGTGTGGTGGTAATTGGGGGCGTTAGCAATGGTATTGAACGTTGGTCGGTAAGG
>Ga0136560_1000407_pt1 | contig 21423 bp, 5 predicted proteins | sample AntRauMeHopE1497_FD_104925 | JGI IMG/M metagenome (GOLD analysis project Ga0136560, IMG submission 104925) | Saline lake microbial communities from Rauer Islands, Antarctica - Metagenome Hop E1 #497 | ecosystem: Environmental > Aquatic > Non-marine Saline and Alkaline > Saline | place... | reverse complement strand
TCCTCGGCCTCGTCGCATCCTTCCACGCCTATGCCAAGGGGCCCGCCGCCTTTGCCACGGGCGACGCCGACGCTGCCGCCGCCGCCTCCGCCTCGGCCTCCGCCCCCGCCGCCTCCGCCCCCGCCGCCGAGGGCGACGAGCCCATCAACGCCACCGTGGTCCGCCGCGCCGCCGCCCTCGTCACCCGCATCCTCCGCCTCTTCGGCGTCATCGACGCGGACCTCACCGTCGGCATCGGCGCCGCCACGGCCGGCGCCGGCGGCGGCGACGACGCCAACCCCTTCATCGACGCCCTCGCGGAGTTCCGGCAGCGCGTGCGCGACGCCGCGCGGTCGGGCGACAAGGCGGCGCTGATGGAGGCGTGCGACTGGGTGCGGGACGAGCGCATGGCACGGCTGGGGGTGCAGCTCGAGGATGTGACAGGGGCCGACGCCGCGGCCACTTGGAAGCGGGGCGACGCCGACGAGCTCGTGGCGGAGGTGGAGCGCCGGCGCGCCGCAGCCGACGAGGCCAGGGAGCGCGCAGCGGCAAAGGCCGAGGCCAAGGCGGCCGCGGAGGCCGAGGCCGAGCGGCTCGCGTCCGTGCCCCCGTCCCGCCTCTTCTCCGACGGTACCCAGTTCGAGGGGCAGTTCTCGGCCTTTGACGAGACCGGCTTCCCAACCGCCAACGCCGACGGCTCGGAGATCGCCAAGTCCCAGGGCAAGAAGCTGGCCAAGGCTCTCAAGGCGCACACCACGAAGCACGAAAAGTGGCTCGCCAAGCAGGGCTAGGCGCGAGAAGCGGGCTGGCGTCGCAGCGGCGTGGGAGTGCGGCCGCAGAGCACATGCCAAGTTGGAAACGGCAGCAGCGGCAGCACTTGCCGCGGCCCGGGCGCGCACCACGCACACCGAGCACCCGGTCAGGGCAACGCCCAATCACGCCACCTGACCCGAATGCGACACCGCCGCGCGAGTGCCGCGATCACGCCTCCGCGAAGAAGAGCTTGACCGGCGGAATCTCGCTCTCCTCGTCCTTGGCCTCCTCCCCCTCCTCCCCGTCCCCGTCCTCGTCCTCGTCCTCGCCGGGCTCCGGGAAGACCTCCAGGATGACGTACGGCCGGTGTGTCGGCAGGTCCTGCGACGTCACCTCCCGGTAGAGCTCCGCGAAGGGCCTGGTGGCGTCCTCCTCGTCCCCGAGGCTCGAGTAGAGCTCGACCATCGCGGAATCGTCGCGGAGGGAGACGCTGTCGACGGCGACGCCGCGCTCCTCAAACCAGTCGACGACGCCCTGCATGGTGGTCACGCCCTCCGCGGCGCGCAGCTCCAGGAAGGTCCACAGCGTGGCCGGGTGCCTGTCCTCCTCGGCCGCGTCCGGGTCGCCCCAGCGGCGCTCGGGGCATGGGTCGGGCTCGAACGCGGCGTACGAGTTGATGGCAAGGTTCGTGTTGCTGTCGCGGAAGGCGTCGATGGGGAGCGGCGCGGCGCCGCGGGCGGAGCCGTCGCCGTCGGGTGAGGGGCGCACGAGCTTGAGGAGCTCGAGGCAGACGAGACCGGTGGTGTAGGCCGTGGTGGTGGCGATGGCGGGGATGATGCGGCCGACGATGCCCTTGACCTTGAACGGCTCCACGGCCGGGATGCCGTACTGCCCAGCGCGGATGTTGCCCGCCGCGCCGATGAACTCGATGTGGTGGTTGCTGTCGTCGTCCTTCTCGAACGACTCGGGCCGCACCGCCGCGCCGGCGAGGGACGCGGCGTCGGGGAGCTCGGCCAGGAGGCGGCCGACGGCGGCGTCGGTGTCCTCCGCCGCGTCGGCGCGCGCCTTGGCCTGGGCGGCGGCCTCCTCCTCCGTCGTGGCGATCACCTCGCCGCTCGGGGTCCACGCCGGGGCCTCGAACCCGGCGAGCGCGGCGCCCATCGACTCGGGGGTGGCGTCTCCCTCCTCCACGCCGCACGTACGGGCGCGGAGCACCGCCGCCGCCCGCAGGAACGCAGCGTGGAGAGGGTCGCCGAGGGAGAAGACGGCTGGGGCGGGGGGCCGCTTCTTCGCCGTCCAGAACGGGGTGCCGTCCTCCGAGGCCTTGTCCAGCGGGTTCTGGGCGAGCAGGTCGCGGATGGGCCACACGAAGAGGCGCTCGAACTGCTCCCGCCCCCAGCGCACGCACGCGGGCCAGTCGGCGGGGCGCGGCGCGAGCACGCGGTGGGCGCTTGCGGCGCGCTGGAGGGCCTGGTTGCGGTTGCGGTCGAGGAGGGCGCGGTAGGGGGCCTTGCCCTCGGGCCCCGCGGCCTCGGCGGCGAAGGTCTGGGCCTCCCTGGGGTCGATGACGAAGGCGTCCTCGAAGGCGTTGCGGGCCCATTGCAGGGTGTGCTCGATAAGGTAGGGGAAGCTCTTGAGGGTGCACGCCGGGATGTCCTGCTCGGGGGCGTCCTGCTCGCTGGAGTAGGAGAGCGTGACGCCCGGCACCACCGTCATGGTGTTGCTCTTGGTGCCCAGCGTGCCCGACTCCAGCAGCGGCAGCCCGTGCTCCACGCACAGCCCGTCCACGTACCGTCGCGCCTGCACGTTGTCAAGCGCGTTGGTTACCACGTCCAGGCCGGACCAGAAGGCGTGGTCGAACGTCGTCGCCGTCTCGGGCGCCACCTTGAGCTCCCGCGCCGACACGTGGCCTTCCATGTCCGGGTTCATCTCGGCGGCGGCGGCGGCGGCCACGGTGCTCTTGGCGGACCCGACGTGCCGCTGCCGGAAGAGGAACTGTCGGTTGAGGTTCGAGGTCTCGATGCTGTCCATGTCCGTCACGTCGACGCGGCCCGACTCGCCGCACCCGACGCCCATGAGGGCGTAGCTCTTGAGCAGCTCGCACCCCAGCGCCCCCGCCCCGACCACGAACGTCCGGACCGCGCCGAGCCGGGCCTGGTGCCGCCGCCCGAAGACGGCAACCTGCCCGTCGTACCGCCCACCGCCCTCCGCCCGGTCCTCCGCGGGCGGCAGGGCCGGCAGAGCCTCCGCCGCGTCGAGGTACACCCACTGGCAGAGCGGCGTGAACTTGCGGGAGCCGGCCTTGAGCACCTCCTGCGCCGCCACCCCCCCAATCACCGCCGCCATGGGGCTGAGGTCGCCCCGAGCCACCGCGGCGAGGCGGCCCAGGAGCGCCCGCTGGGCCTCGTCCCCGACGCCGCCGTCCACGAGCTCCGCCGCGCGGGCCGCGATGGCAGCCCCCTCCTCCTCCGTCAGCGGTGCCGACCCGGCCTCGGCCGCCCCGCTCGTCGCCCCGGCCTCGTCCAGGACCTGCGACAGCGCGTGCAGGTGCGCCGGGCGCTCCATCGACACGTAGTTCAGCGGCCCGGTGATGGCGGCGGCAGAGCCTGGCCCGCCGAGGAAGTCGGAGCAGCGACGGAAGGAGAGCGTCGCGGGCTGCTTGTGCTGCGTCCAGTGGCCCCCGCGCACGTACGCCGCCGAGGGGACGCCCGGGGCGCCCGCCAGCGCCGGCAGCCGGATCGCGAAGGACGACTTGTCCACGACCCGCACGCGAAACCGCCCGTCCGCGCCGTTGAGCTCGTCGCCGCAGGCTCCGCCGACGAGCGCAAAGGAGACGACGTCGCCGTCCGCGAGCATGTGGAGCCGGTCCGGGTCGGTGGATACCACGCGCTCGTGCGTCGCGCCGTCCTCCCCGGCCTCAGGGAGGGCCGCTGCGGCGCCGATGTCCACCACGACGCCCTCCTTGGGCGCCTCGCCGTCACCGTCCAGCGTGGTGAAGGACTCCCCCAGGTCCACGAACACGCTCCCGAACAGCCCGCGCGAGGACGCGGCCACCAGGTGCACGCCGGCGGCGCGGCAGGCGTCGCCGAGGCGGGCCGTCTCGGCGAGCGACTTGTTCACCGCAACGACGCAGTCGTGCGCGCCGAGCGCCCCCGCGGGCACCCCGCACCCGACATCATCGCCGGCGGAGGCGTCGCCGGCGAGCACCTCGACCCGGACGTACGCGTTGAGCTCCCGCAGCTGGGGAAGGCAGGCCTCGGCCCGGGACACGCCGTCCGCGGCATGGGCCGACGTGATGTAAAAGTTGGACGACTGGTCCCTCGGCCGGCACGCGGCCGGGTCGTGGAGGGTGACGGCCGCCGCGCCGGCGAGGATCAGGTTTTTCGCGATCTCGACCCCGGGGCCCTGGAGCCCCGCGACGAGGACGCGGTAGCGCCCGAGGCCCCGCATGGCGGCCTCTCCCATGACATAGAGCTGCCGGCTGCGACATTGTCACGGAGCGGGGCGGGGGCAGGCGCCTCGCGGCCGGGATTCCGTGCACAAGGCTCGATCCAGCCGATTCGCGGGCCGGGCGTCGCGGCGAGCCGGGCACCGGTGCTGCCCGGTTGTCAGTAATCGAGAGGCCATGCGCTCGCAGCGTGGAGGATGCCGTGGCCGAGCGGGGTGGCCGGGACGGGCCATACTCCAAGCGGGCGGATTTTTCTGGCAACGCTCACCTGTATAGCGACTCGTCGATGGCTCCGTCCGCGGATGCCGAGGCTGCGCCGGACATGGTCCGTGCGGCTGGCGGGTCGAGGGGCTGGAGTGCGCGGACGGCTTGTGCGCCCGCGCAGAGCGGGGACGAGAGGTGGAATGCTGGTTTGGTTTTCGCGGGGCGCGCGTCTCGCTCACGCGCTCGACGCCTCTGCGACGCGGTGCCCGAGGCGCTCGACGAGGTCCGTCCAGCCCTTGACGGCGGCGCGCCACTCGGCGACGCGCTCGCCGGCGATGCGCTGCAGCTGCGCCGCCGCCTCTGCCTGCTCGGCGTCCTCGGTCTGGGCCTCGTCGGAGCGCGCCTTGGAGGCGGCCGCGTGCGCCTCGATGGCGTCGGCCGCCCGGGCGACGTGCTGCTGCTCGGCCTCGCCTCGCTGGAGCAGTGCCTGGGCGACCTCGTTGCCCAGGGGGAGCTGGAGGAGGGCGGCGAGGATCTCCGGCTCGTTTGCCTCGGTGAATGCTCCGAGCACGGCGGTGACGCGGCGGAGGACGTCGGCGTCGTCCCTGGCCCTGGCCGCGGCCTCCGAGGGCCCGAGGTACGCGATCCAGCTCGCGTAGGTGCGGGCGAGGAATGCGTCCGAGGCCTGCTCCTCGGGAGACTCACCGGGTGAGCAGACGACGGCGACGAGGACGGAGGCGAGGACGGCGAGGCACGCGGCGTGGTCCTCGTGGGCGAGCTTGGGGACGGCGCGGACGAGGAGGCGCTTGCCCTTGGGGAGGGCGAGGAGGAGTTGTAGGGTGTCGCGGGCGGAGGCGAAGTCGGGGGCGTCGGAGGCGGCGTCGCCGTCGGCGGGGGTCGGGGCGCGGAGGCCGAGGGAGGCGGCGACGCCGCGCTTGTCGAGGCTGAGGCGGCCGGCGGCGGCGGCGAGCCGCGCCATGGCCTCCTGGCTCGGGGGCGCGCCTCCGGGCGTCATGGTGCGTGCGCGGAGGGCGTCAAGGGCGAGCTGCGTGTCGGCGAGGCGGAGCAGAGCCGCGAAGACGTCGTCGACGGCCTTGCGGGCCCGCCACAGCGCGTGCGAGTCGTCGCCGTCGTCGTCATCGCCGGCAGCAGAGCCGGCAGCGGCGGCCGCGGCGTCGCGCGCCGCGGGGGCGGGCCGCTCGAGGCGGAGGAGCTGCCTGGGCCTCCGGACGTTGCCGCCGGCGGTCTGTGCGATGGCGCGGTGACTGGCCGCGAAGCCGAGGCGCTTGGAGGCGATGACGCGGCTGGTATGCTCCGCGGCGGCGAGGTGGGAGACGGCCTCGTCGGCGGTGAGGGGCATGACGAGGGTCTGGGGGGGCGGGGGGGGAGGGCCGTGGGCCGGGAAACGGGCGGCGACAGCGCGGCGGTGCGCGTGGAGCTGCACGTGAGCCCGCTTGCACCGCAGGGCCTGGAGGTAGAAGAGGGAGGAGGCGGAGGCGACGCCGGAGCGCTTGCGCTGGGCGGCGTGCACGGTGGCGACGTACTTGACGTCCGAGGCGGACATGCGGCCGCCCTCTGCCTGCGCGGCGTGGGGGACGTCGCCAAGGGCGGCGAGGGCCACGTTGGTGGGGTGCGTCTGCACGGGCTTGCCGACGTGGGCGCCGACGGGGGCGTGCATCCAGACGCCCGCCCCGGGGCCGGCGGGGGGCGTGGAGGTGCTGCGGACGACGACGACGTCGTACGGCACGGGGGCGGGCACGGGGGGGGCGTGGGCGGCGGCCTCCTCGAGCGGCTGCAGCGGCGGGAGCCCGGCGGACGCCGAGGCGGCGGCGGCGGCGGCGGCGGCGTCGTCGGCGTCGAGCCCCGGCGCCTCAGCCGGCGTGACGTCGCCCCCCAGGCCCGCGGACTCAGCGTCGTCGTCGTCACCGCCGAGGCGGAACGCGACGAGGCCGTCGCCGGCCCCTGCGGCGCTGTCGGACCCGCCGAGCGCGCCGTCGAGGTCGAAGCCCTGCAGCCCCACCGCGCTCGCCGTGTTGCTCGAGAGGATACCGCCGAGCAGGCGGCTCATCTCGTCGTCGTCCACGTCCATCGACGCCGCGGCGTCCTCGGCGACGCGGCCGGACACGAACTGCTGAAGCCCCTCGGCGGCCTCGCGCGTGGCCTTGGCCCACCCTCCGTCGCCACCCCCGAGCTGCGACTCCAGCGACCCGGCATCCGTCGGGTCCGGGAACGTCAGGCCCGCGAAATCGGCACCGGCGCCGCTCGCGGCGCCCGCTGTCCGGAAGTACGAGGGCAGCCCGTCAAGGACGCTATCCCCGGTCAATCCTGCGCACGCAGCGGGACCACCAGCGGAACGTGAGCCGGCCGTGCCTGGCGAGTGGGCCATCGACCGCGCGCGTCGCGCGCTGGCGCGGCGACCCGGGCACGGCGAGCGGCGCAGACGGCGGGGCGCCGGCCGTTCCGGGCGGCTCACCAAAGGTCTCCGCGTTCGAAGCATCCGTGGCGCCAGCGCCCGTTGCCATGGTCCCGCTGCCGCTGCGCGCGGTCCGGTGAGCCTGTGTGCTGCGCGCGGCGTCCAGGCACGCGCGAGAGTGGACGGGGCGGCCCGCGCACGGCGCCCGCGGGGAGGCGGCGAGCTGCAGGCAGAGCAAAGCCCGGTACTCGCGGACCGAAGCCCCCCGGGCGGCTCCCACCGCTTCCAACGCCCGCACTGGGAGTGGTGCATGGATGTTTGTGCTGACCATTATCAAAGATGAGATCAGGGTGCACCCGTCGAGGTTCGGCGAGGCGCTCCTGGACTCGCTGGTCGAGGAGATTGACAGCAAGTACGCCAACAGGGTGAGCGCCGCGGCCTGCGTCACGGGCACCAGGGCAGCAGCGGGCCAGTCCTGCCGCATCGTCGCGGCGGACCGAGCCTGAGCCGCGCGCCCGGTCCCGCGCTCCCGCAGGTCTTCCCGAGCGTCGGCCTTTGCATCACCATCTGGGACTTTGTCGAGGTCGGGGAGGGCAAGATCTACCCCGGGGACGGCAACGGCTTTGTGACGGTGACGTTCCGCATGGTGGTGTTCAGGCCATTCCTGGGGGAGGTGCTGGAGGGCCGGGTGCAGTCCATGGACGAGACCGGCATCCGGTGAGAAGCCTCGTGCCCGCTCCCAGGGCCCGTGCGCGGTCCCCCCGAGCAAGCCCGCATTCCGGCTGCGTCGCCCGGCCCCTGCCACGCGCGTCGTTCCCGGCTCCCCGCCCCCGCAGCGTGTCGCTGGACTTTTTTTCCGACGTGCACCTCGACTCCCAGCTGCTCCCGTCCCCCAGCTCCTTCAACGAGGCCACGGGCCGCTGGGTCTGGCACTACGAGCAGGAGGGCCCCGAGGAGGGGATGACCTCGACGGACTTCCCGTTCGAGGTGGACGCAACCGTCCGCGTGCGCGTGACGGCTGTGCAGTACTCGGACGCGGCGGGGGCGGAGGAGGCCGAGCGGCAGCAGCGCGAGGCGGCCCTGGCCGAGGAGAGCATCGCCGCGGCGGACGCGGTGGCGGCGTCGGGGACGTCGTCGTCCTCGTCGGCGGCGGGCCGGCCGTCGCAAGCCGAGACCGAGGCGGGGGAGGAGGAGGCCAGGGAGAGGGCGGAGGCCGAGGCGGGCGGCGTGTTTGCGGGCGGCGAGGGCTTCGAGCAGACGGCAGCCAAGCTGACCACGCCAGCCGCGGCGATGACGGTGTTCGCGTCGGCGGCCGAGGAGGGCCTGGGGCTCGTGGCGTGGTGGGGGGACGACGGGCCCGACGCGTGAGGGCGCGTGGGGGTCGCGCCGCGGCGGGGAGAGCCGGTGCGGCGGAGGCGGAACCACGAATCGGGACCGGGGGGCGGCGCCGCCACTCACAACACACGCACGGTCGGGTCGCGCGCTCAGCCCTTGCGGCGCGTGGTGTGGTCGTAGAAGACCACGTGCAGGTACTCGGTGGTGCGCAGCTCCGCGCGCTCGGTGTTGTCGCCGGGCGTCGCCTCCGGGTCGACGTTGACCACCTTGCGATCGCGCTTGTTCTTGAACATGAGCCCCGCGCCGTTGTCCGCGATGACCTGGAAGTTGGGGCTCGACGCGCTCGTCGACGTCTGCGTGTCCCAGTTGTAGTAGCTCAGGTCCGTCGGCCGCGGCATCAGCCGCCGCTTCCCCGCAAAGTACGGCTCGAAGCTCTCCGTCTTGAGGCGGTGCGCCAGGTCGATGTACCCGCTGACCTCCTGCCCCTTCCCGTTGAAGTCGCGCACGAAGATGATCGTGGTGAGCTTGCCGTTGCGGACGAGCTCCTCCCTGCTTGCCAGCGCCTGCAGGAACGGCTTGTCCGCGAGGTTCTTCCCCAGCGATGCCAGCGGCGGCGGTGCACTCTCCTGATGGAGGTGCTTCTCCCGCTCGGCCTTCTTCCGGGCCTCAAACTCCTCGCGCTTGAGAATGTCGCCGTCGCCGCGGTACCCGAGCTCCACGAGATGCCTCGCCAGCTCCTCATCCTGCGCGCGCACGGCCAAGCACGGCGATTGCTTGCTATCGCGTCTCGAGGCATCGCCCGGGCGGGTCCAGCGCGGGGCGGGCTGCTCACCTCCAAGTAGTACAGGTCCATCTCGGTCACCTGCGCGTCGAGGTAATCCTCGTACGTGCCGTACGTGTGTGGTTTCTTCTCCTCCTCGTAGTCATCGCCCGCGGCGGCCATCGGCCCCAGGCAGCCCGGACGGGCGGACTGTGGGCACGGCGCGCCGACGGGGCCAGGAACGGCTCTGTTCTTGGCCGCCCCGCCCTTGGCCCGCCGCGCTCCAGCACCCCCGCTAATGGGGCCAATCGTAGTGCAGTGTCCGGCAGGATGGGCGTTCCGCGCGACAATGCTGTGTTGACGCGCCGAGACGAGGGTGGCCAACGCTCGCCCTCACCCGGCATAGTGCGGACGCTCCTGCACAGACGCGCGCCTGGTGCTTGCCCGGGCCAGAGAACGCCGCACCGACAGGCTCGCAGCCCGAGACGAGGGAGTGAGTGCCGCGCTGGGACAAGGCAGCTGGCAGCCGGTGGCTTCCACGGCGCGCGCAGGGATACGGCCTGCACCATGTGGCCAAAACACTCTTTCTGGGCAGCGCTGGTGTGCTCATGCTCGCCAACGGCGCCGGGCCGAGCCCCTGCGCTGCTGCCTGTGCTGCAACAGTTCTGACGTTCACTCTCTGCGCCCAAACCTGGTCAATCTCGCTCCTCGGTTGTCCCCGCGAGCATCAGCCTCGCTGCCTCCCTGGCGTGCATGCTCGCAGTGACGGCGATCGTCCAGGTGCCGGCGCCGCCGGCCTCCCAGACGGCCTTGATCACGCCTTCCCTCGGCGAGCGGCACGATGTCAGCTGCGACGACGGGCTCCGGCGCCCCATCGGCAGCACCACCCACACTCCCCCCTCGGTGCTCAGGACGCCCGTCGAGGCCGCGGCATCCCCCCGCAGGCTGCCGGCCAGCTCCGCGCACAGGGACGCCGACGCCCCGTGCACGGCCGGAGCGCCCAGCCCCACTGCCGCGGCCGGGTGGGACGCAGAGCTCGAGAACGTCGCGGCGCGGCCTCGGCCGTCCCAGTGCTGTGGCGAGGCGTCCGGGTCGGGGCCGTCACGCGCCCCGCTGGCCATCTGCTCAGACCACTGCACCACCCGAAGCGCACTCGCTGCTCCGATGAGCAGGTCCGCGGGGTGCCTCTGCCTTGCCCCCGCGCCGGGTGGGTTCGGCGCAACGAGCACCAGGAGGCAGACGGGGCGGCCGGACACGCGATCCGCTGCCACCACGCAGGCGCCTGAGCCCCTTGCCTGGGCCTTTGCCGCGGCGTCGCCGGTCCCTGGCCGCAGGACAACGCGGCAAGACCCGGCCCCCGCCGCGAGGAGCGACACCGCTCCGCCGTCCCACCGCTCCGTGGCAGACTCAAAGGCCCCGAGTGGCAGGGAGAGCGCCGCCGCCAGCATCGACCGGCGACTCCTGCCCGGCTCCGGCTTGCACGGGCCGTCGGGAGCCGGCTCGCTGCTCCGACCGCGCCGGCTCGGCCTGCGCCCACCGCCGGCGGGGCCGCCCCCGATGCTCTCGGCGACAAGGTGCGCCGCTGTCGACGCCAGCGCCGCCGTCGCCGACACGGGCTTGGCCACCGCGCCAGCCAGGCCCCGCCCGAGCCCCTGGAGGGCCGAGAGGAGCGTCCCATCACGCGCAACGGCCCGGTACGGCTCTGCCACCACTCCGCTGACACCCTCCCATACCGACCAGCCGATGCCAAGTGTCGCCGCCGCGAGGCTGCGGCCGCCGCGCTGGCGCTCCGGGTCGTGCGCCGGCACGGCAACGAGAGTGGCCCCCGCGGCACCTGCCTCGCCCTCGGCCAGCGGGCCGGACGCCCCTGCACGGGACAGCGGGGACACGGACGCGCCGCCGTCCAAGCCGTCATCGGCCCCGTCCCCGCCGCCGTCTCCGCCGCCGTCCCCGCCCCGCCACCACGAGTCCCTGTCGTCCCACCCCGCGGACCGCCCCGCCCGCAGCTCGTGGTCATGAGGCGGGGGCGCCTGCATCCCTGCCTCTGCCTCGAGAGGAGGTCCGCCGGCGGCCTGCGGCCCTCCGAGCAGCTGCAGAGCCGTGGCGGGCCCCTCGTCCTCGTCGGAGTCGTCGCCGTCTTCGCTCGACGCGTCAGAGCCCAATGGCCGGGCCCGCCCGGGCCCCGAGCTGCCACCGGCGGCCGGCCCGCCGCTCCCGTCCTCCTCGTCCTCCTCGTCGCCTTCGTCGCTCGACAGCGCCGCGTCGGTGCGCCGGACAAAGCCCGCATCCATGCTGAGACGGGCAGTGTTCGCGCTCAGTGAGTCGAGAAGCGACCCGGCCACCCGCAGCAGCGACGACGAGCCCGACCTGGCCGCCCAGGCGGTGCCCCCGAGCACCGCAAGACCGCCCGCGGGGTTCAGCCAGCCGCCCGCCGGCCCCGCGCCGCCTGCCTCGCCGAGCCCCCCCTGCAGCAGCACCGCCCGGCGCCACGCTCGTTCCATCGCACCCGGCTGCATGGCCGTGGCGCCCCCGCCGCCGCCTCCCGCCCAGCGGAACGCGTGGGGCACGGACCCGAGGACGTCGAGCGAGCCGACGAGGCCCGGCAGAGCCGTGAGGGCGTGAGTGGCGGCGTGCATGCCGTACGCGGTCGCCACGTCCGCCGCCGGCGCGTGGAGCGCGAGGAGGCTGAAGGGAGGGGCGCTGACCCGAGCGTGGCGCAGCCCGAGCCGGAGCGACGACGCCGCGTGCGTCGCCGAGAGGTCCGCCACGGCTCTGCCGACGCGGAGCTCGTCCAGCTCCAGCAGCGGAGGCAGGGCCTCCGCCTCGGCCCAGCCCTCGGAGCCGCGGTGCAGTGAGGAAGCGGCCAGCTGCTCAGCGGCGTCGGCCGGCGCAGCGCGCCTGAGAAGCCTCGCCAGGGCGGCAGAGGCCCCGGCGGCCGGGCCGCTCAGCACCGCGAGAAGGTGGGACGTCGACGCGCGCGCCGTGACGGTGACGTCGCCTAGCCGCACGGCCCGCGGCCGCATCCCTGACCCGTCAAAGGAGCCCGTAGCCCGGAGGAGCGGCGCCGAAGGCTCCAGCACCACGCTTGCGGCTCCGTCCAGGTGCACCGAGGCCCGCCCCAGGCTGGCCGTAACCTCGGAGTCCTCGCCTTCGCCGCCGAGCAGGCCCTCGGCACCCAAGTCCGCGAGCCTGGCTCGGGCGGCGAGCGGGTCGCCGGGCGACGCCGAGAGCCGCAGCGTCACGTCGGTCGCGGCGATCCCGGCGCGGACGGACACGCGGGGCTGCGGCGCGGCGGCTGACAGAGCCCGCCCTGCCTCCGTGGACACGGACAGCCGGACGGGCGGCCCGCCCGACGCGAGGACACGGACGCATGTGTCGGCCGCCGGCCCCACCACTGCGGCACCGCACGGCACGCCGTCCTCGCGGCACGACACAGAGGCCCACACGCCGCCAGCGTCCCCGAAGCAGAGGCAGGCGGTCTCACGCGGGGGCTTGGACCGCCGGCCGGGCCGCTCTGCCGACGTCGGCGTCCAAGCCGGTGTGATGACGGCTGCCCCCGGCAGCACGGACCGCACGGCACCGCTGCAGGCCGCGGCCATGGCAGCGAGGGCCGTGGCCGTGGTGGACGCCTCGGCGGGCCCGAGCCAGCCACCCGCGCCGCCCGACGCGACACGAACAGCGCCTGCCAGCCGGCGGAGCGCATCGAGGTCGAGCGGCTGCCACAGCGGGGGCGAGGCACCGCCCCGCAGCCGGCCGACGGTGATCGCAGCGTCGCCCGGCCCGGAACCGACCCCGACAGGCACGCCGGCATCGTCGGGTCCGCTCGCGAGTCGGACCATGACCGGCCCGCTCCGCGCCGCGTCGCTGAGCAACACCCGGCGTGGTCGAACGAGCACGCCGGCGAGGCGGCTCGAGTCCGCGCGCGATCCGTCGCCGCTGCCATTGCCGCCGTTTGCGTGCGGCGAGCCTCGGCCGCCGCGCCGCCGCGGAGCATGCCCGAACGGCCCCGCCGGAGCAGCGGCCGGCCCATCGTCGGCCGAGGACCATGGCCACATCGACCAGCCTGCTGTCGCCGCAGCGGGTCCGGCATCGCCGGCGCCGCCGCCGGCAGCGCCTCCTGCCTGCCGGGTCCTGACTGACGCGCGCAGCCATGCGTCGCCCTCTCGAGACTGCAGCCGGATAGACGCTGCGCGGAGCTCCGCCCCGGCGCCAGTGGTGAGCGCCGCCTCCACCTCGCCCCGGTCCCAGGAGGCGACGACCTGCCCGCGGAGCAGAGCCCAGTGGGCATCGTCGGGACCCCCTAGCAGCCCGTCCGTTACCGTCTCGGGCTGCGAGGAGGCGTCGTCGCCGCCGCCCCCGCCGCCGTCGCCGCCGTCGTCACCGTCTCCCAGCGAGGCGATCACCAGCGAGCCGATGTCGAGCGGCAGCGGGGACCACCACTCCCCAGACTCGTCGCAGAGCGACACGTGGGCGACGGCGACGTCCGAATCGTTCGCGAAGACGGTGCCAGCGGCCTCGCCCGTTCGCGCTAGGAGAGTCACGTCCCAGGCGCCGCCATCGCTCGAGCGCGGCAGGGGCGCTGACCCCGCGTCCAGCGCAAAGGGAAGGCCCGCGGCGGCGTCGTCCGCAACGGCTCCCGCGACCGGCTTGGCCGGGATGGCATGGGACGCCGCCACGAAGTTCGGCGGGGCGAGCAGCGTGAGGAGCGGCTCTACCACGCACTCGAGCAGAGCCACGGCGCCCGGCCGCGCGCCGGACCACACCCACGTTGCGGTGACGGGCAGAAGGTGCGAGAGACCTCGGCTGGCGTGCGGTGCCGTGCCGGGGGCGGGCGCGGCGCCCGGCGGGGGTGACGCCTGCGCGATCGGCACGAGGAGCACGGTGCGGCGTGAGCCGCCCGACGCCGCCCACGACAGCCGTGACTCCTCGCTCCACCGGTCGGGCGCGGCATCGGCGTCGCCGCAGCCGCCACCGGTGCGCGCCGAGAAGCGGAAGCGCGCGTCGCCCCTCGCCGGCAGGCACGAAGTGGGGACGAGAGCCCCCGGCGGGACGTCCAGCACCCTGGATCGCAGCGGCGCGTGCCTCCCGTGCGCGAGGGACGCCGCTGAGCCCTCGTACTCGACGTCCAGCACCGCGGAGAGCGGCGCTGACGTCAGGTTTCGCACCGACACGGAGGACAGCAGGGCGGCCGAAGCCGCGGCGCCGGGTCCGGCGCCGGCCCGGCAGAGCGCGACAACGGCGTCGACGTCCCCGCTGGGCCGCAGCACGGGCAGCACGGTGGCCTCGGCCTGGGCACCGCGGGCCAGCAGCGGCCAGGTGAGCGACGCGGTGACGGCGGGGTCCGAGTCCGGGCGCATCGCGGAGAGGTGCCTCGCCAGGGACGCGAGGGCGGTGAGGTGGCGGCTGGCCGGGACGAAGGTGCCGCCGCCGTCGTCCGCGGCCGCGCGTGACGCCCCGTGGTCGCCGGCCTCTGCCGAGGACAGCCGGACGAGCGCGTCGATGGCGAGCGGAGCCAGCGCGACGCAGGCGGGGCTGTCGCCCGAGAGCTCAAGGCCGCCCTCTGCCGGTCTGACAGCCCCGCCGGCGCCCAGGGGCGCAAGGGCGCCCGAGAGGACGGTGCCGGACCCCCTTCCTCGCGTCACGACGGTGAATCGTACCGGCCACGGCACCCATGACCGGATGACGAGCCTCGGCCGTGCCCTGACCTCCACGCACGGCACGAGCGCCGAGAGGCCCCCGCCCGCGGCCGCCTCTGGGCCGGTGGCGGCACCGCCGGCTGCCTCAAGGGTCACCGACACCACCAGAGCCCCGCCGCCTGGAGCCGGCAGCTCCACCAGCCCCGCCCTGCCGCCCGCAGTGCCGGCGAGGGAGATTGGCACCGCCCTGCAGCCCGGGAGCCTGAGGCTGAGCCGTCGCCCTCGCTCTGGCACAAGGAGCCGTGCCTCGCCCCCGGTGCCCGAGGACCAGGCACCGCCCCCCGATGCCTCCATGGGCAGCCAGTGCGGCCAGCGCAGCACCACAGACGGCAGCACCTCCACCAAGGAGCCTCCCTCCGAGCAGCGGACGCTGCCGGCGCGCCGCCCGGACCCCGCCCCGACGACAAGGAGCGGCCTCACGCACACCCCCTCGTCGGCCTCGCACGGCAGGTCCGCGCGCAGAGCAACGCCGCCGCTGACCACGAGCAGCCGACGGGCGACCCCGGCCCCCCCCCCGAACACGCACACCGGGGCGCCGGCGCCGGCCTCCACCCGCACGGACGCGTCCTCGTCCCCCGGCGGCGCGGGCGCGTCCAGGGCATCGCTCGTTCCGTTGACGAGCACCGGGCATCCCGATGCCCCGCCGAGCAGCAGCGGCGCTGGGCCCAGCTGCAGGAGCGCCGACGCGCCGCAGGCGGCCCGGATCCCGAAGCTAAGCAGAGCCGTGTCCACGTGGGTTCGAACGGACGCGATAGCAGCGCGCGCAGTCACGGAGCCTGAGGGCAGGGCCACGTCAGCGGTCACGCTCGGGCCGCGGATGACCAGCGGGGTCCAGTCCCGGGCAGAACGGGCGTCGAGCAGGCGCAGCTCTACCGACGAGGCACAGGCCTGGGCAAGGATGCGTGCCTCGCCCACCTCGGCCCCCGCCCTGAGGCCGGCCACGACGACGGCGGCCGTGTCAAGGTGCCCGGCGCGGCCGCTGGCGCTCGGCACCTCCACCCGGGCCTCTACTGACTGTACCACTGCGCTGAGCAGCGCGGGGGGCCGCCCGGTGACCCTGCGGATGACAAGCAGGAGCTGGCGGCGGAGCTGCGCGGTAATGGCTGCCTCCGTTGCCTCCCGAAGGTCCTCGTGCACGAGCGACGCAAGCTCTGCCGGCGAAGCGGCTCTGCCTCCGAGCTCCCATCGCAGGTGCCACTCACAGCTGGGCGGGAGGGTCGCCGGGTCGAGGAGCCAGGCGAGGCTTGACGACGCCGGGTTGGCGCCACCGGCGTCGTCCGGCTGGCCGGCGGGCGGGGAGCCGGGCTCCCCGGCGGCGCCTCCCCCGATCGAGCCTCCCGGGCGGTCTGCCTCGCCGGCCTGCTCGTCGGCGCTCGCCTCGTCGGCCGCGAGCCGCGCTTCGGTGAGCAGCGCTTCCGCCTCGGGGTCGCGCCACGACACGGCCAGGCTGAGCTCGGCGCATGGCTCAGCGCTCCCAGCCAGCTCGTCGTACCGCTCCAGCACGCACACCAGGACGGGCCTGGGCTCCCGTGCCGCCAGCACCCGCAAGGACCTCCCAGGGCCGAGCACCGCTGCTGTGGCCGCCGACTCGAGGGGCAGCCTCACCGCCTCCGAGGCCCGCACGTCCTCCACCCCCACGGGGACTGCTCCGCCGCAGGGGCGGATGCGCAGCACCCCGCCGACGGTTGGCTGGGCGGAGGAGTCACGTTGCCCCGGGCGTGACTCGGCATCCGTCGCTGCAACGAGCTCGACTCCCGACGCCGCTGCAGCGACGGTGGGTGGGGGAGACGGCACGAGCGCCGCGGCCCGGTCACCGGCAGGAGAAGGCGCTGCAAAGGCACCGTCTCCTGCTGCCCCGGCCGCTGCCATGACCACAGACAGCGACACGGCGTCGCTCAGCTCGGCTGGCCCCACAGTGAGCAACACCGACGAGAGCGACGCACACACGGAGTCCCTCGCGCCCGGCAAGCCGAGTGCTGCTCTGAAGGTCATGGCACCGAGCCGCGCGACGTCACGGCTCGCCGGCGCCCCGACCGCGCCGGCCTGCAGACGGACTGCCTCCAGCGCGGCATCCACCGTCACGCCGGCCGGCCCGGCGCTCGCCACGCCGGACACTCCGCTCGTCAACAGCGACGCTTCCCACGCCGGAGCGCCTGCCGGCATGCCGACCGACAGGGTGACCTGCGCCGGGGGTAGGCTGGCCGTCGCCACGATGCTATCATCCTCCGCCGGGGCGACGGCCGCGTCCACGGCCAGACGCTCCACAGCCGCGACACCCCACCCAAGGTCGCACGTGACGCCACCAGCAATCATCACCGACGCGTCCAGCCCGGCACCCCGCGGCCTGGCTTCGACAGACAGGCCCGCCGTGCGGAGCACGGCGCCGTCTGCCAGCACCTCAGCAGTCCCCACCGTGGCGGCCAGTCCCGGCCATCCCGTGGTGTTCAGGACAATCGGAGGCATGGGGCCGTCCACCGCCTTCGCATGCCCATCATCGGCGCTCGCTGCAAGCGCCCCCGAAGCCTCGCCGCCCAGCGCTCGCTGCAGCTTCTGCAGCGCTGGTGCGCGGACGTTACAACGCAAAGCCGCAACTCCAACGGTGACGCTCCCCGCCGGGAGTTCGTCCGGCCCCCCGCCCAAGACGACGACAGCCGGAAGCCCCGCCTGGTCCCCCAACGACGACGGAGAGGCAAGGGTGGCACCCTGGAGCCCCAGCGAGAAGCCCTCGGCGACCGCCACCTCTGTCTCCTCCTCGGCCCCGCCGTCGACGTCCACGACCCAGAGTCCCGCGCCCTCCAGCACGAGCAAGCAGCCCCCCTCCCGCTCCGTTGTCGCTTTGACTGGCATGACGCGCAAGACAGCGACAGGGCCCGTGCCATCCTGTCGCACCCGCACCTCGACCGCGCCGACGTCAAGATCCAGGCTCAGAGCCAGAGGCACGGTGTCTCGCCGATCCAGCCTCGACGGCAGCTGTCGCGGCTGCTCAAAGCTGTCACCGGGGATCGACGCTAGGGGGGCCAACACATCCGCAAGCAGACCCAGAGGGATGACGGCCGCCACCTCATCCGTCTGCAGGCGGACGGCGAGGACTGCGCGCCTGTTTGAGGTAGACAGGCCCAACCCCGCGCTGAGCGCAGCGCGACGGTCAGACCCGAAGGCCAGAACGCGGTGCACCGCCGCTGGCTCTGCCACAGGCCACACCACGACTTGCAACGAGCCGAGGGTGATCCGTGCGCTGACATCAGCCACATCATCTGCCATCGAGGCAAGACCTTGGCCCGAAGCCATGAGACCAGACAGCGTCAGCAGGGCGTGCGCTCGAGACGACCGGAGCGCAAGCGACCCGCCCTCCACAACAACAGTCACACCAAACCTGAAGGCAGGTCCTGCCGGCGGCATTGCCACTGCTGACGACAGCGCATCCGCTTCAGGCGCGGCCTCCATGCCCGATACGAGCTGCGCCGCACCTTTGGCGCTGACTACGGCATCCACACTGGTCAGGGCGGCGCTCAGCTGGCACTCCACCCCTCCATCTGCACACATTGCCAGCTTGGCGTCCGCCGAGACTGACAGCGACGCAGCAAGCGCATCATCGCCGTCGCCGTTGCTCACAGTGACTCTGCCAGACAGCTCCTCGAGGGACGCCAGGCCGCAGAACGGCCGGCTCTCGTGGGCACGCGCCGACAGCAAGAGCACACCCGTCCGCAGCAGCAGGCTGTAAGCTGTGCCCTCCAGTGGGGCTGACACACTCACCGGAGCCACCCGAAGACGGAGCAAGGGCTTTCCGGCCAAGCGTGCCCACAGCTCGTCGGTGCCCGCTGAGTTGCCGGCGACTGGTGGCTCTTGAGGCTCGAGCTGCAGCACTGGGCCTTCCGCAACCTGCCCGTGGCTGCCGCCAGCAGCTGTGCTGCCCGCCGCGGTCGCGGCCCAGCCCAGCAGGGGCCCTGCGATGAGCTCCGCCGCGCCCACTGCAACATCGAGCAGTGGGGCGCCTTCCTTTGGAGGCAGCAGGCAACGCAACCCGAGGGCAGCATCGCCGGGAGCAGCAGGCCATCGCAGGATCCTGCTTTCCACCCTCGCACGTGTCGCGCTTGCTGCAGCGCTCTCAAGCGACAGCTGGACGTCGGCCCTCGCTGGCAGGGCGCCGACCTGCATCTTGAGGCCGTCCAGCGCTGCAGCAAGCCAGAAGCCGGTCAGCCGGACGTTCAGCCTCGAGGGGGAGTCACTCCCCGCCGTCAGCACAGGCTGGGGCTTGCCCATCAGCGCTGCCTGGACTGCCTCCATCAGCCGTGCGACACGGTCAGCCACGTCAGATGGCACCGCCGCCCTTGCCGCGGCCACCGTAAGCTTCAGCCTCGCCGACGCAAGGACGGACCCAGCTGAGTCCGCCGAGCCACGAGCCGAGAGCCGGCGCACCTCTGCCAGTCCCTGCTCCCACGCCCGCACCGCGACAGCCTCCACGCTCACGTCACAGCGGCCAGTGCGCCGACCCGATGATGCAGCGGTGTCCGACGTGAGGCCGATGACAAGGTTTCCCAGCCTTGCCGACGTCGGGCCACACACGACCTCTGCAGCGCTGAGGCTGGATCGCAACGACAGCTGCAGCCGGGGACCGTCTCGATCGTCCCGAACTTCGCCCTGCTGCGCCCCATCGGCGTCCACGGCCGGCTGTTCTGCGTCGTCCCGGCTCCTTGTGCCGCTCACAAAGCCTGGCATGGAGCCAAGGTTTTCCATCAGCGACACTGAGGCCGCAGCCATCCGCGAGAGCACGCTTGGGGACATGTCCGCCCGGCAAGCACCAACGTCCAGCATGCAAGCAATGCGCACCACTCCTGCAGCCTCGGCGCCTTGCACCGAGCCGCCTGACACGGAGCTCAGAGCCAGCGCAGGCCGGTGTCCTGCGGCCAGGTCGTCGGCCACGCCGGCCGCGACTGCCAGCGCGGTCGTTCCGGCCCTTGACGCCATGGAGAGGCTCTGCGCGAGCGTGGGGCCGTGAAGCACCGCCTCGCCGTCGGCGGCAAGGCCCTCCAGCCCGGCCAGGTCCGAAGCGGAAACGGCCTCATCGGCCGAGCGATCCGCAGAGCGGGGCTCGCCGCGTCGGCTCGCCGTGCCCGGCTCTTGTCCGCCCGAGCGCTGTTCTGCCGACGCCTGGGGCAGCGACAGGCAAAGCGACGCCACCAGCGCAGCCCCCCCGCCCCGGGCCAGCAGCTCGAAACCGGCCCCCGTGAACAGCCCGCCGCGCGGCCATGCACCGCCCTCCGTGCCCTCCCGGGGGCTCAGCTCCGCCCACGGCCGTGCTGCCGACTCCCGCAGCCACCCAGGCTGCACCTCCGCCCCCACCACCGGCTCTCGCTCCGTCGCTGGCACCAGGACCCTCGACCCGTCCACCAGCTCGGCCGTCGCGTCACCGGCTGGGCCAGCGGCCACCGCGCCCACCGTCACCGTTGTCTCCACCAGAACGCCGTCGTCCTCGTCCCGCCCACCCGTGCTGCGCCCCGGAGGGGGGCACCTTCGCTCTCCAGCGAGCCACACCGCCGTTTCGCATCGCAGCGGGCCGATGCTGAGAGTCAGCTCTGCCAGATCCGACCCTGCGGTCTCGTCAACGGCAACGAGGCCCACCCCATGGACGGGCACCCACAGCAGCCGGTGACGTGGCGATGGGGCGACGCCCGCCGCCGGGCCGGCCTCGCGCCGCGGCCGGAGTGTGGCACGCCTCCCGGCCCCGCGCCCGCGGACGTGGAGCGACACCTCGAGGACACCGAGCTGGAGCGACGCCCACGCGAGGCTCGGGAGGTGCGCGAGGGTGAGGGGGCCGGCGGCCGACAAAGCCGTCGGCGTGCCGCTGCCGCCCTGCGCGGCGCCGACGTCGTCCTCGCCGCTACCGCCGTCCTCGTCCTCCACAGCTGTGGGCGACGATGCGCCGAAAAGCAGCTCCATGAACCCACCGCCACCCGTGTCGACCCCACCGGCCGCGGCAGCGGCCCGTGTGGCAGCGCCAATTCCAACCACGCCGGGCTGCGAGCGCTTGTCGCTAGCCGCGCCCTGCCTGCGTCCGTCATGTTGTGCCGAGGCCGCCTCTCCTGTCGATGCCGCCTCCACCGCTCTCGCGGCGCCGCTCACCGCCTCTCCGAGCTCGTGCAGGAGCTCTGCCACGACCGTGACCTCCCCTGGACCCGCCTCCACCCTTATCTCGGGCACACGCGCGTCAATGGCCGCAAGCACAAGCACGGGCCGGCCGGCGCTGAACACGACGCCGGCCGGCGAGCTGGGTCCGGCGAGGCCAAGGCTCGGCCGCTCTGACTCCGCGAGCGCCTCGGCCACTCGTCCCAGCGTCGCCTCTCGCAGCTCTGCCACCGTCGGTGCGAGGAGCGTCAGCAGCCGGGCCGTTGGGAGCTCCAGGGGTCGCCTGACCGCCGGATCCGAGACTCCGGCCTCACCCCGCCCCCGACGCAGCACTGGCATCTGCAGCGGCCCCCACAGTCGCAGCGCCCTGGCATCCGAGTCCACGTCCCCCTCCATGGCAAGATAACCTGCATCCGGGAGAGCCCCGCGGTCCGCCAGCCGCTCGAGGGTAGGCACCTCCCCTGCGGCGACTGCGTCCTCCGCCCCCAGGGCTGAGAAGAGCCCGCCCAGCCACGACGACGACGACGACGATGATGGCAGTGGCGGCGGGGGTGACCCCGGGTCGGACGACGATCCATCGTCCCGCGCCTCCGTGGAGGGGGCAGCGCCTGCCCGCGGCAGAGCGGTCGTTCGCGCGGCGCTGTGAGGGCTGGTCACTCCCGCGTATCCGAGGCACACCGCCCTCGCCGCTGCAGCCCACAGGCCGGGCGAC
>Ga0136560_1000406_pt1 | contig 21435 bp, 8 predicted proteins | sample AntRauMeHopE1497_FD_104925 | JGI IMG/M metagenome (GOLD analysis project Ga0136560, IMG submission 104925) | Saline lake microbial communities from Rauer Islands, Antarctica - Metagenome Hop E1 #497 | ecosystem: Environmental > Aquatic > Non-marine Saline and Alkaline > Saline | place... | reverse complement strand
GGCGGAACCCGCGCTGGCTGATTAAGCTTCGTGCACGATGAAAGATTTGTTGCTGTCGAGCGCAACAGCTGCGTGCAAGCAAGCAGTCTCCTGCACACCGGCAAAAGATGCCTTCGGCTGCGCTCGCCCGTCCTCAGTGCCTCTCGGAAGGCTGCGCACCCGCACGCTTCCGCGAGCCAGACGACGCGTCGATCGACTGACCGCGCGCGAGGGCCGACCTGGCTTCCTCCATGGCACCATCCACGCCAAGGTCATCAGGCGTCGCCGCGCCCCGGCGCACGCTTCCGGGCGGGGAAGTCGTGCCCGCGCTGGCGAGGCCGTCCTGGGCAAGCTCCGAGAGCGAGAGGCCGGTGCTAGCCCCGGCATCCGCGGAACTCTGGCCGGCCGCCGGCTTGGCGGACTCGGGCGAGATGGCGTCCACGTCCAGCGAAATCGCAGCACCGGACGCCGTGCGGCTCCTCTCGGAAGGCTGCCTCGAACGCACGTGCTGCGCTGCCCCGGCTGTTAGCCGCGAACCCGCGCCGGAAACGGCCAGCCTGCGGCTGCTGGCACCCTGGGGCGGAGGCGGAGGCGGAGCAGCGGGGTCCGGGTGGTGCAGCTCGCCCGATCGACGCACCACTTCCGCGGCGATCGCGCGGTGGCCTTCGAGGCGGCGGGACAGGTCCGCTGACTGCTTGACGATGCGGCGGTTGCGGATCCGTGCCGCTTCGAGCTGCGTGTCGAGGGCGGCCCCCCGGACCTTCTCCTTCTTCGCGGCTACCCGCTGGCGCTGCACCTCGGTCTGCAGGTCTGCCGTGATGGAACGCAAGCGGTCCCGCTCCGAGTGCGCCTGGCGGACCGTCACCTCGAGGCGCTCTGCCACCGCGACGCTGTGGGCAGTTGCCGTCGTCACGGAGCGCTGCGCTTCCGCGCGGAGGTCAGCGGCCGAGAGCGCAAGTCTCCGGAGCACGGAACGGAGCTGGCGCACCTCTTCCGTCTTCTCGCGCAGCTCAGCGTCTGTGGTGCTGGCAAGCGCCTCGGAGTCGGCGCGTCGCTCCGTGGCGTCAGCGTTCCGCTGCTCCAGGTCGCGGACGCGGTCCAGGAGCTCGCGCTCACGGGACGCGTAGCGGCTGCGAGCGGCAAGGTCCCGCTTCGAGGCCTCGGCGGCCGCGCGCGCTGCGGCGTGCTGCGCCTCTGCCAGCCTGGCCTTGGTGTCTGCCACCACGGAGTCGTGGTCGGCGCGGTTTCGCTTGATCGTGTCGTCCGCCTCGCGGCGTGAGGCGACCAGGCGAACGTTAGCCTCCGTGCGCTCGCGCTCGAGCGAGGCGCAGAACTTGGCGAGCTCCGCGGTGATGGCGTCATCGGCGCTGTCGCGGGCCTGTTCCGCCGCCCATTCCATCTCGGACCGGAGCTTGGCCATGGCAGCCGCGTGCTCCGTGTCCGCGGCCCCCATGGCTGCGGCGTGCTTTGCTTGGAGAACCGAGACTTCGGCCTGGTGATCGCGGGCCAGCGAGTCCACGGTATGGCCCGACACCGTGTCCAGCTTGGCCTTCAGAGCGGCCATGTCGGCGGCGTGCTCCGTGCGAAGGGCAGCCAAGTCCGCGGCGCCGCGGGAGCGCAGCTGCTCCACCTCGTCGGCGTGGCTGGCCCTTTCGGCTTCCATTGCGTCGATGTGGCGTCGCTCTGCCTCAGCCAGCGCCGTGTCAAGCCGCTGCTGGGCCCTGGCCACCTCCTCAGAGGCGTCGTCGTGGCTGCGGCTCGAGCGGGCCTCGGCCTCACTAATTCGTGCTTCAAGCTGCTGCCTGACCGCGTCTGCCTGCGAGTCGGTGTCGCGCTGGAGCTTCAGCATCCGGCGCTCGAACGCTTCCGCAGCTGCCTTGGTTGCGGTCTCGTGATCCGCCTGGAGCTGCTCGATGCGGTGGTCCATGGCTGCCTTCTCCCGGGCGAGCATATCAGCGTGGTGCTTTCGCTCCCCGTTCACCCTCGACGACGCCTCCCTGATCGACTCTGACACCCTTGCGTCGGCCATGACCTGAGCCTGGGCCACGGCCGCACTCGCTGACTTCTCGGCGTCCAGCAGCCGCTGCTCCATGGCTGCCGCCTGCGCGCGGAGGCTCATGACCGCAGCGCCGTGGGCCTCACGCTCCGCAGCCAGCTCCGTGCGGAGGCCGGCGATCATTCCGTCGCGCTCCTGGGTTGCGCTGGCAAGCGTGGCCTCCATCGACCTCCGAACCGCATCAACCTCGCGCTCCAGGGCCGCCTTCTCTGCCGTATGCGCCTTCTCCATGCGGGCTCGCTCCTCGTCAGCCTCCGCGAGCCTGGCCTCCTTGGCGCGCTGGAGCTCAGCCATAACCTTGAGATGGTCTCGCCGCGCCTTCTGCAGGTCGTCCGACTTCTCCGACTGCGCTGCGTCAACAACCTCTTCGATCCGGCGCTCTGCGTCGGCGACGGCTTCGCGCTTGTCCTCCATGAGGGCATCCCGGACCTGTTGCACTCGAACCTCTGCCGCCGAGCGTGCAGACTCGACTTCTGCGCGGGCGGCGTCCGTCTGCGCCTGCAGGTCCAGCCGGTGTGAGGCTGCCAGGGCGCTGAGCTCGGACAGGTGCTCCTGCTTGTTGTGGGCCAGGGCATCCCTCGCCTTGATGACCTCGTGCTCAGCAGCGTCAGCTCGGAGCATGAGCGTCCTCTCGCGCGCCGCGGCCCGCTTGACGTCCTCCAGCAGGCGATCCTTGGCATCCGTCACACTGGCAAGCTTTCCACGCAGCTCAGCCAAAAGGGACACCGTCCTCGTGAGCTCGTCCCTGTCTGGCGCCGACTGCGCGAAGGTCGCCCGCATCTGGTCCAGGGACTCGCGCATGGTGTCCGCCGCCTTAGCGAGGGCCGCCGTGTGCTGCGCCTCGCGCTCAGCCAGGACCGCAGCGTGGTCGTCCATCAGCTTCCTCACCGCGGCGCGGTGCTCTTCGTCCGCCTGTGCGAGCTTCTCCGCCATCTTGGCCTGGGCATCGGCGTGCGCTTCAGCCACGGACCTCGAGGCGCCGTCCAGCGACGTGGACACTTCGGAGCGCGCCTGAGCAACGGCGTCCGCACGAAGCCGCCGGGCTTCCTCGAGCTGCTCGCGAACGGCTGCCAGCTGCTCCTCGTGCAACCTGGTTGCGGTTTCGAGGGCAGCAAGCTGGGCCGCGTGTGCCTCCTTTCGCTCGTTGGCCCGGGCCACCTGCTCGGCCGACAGCATGTCCCGCAGGTCGGTCACCCGCGCCTCGCACTCCGAGCGGACCGCCTTCGCCGTGGCGTCCGCATCCTCACGAGCGACTGAGGTCTCGCGCCGAGCCGATTCGATGCGCTTTGCGGCGTCGTCAGCCTCTTCCGCAAGCTTCGACCTGAGCTCAGCCTGTGCGGCCTGGACTGCCTCGCTCAGCCTGGCCTCGGCCTCGGCCCGCATGGACTCGATGCGGCTGCCGTGCTCGAGGCCTGACGCGTGCAGCTTGGTGCGGAGCTCGTCGATCTCCCTTGCGGCCTCCTTCTTGACTCGGTCTGCCTCCTTGGTTGCGGCGGCGAGGTCGTCCTCCATGTCGCGGGCCCTGTCCTGGTAGCGCTTGACCTCGGACCGAAGCTCATCAACTGCCGCCTCGTACCGCGATGTCAGGTTGTCCCGCTCCTCCCTCCGCTCCTCCCTGGAGGTGGACTCCCTGTCGCGGGCCTCCTTCACCGCGTCGGCCAGCCGCTCGCGCCACGTCCCCTCCAGGCGGTCCAGGTCAGCAGCACGCCTCGACTCAGCGTGCGCGAGGTCCTCGGTGGCCGACAGGCCACGGGCCTCAAGCCGCTGCTCCAGCTCGGCGGCGCGGGATGCGAGCTCCGCCTTTTCCGTTGCCGCGCGGCCCTCAAGGTCCACCCTCTGCTGCTCCAGTGCCTGCGAGTGCTGCTTCCACATCTCTGTGAAGCGCTCCTCGTGCTTCTCTGCGATTGAGCGGTGCTCAGCCGCGGCTCGGAGCATCTCCTCTGCGGTGCGGGACCCGTGGACCTCGAGCTCGCGCTGCAGGGCGAGAATGCGCTCCGAGGCTGCAGCCTCGGCATCGGCAGCCTTTGCCTCCACCTGCTCCCGGAGCAGGGCCAGCTCTGACTGGTGCGACTTTTGCAGCCCGGCCATGCTCACGGCGAGCTCCACGCTTGCTGAGGCTGTGTTTGCCTCGGCGGCGGCTGCCCGGCTCCCGAGCTCAGCACGGAGGCGCTCCAAGTCCTCGGCTCGCCGCCTGCCAGCTTCGCTGAGCTCAGCGGCAGCGCGTGCCTCGGCGTCATTCAGCTGGCGCTGAAGCTCCTGCGAGGCGTCCTGGTGGGAAGACTTCATCGATGCGACCTCATCCAAGTGCTGGGCGCGAATCAGGGCGGCGTCGCGGGCGGCCTGTGCTCTGGCCGCCTCAACCGCCGCAGACGCATCATCAGCTGCGCGCCTGAGCTCCTCACCATGCAGCTTCGTGAGCATGTCGACGCTCGACGAGTCAGCTGCCGAGGACTCGGCTGCCTGCCTGAGCCGGCTGAGTGCCGTGTCGCACTCCTCCTTGGTCTTGCGCTCACGCTCCGCATGGCGTGACTCGAGCTCCAGGATTTCCGCCTCGTGGGATGCCCGGAGCGTGTCGAGATCGGACTCGAGCGCAAGAACGCGGCCTTGTGCCACATCGAGGCGGGACCCGTTGGCGCGAGGGACTGCGGCCGCTGAGCCGCCGGGCGCATCCGTCCCTGAGTCAAGACCAGCGAGCCGCTGCTCGCCCTGAAGCGCGGTGAGGGCGTCCTCGGCAACGGACGCGCGTGTCTCAGCAGCCTTGACGCCCTCCTTCAGCGAGCGAATCTGCTCCTTCAGAGCTGCGGCTTCGGTCGCCCCTGCGCCCGGCTCACTTCCTGGCGGGATCTGCGACCGGGCCTCGTCGGCGGAAGCTGAAGCGGCTTCCAGGCGGCCCTTCAGCCATTCGCGCTGCTTGATCAGGCTGACCACTTCGGCCTGGGCCTGCGCGAGCTCCTCCCGGAACGAGTGTTGCTCCTCTGCCGCAGCCGCCTCGCCAGGTGCCGCTGCTGCTGCTGCTGACGACGTGAGGGCTGCGGCAAGCTCTGCGCTTAGCTCCTCGGCGCGAGCCTCAAGCGTAACGATACGCTCCCTGGCTGCAACCATAGCTTCTGGGTCGGCCTCGACGCTGCCTGTCGCGGCACTAGCTGCTGCCGATGACTCACGCTCCGTCGAACGGTCAGGCTGCGAAGCGGGTCCGTCCAGGCGAGCCTCGTCGTCAATTCCGCTGCTGCCTGCTGTGCCAGCATTCAGCCGGGCCAGGAGCTCGGCGCGCTCAGCCGCCCACGCCACCTCGCGAGTCTGCAGCGCGTCATCAGCCAAAGATTCGGCATCCGCCAGCGACGCTGCCAGCTTTGCAACGTGCGCGGCCTCCATCGCAGTCACATGCTCCTGCAGACGCGCAACCTTGACCTGCAGCTTCTGGGACTGTGAGTCCCGCTCCGTCAGCGCAGCAGCCCGCAGCGTGGTGAGCCGCTCCTCGAGGTCGGAAGCTGTCCGCTCTGCCTCGGCCTTGGCCGAATCCAACTCGCCGAGCTCCTGGCGGAGTGACGTGATGCTCGCCTCAAGCTCAGCGGCCAGGGTCTCCGCCTCGCCGGCTCTTGCTCCCTGGCGATCTGCCTCATCGCTGGATGCGCGGAGCCGCTTCTCCAGGTCTGTCTGAGCATTGGATGCCTCAGCCCGCACTTCTGCAAGCTCGGCCTCCGAGTCAGACCTCGCGAGAGTGAGGCGCTCGGCCAGGTCTGCGAGCTGCTCGTTGAGGCGCTGCTTCTCCGCCTCTGCGGCCTGTGACAGGCCGGCAGCCCCGGCATCCGCCATGGCCTTGTGCTGGGCTTGCACCTTTTCCAGCTCTGCCTTGTGCCTGGCCTCAAGGTCCGCCCTCTGCTCAGACGCAGCCCTGGACGCGGCCTCTGTGTCTCTGGCGTGCCTCTGCTCGAGAGCATCCAGGCCGGCGTCGAACTTGGCCTGGTTCTCCTTGACGATGGACGCCAGGCGCTCGTCGGCTCGGGAGAGCCTGGCCCTGGCCTTCTCTGATGCCGTCGCGCGCTCTTCTTGCGCGGCGTCGCGAGCGTCCTCTAGGCGCTGTTCCAGCTCAGACACGTCCCTGTCGTACCGGGAACGCTCCGCCGCAAGCTCAGACGCGTGGGTCTTTGCCAGCTCAGTCGCGCGCGTCTCGGCGTCGGAGTCAGCCTTGGCCCGGACCTCTTCCAGCCGAAGCTGCAGATCCTGAATCTGCGCTTGGGAGCGTGACTGCACCTCCGACAGCTCGGCCTTGTGCCTGTCGTGGGCGTCGCGCAGGCTCTGGGCGTGCTCGGCGTGGACCTTGCGCATGGACTCTGCGCTGCGGGTCTGTGCCTCTGATAGCTCGGCCCGCAGCCTTGCCGTGTCTGTGCTGTACCGCTCGTCGGCGTCCTTCTGGGCCTGCTCCAACTGCTGCCGCAGCTTTGTCACCTCTGCCATGTGAAGCTCCTGGACTTGCCTCATGTGGGCGTCTGCCTTGTCCGTTTCATCCTTCCGCTGCTCGAGGAGCTGCTCCCGGAGCCGAGCGACATCGAGCGCGTGGCCGTCATTGATCCGCCGGATCTCGTCGCGGAGCACATCCGTCTCCACCCGGCTGCGCTCGAGCAAGTCGGCCCGCTCCTTGGCGGCCCTCTCCTGCAGCGCCTTGTACTCTGACAGCGAGCGAGAAGTGAAGGACTTGTACTCCTCCGCATGGTCGCTCCGCACCTTATCCAGCTCGCCTCTGGCCCTGGCAGCAGCCTTGGAAGCCTCCTGCGCTAGATCCTCCCTGATGATGGCCTCTCGGTCCCGAGCAGCGTCAGAGGCGGCCTTGGAGTCGGCGGCCGAGCGCTCCTGGAGCTCGCGCATTGCGGTCCTGGCGTCATTGAGCTCGCTGCGGGCGGCCACGAGGTCCTCGTGGGCCGAGGCTGCGGCTGCCCGCATTGCGGCTGAGTGCGATTCTTGCAGCTCTGCAAGCGCTGCAGCATGATCTTCCATGATCTTCGAGCGCTCCTGTCGGTGTGCCTCGTCGAGCGCCCGCGCTGCGGCGTCCCGAGCCGATACAGACTGGTCGAGCTCGCTGGAATGCTCCTTGTCTCGCCTTTCGATCTCCTCGGCCAGGCGCTTCCGCTCCCCCTCGAGGCTCGTCCGCAGCGCGGCGGCCTCTGCCTTGTACTTCTCGAGAAGCGCGTCAGTCGTCTCTTTGGCTGCCTCAGCTTCATGTGCGAGCTCCTGCGCGTGCTGTTCGGCTGCTTCCGTGGCGGCAGCCCGGGCTTGCTCCAGCAGCTTCTCCTTCTCCTCCTTGGCGACGGCAGTGACGCTGGAAAGCCGCTCCTGCAGTTCAGCGACGCGGCCCTGAAGCGCATCCGCCCGAAGCGCTGCGTCGGACAGTGCTGCCTCCAGCTTGGCCGCCCCGGCGTCCTGGGCAGCGGTGAGCTTGCCCGAGAGCTCGTCGTGCACGGACGACAGCTTCGCCGTGTGCTCCTCCTGAAGCTGGGCGAGCTTCAGCGAATGCTGCTCCTTGAGCGAAGCCGATGCGTGCTGGTGCTCCTCCCTCAGGGCCGCAAGCTTGCCCTCAAGCAGCTCCTTCTGGTCGCGGAAGCGCTGGCGCTCTTCGGTCAGGGCGTCGCCAGCGGCCTGCCTCGCCTCTGCAGCAGCACGCGCGGCATCTGAGCGCTGCTTCGACAGCTCGTGCATCAGGGCCTCCTTCTCTGCCCCGAGCTTCGCGCGAAGCTGGGCAATCTCCTCGGCATACTGCTCCCGGAGGCTTGCTGCCTGGCTGCGAAGCTCCGCGACAGCTGCAGAGTGCTCTTCCCTGGCATCGCTGAGCTTCTTGGCCCCCTCTTCACGGGCGGAAGCCAAAGCTGCGGCTGCTGCCTCCTTGGCCGATGCGTGCGCGGAGGCAGCTGCCTCCCGGGCGTCGAGATGCCGCTTCTCCGCCTCGACGAAGCGCTTGGACGCGGCATCCTTGGCCTCCTGAATCTCGTCAGCGTGCCGCTGACGCAGCTCCATGATCTGCGTGGCCAGTGAGTCGCGAGCTGAAGCAGCGCGAGATTCGGCCTCCTGCACCCTTGCTTGCGAGCGCGTTGTGAGCTCCTCGATCGCGTCCATGTGCTGCTTGCGCTCCGCCTCGAGCCGCGCCTCGAGGCTGGCCTTGGCCTGCGCGAGGGATTCGTCGGCCGAAGCCTTCGATTCGTCGAGACGCCTGGCACTCTCGTCGCGCACCCGGGCCAGCTGCGCCTCAAGGTCGTCTCGAATGCGCTTGACACGCTCGTCGGCCTCACGGCGGGCGAGCAGGATCTCATCGGCTGCTGTCGTCTTTTGGCTCGAGAGCTCGCCCCTGATGCGCTCCATCTCCTCGGCTTCGTAGTCGCGAAGCCGAGAAAGCTCCTCTGCCGACTCCCGCCTGGTGCGCTCAAGCTCGCCGGTCAAGTCTGTGCGGACTTGGTTGAGCTCCGACGCGTGCTGCTCCGTCATTCGGCGAACGATGCTGTCGTGGTCGGACCGGGCGGAGGCAAGAGCGGCCTTGGAGTCCTCGCGCTGCTTGACGCTCTCGAGCTGCGTGGCCTCGCGGAGGGATGCCACCTCAGTGCGATGGGCGTCACGGGTGGCGTCGAGCTCCTCCGTCAGCGTCGCGCGCATGCGCTCCATGTCCGTCCCTAGCCGCTCCCGGTCTTCCGCGGCTTCGGACATGGCACGCTCGAGTTCCGTGCGGTGATCCTCGGCAGCTTGCGCTGCCGCGTCCTCGGCAGCCTGGCGGACGGCTGCCAGCTCCTGGGCATGCTCGTCCTTGGCGGCAGCCGAGGCTGCGTCTGCCTCATCCTTGAAAGCTGCGAGCTCCTTCTTATTCTGGTCAAGAGCTTCCTCGAGGTCAGCGATGACCCTCTGCATCTCGTCGCTGTGAGCCTTGCGCAGCTGGCTTTGCTGCTCCTGGGCTTCACGCTCCATCTCCGCGTAGCGGTCTGTCATCGTGCTCTCAAGCTGCTGCCTGGCGCTCTCTTGCTCGTCCATGAGGGCGGAAGTCTCCTCCGCGTGGCGCCTGGCCTGCTCGTCGAGCTCCACCTGAAGGCTGCTCGCCTGCTCCTGCGCCTCCTTCAGGTCCAACTTGGTCTGCCTGTAGTGCTCTCCGATCTGCTCAAGCTTTGACATGAGGGTGTTCGCCAGCTCCACGGAGCGGTCACGCTCTTTGGTCGCCTGAGCTAGGTCGTCGGACAGCTCTTCGGCCTGCCTGCTGACGCGGTCCTTCTCCGACAGCTCGTCCTCGACCCGGGCCTCCATTTCGCTTGCCTGCTCCTTCAACACCTGCAAAGCAGCACATCACAACCAGGAACAAAGAGGTGATTGTTCGTGGCTTCGGGCCATTTGGTCAGGCCAGCAGCAGTGCTGGCGTCGAACTCACTCGGATCTGCATCTTCAGAGCAGCAACGACAGACTGGTCGATCGGGGATCTTGGACCTGGAGGGCCTTCCATGGCAGCATAGCTTGCGGGGCTGGAATGCCCGCTGGCAGCCCCCGGGGACGGATGAGCTCTCGGCGATGACTTCGAGTATTTGGCCTTGACTGCTCGAAACGCTGGCTGCGGTGGAGCAAGACCAGGGTGACGACAGCTATTGGAATACGGACGCGCTGCAGCGCGCGGGGGAAGGCCCGGGGACAACGAGGACGGCGCCACGGTGGGCTGAGGGTTCACGAAACCAGCCCCACGGCGGCCCCGACATCGCCCCAGGGATTCGAATGAATCTGGAACACCCATGAGAGTCTGATGGTTCCCCAGGCGGACTGGATCAGTGCGTCATGGCCGCCTTGGAACGGCGGGTCGCGCTCTCACCGGCGTCCGCATCTCGGCGCGCCTGCTGCGCTTGGCTGGGTCCATTTCAGCGCTCCGTGCGCCGGGTCAGTATCACCTGGCTGCGAGCCGGACTGTGCCGCACGAGGCCGCAATCTCTCTCGCGCGCGCTGAGTGGCGCATCATAGCCCCGGCTAGCCGCCGGATCCGCCAAAACGCGCCTGCCTGCCGCACGATCTGCGTTCTGGTGGGCTCTGCCACAACAAGCAGAGCTGTGAGCCCGCGAGGCGAAGGCCACCATCCCACGCGTACCGAGCGGCCTCGGACGCATGGCCGCCTCCGCATCCGCGTCCTCCAGCGAGACTGAGGAGCGCATTCCTCGCGACCAGGTAAGGCGCGCTGTGGGCGACCTTCTTTGGCGCGGTTTGCCTGGCGTAGAGCCGCACGAGCAGCCTTTGGCCACCGCCCGCTGCATCGTACCCTCGCTGCCGCAGCTTCGCAAGGCTTGCGTCGCGCTTCTCAGGCACCTGAAGCAAAAGGCCGATGATGCAGGGTCCGAGAAGCTTCTGGGGGAGGAGGCCGACCCGGAGACGATTGTGGTCAACTTTGTGCTGCACAAGCTGCCCGCCAAGGTGCAGCACAAGCCCGTGCAGATGTGAGGGGTGATTCGCAGCCACGCCTACCACGTTGTGGGCATGCCAGCCCTGCACCCGGCGCGAGCATGTACCCCGCCGCGGAGCCCCGCCTCGGGCGCGATCCCCCGCCCTCGCCAGGCCCGTCCCGAGCCGCACTCTCCCCGTGCTTTGTTGCCCGCAGCAAGCTCCCGAACACCCTGCTGGACCCGGAGCGCGGCGTCTCGCTGTGCCTGTTCGTGAAGGACCCGGCATCGGAGCTCGAGGAGGTGCTCGCCTCGGCCCCCGTTCCCGGGTTTGACCGCGTCATCGGCTACAAGAAGCTCCGCGAGGAGTTCCGCGAGTTCAAGCGCCGCCGCGCCCTCCTCGCCGAGCACGACGGCTTCTTCTGCGACGATCGCATCCTCCCCATGCTGCCCAAGCTCGTCGGCAAGACCTTCCTCCGGCCCCGCCAGACGCCCGTCCCCGTGCGCATCAGCCGCGTCCCCGTCGGCGACAAGGCCGCCGCATCCAAGGGCGGCGCCGGCCGCGCCCTCGCCGCCGCGCTGGCCCCGGCCCGCGACTCCACCTGGATCCGCCTCATGGGCCAAGGCTCTACCTTCAGCGTCCGCACCGGCTTTCCCTACTTCACGCCGGACCAGCTCGCCGACAACGCCGCCGCCGTCGTCGCCCGCGCCGCCGAGACCGTCCCCGGCGGCTGGCGCAACGTCCAGGCCGTGTTCATCAAGTCCACCAACTCCGTCCCCCTTCAGGTGTACGCCTCGCTCGCCTCCCTCGGGAACGGCGACACCGCCACGGAGGTGTCCGCCGCGGCCCTCAAGGCCGTCGGCCCCCGCAAGCGCGCCCGCTCCCCCGCCGGCAAGGCCGCAGCCGCCGACGAGGAGGCCGCGTCGCCCAAGCGGGTCGCCAAGGCCAAGGCCGCGGCCCCAAAGGGCAAGGACGCCGTCCGCGCCGTCCGCGCCGTCCTCGGCGATGACGTCACCACCAAGCAGGCCCGCGGTGGCAGGAGGAAGAGCCGCCGCAAGTGAGCCGGCAGCAGGCGTGTGCGTGTGCGTGAGCAGCAGGGGGCGACCGGAAACGAAGGGGCCGCCCGCAGAGGCGCGCGCCACTGCCGTTTGCACGACCACTCGCGCCGTGCGTCCACGAACGAGCACGCAATCTGCTGGTGGTGCGGTATAGGCCTGCCCCTGTCGTTGGTGTGGCGCATGCCGGCGCACGCAAGGTTGGGCAGCCATGGCGACTCTGGCACCGCTACGCAGACCGCGCCGCACGGTGCTGAGACCCCGTCCGTGGAGGCTCGCCCGCCATGCAGGGCTGGCGGCAGGGCTTGCGACCCTGGTTCAACCTGCGCGAGCATTTGGACTCGGAGGCAGGGTGACCTCGCCGTGCTGGACGGGCTCCGCGCCCTGGGGGTTCTCTGGGTGCTTTCGTCGCACTGCTTGCATTTCATGCCTTTTTCGATGACCCGGGCGGAGAACGGCGGCTCAATGCGCCCCGTGTTCCCGCCCGCGTACGAGGCAGCGGTCGAGTCGTCTCTGTTGGCGCCCGTTGCGATTGGAGACACCGGCGTGGATCTGCTCCTGCTCGTGAGCGGCTTCCTGATCACGATGCGCCTGAGCGAGGAGGTACACGCCGGGCACGGCGCCGTGAGCTTTGGCAGGTTCGTCGCCCGGCGCTGGCTTCGCCTGATGCCGCCGTACCTGGCAGCGCTGGCGGTCCATGCGGCCGCCACCCCGTCGGCGTGCTGGGCGTGGGGCTGGACGAACATCATGTTCGTGAACAACATGTTCGGGCCCCAGGCGTCGCAGGGGTCGGACGACCCAGACTCCCCACTGGCTCCGTGCATGGGTCACGCTTGGTCCCTCGCCGTCGAATTCCAGCTGTACCTGGTGTCTCCAGCCCTGGTTTGGGCAATGTGGCGCCTCGGGCGCGGCGGGCTCGTTCCTTGGTGGGCTGTGCCGACGTTCGCGCTCGCCGTGTCAGTTGCGCTGAGGTCGGCTCTCTGGGCATCCGCCGAGTCGTTCGGCGCCCTCGAGACGTCCGTTTATGACAAGCCGTACACGAGGTGCGGCCCGTATCTCGTCGGGATGGCGGTGTCTTGGGCGCTCCGAGGGCATGCTCAGGCAGGCACCACAATAATGGCGCGCGAGCTCAGCGGCCCGCCTCCGCCGGTGCCGCCTGGAGCACGTTCTAGCGGAGCCCTCGGGCCAGGTGGCTGCCGGGCAGAGCTGGATCTTGTGCCCGCATGCCCGGAGCCCGCTCTCAGGGACTCAAAGTCAGGGTCCCGGATTCTTCTGCCAGTGTTCTGGGCCGGTGCGGCGGCCTGGGCCGCGCTGTCGTGGGCCCGCGCCCCGTTCCTCCTCGGCGCGTACCTCGACCAGCCGGGCCGCAGCTGGGCGCACGGGGCCGCCGCCGTGCTGTTCCGGCCCGCTTTTGGCCTGGCGGTCGGAGCCGCGCTCCTGGGGATGCTCGCAGGCAGCGGGGAGGCTGGGCCAGCAAGGGCCGCCCCGAGCGGAGCCGCCGTGTCACTGCGGTCGTGCTGGGCGGCGGGGCCGGCCCGCCTCGCCGGGCTCCTGTCCTTGCCGGCATTTGTGCCGATTGCAAGGCTCGGGTACGGCGTGTATTTGCTCCAGTTCGTGCCAATCTTCCTCCTTGACCTTGGCACTCGGCCGGAGCCAGACGACTCCTTTGGCGCCGTTGTGACCAAGTGGGCAGTGCTCTGCGCTGCCACCCTGACCGCATCGCTCGGTCTTGCTGCCGTTTTGTTTGTGTGCGTGGAGGGACCGTGCCTCGCTGCGCGCGACCGGCTCACGGTGGCGCGCGGCGTCCGTAGCTCCTAAGTGACATCGTGCCTCGGCGCAGCGTGAGGAAATGCAGGCACAGCCATGGGAGGCGGGGCTCCCGAGCGATTCGTGCGGGCAGCAGCGTTGTGCGTCGTTCCGTCATAGCAGGACCTGCTTCCGAAGCTTTCAAGGAATCAGCCATCGCGGCACACACGCGCGCGGTCCGTGCCGTCCTCAGGAGTCGTTGATGAGCGCCGCAAGCTCCTCGAGCGGTTTCGTGCCGTTGGCGACGCGGAAGAGGACGCCGGCGAGGAGGGAGAACTCCGCCTGACGGTCGTCCGCCGAGACCACCAGGCCGAGGAGCGCCGTCCCCACGGCCGAGCGGTGCGCCGCGGTCAGCTCTGGCGCCCTGGTGGGGTAGTCCTCGGCGCCGAGGGCGGCCGCGAGGGCGCGCGCGCACGGGTCGTCGGTGGCCGGGCGGCCCGAGGAGAGTGTTTCCGCCAGCGATGACCGGAGGAAGCCCCAGAGGGCTCTGCCGCAGGTGTCGATGATCAGCTGGAACGGGAGGCCCGGGCAGCGCGCCGTCGTCGCCACCACGGAGGGCGCCACGTCGCGCATCGCGGCCCACACGCGGCCGCGGCTGCCCGGGAGCTGCGACGCCGACGCCGACACCACCCCCGAGGCCGCCTTGTCCGCGTGTGCCGTCGCCCGGCCAAGGGTCTCGAGCAGAGCCGCTGCCCCGTGGAGCACCCGGGGGTGCCTGGCAGAGCCGAGAAGCGCGTTGGCCGCGCGCACGGACGCCGCGAGAGACGCGCTCTGCGCCACCGCCCCCGGCGCGAAAAGGACCGCCACTCTTTGCAGCTCCAGCACCGCCGCCACGGTCTCCGGCGCCGCGACGGGCCGCGCCGCGCCGCCCTCCCCCGCCGCCATCCCCGGCAGAGCCCTGGCATTGACCCGGTCGAGCCAGCGCGCCAGGCTCTCCAGCGCTGCCTCCTCCCCCGACGGCCCGAAGCACTCGCAAACAGCCGAAACCGCGTCAACGTACGACCCGCAGAAGCTACGCTCGAAGCCCTGCAGAGCCGTGTCCACCAGGGCAGGCAGAGCCGGCCCCAGCGCAGGGCCGGCGGTCCTGACGATGGTTCCGATGGCGTCTCCCACGGCCGTCGCGAGTCGCTCCCTCGCGTCGTGGTCCGTCGTCCCGGCGTGCAGCTCTGCCGCGGCGGAGACGGCGGGCCACACGAAGGAGGCCACGGCGGCGGCGGCGGCGCCCCTGGTGCCGGCCGCGGCGCCCGCCCCTCCCTCCCCGAAGGACGCGAAGCGCACTGACGTGGCGGTTAGGGTGATGAGGCGGGAGGCGGCGAGGGGGCTGAGCGACGCGGGGGAGGACAGGGGCCTCATCACCGGCTCCAAGCAGCTCTGCGCCGCCTCGAAGCCGCCGGCGGGGAGTGCGCCGCAGGTGCGTGCGGCGGTGGCGACTAGGTCGTCGAGCGCCGCCTCGGCGGCGGTGCCGTCGGCGAGGGAGCCGAGCGACGCGGCGAGGGTGGAGACGAGGGCGGCGGTGAGGGCGGGGAGGAAGGAGCAGGCGGAGGGGGCGGCGAGGTGGGCGGCGGAGCGCACGCTGAGGGCGGCCAGGGCGGCGGCGGCTGCCTGCCTAGCCGGTGCAGAGCCGACGGCGCGGACGGCGAAGTGTGCCGTGCCTCTGGCGAGGTCCGGCCGGCCGGCGAGCCAGGCAGCGTAGGAGGCCACGCAGCGGCAGCAGCTGGTGACGAGCGGGGCGGATGACGTCAGCAGCGGGGACTGGGAGGCGATGCTGCGGGGGCATAGAGGGAAGGGGGAAGGCACAAAAAGGGGGGATCTCGTGGCGGCATGGAATCGAGCGACGACCCACGAGACAGCAGCACAGAGGGGGGAGGGAAGCCACAAAACCGCTCACGCTGAGAAGAGCGAGACCAGGAAGGACTCCGTCGCCTCCAGCTCTGCTCTGAGCTCTGCCACCGTGCCGGAGACCGCGTGGGTCCCGGCGGCACCGGCTGACACCCTGGCCAGGCCTCTGATACGCGGCTTCGCTTCGGTGGCAACTGCCCGCGTCGCGAAGACCACCGTCTCGACGGCCTGCCAGCCCGCGTCCGCGGCGTGCTCCATCGTCCCAGACAGAGCCGCGAGGAAGGACCGCGGCTCTGCCGAGTAGGCCGCCTGCAGAGCCGAAGCGGCCGACTGGTCTCGGAACGCCTCGAACGCGGAGGCGTCCTCCTCTGCGGCGAGGGGCGGGAAGCAGGGAGTGAGACGCTGGAAGTGGCAAGCGATGGATCGGGTCTGCTCGGCGGACGAGCGTCCGGGCAGCTGTTACGGCCAACGCGGCGCTACGGGGCTTCGGCGCCTGCCGCTGACTCACCGTCCCAGGCTCCCGTGTCGTCGGGGTACGATGCGGCGCGGAGGAGGGCGGGGAGGAGGTCTGCGAGGCCGCCCGCGGGCAGGAGCGCCGCCCTCTCCTCCCTGGGGAGCGACACGACCGGGGCCCACGCGTCGCATGCCTCCCGGAGCACAGCGCAGCTGCCGCTGTCCATCGCGCTGCGGAGCAGGGCGAGCGACCCGGACAGGGCCCCCGCGGAGGCCCCCGGGGAGGGGAGGGCGGCACGCGCCTGCACCACCGACGCCGTCGCGCGGCAGAGCAGCTCCTGAAGCGTGTGCTCCGCGGCTCTGCCGGCAGAGCCCGGCGGAGCGGCGTCGGCGGCGCCAAGCGACGCGACGAGCCTGGGCCGGAGGGCGCCGAGAGCGCCCGCCGTGGCGTCGAGCGCCGCCGCGTCTCTCGGCGTCGCTCCGGGGCTGGGCCTCTGCCGCGCCTCTGCCGCGAGGTCGACGATGGCGTTGCACGCGGACCGAGCGACGCGGGCGTCGCTCACCGCGAGCGCCGACACGGTGCGGAGCGCGAGCGGCGGGCAGGACGACCACAGCGACTCCATCGTGACGGCACCGCCGGCAAGCCCGGCCAGCGCGTCGAGGCCGAGCGACGCCCCGTCCCCCAGCGGGGGCGCCGAGGCAGGGGACCCCGCCCCCGGGGCGAGCCGAGGCCGGGACGCCGACGGCGCCGCTGAGGCGTCCAGGACGGCCAGGACGCCGGGCAGGCCGCGCGAAACCGCGGCGGAGACGTCGGCCCTGTTGACGTGCGGCCGGGCGAGGCACTCCGTGATGAGCGCCGCGAGAAGCTCCATAGCGCAGGCGACCGCACCGGGTCGGGGCGGGGCGCCGCCGGCGTCGGGCGCGGCGAGGGTTAGTGCAACGTGCAGAAAGCCGGCCACGGCCTCGGGGGATGTCAGCGCCGCCGCGCAGGCGAGGGCCTGGGCGAGGAAGCGCAGGCCCGACGCCCCGACGGCGGCGCGGCCCGAAGCGACGGCCTCGACGGCGCCGCTGAGGGCCGCGAGCCGTGGCGGCTTCTCGGCGTCCGGAAACCGGCGCCACGTCCTCCGAGCCTGCGAACGGGGGACACCGGAAGGTGCGAAACATGGTCATTCGCCGAGCCGCGGCCGGGGGCGACACAGCCGTGGGTTGCAAGGCTGGACTGAGCAGCAGCTGGCCGCTACTCGGCCTGCCACACACGTGCCCCCCGCTGTTGCCAGCTTTCCGAATGCTCATGTTGCTGATGTTGCATCGAGCCCGCACGCGCCGCACGAGGGGTCTTCGGCCGGGCCCTAAACGCTCAAGATGGTGAGCGCCCAGCTAGCTGGGAGCCGGGCATGTGCTCCTCACCACTGATACCAGGGCCGAGCATGCACTGTCGCCAACTTCAGGGTCGGCGGCAAGCGCGATGCAAGCGTCCCAGAGCGACGGGCTCGCCATCACATGGTTGAGCCAGGCTGCCGAGGCGGCCGGGTTCCTGCGGCCGGGGGATCAGGTGCGGGAGGCATGCTCAACGAGCATTATCTTTGAATCGAAACACCGCCGCAAGGTGGGGCACGGCGCGTGCCGAGGAGGCTCCTCACGTGGCCGACGCCGCCAGCGCAGCCCTCGTCGCCTCCACGGTGACCGCGGCGTGTGCCATGACTGCGCGGCCGGGCTGCCGGCGACACGCCCTGGCTGAGCCCGGTGTCGTGGGGCACAGAGCAGGGTGGTGCAATCGGCAATGCCAGGAAGCGGAAAGCTCTGCGATAACCTGTTTTCGGCCTCCACACTCGATCGACAGCCAGCGCATGCAGCCATGATGGGAATTTTTGACTACTTCGCCGCCCCGGTGCGAAGGGTGAGGTCGATCAGGCCCAGCATGAGCGCCGAACGCGATCGCCGCCGTTGCCATCCGCCTGCTCCGCTGTGCTGCTCCGCAGGCATCGCTGCCGTACTTCGAGCGGCTCCGCGAAGAGGCAGCCACGCGACAGGCGCAGCTCACCAGCGTAAGCCCACAGTGCCCGACGGCTGCATCGGCTCGGAACGCCCTCGCCTCCGGCTGAGTGTCCCCAGCACCGCTGGACCCTCGCGCGCAGATCCTGCTTGTTGTTGCCGTGTGGTCGATGCGCCTGCTGGTCGTGCTGATCCAGGCGTTCTGCGTCCTCGTGGCCGCGGCCTCGCTTGCGGTGGTCACGTATTTCGCGCTGTACGTGATCACGGTCCCGACGGTGGTGCACACCTTCCCGCTCGTGTTCCAGTACCCGCACCCGGACGGCATCGCCGCGCTGCGGGCGAGCGCGGTGCTACCAGAAGCGCCCTTCCCCGACCAGGAGCGCCGTCTCAGCGCCGGCGCTGCACTCATCCCGGGGGCTCTGCCGCAGTGGTACACGCACTCGGGCGCGAGGGGGGAGGCCGACGGCCACGGGGGCCAGGCGCTCGGGGCAGCGCCGACGCCTGAGCTGATGCAAGCACGCGGGGAGGATGCTAGCGGAAGGTCCCGGACGCTGTCGCTGGAGCCCGCGGAGGGGGTCACTGCCGAGCAGAGATCAGCAGAGGCCGACGAGGACGGGGCTGCGCCGGCCAGGGCAGGGCCGGACATCGTGGCGGGCGGCCGGGGCGGGCTGCTGCAGCGGGCGCCAACGGACGACACCGTCGGCGGCGCTGGTGATGACGCCATCCACGACGGCGGCGTTGCCTCCGGTGGTGGTCTTCGGCCTGCGTCCCTGGGCGCGGAAGAGGCGGCTGCCGAGGAGAAGGGCCCGACACCGGCCTTGTCGCAACAGCAGCCGTTGGCCGACGAGGAGGCCGGCGGAGGGGCCAAGGGGGCCAGCAGCGTTGAGGCACGGACCGGGACCGGGGTCGTTGCGCCCCCTGCCGACGACGTCGGAAGGCCGGCCGGCGGCTTGGCCGAGCGGGGGGCGCCATCGCCTGGCTCCGAGGCTGCTCTTGCCGACATGGACGCCGGGGACCAGGCTGGGGGGAGTGACGGGGGCGCGGCTGACGAGGACGCCGGGGCCGATGACGGGGCTGCTATTGGCAGCGTGGCAGAGAAGGCTGCTGACGGCAGCGCGGCTGTGAGGGTCGCTGCCTTTGCCAAGGGACGCGGGTCGACGCAGCACCCCTCAGCGGCAGGCACGAACGCTGGCGAGCCGGCCGGTGCTGCCGGCCTCGACGGGACGGACGACGCCGACGCGCCGGGCGCGGAGTGGTGGTCCCCGGGCCGGGCCGGCGCCGTGGCGGTCTGGCTCCTTCAGGCGACGAGCGCGGCTCTGCAGCGCTCTTTCGGCGCCGCCCTGGGCGCAGCCACCTGGCTGGCCTCAACGCTCGCTTGGGCCGGCAGAGCCGCTGCCGCCCCGGCGGTGTGGGCCGCGCGGTCGGCGTGGTGGCTCGCCTCCCGGCCGCTTGCTTTTGCCTGGGGCATGCTCCCCGCCCTCCCCGCCGGTGCTGCCCCGTCCTGGCTCGGAGGCCGCGCCCCCGCCCTCGGGCCCGCTGTGCCCTCCCCCATGCCCGCCCACGTCGTCAGCGCCTTTGAGGCGTCCGCGCTAACCTCTGCCATCGCCCCGCCCGGGAGCCCCGTCGCGGTTTCGCGCGTCAGGTCCACCAGAATTGAGCCGTGGCAGGCGACCCCGGCCATGGGCGCCTCCGCGCCGAGCGATCTCCCGTCCCTCCTCGTGCCCCGCCAGCCCTATGACGTCATCCTGACGCTCGACGCCCCGAGCTCCGTCGAGCGGGGCCCCCACGGCGCCCCCGCCGGCTCCATTTTCATGGCGCAGCTGGAGCTCCTGGGCCCGAGGGCGGAGCTTCTGGCGCGCTGCTCTGCCCCCTTCTCGCTCCCGGAGCGGCACTGGGCTCTGCTGGCGATCGACGAGGCGGTGGCGTCCTTCGTGCCGCTGGGGTCGTGGGTGCGCCCCCGCCGCCGGGTCGTGACCCGCCGCTGCATCGACGGCTTCGTGGACCCGCCCTCAGCGCCGCTGACGTCGGTCCGCGCCTCTGTGTCGAGCCGCCGGGCCGGGGTGGAGTCCGGCACGGTGCGGGTGGAGGCGCAGCTCGAGGGCCTAGCCTACGCGATGCACCACTGGTTTGTGGCGTCCGCCGTGGTGGGTCTGGCTTACCTGACGGGGGCGTACGGGTGCTGCCTGGGGACGTGCTGCGTGGGCCTCAACGCGGCGGTGCTCGTGATGGCAGGTGGGGACGACCTGGGCGCGGAGGTGGGGGCGCTGCTAGGGGTGACGGACGGCGTGGTGGGGAGGGGCCGGGCGAGGGTCGGCGGCGCCGGGGGAGGAGGCGGGGGAGGAGGCCTCAGGGTGGGGGCTGACCGGCGGCCGGCCGGGGCGGACGACCGGTTTAGGGACGGCCTCCCTGCGCGGTACGGCGCCGGCGGTGCAGGTGGCATGGGCGGGGCGGACAGGGGGGCGCGCGGCGGGATGGGGGAGCGAGCGGCAGGTGATGGGCCGTCACGGTCTCGGCAGGAGCGGCGCGGCCGGGCAGACAGCGGCGAGGACGGCGGTGCAGCGGACGGGTCCGCGTATGAGGGGAGGAGAGGGGCGGCGGGCGGCGGGGGCGACAGTTTCTTTGAGTGATGCATGCATGCGCTGCCACTGCTGCTGCCGTCACGGCACCGCATGGAGCAGCCGCTGCAACCCACGACCGCGCGGTGCGAGCCACGCCCTCGACCAGGCCGGCGAGCCTTTCCGCTGCCACCCGCCATCCCAAGGAGTGATGCCTGGGGCGATTGAGTCGGCGATCCTCCAAGCGTCGCGGCGAGACCTGCCAGGACCAAGCCCGTGCCCTCGCCACCCGCCCGCTAACCGGCCGCCAACGCATGAGGGTCCATGGCATCCGGCCTATCCTAGTCAGCCGTCGAGTGCTGGTCTGTGCCGCCGCCGTCAGCATCTGGGCCCCACACCAACCTTCGTTTCACCAGCACTCGCAGACATGGCAAAGCCCAAGTCCACCACGATGGAGCTCGTGCTGCCCCTGGTCGTGTTCCTGGGCCTCGCATCCGCGACCGCGGCGACGGTGTGGTACGCTACGTGAGCCGGAAGGGGGTGGCCCGCCGCCGTTCCTTTCCGCGTTTTCACCAGCGGCTGCACGAACGACCTCTCGCCTCAACGCAGGTCTACGATTGCGGCTGCGAACCCCGATGTCACCATCCCGTTCCCGGTGTCGCTCGAGGGCGTCCAGGAGTTCGAGCGCGCCATCAAGCAGCTCAGCGGCTCGAAGACCGAGATCATCATCGCGTTCTGCGCACTGTACACGTTCCTCCAGGCTTTCTCCATCCCCGGAAGCTTCGTGATGAACCTGGCGGGCGGCGTGCTCCTTGGGTCGGCCGTGGGCGTGCCCCTCATCGCGCTGCTCACGACGTTCGGCTCCCTGGCCTGCTACCTGATGTCCTGGACGTTTGGCGGCCCTCTCCTCCGGCGATTCGGCATGATCGAGAAGCTGGAGAAGTTCGCACGCAGGATCAAGCGCGCGGAGCGCGAGGGAACCCTGTTTTTCTACATGATGACGGTGCGCGCCTTCCCCATGTCGCCGCACTGGTTCCTGAACCTCGCGAGCCCCTGGGTGGGGATCAGCCCCATCGTGTTCGCGCCCACCATCCTCATCGGGAAGATGCCGTACGTCTGGGCCATCGTGACGGCGGGGGAGCTGGTATCGTCGCTGACCCCCGGGCAAGCGATCATCGGTTGGCAGGACCAGCTCAAGCTCGCAGGCCTCGCCCTCCTGCTCGGCGCGCCGGCTCTGCTCATGCGGCTGTGCGGCCGCAAGGTGGCCTCCCCCATGGAGCTGCTCTTCGGCGACGAGGAGGAAGCCGGGGCGGAGGGCAAG
>Ga0136560_1000405_pt1 | contig 21437 bp, 12 predicted proteins | sample AntRauMeHopE1497_FD_104925 | JGI IMG/M metagenome (GOLD analysis project Ga0136560, IMG submission 104925) | Saline lake microbial communities from Rauer Islands, Antarctica - Metagenome Hop E1 #497 | ecosystem: Environmental > Aquatic > Non-marine Saline and Alkaline > Saline | place... | reverse complement strand
GGGCGAGCCAGCGTTGGCCTTCCTGAGGTGGGCGCGCCTGCGACGGGCCCTCCTCTTAGCTGACGCGGACGGCTTTGAGGGGAAGGGGGCGCTCGCATGTGGGGGGCGGGTGTCGGGCCGGGGTGGCGGGCTGAGCGAAAAACAGAGCACGCTGATGTCTGGGCTCGGCGCGGCCACACGCGACTGAACGCCCAGCAAGTGCGTGCCAGGGTGTACCATGTCTGGCAGTGACGGGATGCGCGAGCTGCTGGAGCGCGAGAAGGAGCTGCGCGAACGGAACGCGGCCATCAACGGCGGCGACTACCCGAAGGACACGGCACTCCCGCGAAGCGGCGGGGCCACCAGCGGGCTGGCACGGCCCGCTTCCCCGCTCACGCCGGAGCGGGCGGCGGGGGCGCGCGGAGGCTTCCAGGGCGGGAGCTCGATCCCTGTCCGTCGTGCCGAGGCACTTGCAAGAGTGGAGCGGGAGTCCCCGCGCCCCGCATCGGGACGATTTGATATGGGTGCGGGAGGCCGGCCCGAGCTCGCGCCCGAGGCCGAGCCCACCGCGGCGCGCGTGCGGCCAGGACGGGCTGCCGCGAGAACGGCGTCGCGCGGCTCCGCCGGTCCGGAGGCAGCCGCGGAGCGTGCCGACACGCTCCTTGCCGCCGACGAGGCCGAGGCGGTCGCGGACGAGGCGGCGTCGCGCGGGGCGCCCGCCGAGCTGGAGGCGCTGCTCGACGGCCTGCCGGCGGAATCGCAGGCTCGGGTGCTGCGGCAGCGGCTCACAGCGGCGCTTGCGGACGCAAAGCGGGGCTACATCAAGCGCAGAAGGCTGCACAAGGAAGTGCGGGACGCGTCGGCGGCGCTGCGGACGGCAGCGGCCGATCGCCTGCGGCTCGCGGAGCAAGTGCAAGAGGCGGAGGCGAGGGCGGCGCGGGCGGAGGCACGAGCGAGGCGCGTGGGGGCGGGGGCGGCCAAGGCAAAGGAGGACGCGGAGGCGTCGGCGACGAGGAGGAGGGAGCGTCCGGCGGGCCAGGGGGCGGGCGCGGAGGCCCGGGCGCGGCGGGCGGAGGAGGAGGTCGGGCGGCTCAAGCGCGCGCTGGCCGAGGCGCGGGCAGCGGCCGGAGCGGTGGCCGGGGAGCCGGTCGAGGCGGGGGGCTCGGAGTCGGCGGCGGTCGGAGCTCTGCGGGCGCGGCTGCGCGCCTCGGAGCGGCAGCGAGCAGACCTTTTGCAGGCGTTCCGCAAGCAGATGCGCCTCATCGAGCTGCTCAAGCGGCAAAGGGCGCACGTCGAGGCAGCGAGGATGCTCTCGTTCACGGAGGACAGCTTTGCGCGGGCGCTTGAGATGAGCGGCGTGCCCGAGGCGGAGCGCGTCGTGTGACGTGGCGCAAGCCGTCACTGGCACAGCAAAGTCACCACGTCCTGGCCGCGCACACTCCGCGGCACAGGCAAAGAACCAGCCATGGAGGCCTTTGCGCAGACTCTTCGGTCTGTGGCGGGCGTGTACTGCCCCGAGGACCTCACGATCACCGAGGGGGCGGCGCTCGTTCTGTTCGCCGCCGGCGCGCTCGGCGGCCTGTTCGCCGAGGAGCCGACGCCGTACTCGAAGTTTTCCAGCAAGGCGGACCCCAAGGCTGGCAAGGCCGCGGCCAAGGACAAGGGCCTGATGGTGTCTTCGCGCGCCGGGATGGCCACCATTTATGCGCTCGGCACCGCCGCCGGCGTGATGGCCGTGCGCAGCATGGCCCTGGAGGCCGACCAGGACGGCGCTGCAAGCGTGGCGGGCGTCCTCGTGCCCAGCGTCGCGGGGCTCGGGACGGTGCTGTCTGACGCGGTGCTCGGCCGCTCGGCCGCGGCGCTCGGCGCGGTGGCTGCCGTGGCGCACTTTGGCAAGCGGGAGCTCGAAGTGTTCTTCGTGCACTCGTACTCGGGGTCGATGCCGCTGCAGTCCGCGGCCTTCATCTCGTGCGTTTACGGCATCGTCGGGTGGGGCCTCCACCACTTTGCCGCCCGCGCCGCCGCCTCTGGCGGGCTCGACTCCGACCGCTCCGCCGGGTCCTGGGCGGCTGTGCGGCTGCAGGCGGGCATCGCCATGTTCGGCGGCGGCATGCTGGTGAACGCCGTGCACCACGCCATGCTCGCCCGGCAGCGCGCAGCCGCCAAGAGCAAGGACGGCAGCAAGGCCTACGTCATCCCCCGCGGCCGCCTCTTCGAGCTCGTCGCGTGCCCCCACTACCTCGCCGAGTCCGTGCAGTGGGCCGGCCTCGCCCTTGCGCTCCCCACGCCCCTCCACATCCTTTGGGCCGCTCAGACCGTGTCGTACCTCAGCGGCCGGGCCGCCCACACCACGGCGTGGTACCAGTCCCGGTTCGGGGACGCCTACCCGGCCTCGCGCCGCCACATGGTGCCCTTCTTGTACTGACCGAGCGAGCAGCATGAGCACAGCAGCGAGTCAGCCGGCGTTCCTGCCCTGCCCTTCCGCCTGACAAAGCCAGCGTCAAAACGCCACACGAGGGCGCAGCTCATTACCCCGCACACTTGAGAGCAATTCGCAACCTGATGATCCGCTCGGCTGAACGAGCGGCGCGCGCCGGACGCCGGGGAATGACCACCGCGACGGGAGCGTTTGCGATGAACTCCAGGCTCAGGCCGCACAGCGACATCACCGTGTTCCAGGAGTTCACGGAGCTGTCCAACTCACTGGGCGGTGAGCTCTCTGGCCCGGCCCGTGTGGCCCCGGGGAGCTTGATGTTGCGCCGGTCCGCTGCGATTGTCGCTCCCCACGGGGTTTGCCAGCGAACCCTGACTGAAAGCCTGTGCCAATCGAGCCTCGCAGCGGTGAACATGGGCCAGGGCTTCCCGAGTTGGGACGCGCCGGCGTTCCTGCGGGAGGCCGCGGCCGCGGCGATCGGGACTGCCCAGAACCAGTACACCAGGGCGGCAGGGCACCCGCTGCTCTGCAAGGCAGTCGCAGACTGGTACGGCTCGATGCATGGGGTGGCGGTGGACCCGGAGCTGGGGGTCGTGGTCACGGAGGGCGCCACGGGCGCGATTTTCACGGCGATGCAGGCGCTCCTGGAGCCCGGGGACGAGGTCATCATCATTGAGCCGAGCTACGACTGCTACGCACCGGCCGTGGCGCTGGCGGGCGGCATCGTCCGCCGGGTGTCGCTGGCACGGCCCGGGGTGTCCCGGCTCGGCCCTGGCGCGTCGGTGGACGACGCGTTTGGGCTCGATGAGGCCGAGCTGCTGGCGGCGGTGGGGCCCCGGACGCGGGCCATCGTGGTGAATACGCCGCACAACCCCACGGGGAAGGTGCTGTCGGCGGGGGAGCTCGCGGCCGTGGCCGAGGCCGTGCAGCGGGCGGGGCGGGGCGGCAGCGTGGCCGCGCGTGGCGGGTGCTACGTGGTGGCGGACGAGGTGTACGAGCAGCTGTGGCTGGGGGACGCGGCGCCCCCCTGCGTGGCCCTGACGCCGGGCCTCGAGGGCCGCGTCGTGTCGGTGGGCTCCGCGGGTAAGACGCTGGCGTGCACCGGGTGGAAGGTGGGCTGGGCCGTGGGGCCGGAGGAGGTGGTGGGGGCGATGGCCAACGTCAACCAGTGGACGCAGTTCTGCGTCGCTCACCCGCTGCAGGTCGCCGTCGCCGAGGGGCTGGGACGGGCCGCGCTGCCTGGGTTCGACCAGCACGGCAGCTTCTTGGACAGCCAGAGGGCAACGCTCCGCGAGAACTGCGACGCGCTCATCGCCGGCCTCGAGGCGGCGGGGATGCCGGCGCTGCGGCCCGGTGCCGGTTTCTTCGTCCTGGCCGACGGCAGCCGCTGGGACCATTTGGTGCCCGGCGAGTATGTGCAGCAGCCGTCGCCCGCGCGCCGCGTGTCCAAGTCCGGGATCATGGGGGTGCCGCGCGACTGGGCAATGTGCCGCTTCCTCGGCCACCACGCTGGCGTCGTCCCGATCCCCACCTCGGCCTTTTATTCGGCCACCACGGAGTCAGCAGCACAGGGGCTGCTCCGGTTCGCGATCTGCAAAGATTCGTCCACGATCCAGCAGGCAACGGCCAACCTTGCGAAAGCCGCTGCAGCCAGCGGCCTTGCCTTGTGAGTGCGCGTTTGATGCGCCGATCGCGAGGCCACGCACCATGGGCGTGCGCGACGGCGGGGGGTAGCGCCCGGAACCTGGTTGCCAGGCGGCGAGGTCGTGGCTTCTGGCACGGCAAGCCGCCACAGTGCAGGCCAGTGCACAGGAGCTCAGAGATTCAGCACTCTCGCCCTCACGGCTCGGCGCGCCAGCAGCGCACGGCCGGACGATGCCAGCTCCTAGCCCCGTGGCCTTTTGGCGGGTGGGGCTGGCGCTCCTTCTTGGGGCGCTCGCGGTGCTGCCGCGAAAGCTGGCTCAGGAAAACGTCGGTGCGGCCCTGGGCGATTCCGTGCTCGCTCGGCAGCTCCAGCACCAGCGGCCGCAGGCGGCCTGGACGACGACTCAGGCGCTCACAAGCAGTACCTCATGGCCTGCACTCGTTCAGGACGTTCTTGGGAACGCGACGGCGTGCGGGCCGCGAGTCAATCGGTCAACCGAGACGCGGCTGTTTCCGTGCCAGCTGTCGTTCGTGTGGAGCAAAGCTCAGCTCGGCAGGGCGCTCCGGCTCGGGGCCGTGTTTGGGTCAAGCTCGGTGATGCATTCGGGGGCCACGTTCCGGTCTTCGGCGCCGCTGGGGTCAATCTCGGATGCGACAGGCCGATCGCTCCTTGCCGACGCCGCCATGGGCCGTTCTCCCCTCGTGGTGTCAATCTGGTGGCGAGGGCCGCGCAGAAGGCTGGCGTCGTTCGGCCTTTGGTCCGTGGGTCCGCCGTCGTTGATGACGCCGGCGCGGCTGGGCGTTTTGTCGTCGCCCTACATGGGGCTTTCGGTCGGACAGGCGGCAGCCGGCGTCTACATTCGTGCTGGGGCAACGTTTAACGTGTCTGCCGCTGATCCGCGCCAGGAGCTTGGGGTGCTGGTCGCCGGGGAGGAGCCAGGGCCGGTGGTGCAAGAAACGTACCTCCGCGCCTGGCATCACATCGTGCTCTTGGCGCTGCCTTGGGACCAACACCTGGGCTCCATGAAGGTGTGGTTCGACGGCCGCGGGGGCACGCCGTGGTGCCGGTCGCTGTCGACCAACGGCCTCGGGGTCTCGGACCTTGCAGCGGCGCCCGAGTCGGCGTGGGTGCCGCCGGCCGTGTCCAGGGGCTGCGACATGTCCAAGCCGGTGGACTTCCCGCCGAAAACCGCGACGCGGCTCCGCCGCAACGCCTCCGAGACGGTGCTCAGCCTGTCCTCCCAGACCTGGTTCCGCGACCCCGGGGAGCCGGCGCTGGACTCCGGCGGCTCCACCGCCACGCTCTCCATGCGCACCACCGACGCGCCCTTCACGGTGGCGAGCCGGCTGGTGGCGGGGGAGGCGTCCCCCGCGGCGGCGCTGCTGGCCATGCCGCCCGTGGCCGGCGCGGCCTGGTCCTGCAGCCTCGCCCCAGCCGACATCCGGGCCTTTGCGGGACGCTCTGTGTGCACGGCGCGGTGCGTGGATCCGACATTGGTGGTGGCAGCGGACCTTACAGCGCTGTGCGCGGCGCCCGGGCCGTGGTCCGCAGTGCGCCGCGACGTTGACGGTGCCGACGGCCTGTGCGACCCGGCGGCGGCGGGCCCGTTGAGCGGGGCGGGGGACGTCCCCGACAGCGGCGTGTGGACAGACCAGTCTGGCCGGCGGCTGTTGGCCGTGCCCGCAGTGTCATGGCCGTCCCCCATCGGCTGGTCGGGGCTCGTGGGCGCGGCCGGGCGCGCCAACGAGACGCCGTGGGACGATGCCTCGATGGAGGCGTGGGGCAGGGACATAAACTGGTCGACCATATTCGGACCTGGCGGCGTGCCAGCCGCAGCGGCCGATGCCGGAGCCGCGGCGCCCGCATGGGAGGCGCTGCGCACGCCGGCCGGCCGACGCCGCGCGGCCAGCCCCACGCCGGCGACACCGGGCACAGGCGACGGGAGCCCGGCCCCGTTGCTGGGCTGCGCTCCGCCCGGGCCCGTCGTCACCCAGCGGTGGCGCGTGCCCCAGAGCGTCGTCGTTCGAGTCTGCCTCGGTGGCTTCGCGCTGCGCGAGGACTTCCGGGAGCCAGCCTTGGTGCTGCGCAACAGCGTACGCCTATCCTCGCTCTCCACGGTGATCCGGCGACAGGTGGCTACGGTCCTGGGGGTGCCCGAGCTCGAGCAGCGACGCATCATCGTGCCCCGTGCCGGAATCGTCTCCGCCGAGACGGCGGCAGCCATCGGGAGGGCTGCCGGGCTGCCTGACACCGGCAATGCGGCCCAGATCGACGCTATGTGCTCGTCGCCGGCGCGGTCGGCGCTGCTTCGAGCCTTCGGCAGCAACGCCACGGCAGGCTGTCTCTGCGCCCACGTCGTCTTCCTGGCAACGGCAAGCCCAGCGAGCGTGTCTCGCAGCGCGCGGAGCGACGCCCCGGCAAGCTTGTCCGCGTCGGCGCTCGCTGCGAGCTTTGCGTCCGCTGTTGCGCTGGCCCCAACCCTCACGCTTCCCCTGACGACGCTGACCGGAGTGTCTCCGGGCGGGACTGCGGTGATGCCGCTGTACTCCTGCTCGAGCGAGGAGAGCAGCGGATATGGGCTCAACGCGGGCGGTGCCGGCCTGCCCCCGGAGGTCTTGGCCGCGCTCGAGGGCATAAGCACCGAGGTGGGCGCGGGCATCGGCATCAGCGCCGGCAGCAGAGCGCCGAGCCTGATCCCGTGCGCCTGGATGGTCACGGCGGGCGTGGCGCGTGCTGCGGGCCCGCCGCTCGCGGCCCTTGTGGCGTACGCCTGTCTGGCACTCTGGTACGTGCTGGCGAACGGGTCGGTGGCGGCAGCCCCCAAGCGCATCCAGCCCACCGGCAGCGCGGCAGCTAGCCTCATGCGGTCGGTGTCCGGGGGAAGCGCGCTCGGCGTGTGGGGACCGCGGGGCGCTGCCCAGGCCGACCTGGTGAGCCCGTCATCGACAAGGGAGGCCGCCGCTCTGACCGAGCTCGAGGCGGGCGGCCCAGACCTGCCGCTTGAGGGTTGGAGTACGGCAGCCGCTGCGTCGTGCTGCCTTCCGCTGGCAGGCCTGTGTTGGTGCCTCAGGCTGCCTGTGCCGAGGCGATGCGGCCTCAGGTGCTGCTGCGCTCGCAAACCTGTCAGGGTGATGACGACGGAGCAGCGCCCCGCACCTCCTCCAGCCCGGGTCCAGCGGCCCTCGTCCAGCGAGTCCGTGTCGGGCGGGCGCTTCGACGTGACATCGCTCAATGACCTGACCGATCTTCCGCCTGCGACCGCTGCAGCTGCCGCCCGTGACTCTATTGGTTCGACAGACCGTGGTCTGGGCGGAGCAAGTCCCTCAGGCCTCGGCATTCGGGGTATCGAGGGGTTGAGGGAGGTTGCCATGGTGTCCTCGCTCACGACGGAGTCGAGTGGCATGACAGGGCAGGGCCCTTCGGGGGCGTCGGACCTGACGGGGCTGTCAGAGCTGTCAGACGACACGACTGCCACCGAGGCGATGGCCAGGGCCCGGCGCGGTGGCAGCCCGAGCCCGCCGGCGCACGAGAGCCTGGGATCAGCGTGCCTGCGCGCCGCGCCCGTGCATCCCCGCTTTGCGGATGCGGTGGTGACAGTGGTGTCCGTCGGGACCGTGGTCGCCCAGGCCGTCTGCGTGGGCGTGATCGCGGACTCGGGGCTGGTGGCCTGGGCGGTTGCCCTCGGGGCGATCATGGCATGTCCCATGCTGGTAAGGGCGGTGCTGACCGCCTCTGGGCTGTGCGGCTTCGCGTCTCTGCCCTGCTTCAGACACCCCCGGGTCGGCCGGTTTCCCGTCATTGTTGGTGTGGCGCACGTAGCGTCGCTCACGGCGCGGGACGGCGGGGTCTTCGGGCGTCAGTTCGTGCGGGTTCGGAGCGCTGCCGCGCCGGGCGTTGGCCTCTCGCTCCTGGCGAGTGTGGTTGACCTCCGTGCATCGCGGATTCTTGCCTCCGGGCTCTGCACCGGCGCGGTTGGCTCGCCGTGGTCGATGCACGGACGCGCCTCGGCACGTCGTGGCCTGGCCTGCGTCGATGCCGTCGTCGCGGTGCCTTGCCTGCTGGCGTGGGCAGCGGCTGCGATTGGTGCCTCTGCGGCGGCAGACGGGCCAGCGTGCCTGTCCCTGACCGACGAAACGGTGCGTGCCATGTTTGCCGACGAGGCCGCTTCGAGCGGCTGTGAGGCAAGCCTGGCCTGCGTCACGTGGGGCTGCCTCGTGAACGGGGAGGGCGCCTTCATGATCGGGCTGCCCGTCCTGGCTTCGGTGGTCTGGTCCGTCGCGGCAGCATGGGCGCGCCTCGGATCAGTGATCGCTGTGTGCATGCAGTCGGCCGGAGACTCGGCTTGGGCCGAGGACCTGCAGTCCGGTCGCAGGGCGAGGCGGCCAAGCAGGCGCAGGCCCAGCGCCGCACAGACAGCTGGTGCCCGCCCGGCAGACACGGAGAGGCGCAGCCGTGCCGGCGGGACCCGGGGAGTGGTGGTGAGCCCGGACTAAGGTGTGCGAGTGAACGGCACAGCACACGGCTGCGGGCATGGAGCGCGGTCACTTTCACTCGCTAGCATGAGCCCGGCGCATCACATCCTGAGCGCACAAGGGCTCCAATCGCGCTGCGTAGCCCCAAGCAGCAGTCACCGAACTGAATCGAAGACCCGGCGAGCCTGGGGCTCCTGGAGCGGAGGCCATACCTGCCTGTTGGTCGTCTGAGAGCGACCCTGAACAGCCGACGGCACGCTCCAGAGGTCAGCCGAGGCGAGAGGTCCGCGTCTGGAGCCGAACGAGGTCGGGCAGCGACGAGTCGTCCCCAGCGGCGCCCGGGCTCGCGGCCCAGCGTTCCGCGTCGCAGAGAGCGCGGACGCCGGCCGAGAGGTCTCCCCTGCACGCCATCAGCAGCGCCTTGGCCGCCGAGGTCACGTGGGCGGGGGGTGCGCGGAAGGAGGCGGCGGCTCCCGCGGCCTCGCCCACGAGCCCACCCCTGCCGGAGAACCCCATCGTCCTCCGTGTGGTCTGCGACACCATCGGGAACGGGGGCATCGTGCCCTTGGCGCTGCGCCGCCGCAGGTGCGACCCCGAGTCGCTCCCGCCGTCGGACGAGGCGGCGTCCCCGCCCCCCCCGTGCGACTGCTGGTACAGCCGCTGGGCCGTCATGAGCTCCAGGTCGGAGCTGTCCATGTCCGCGCCCCCGGCGGGCGACACGCCCTGGCCGCGCGCCTGGGCCTGCCGGAGCGCCTCCTCCTCCGCGGCGTGCTGCCGCCGGAGCGCCTTCATCAGCAGCCGCGTCGCGTTCTTGGCCCGCGCCTTGAGCCGGCGGAAGCCGCTGTCCAGGACCAGGCGGCGCTTCCGCTCGAAGAGCTTCTCAAAGGCGGTCATCTTCGCGCGGCGGTCGAGCTCGCGGTGCTCGAGGTAGCCGGTGGCGATGATGGCGGGGGGCAGCGCGTACAGCGCCGTGCCGCTGAGGGCCAGGAGGGCGCCGCAGAACCGGCCCACGCTCGTCATCGGCACGACGTCGCCGTACCCCACTGCGAGGAGCGCGGCGAGGCGAGCAGGGCACGAGTGCGTGGCAGCAGCAAGCCTGCGGAGCAATAGCCAGGGTGGGCAGCGGGGGGCAAGCGGGCAGCCGGGGCGGCAGGGCGGTCCTCACCTGTGGTGACGGTGACCGCTGCGAACCACATGGCCGAGATCATGGAGGAGAAGTCCGGGTTGGTGGTGTACTCGGCGGCGAAGACGGCGCTGGCGAGCATGATGGCGAAGGAGAAGCAGATCACCAGCGACGTCATCAGGGCCTCCATCTTCCCGTGCGCCACGGCCAGCAGCTGGTGGGACCCGGGGGTGTACCGCAGCAGCTTGAAGGCGCGCGCGAGCCGCATGACGCGGAGGGCGACCACCATGGGCGACGGGTTCCCCGGCTGGAAGACGTCGGACACGCCGGCGATGTGCATCAGCGGGGGCACGAGGAGGAAGGCGTCGAGCGCGAAGCCGGGGGCGAGCAGCATGAAGAGAACGCGGCTGAGGGCGCCCCCGAGCCGGAGCCGGCGCTTGTCCGCGGGCGACGGCACGAAGACGTCGCCGCCCGGCCGCAGCACGGGGCCGAAGGGCACGACGAAGGTCATCGCCGTGTCGGCGCCCTCGGGCGGCAGGCCGTGCTGGCGGCGGGCCACCCTGGCCAGGGCGAGCGGCACCTCGATGGTCACCGTGCCGTCCTCGGCGAAGTCAGCGGAGCGGATCATGGACCGGACCGAGAGGAAGCGCTTCGACGCGTCGCCACCCGCGGGGGGGGTCGTCGGCTCGTCGGCGGGCTGGTCCTCGGAGCGGCCGCAGCACCAGCCGCAGGTGCAGGCGCAGCACAGCGCCCGGGTGACCGTGCGACAGCACCCCGCGCGGCGCGGGGCGCGGAGCAGGGAGGTCCCGTGCGCGGTCGCGCCGCTCGGCCCGCCGTCACCGGGCACCACCGCGCTCAGGGGCAGCCGAGGGCGGGGCACGCCCGTCGTGACGCTCACCGGGCCCGGCTTGGTGCTCCGGCCCGCCGAGCTCGTGGTCCCGACAGTGCTGACGTGAGAAGCCTCCTTGAGCATCTCGGTGGACAGCCCCGGCACGATGTGGGCCACGTCGGCCGGGCCGGCGCTGGCCACGAAAGCCCGCCTCGCCCCGCTGGCGTGCATCCCGACCAGCCGGGACCATGCCCTCGCCCTGGGCATGCCGGGCCAGCAGCACGCGGACGCACCGTGCACGAAGGCTGTGCCCGGGAGGCGCCGGGTTCCGTACCCGTCCCACGAGGATGCCGCCTCCGAGGCCGTCGCCGAGGCGGCCGGCTGCGCCTGCCGCTGCCCCGCGGGAGCCCGTCGCGGCACCGAGGTCGGCCTTTGGCCGCGCGGGCTGCCGTGCCGCCTCGTCGTCGGTCCCGGGCTCCCCGACCGCTCCAGGGCTTCAGACTCTGCCTGCTCCCTGGCCTCCTCTGCGATACGGGACCGCGTCGGGGCGGCAGCGCTCTGCACCACGCGCCACCCCGAGGAGGCGGCGGCCTGTCCCGGCTCTGCCGCGGCGTCAACGTCGGTCTTGGACTCCGCATCGGTGGCCTCGGCTGCTGCCGCCGAGGCAGTCCAGGTGCCGCCCTCCGTCGTCTTCCTGCCCCCTCCGAACCGAGCAACGCTCACCGCGCTGGCGTCAGCCGTGCTGACAAAGGCTGTGGCCCCGCTAGGCGAGGCAGGCGACGATTTGCCGCCGAGCACCGCCGGTCGGTCTGTGGCCAGCATGACCGCAGCGACCTCCGCGTCTGTGAGGGCAGACGCGGCGTGGCAGCAGCCCGGCGCGCTGGTGCGTCTCCCGCGGCCCGAGGTGTCCCATTTGTCCCGGCTGCTGCAGCAGCACCCGCTCGTGCACCAGCGCGAGATGAGCCTGATGCAGCTGACGGACAGGTCAGAGGGACAGCAGCACGGATGGCAAGCGTAGTACACGGGGCACAGCAGCCCCAGGCGCATCGTCTTACAGATACCGACGGGTCTTCCGTTGAGCTCGGTGCACGGACCGCAAGCGCAGCAGCAGGCCCGGAGCCCCTCCGCCGCTCTGGCCCCCGTGGATCTGCGCACTGCCATTTCGAGCGTGATGCTGGTCTCCCAGAAACCCGGAACCCAGTCCAGGACGGCGCATCGGACGGCAAGCTCAACCACCATGGCCGCGAAGACCGTCCATTCGATGGCCTCAAAGGCGATGCGGAGCAAAAGCACGTTCAGGGGGTCCCCTTGAGAAAGCTCCGCGGCCGATTCGAGCATAATGCTCACGATGGACAGGGAGATGAGGCCGACGAGAGCTGCCTTCAGCATCTTCTCAATTCGGCCAAACGCCTTCCCCCTGAACACGCAGTTGAAGAGGCTCGACCGGGCCTGCTCAAGAGCGGGCTTAGTATCGCGCATGCGCAGCGGGCCGGCCCGGTCGATGACCGCGGCGAGCGATGAGCGGCGCTGACGCGGTTGTCCCGTGGGCATGGCTCAGCCTCGGGGTCAGGCTCAGCTCCCGAGCACCAAGTTGCCGATCCAAGCAGCCAGGGCGAGCCACCAGCTGCAGCAGGACCTCGAGTGCGTGGGTGAATCGTGCGTGGCATGGACCGGCCCGGGCGTTTCATTTTACTGCCTGACGTCGATCGCTGCGACATAAGTTATGCGAGCGCCGAGCCTCCACAACGAGCATAGCCGGGGCACGGAGCGTCACTTCCGCGCTACCATTGCTGCCCGGGGCTGCACGGTGGAAGCTCCTAGCTCGGCAACGCGCGCGCGGGGCCAGAAGCGCTCCAGCCCGAGGACGCGGGCTCCCGGGTAGGCCTCTGCCTCTGCCACCCAGTTGAGCGAGCCGCCCAGCTCCGCAGTGGTCCCCCGTGCTGCTGTGGCACGCGATGCGGCGTCTGCGGCGTCGGTGTCGGCCAGCATCCATGCCAGGAGCGGGTCCGCCGCGAGCGCCCGGCACGCCCGCTGCGCGTCGCGCACCGCGTCCGCGTCCATGCGAGCCCTGAGGCCGTCGTGCTGCGCGCCGGGGAGAAGCCGGTACGGGTCGCTCGGCTCGATCGGGGAGCCTGCCCAGGCACAAGCAGCGGCGGCGGCGCCGGCTGTAGCGGCACCGTCAGCGAGAAGCGTGCGGCGGTCTGCGCCGGCCGCGGCAGAATCACTGCCGGGCGGCGTATGGTGTTCTGCGCCGGCCTTGGCTGCCTCGGTGCGGAGGCGGGCGGTGGCCGCGCCCGCTCTGGCCAGGACGAGGCGGCAGACGTCGGGCAGGTCGAGCCGCGAGGAGAGGCGGACGACCCTCTGGCAGTGCCACTCCCACGCAACGTCCACCGAGCGGGCGTCCGCGCCGGGCCCGGCCGGGACCATTCCCTCGGCCACGCAGTCGGCCATGCGGGAGCGGGCCTCGGCGCTCTGCCGGAGCACTTCGCGCGCCAGAGCAGACATGCCGCAGCCGGGAACCCAGTTGGCGTTGACCGACACGGTCAGGGGTGGCGCGGGGGCCGGGGCGTCGCTGCCGGGAGGAGGCGGCGGCCCGGCCGCATCGGTCCCATCCCCCGCCAGGCTGAGCAAGGGCACGTTGTAGACGGCGTGAGCCCAGGCCGAGGGGACGAACACCACGTCGCCGGGCAGCTGGACGAGGACGGCCGCGTCCCCGCGGGCCACGCGCGGCCCGGCCCCGTCGCCGGACCACTCGACCGCAGCCGCGCCCGCCGCCGGGGAGGCGGCCTCCCCCGGGTCCGGCCACGCCGCTTCGACACGCTCGCGCAGGGCCGTGCCCCCCACCCGCTCCGCCTGCTCTGCGGCGAGCCGAAGCAGCGCCGCCGTGCGGGGGTCCGGCACCGCCGCGTCGCCCCACCGGTCCAGGAGGCCCAGGCGGGACGCCGCCCCCGGGGCGAACATGATCCAGAGCTTCGCGCCGCGCAGGCTCGCGGACCAGCTGTGGGAGGCGGCCACGTCGCGGTGCAGAGCCGTCCAAGTGCCCCGGCCGCCGGCGTACGCAAAGCGAACGTCGTCCGCCGCCGTCCCCAGAGAGCCCACGTCGACGGTGGCGTCCGGGAGGCCCGAGTCCCAGAACGCGTTGAGCGCGTCGTCGGCGAACGGGGCGGGTGTGAGCATGCCGCGCGGAGGGCCGCATCCGGCTTCCCGTCGCCGCCGTACCACGTGGCAGTCCTTCAGGTACACGGACTCGGAGCCGACCTGGCAGGACGAGCGGAGAAATGTGGCGAGGGGCATCTCGGGACGGCGGCAGTCGGTGTAGTCGGCTCCGGCAACAGGCACGTCGTCGTTCGAGCCCAGGACCTGCCTTAACAGATCGGCGTCGGTCCCCGGGACGCCACCCCAACCAGCTGCCCAGCAATCGCGGATCACAGCCGGACAAGGGCTCTCTCGAGACACGAATGCCGAGTACACGGCACCATAAGTGGCCGAGTCCGTCAGCTCAAGCACGCACCCCGTGCGGGCTCGGTATTCTAGAACGCTCATGCCCGGATCCCCATGCCGCAGCAGTCTTGTTAGGGCGCCGTTCGGAAGGGGGAAAGGCGGTGTGCCGTCGGCTGGAGCGCCCTGGGCCTCTGCAGGCGCGGGTGAGGCCGCCCCGCTCAGCACACCAAGGCTCTCCCGGCCGGTCCCCGTTCCCAAAGGCGAGAAGACCTTACGTGACATGGTCCCGCCGGCGGGTGCGAGGTCTGCGGCATCGCAGTCGACCGTTGCCGTGGTGCTTAACCTTGTTAAGTGCAGTGTGGGCGCGGGGTCCTTTGCCCTTCCCTGGGCTGTCGCGCAGTTCGGATGGCTTCTCTCGGTTGTGGGGATGCTCGTGTTCTGGGCCGTGACCGTGGCCACGATCCTGCAGCTGGCGTGGGTCGAGGATCAATTATGGCAGGCGCTTCCCGAGGCCGAGCGGGAGCGGCGGCAGGTCGCTGGCCAGCGGCTGTCGTACCCCGAGATGGCGGCCATTGCCATCCCCGGGGCTAGCGTGGACTGCCGAGGAATGCTCGGAGTGTGCGGGTGCCGTCGAGAGGCCGCCGTGTCCGCGCCCGAAAGACGCGACGGGGACTGGCACGCCGCGACGGCGCCGCGACAGGGGGATGCAGACTCTGGCGCCGAGCTGGTCCACGTTGCGGACGAGCCTGGGGCTGCATCCGAGGCCGGAAGCGACGGAGGCGGGGGCTCGTCGTCGGGCAGCGCCGTCGCAGCAGCCCCGGCTGCGGGGGACAAGCCGATGGGATACCAGTCCATGTCACGGCGCGTTGACGGCGCCTCATCGGGCAGGTCTGGCGGCGGCGCAGCGTCCGAGTCGGAGGACGATGACTCGTCGCTCCTCGCGTCGCCGGCTCATGTAGCCACAAGCCTCAAGGCACCAGCGGTGGCGTCGCCGGGCCTTCGGGTCACGTCCAGTGCCTCGGCAGCGGCGAGCGCCTCCGGCCCCGCCGCCCTGCTGGCGCTGAGCGCGCGAATGGCCATCGGGCCTCGGGCGTGGGGCAAGGTCAACGTTCTCTCCTCGCTCGCCATCGCAGGCATCGTCGCCACGGCCCTGGGCGTGGGGGCGGCGTACGTCGACTTCGTCACCACCGTGGTCCCCTCCGCCATCCCCGGTGTGACGCCGCTCATCGCAGCCGCAGCCGTGAGACCCATCCGGCGCCGCCTCGCTCCCGGCCTCGCTGCCCTGCCACCGCTGCGGCCCACCCGCCCCCCCCCCTCCCCCCGCAGCTCTTCCCCATCGTCCTCGGCTTCACGCTCCTCGGCAGGCTCGACGTGCTCGCGTACACCTCGGCGCTCGGCAACGTCGCCGTCGCCGCCGGCATCATCGCCGTGCTCGTGGACGGTGCAGCCGTCCCGGCCGAGGCGGGGAGCAGGCCGGCCTTCGAGCCGGTGTCAGCCGCCAAGCCGGGGGGCACCGGGGCCTTTGTTGGGTCGACGTCCTTCCTCTTCGCCATCCACATCATCGCCCTGCCGGTCATCGAGGGTATCTCCAGGGTGCGGAGGCGGGCGGCCGTCAATGCCGCCTTTGGCGTGGTCACGGTCCTCAACCTCGGCTTCTCCGTCGCCGCAGCGGTTCTCTTCGGCGCCGGCGTCTCCTCCAACGTCATCGACGACATCGGCGACGGCCTCCCCCTCCTCGTGGTCAAGGGGCTCCTCGTCCTGGACCTCGCGGCCACCATGCCCGTCGTCCTCCTCGCCGCCGTGCGGGTCATCGAGAGGGCGCTGCGGCTCAGCGCACGGGCGCCCCGCACCGCCACCGTCCTCGCCGTCGTCGTGCGCACGCTGTGCGTGCTCGTGGCGTTCGGCATCGCCTTTGCCCTGCCCGACTTCGGCCAGCTGGTGTCGGTGGTTGGCGGCGTGGTCGGCTGCCTCATGGGCTTCGTCCTGCCCCCGCTCCTCCACGCCTCCGTGAAGCGCTCCAACGGGCAGCTGACGGCGCGCGACGGGACCGTCGCGCTGCTGGTTGCGGGCGGCGGGCTCGCTGCCATGGTCCTCACGCTCGTGCAGACCGTGCAGGCGCTGTAGCCGCCGAGGCGGGGGGTGCTCAAGCGACGCTGTGTGAGCCGGGCGCGCAGCGCAGCATCGGGTTGCAGCGTGTCGCGGGCCGAAATGACGAAACGCACACGCCCAGAGCCCCATGTTGGCAAGCCCTGGGGTGCTGCCTAGGCCGGGAGCGCGGCGTCCTGGGTGCGGGCGAGCCGCAGCGACGCTGGCGGCGGCCCCCGCTGCGTGAAGAGCAGCAGGCCGCCGCCGGTGGAGGACGTTGCCCAGGCCTCCAGGGACATCCGCCACAGGTGGGCCCGGACAGGCCACGGGCTGTCGTCCTCCAGCCCCGGGAAGCCCAGGGCCGCCCTGATCTCCTCGTCGGGGGGGCAGGGCACGGCCCCGTCGGGGCAGGCGCGAGGCGGCGACCGCTTCGTGCGAGCAGCGCGCCGCTTGGGAGGCCGCGCGGCGGCCACCCGCCTCGCGAGGGCCATGGCTTCGAGGGCTGACGGCCGCCGGTCCTCGGTCCACGGCCCCCCGGGGGAAGCCAGGTCCGCGCTCCGCGGCGCCGCGGTGCACCCGATCACCTCCAGGACGCACGGCACGGCCAGCCGCCCGTGGGAGAGGGAGCCCGGGCGCATGCCCGCCCTGCTCAGGCGCTGCGACAGCGCCGACGCCGGAAGCACGATGGCGGCTGTCACGTCCGGCAGAGCCGCCGCGCTTCTGCCCAGCTCCTGGCACCGGCTCAGAGCGCTGCGCAGCGAGGTCTGCGTGCCCGACGGCGCATCGGCGGTGCAGAGCCGCCTGGCAGCCACAGCTCCGACCCGGTCGCGCGAACGGGGGCCGCCGCCCGCCGAGCGACCCGCCCCGCCCGCCCCGCCGTTCAGGAGCCACGCCCTGTCGTCCCCGTGCACCGCCCACCACGCATTGACGTCCAGAGCCACCTGCCTCCGCGCCCCGGCCCCGCCGAGCCCTCCCCCGGCGCCCACGATGTGCCGAGCCTCGCCCAGGAGCGCCGCCAGCGACACGCGAAGGCTCCCGGGCACGGCGACAGCGGAGGACACGGCACCCCCGAGGCCGGACAGACCGCCGCTGCGGCAGCCGTTGAGCCGCAGCCCAGGTGGCGGCTGCGCTGAGGGCTCCTCGCCGTCGTCCTCCGGCTCCTCCTCCTCGCTGGCGCTTCCTTCCCCGTCGGCTTCCTCTTCGTCGCTGAGGCTCTCCTGGCTCAGGCTCGAGTCACAGTCGCGCCGGCGCTTCAGCGAGCGCCAGGGCCTGGGCCCGGCAGCCGAGCCCCGGGGCGAAGTCGCAAGCTCGTCAGCCGGGAGGGCGGGCGCGCTGCCGACCGCATCGTCATCGCTGCGCGCCTCTGAAACAGGCGAGGTGCTCGGGCTGAGGCGGCGTGGACTCGACGGCAGGCATCCGCCGGCGAGTTTCGCCGAGCCCAGCAGCCGAACCAGCCCCGGCGGAGAAGGCGGCCTGATCATCGCCAGAGAGGGAAGCCGCACCGCTGGTACCCCCAGGTTGGGCCGCAAGCGCTCGGCCTGGGCGCCGCGCCGAGCTGTGGGCTCGGTCCTTGCTGCCGCCTCCTCGAGCTCCTGCCGCTCCGGGGTCTCGCGGCCGTGCGTACCGTACATCTCATCATCGAAGCCCCAGTCGTCCGCCGTCGCAGCGGCGCATGCCTTAGGGGGGGACAGTGCATTCCCGGTCGTCCGGCGACGCTCCACGACCGCCCTCGCCAGCTTCAAGGCTCCGGCGCTCGCTTCCTCGCCGCGAAAGTGCGTGGCCGTGTCATACAGCGCCATGCAGCGTGGTGCCGCGCGTCTGCGCTCGTGGCCAGAGTGCACTGTTCGCCGGCACATCGCTGTCGGTCGCGGGCTGGCAGTGCGCGCCGGATCTCCCCGTCTCTTGGTCGGCAGGCAACGCCGCGTGTGTTTCAAACCTTTGTGCGTGGCAAGGCGGGCGATGCGGTCGGAAGCAATGTGCGAAGGCACGCGATTCCACGGCCACGCAAATGCTCAATCCTCCTCCTCGTCCTCATCAGCGTCATCAAAGGAGGCAACGTCCGCACCAAGGCCGGTCGCGGCCGCGCCCTGGGCGCTCTTGGCCTGCTCCATGATCTCCTTGATCCGCTGGAGGTCGGCGGCGCCGAAGCCGCCGTTGCCCATGCCGCCGAGCAGGTGGGCGAGGCCCTCCTGCGCCGTCTTGATGTCGGGCTTGCCCTGAACCACGAAGGCACCGCCCTTGGGGGCGAGGAACAGCTTCGGGTCCTTGAACACGAGGAGGGAGTCGTCGTCCTTGACCATCGTGACACCCTCAACCTCCATGGCCCGCATGCCCTGCTTGCGCACGACCTGGACGAGGGCGCGCTCCTGGGTTGCGGAGCCGTTCGCGCGCTTCTTCTTGAGAGGCTTGCGCATGCCGGCGCGCTTGGGCCCAGCCCCGCTGGTCATCTTGGCGCGCATGCGAGCGCTGCGGGCGACGGACCAAGAGGCAGGCACGCGAAAATGGTGGAGACACGGACGATGCAAGGCCATCGCGCGCGCGGAGTCGGGGGCAGGTCGGCGGACGACGGAGAACACGTGCTAGCCTGCCCTGACTGGCTGGCCCGGGGTGCGACGCGCGTACCAGCACCGCCCGTTCGCGGCGATGTGGCCGGTATCATGTCATGCGTGGCGGCGCGAGCGGCCCCGCCGGCGCCCGGCCGGAGCGATCCTTTTGGTCCGTGGGAGAACGGCGTGCCGGCCGCCCCTTGCCGTCCCGCACTCGCCGTGGAGGCTGTCTTGTCACGGCTTAGATCCCGCGAGCGCGCGGGGAGTCCCACCGCAGCCCGAGTTGGCACGGGCCGTGGGTCCACACGGGTGCAGGGGGGCAAGCAACGCGGCGCATCCGTCGTGTACGCGTCCTCACCGGTTCTCGGCGGCGGTGCCGGGCATCTTGGATGTGCCTTGCGAACGCGAAGGGGGGAGCTGGTGCGCTGCGACGGAATCCGCCTCGCGAGTGCACCACGCGCGTTACAGGCAGCCCCTGGGCCGCCTCGGGAGGCTTGACGTCAAGGCCGGCCTGCAGAGCTCGTTCTTGGAGCGCGTCGCGGCTCTGCTTTTGCTCGCCTCGGACGCCCGGGAGCCACTTTGGCCGCCAGAGCGCGGCAGCCGGGACCCTCGCACGCCCCTACGGCTCACAGGGATGGCAGATTCTGGCGGAGCCAGGAAACCGAGGCCGGGAAAGCGTCAGAGGCCGACGAGCGCGGGCCGCCCGTCGTCGTCCAAGCGCGGCGCTAGCGATGTGGCGCCCGCTGAGGCCGCGATGCAGTCTGCATCGGCCATGGCCGCGGGGGCCGGGCCCGGCTTCGGGGCAGGGGGCGGGGACGGAACGGACTCCGCCCGCGCCGTGATTCGCGACGCGCTGGCAGCGCCGACGGGCCCTGCGGCGGCGACGAACCTCAAGGCGCGCCGCAAGCGGCGGGAGCGGGCGTCGGCGGCGGCGAGGTCGTTGGCGGTGCCGCGCGTTGTCGAGGCCGTGGCGAAGCACTCTCGCGGGGCGGGCGTCAGCCGCCGCGACATCGCCGACAAGAAGCTGAGGTCCGAGCTGCGGCGCGGAGACCGGCTTGCGGCCTCCGCGGCGCTCGAGACGGCGCGCGCGGAGGTGCTCGCGACGGCGGAGGCCGGGGAGATGGAGGCGGAGGGCCCGCTGGAGCGGACGTACAAGGCGTCGCAGGCGGCCATCCGCGGCGCGGTGGACGAGGGGTCCAGGCGCAAGGCGCTGGACCTGGCGCTGCCGTCGCACGGGCCCTACACCGTGGGGTACGCGCGCAGCGGGAGGCACATGCTGCTGTGCGGCCGCGGGGGCGGGCACGTCGCGGTGCTCGACGCCGTCATCGGCAAGCTCAAGGGCGAGTTCCTCACGGGGGAGGCCTCGTACGACGCGTGCTTCCTGCAGTCGGACGAGATGGTGGCGGTGGCGCAGCGGCAGTACACGCACATCTACGACCGCACGGGGGCGGAGGTCCACGTCCTCCGCGACCACGCCGAGCCCCGCGCGCTCACCTTCCTCCCGCACCACATGCTGCTCGCCACGGTGGGCACCGCCGGCTGGCTCAAGTACCGCGACGTCTCCTCCGGCCAGCTCGTCTCCCAGCACCGCACGCGCCTCGGCGCCTGCTCGGTGCTGGAGCAGAACCCCCACAACGCCGTCGTCCTGGCCGGCCACGCCAGCGGCGTCGTCACCATGTGGACGCCCAACATGCCCGACCCCGTGGTCAAGCTCCTCGCCCACCGCGGGCCCGTCACCGCCATCGCGGTGGACCCCACGGGGTCGTACATGGTCACGGCGGGCGCCGACGCGCGCATGCGCGTCTGGGACCTGCGCGGCTCGGCCGCCGGCTCCTCCGCCGCCGCCGCCGCCACCTCGGCGACGGTGGGCGGCGCCGCCTCGGCCGGCCTCGGCTCCGCCTCGGGCATGGCCGGCGCCTTCGGCCTCGTCCACGACTACTTTACCGCCCGCCCGGCATCCTCCCTCGACGTCTCCCAGCGCGGCATGGTCGCGTGCTCCTTCGGGCCCCACGTGCAGGTCTGGCGCAACGCCCTCGCCGCCAAGGCCGACAGCCCGTACGTGCGGCACCTCGTCCCGGGACAGCAGGTGGTCTCGGCGCGATTCCGGCCCTTCGAGGACGTGCTCGGCATCGGCCACTCGGCCGGCGTGCAGGCCCTCCTCGTCCCGGGCGCGGGCGAGCCCAAGACGGACACCCGCGCCGGGCTGGACCCGCACGAGTCCCTCAAGATGCGCCGCGACCGCGACGTGCGCGAGGTCCTCGACAAGCTGCCCGCCGACACCATCGCCCTCAACCCGGACGCCGTGGGCGGCGTGGACCGCACGCCCGCCGACGTGCTCCTCGACGAGCGGCGCTCCAGGGAGGAGGCCGCGGCGGGCGCCGGCATCCGCGCCAAGAAGGGCAAGGCCCGCGGCAAGAGCCACTCGACCCGGCTGCGCAACAAGCGCCAGGCCAACGTCATCACCCGCGCCCGCCAGCTCATGGACGAGGCGGCGCAGCGCGAGCGGCGGTCCAAGGGCAAGGCTGGGACCAAGGCAGAGGAGGCGGCGGAGGACCAGCGCTCGCGGGCCGCAAAGGACGGCGACGCGGCACGGGCCCTCAAGCGGTTCTTCTAGCCCGCCCGGTGCCCGAAACACAACGCCAGTCGTGCAGCGCGCCCGCCCACAGCCCCGCCACACGTCCGAGACGGGGTGCTCTGTCGCGCCGACGCGACCCGGAAGCCGATCGCCGCGGCGCCCTGCCAGCGCTGGTTGCCACATATATACACACATATATACACACATATATACGCGCTGTGAGGGTGGGTTCGGTATGCCCATCCTTCCCAGCGCGCGCCCCCAGGGCCTTGGATATGGTTTCTGGGGGTGGGTGTGGGTTTTCGTGG
>Ga0136560_1000404_pt1 | contig 21454 bp, 33 predicted proteins | sample AntRauMeHopE1497_FD_104925 | JGI IMG/M metagenome (GOLD analysis project Ga0136560, IMG submission 104925) | Saline lake microbial communities from Rauer Islands, Antarctica - Metagenome Hop E1 #497 | ecosystem: Environmental > Aquatic > Non-marine Saline and Alkaline > Saline | place... | reverse complement strand
TTTTGATGGATCCAGCCGCTCTCGTCCGCGCAGTTTCATGATGTTCCCTGCGGCTTCGCCGTAGGGCGACAAGACCACTTCACCAATGAGATTCATGATGACAACTGCCACCGGAAAGAAAAGCGGCTTTGGCCTGACATGCATGATGCGATTCTGGCGATTGTGGACGATTGGCTTCCCGGCGTGTTGCCACAACATGTCACTGCGGCTGTATGCGCTCATACTCTTTAACGCCGTATCTGCTACTGCCCTACTTGTTTTAAATGTAAGAGAGTTATGTTCGAACACCCTACCAATTCGCATACCTTAGCATCGATGTCGGTTTTAGTTGTCGCTCCAATCGCGATCTTTCGGACCCTCCACAACTTGTCAGAGCTCTTGAACCGGAACGTGTCGCATTCAATTGGTCCGGCCCTACCTAGGCTTCAACTTATATTCACATTTCGCAGCTGTTGGTCGGCCCTTTTGTGACGGCTATCATTAACCTGTAGGCGGATGCGATTATAGCTGTTATTTTGAAGGCCATTGCATGCTATGCGGTGTTTGCGCTCGTGTTTACGGTTGCACTTTATTTTGGCGAGCTCGTTCGACTTGACTGGCGTCGCAAGCTCCAATCGCACCTGCACAACCTGTACTTCGCGGGAAGGCGAGCGTACGCGCTAGCAACCATAGACAAGAGAATCGATAATGCTTCCTAGAGAATCACTCAGGACATCGACGAAATGACGAACCTCGCCGGGCAGCTGCTTTTCGGTAGTTTTTCAACCACTGCTCGCACCGTCTGGTTTGTACTTGCCTAGCTGGTTGCGTCATCCGCGGTGCTAGCGGCAGGCGTGGATCCGCTCGCCATTGGAGTGAGCATTGGCGTGCTGGTAGTCGCAGCGATCATCATGACCCTCCTCATCATGCCCGTGGCAAAGGCGACCTTCCGAACGAACGAGGCCGAAGGTTCCTTCCGGGCGCAGCATGCTCGCCTCACGGATTTTGCAGAAGCCGTCTCTCTGTACCGGGGCCAGGCTCTTGAGGAACAGCGAGCGGCGACCCTCTTCGACTCCGTGTACGTTCGATCGCGGGCGTTGTATAGGCTCATGTTCCCTGTGAACTCGTTCTCGGTCTTGCTCGCTGGAATCGCGTCTACGTTTGGGGCGATCATACTCGCCTTCGTGATACGTCGTGACGAAGGCACGATCAACGGTGCGATTCCTACCGCGACCACGGTGCAGAACGGAGTGAGTGCCATCGGTTCCCTTATGCAGGGCCTCCTGTCCATCCCCGTGCTATATGCCATTGTCGGAACGCTTGCTGGGCTCACCCATCGAGTAGGGCAGTTGCTTTAGGCCCTTGAGGAACTCGTGGAGCAAGAACCCGACGCATAGCGGTACCTGCCTTTAAACAGCGACACATTCGGCTCCAGGGAACAAGTATCCGGCAGCGGCAAGTAGGCAGGCCGAGACCTGCAGAGTCCCATCCAAGTGGCGTCATTCAGCGGGGCTGACGGGGATAACAGCGACGGAAAAGAACTCCTGCTAGGGAACAACGGATCGGATCATAATCAAGGCGATCCTGAGCTCGGCGCAGGAGATGCGCGGCGCCTCGTCGGCGAAGAGCGCAAAGGGTCGATCGGAGTGTTGGGGGCTAAATGCCTCACACCGGGCGGGAGGCTCCTGTTCTCCGGGTTATCCTTTTCGGTATTCGACGGGCCAAATCCTGCTGCCGCTGGCAGCGTCAGCACCGGCTCACATGGGACCGGCAGCAGCGTGTCCAAGCTCAAGGATGGGACTGCAGCCGTGTACACTGAGCCCGTCATAGATGATTCGGCGGCGACAGGGGCTGGTGAGGTCGATGGAAGTATCATGCAGAGGGGTGGTGTGCTCATCATGGGGCCGTCAGGGTGCGGCAAGTCGAGCCTTCTGCGCGTGATTGCAGGTCTCTGGCCGATCGAATCAGGGGTGGCATACCGCCCGATGTCGGGGTAGCGCTGCCAGTTCATGCCGCAGCGGCCGTATCTGTTCCCTTCCTCGCTGCAGGATGTCTTGACGTACCCTGTGCGCCTGCCGCCATGCTCTGCTGACGACGACTTTGACCAGGTGGTCGCTGGACCGACGTATGCAGCTGCTGCTACGTCGGCGGATCTCGAAATCTCCGGGGATGCTGGGCCTGCTTCGTCGCCGAAAGCCAACTAGTCAAATGCCGATGAGGTGGATCAGTCGGTCAAAGATGAGATGAACGGTATGTGCTGCTGTGGGCTTTTCTTCATCCCCTGGCTATGCGGTGACGAAGTAGATTGCTGCTTCTTCGGGCCAAGACTCAGCTCAGTCAAGGCGACATCTCACCTCGACGAAGACCGTGAAGGTGATGGGCCCAGACCCATGTCCAGCCAGGGAACAGGTGCAGATGCGCGACAGTCACCCCAGGTACTTCATGGGCTGCTTAGCAAATCAAGCAGCGATAATTTGACTGGTGATGCCTCAGCAAACAGCTCTCGCGGACTCAGGACCAATGCAGCTGAGAGCATGCAGATCCGAGATCAGCTGAAGCGGATTCTTGAAGAGTGCGGATTGGGCCACTTGCTGGATCGTCCTGGTGGGCTGCAGCACAGAGCCCAATGGGGCGACGAGCTCTCCGGGGGGGAGGCACAACGCCTAGGCATTGCTCGTCTGCTCGTTCACAGCCCTGATCTGGTGGTCGCAGATGAAGTCACGTCGGCCCTGGATCCTCCACTTGAGCGCACTCTGATGACTGCACTTGGCCGGCGTGGAGTGTAGCTCGTATCAGTGGGTCATCGTCCCTCTCTCATGCGATACCACGCTGCTGTCCTTCATATGGATTCTAGTCACCCTTTCGGCTTTGGTGCAGTGGAGAGGTCCGCCGACGCCATGGAGAAGCTCGGCATCACGTTGCGACCGTCGGCAGACGAGCTGCTGCTGTCGTACGGGGACCAGGACTAGAGTGTGGGGGCATCTGGTGCAAAGGCAGCTGCTTGTGTGAATCCGGCGTCAACGCCGTCCACTTTCGTACAGAAAGAGAGTCTCCATGACCTTTTTCGGAGTGCACAGCCTGCAGGAGGTGGCAGCGTGAAATGCAACTCGGAGGCTTGGTCGAAATTCTACAACCTATTCGTCATCGGGTACCCGTCGTGCTGCTCTAAACCAGTGCTGGTGATGATAGGAGCCGTCATAGCTAACATCGTGAATGCTTTTTCGCAAGTCCTTGGGACCATCCCGTATTCGAATCTGGTCGCAGCAGTGGCGAGTTCGAAGTTCTACAAGGATGGGGATACTGGCGATGTGGTCAAGTGGGCCGTTGTGATCTGTCTCTTCATCGTGTTTCAGTCTCTCATGGGTGGACTCACGGTCTGGTTAGGGGAAGTACTCTCTTTGTACTGGTTTAGGGCACTCGTAGAACGGGCTCACTCCCTCTATTTTAGACCGGGGGTCTTGTACGCAACAAACAAACTGGTACCTAACCTTGACAATGCTGATCAGCGGATTGCAACGGATACACGGCTGCTCTCGGAGCAGTTCGGGGGTCTTGTCTTTGGGTCCCGGACTCAATCGTCAATCGTGGTACCAATAGCCCAGTCAGTATTTGGATTTGCGCTCGCCCTGTAGTTCGGCTGGGCGCCCCCTGTGGCCGGGATCGCCTTCATCGTATGCGCAGGTGGCCTTGTGTATTACTTGAGCTAGCCGATCGTATCGAGGGCCTTCATCGCTAACAGGAGAGAAGGTTCCTTCAGGTTCGGCCACGAGCGCTTCCGAGAGTATGTGGAGGCCATCACGTCGCTCGGTGGTCAGCCTGCTGAGTAGAATGAGGCTGATGCTCGCTTCATTGGGACGTACCGCGCGACCAGGCGAGTGCTCTTCGCTGAGTTTCCAGCCCGTGCACTGTCGAACTTCGTGATGTATTTCGCGCCGATGGTTGGCTTTGCCGCCTTTGGCCTGTAGTGCATCGTGCGGGGGAAGATTCCGGGGGGTAGCAGCCTTCTGTCGGAGGACGTCGGTGCTGCAGGTGACGATGACGGTAGTAGCAGCGACACGAAGGCGTACGCCGCCGTGCTGGCAGCTGCTAGCTTAATCGGTAGTATGATGAACGGCCTGTCGATGCTACCCTCATACATCCCCACGATGTCCACTGTCGCAGCGCTCGTCCACCGCGTGTCACAGCTCTTAGATTCTCTTCAGGTGGTCAAGGCTCTTTTCGACGAGGAGAGAGACGCCAACAAGCTGAGGCACATCGAGCCCGCGGAGATCGGAGTGTTGCCATCAGCCGATGAAGCGCGAGACTCTTCATCCAAGCCACAGCCAGTGGTAAAGGTAGCTGGACTCACTGTACGCACCCCCAAAGGGAAGCCACTATTCAACTCTCTCTCTTTTGAAGTGGCCAGGGGAGAAGCGATCCTCGTAGCTGGCCCTTCTGGAGTGGGTAAATCCACCCTACTCCGATGCATCGCCGGCATCGTGCCAATCGACGCAGGGGTGGTGGAACGTCCCATGGGTCAGGGCCAGTCCATGTTTGTTCCCTAGAGACAGTACGTAACTCACGGAACTCTCAGGGAACAACTAATATACCCCGATCTGCCTTCGGAGCAATCCGTGCCGGACGAGGAACTGGTTCGCATCTTGCTTCGGCTAGACCTGGCACATCTACTGCTGGTCGGGGGTTCGAGGGGCAGTGGACGCAGAGGAGCTGGTGGAAATGAGAGCAATCTGTCGAGTATCACCGCAGGTGGGGCGTTCGATGTAGGACCAATGACCATGGCAGGTGTGTCGGAGAGCAAGGAAGCTGCCTCTTTGGGGGGTGAGAGCGAGAGCGAAAGTCTCCTTCGTCCATTGAATGAGGACGAGAAGTCGGTCGTATCTAGGCTGCAAGGACGAGGGCGAGGACTAGGACGAGCTACAGATGATGGCGGCGTTGCAAGTGCAGGATACGAAACGATAGAAGGGGCGGATGTCTTCGGGAATGGTGAGTTGGAGGACGGGATGGACGAAGGTGATGCTGCTGTATTCGGAGAGGAGGGGCTGCGACGGCGGAGAGCCATCGCGACTGGAAATCGAGATGACCCTAGTATGACGAGTGGACAGGGCTAGGGCGAGACTTTGGACGGACTGCTTGGCATCGATGCTCCGATTGGTGTTACTGGTGCGCTTTTCGGGGGCAATTACTCGAGAGCAGCTAGAAGCCAGAGCCTTGCAGGTTCCATCCAAACGGGAACCGCTGGCGCAGCTGGTGCGAATGACGTCGGGAGATCTACCGGACGACTTGAAGCGCTCGATGTAAAGGCGCATTGGGCGGACATGCTCAGTCTGGGGGAGCAGCAACGGCTAGGGTTTGCTCGATGTTTGTATCGGAAACCGGCGCTTGCTGTCCTTGACGAGGCATCGAGCGCACTACCGGTGAGCATGGAGACGCGGTGCATGGAAATGCTTCGAGAAGTGGGCTGCGCTGTAGTTTCTGTTGGGCACCGGGTCACCCTGCTGCACCATCATGAGAAACTCCTTCGGCTGAAACTCGATGGCACGGCTACAATGCACGCCGTATCAGGCTAGCCAATCCAAGCGTGACGGTTGATATATCGTTGTGATTCCCGCAAGGCCATTTAAACCGGGGAAAACTAGCCAAATCATAGCTCAGTTCACTCGAGTAACTTTTAAATCTTTTAGCTGTTGGCGGCCGGCCGACCAGAGGCCCACAGGGATAGAGTTGCGACCGAGGCGCAGTTTTGATCCGATCCCTGCAAGAGTGCTCGCCTTCTAAAATATTACTTTGGCTAGAATAACATATCTAAGCGCTGCAAAAACAATGGTAAATCCATCCTCAACTCTAATTCTATCTTCTAGAGAAGCTAGTCTAGCCCGCGAAGGAATGGTTCCCGTCAGTGCAGCCGGAGCATTCCGAGGCGTTGAGCAAATACCTCCTGCTTTCCAAGCTGGTGCTTTCACCAGTAGAAGTGAAAGCTAGCCCGTCTTTCGGGGATTTTCGCAGTCATTGTCTCGATCTAGTTCTATTCCAGCTGTGCAAGAACCGATTCGAGCCATGGCTAGCCGGTCTGCCAGTGAATCAGTTGGGGCAATGATGCGTGGTGTGAGCCAAGCTCCCAGACGGGGCTTCCGCACTAGCATCTCTAAATCAGTTGGAACAAGTCGACGAAAGAATGGGTCTGCTTCGCAATCAAGAGGGCGCGATCACACGTCGAGATCGAAGAAGCGCAGACGGTCGGCTTCAGCAAGACGGTCAAGGTCCGTGCTCCGAGGAGATGACGCAGACGACTGCCTCGTTGTAGTCCTTTGCGAAAATAAAGCCAGAGAGGTCGGATTGGCGTGCATCGATATTCGACGAGTAGGAACACTGCGCACGTGGTAGTTCGCAGACTCTCAGAACTACGTCCAGACTCTTGGGCTGCTTGATGTGCTGCAGCCGGCCGAGATCGTGCTGCCGGCTACAGCTGAAGGTAGCCTACTGTTCTCGAAAGTGCAGCAAGCATGGGGTAAGTACAATCCACCACCTGTATCTCATAACATGGTCCCCATGCTTGACCCTACCTATCTCCGTTACGGTACGTCTGAACTCCTCTTCGCAGCAGTAGAGTCCGAGGACGTGAGCCTGAGGACCATCCAGCGCTCGGTGTTTAATGCAGACGAAGGGTCAAAGCGTTTAGGGACCCTTTCATCGCGGCCAAGCTAGACCAGCAGCGAGACGAAGGGTAAGCACCTGGCACTGGCCGCGTGCAACGCGGTGGTGCGATACGTCGAGTCCGTGCAGAAGATATTCTTCGAGTCAGAGTGCCTCCATGTAGTCGTCGAGTCAGGACAGGCTCGCATGGTGAGGTCTTTGAATCCATGAACTCGAAAGAAAAACGATGTGCCGTAGTTCAAGCGAAATTAGTCGTGCCTGCCGTACCTCCGGTGCAATGCCTACCTCTGCCCCCTTGCAGGTCATCGACTGGCAGACACTACATGCCCTCGAGATCTTTCAGAACTTGAACACCGCATCCAAAACTGATAGTCTATACGATATCTGCAACTTTTGTTAGACCAAGCAAGGTCAGCGTTTCCTGCGAGCCCAGCTCATGGCCCCTCCAACTTCCGCGGTGAGTGCACGGCGCATGATACGCTTTATCTCTAGCGATAGACTACACATCTCAGAATACTGTGCATCTCATAACCTCGCAGGGAACTATCGAAGCGCGATAGAACGCGATTGAGGAGCTCATGTCTGTACCTGAGCTAGGGCATTCTTTACGACAGAAGCTGGAGGCACTGTCGGCCTTTGATATCGACCGGCTCGTGAGCCACTTGTCCCACCGACCCGCCACTACCACTATCCAGACGTGTGCAGCCTCCATCCGGGACCTTCTGCAGCTAAAAGAGTTGCTTAAGTGCATTGTGCGATTCTCCGAATCCCATGACAGCTTCTCATCGCCGTTGCTAATCGCCGTCCATGACTCCCTCGGGACGTCGAAGGTGCAGGCCACGGTGACCACCATCGAAGAGTACCTGAACCCTGACACGGAATGGAAGAAAAATCTCTTTGACCGGCAGCTCGAGGAGCTATTTGCAGTAAGGACAGGCATCGACGGCTCTCTCGACGCAATGCGCCAGCTTTTTATGCAGAACTTGGAGGAGGTATACGAAATGCCTGGACGATGCTAGACCACCTGTAAGTTCGGCTTGCGCATGTCTGCACGCGAGCTTCCGTCCTTTCATGCAATACTTCCCACGTGAATTCCCTTATGACCCTTACTCGCTCGCAGGGAATGCCCCGGGGGTCAAGCTCTTGCATAAGAAATCGAAGGGACACTACTTGCAGGTTCCTGCGTAGCAGGTCAGCGCAGGATTGCCGGAGGGAGCGATTGACTGCGAGCGGCTCAAGGACGGGCGTATCAACTGCACCACGATTGAGTTAGCTACCCTAAACCGCAAGTTGCAGCACAATATTGAGTGCATTTACCAGTGTACTGACGAGGTGGTGTGTCGACTGAGAGCCGACATCCGCCAGAGTGTTGGCGTCCTTTGCGTTGCAGCAGAAGCGATCGGGCTCCTCGACTTCGTCTTTAGTCTGTCATGCATGCCTCTGTCTGACTCCATGTCAAGCGTATACTGTAAGCCCATGTTTATCGACAGGGAGCAGTCTCCGTCTCCAGAAGGAGGCCTCGAATCTATGGATCGAGAACTGGACTCCGAGGAGCCAGCGGAAACAGCACAACCTGAGAGCGGTGCTGCCACAGGCGCCCTGCCCGAGCATGAGCAGCAAGTGGGCACCATTGCTGCCTCATCGAGCGTCTTGGAGCTCAAGGATGCAAGGCACCCTTGCGTGTAGAGAGCGTCCGAGGATGACTTCGTGCCGAATGACTATTCCAGCGATGCCACCGGTTGCTGCGTGACGGTGGTCAGAGGTGCGAACGGAACAGGTAAATCGACGTATCTCAAGACCATTGCAATAAATGTCATACTGGCATAGATTGGTGCCTTCTGTCCGTGCCGAGCGTTCAAGCTCTCGGCTGTGAAACGTATAGCTTCCAAGCTGGGAGATGCAGACGATATTGCGGAGGGCGTATCGAGCTTTTTCAGTGAGATGATGTAGACAGCCTATCTTCTGCAGCACGCGGGACCAAGTTGCCTTGTCATTATAGACGAATTGGGACGGAGCACATCTCACGCAGACGCGACCGGCATGAGCGTTGCGGTACTTGAGCAGCTCGCCCGGCGTCGCTGCCATACGATATTTGCCTCCCACAACGACTAGGTTGTTGGCCGCATGGATGCAAGCTCGCAGTCGCAGGTAGCAACTGTGCACATGTCTGTTGCTAGCTCAGAAGGGAACGTGAGGTGTTTGTTCAAGGCGGCGCCAGCCGTGGAGGGCGTTGAACTCGACCCCGAGTACGGGATCCGAGCTGCTCGCAGGGCAGGACTGCCGCCGCAACTGATTGCTGATGCAAAGAGGATGCGCGCGATCCTAGACGGACGGAACCCCGGTCCTTTAGAGCTTGGATCTGCACCATCCATTCTAGGCAAAGGACGATCCGTTGCAGGCAACTTTGAACTCAACTCTGCAACGCCAGCTGGACCAGTCGGACCAGTTGCTGGTGCGGCGCATGCTGGGACATATCAGTCTAATGGAAAGGCGATGGATGTTGAGCTAGAGCTAGAGAGCGCGGACCAAAATTCTAGTGCTATGGATGCTGGCACTCATTCTACCAATTCTACGGTTGGACAGGAGGCGGGGAACTCGTCTGGAATCGCTGGAAGGCATGAGCTCAGCCCTGCAAAGGCACGAGGCCCAGAAACGGGCCCAACCGGCCGGGAAAATAAGAAGGTGCGGAATCTGTCGCAGATTCACCGTTTGAGTGGGATGGAGTCCCCGCTGCCGTCGGTTCCACCTGGATGGGGAACTCGAGCCTCTCTCGTGACTACTGGGTCGGGGACTGCAGCTGAAGCGGTTGGGCTTACCATCACCGCTGGGCCTGCTGCAGCCAGTACTACAAGCTCAGTTTCTGCTTCGGTGACTGCTGCAGACGGGGATTTCATGGGGTTCTGAGTCCGTGGTGGCACGGAGTCACCGAGCGAGATTATCACCGTGTATTGAACGCAGGCTCATTATCGGGTGCGCAGTTTTGACAGGACTGAAAACTATATCAGTATTAATCTTCCATAGCAGTAGCGCTACCACTTGATAATCCAGCGCTGCCGGTCGCTCCGCTTTCTCCGTGCAGTCTAATGGGGCCAAGTCCGAGTGTGCTCATATCGTGCCGCCCAGGTCTGTCGCTCCAGAACTCGTCCAGGGCAGATTCGAATCCAGTTTCCATTTCCATCACGGCCTCATGCAGCTCAACGGCAGCCTATCTCAATACAACGCTAGCATTCTGCCCTTTAGTCTGTACCCGCATGTGTATTCTATGTTCAGACGGGTGCGGGATGGTGTATCCCGCGAACGCCGTCTCTTCCTGTCTCATGACTGCGTGCCGCAAAGCGTTTCCTAGAGTGTGATCTTCTTTCTCAATCACAAACGTTTTTAGGCTCTCCGTCTCGCTGGGAACCTGCGAGAAAGGCCAGCTTTAAAACCCGCAACAACACCAAACTGAGGCACTACTAGATGGTTCGTAAGGTCCTCAAATTAGGCCAAAATCCTCACGATTTCAAGTTTTCGCGCTCCATCAGAAGTTGCATCATCAGCAAGGGTCGGTGTTATTGTAGATGGGGCAACCATGGCGCATATAAATGCACAGAAAGGTAGATTCATGGTTTCTGGTATAACCGGCTTGTAGCGTGCATTGATTTCGGGATCTCGAGTGTTTCCAGCTGGATTTTACAATCATCAAGCGTGTAATCATGGCCTTAAGTGATGAACCTGACAGGCAGCTTGCTCTTGCCGTAAATATTCTTGGCATGGCAGTCATGGTGCTAGTTGTCGGGTATCACTTCATCACGGCTGGGAGAAAAGATATGAAGTCCGAGAGCTAATCGTGATAGTTTCCCAATGCTTTATACTGTGCAGACACGGTGATTATACGATGAGCGCACTTGTATGAAGCATATGGCCACGTCGATAGGATCTGAGTTGCGACACGCACATTTAACGTTGGCGCGGATGCTTTGGCCTGTGTCGTGGTTGGACAGTGTTCCTGCTCCAGTAGGTTGTCTTGATTGATGGAGAACACAATTCGTTAGATAAAGCAAATTGGGGCCGGTCATAGCGGTGCGTGCATATTTCAAGCATCCTCGAGATCGTCGCCGTTTCGATGCTCTGCGTGCTCAACTACGCTCACGAAAACATCCTCCAGTGACGATTGGGCCAGTCCCCATTCGGAAATCGGCAGCTCGTCCGTGTTTTTGCTCCGTTCGATCCGCTCAAACACGTCGGCAACATCGACGCTATTCTTGGGAAGCAGATACTCTACGCTGCTCACGACATGCTGCACCTTGATCGCATCGGCACTCACCTTGGTACGCACATATCCGTCCACCGTCGCCGCGTCTTCCGTCCGGTCCGTGCGGATCGTCATGGACAGCCGGAACCCCTCTCCATATTTGCGCTTCAGCCGAAGCTAGGAGCCGACGACCTCAAGCTTCCCCGCGAAGCAGATGGCAATGCGTGACGTCAGCTCCGCGGCCTCCTCCATGGAGTGCGTCGTCAGAATCATGGCCTATCCCTTGGATCGCACCCCCTGCAGTACCTTCCAAATCTCGCGCCTGGTAGCTACATCCAGCCCTGTACTCGGCTCGTCGAACACGATCACCTTAGGCTTCCCCATGAGTGCCAGTCCAATGCTCAGCCTCCTCCTCATTCCACCCGACAGCTGTGAAGCCGAGAGCATGAAAGCATCCCCGTCCAGCCCTACCTGCTCGGCGATCTGCTGCACCTCGGCCACAATCCGACGCTCGGGGACTCCCTTGAGTCGTGCAAACAGCTGGAAATGCTCCTTAATGGATAGCGTGTCCCACACCACGTCGAACTGAGGACAAAGCCCGAGCGCCCTCTACACACGGTGAATGTCCGTCTGGCAATCGAAGCCACCCACGAAGGCTCTACCAGCTGAGAGCGACGTGTGCCCTGACAGGCAGTTCATGATGGTGGATTTCCCGGCACCGTTGGGCCCGAGCAGCGCCACGCTCTCAGAACGCCCGACTCCCAACGAGAAGCCGTCTACCGCCACCTTGACACCTCCATAGGCGTTACATAGCTCCGTCAGATAAAACACGTCAGCTAGCATCTGGCCCAGCCACGCAATCATGCCCCAGCATGCGTCTCCCATCGAGCGGTCAGCACCACCTGGACCCCTTGACCTGTCATCTTTCTTCAGGCGGGCAGGATACTCCTTCCTCATGCCTTGGATAAGGACCGCAGTGTTTGCCTGGTCGTAGTACCATTCGTCGGGATAGTTCCGCAATCGCTGCGAGTCCTCTTGCGGCGCTGCCTCACGCCCAAGGCAGCGGACTGTCTCCCGCGACACGTCTATGTCCTTCCCGGAACCGGGGTTCACCATGGACGCGGGTGTGGATCCGTAGCCGTTCCTGCCCGCCTCCTAATAGCCACCTCCAGATAAGGACGACGCCCCCCCATCGGCACTCGCGGCACCGCCGGAGCTGTACGAGGCATCTCCATTGCTGACCAGGGGGGACCCCGCCTGATTTCCGAGGGAGTCGCTGTCAGTGCCTGTAGCCCGCTGTATTGGGTTACTCTAACGCAGGGATGTCGTCTCATCTGGCTGCTCGTCGTCAGTGCCCCTGCCTCGTCTCACGCATGGACACAGCGAGAAGCAGCAATTGCACCAGAGCGACCTCGGGGGCTCCACACCGATCCATTTTAGGAAATAGAGGGGGTGAGCGGGAGTGCCAGACTGCTCTGGTCCTGGTAGCACTGCATGGAAGTAGGGCGCCAGGATGAGGGCGGCACTGCCTTCTAAGAAGGTTGACAGGAGGGTCGTCTGCAACTCAGAACCATTGTACACCTGGCTTCCACCGAATGACTGGACGAGAGCAGCTGCCCTCGCATACGCTATGAACGGCACCCAGTCTAGCTGAGCTGGCCAGACATCCACGACGCTCGATACGATTACGACTGCAACAGCAGACACGACGATAAGACATACGCTGATCACCGTTACAGCGAGAGAGCTGTTCACTAATGACCCTAATAGCATTGCAAAGCCACTCTGAGCATGCGCCCATGCCAGCACCACGGCAGCGAACAGAACAGGAGACGCATTCGTGAACTGTGTCGACCCACTGATGTATCCGAATCCGACGTAAACGATTCCCACCGCGACTGCGGCTAGCACGTGGAAGGCATAATTCCCAACAAAGTACGATTCTTGCCTGATCGAACCGAGCTGCATAGTAAGATACAGCTTGGACTGCTTCTCCTGGGCGATAGCTGCCGCGAAGAGTGGGAACAGGATCATCGTGCAGATGGGCCACACGAGAGCAGACACCTGCAGCTGCCCCTGTCCTGATGTCGCCGACTTGGGGTAGTAGTATACGCGGGGGAATTGGCTGAAGGCGACGTCTAACCGTGGCCTGTCCTCGAAGGCCCATAGTGTGCCATTCGGCGGGGGAACTGGAAGGGCCTTGTATATTCCGTGCGCACTGCTAGGCCCCTAGGATTCGGTTTCCAGCTATCCTGCCCTCTGCCGTATCAGTGTGCGGAGATATGCGTTGTGGAGATAGTTAACAGCCGCAAGCTGTGGATGGTCCTGCGGACCATTGGGTCCGGTAGGGTCAGTGACCCACCCGGAGTCGTCCCGTCTGAAGATGCCGTTCGATTGGCAGAAATTGTTCTCTTCCCAGTAGATGCTGGCCCACTGGTACTGGTTATTCCGGTCGGCAGCGGCAGCACCAGCCGACACGCTGTTAAACATTGAGTATGTTCGGATCCCGTATGTCAGCTTAGGAGGATCCGAGCCGCCACCCGCGCTGGCCTCGTCAAACTCGAGCACGAAATCGGGCAATAAACGCCGGATTGCACCGATGGCCGCGTTTTGCTCGTAGAATTGCGGGCCGTCGAGGGCACCGTTTCCTCTTGAAAATTGCCTGCAGGCTCCTCTGGGGACAAGAGTCCGATTATCATAGAGAGCCTACTGGCCGAGCTCGGCGGCCTCGTCCAGGTCTGCCGCTGTGTAGGCACCCCCGGCGCCGGACCCGGTAGGCACGATAGTGCTGCCGAATGGCAGCTTCTGTGTGGCGTCGATCATATTCACCGTGTATGGCCATCCAGCGGTGCTGCCGTCCTCGCTCTTCCAGAAGCCCGCCCCGACTGCGAGCCAGTCCCAGTCAATAGCCGGCATGCTGTCGCTGCTGCCAGTGGCTTGCGCTGCGGCCAGGTCGGCAATCCAGAACTGAGTACCTCCATTGATGCTCCACGTGCTCCCGTTCTACACCTGATTCGGGATGGAGGATATGAATGGAAATTGGGATCCAAGATCAGTCACCTATCCAGGGGGCCCCTACGTGCTGGGGAACTGGATGCAGTTGACGCCTCCCGTGGGGTCTGGGTACTGAGCGACACACGCTTGGTTCGAGATGAGGAAGGTCGACGTGTTGACCGTAGGGATGAGCGTGGGGTCTCCTAGGCGACCACCGGCAGGACTAGCGCTGGCAGCGTCACCGTTGAATCCCGCATCTTGAACCGTCCTCCAGAGTGAAGTTGTGAGCTCGTTGACGAACAGATCGCGGTTGCAGGTTGCAAGTTTGTTGGCGTAGAACCCCTACGGACAGCGCACCAGCTCGCTCGGGATTGGTGAGGTCGAGGGTGACGCAACTACCACGATGAGGATCCCCACCACGAACACGGTGCCGAGGGCGCAGAGGCAGGCACATCCCACCCTAAAAAGGAGCTGCCACCGCATTATGAATATGCCCAGCGCCTGCTGCCACAGAGGTGTGGCCTCGTACTCCTTGTTCTCTGACTCCGTGGGAGCACCGAACGAGTCGTCGGGGTCGCCACCGTCATCTTCGTCAAAGTTGCGGCCAGACGCCATCTGCACCCTCTCGAAGCGGGTGCTGACCTCGTCTGTATTGGCAGCAGAAAGGCCTTGCGATGCGGGGCCTGTCGCAGCCCGAGCAGCCATCCCCTGCGAGCGTTTCTAGGAGCCAGTAGCGCCGGCATTAGTCATGGCATCTGACTCATCGGGACTGCCTGACTCGGTTTCACTTGGGGCTCCACTGGCAGTGGGTGCATCCATCAAGGCCTAATCATGCTGAGTAGACGAGTACCCAGCCGATTTTGCACTTTGAACAACGCCACCCACTGCCCGCTGCAGCGCCTAATACGTCGCTCTCGCCTCGGCATCATCCTCACCCGGCCTGTCCCTCACCACGTACGCGATGGCTGCTACTGCATTGCTCCTGTAGAGCGTCACGGCAGGAAGGAATGCCTTGCCTCCGAGATTCCTGGCCTAGTGCTCGAGCGCGCCAGCGGCTTGCTGCAAACCTGAACCGCGGACACCATGCTGGCCGCGAGCGAGGGCAGCAGCCGAGAGTGGCGCTGCCGAGGACATCATGGCCCCTTGCCCCTACATCTACATCTGCATCTACTGCGCACCGGGTGGAAGCTGCATCTGCATCTGCCCTTGCTGCTGCTACTGCTACTGCTGCGAGTTGCCCCCTGTGTTAACACCCTGATTGGCAGCTGCCAGGCGCAGGAAGACTTCCTCTAGAGTAGAATTAGAGATACCAAACTCACGGATTAGCTTCTGCGTGGCCGGTGTTTCCCCTTCTCCCTTGGTGCCGCTATGCTGGTCGCCTGCTCCCACTGTTCCCGGGGGCACCCTCACTGCAGGCGCCTTTACGGTGCGCAGCATCCGCAAGAATGCAGGGATCCTCGGGATGGTAGATCGAGGGAGTGCTACGGTAATGGATCCTGACGCCGCCCGGTTCTAGAGAATGTTCCCTTCGGGTCGCTAGGTGCCAGCCTGATCCCCATACTGCTGGAAAAGCGCAGATACATTCGTTCCCATCGCTGCTGCAGCCCCTTGTACGCCAATGCCGAGGCCAGTTGCGTCCCCCTGTAGCGCCTGCTCTGCAGCGTTCATGTCCGTCACGTCGCCGACGAACTCAGCCTCCGGGATGTGTTCTCTGACCAGATTCTTCACAACTTCGATGTTGTCTGGACTCGTGAGAAGAGAAAGCTGGTATCCGGAGCCGTATTGCCCCTTGAGGAACAGCGGAGAGCCGATGGCCCTCAGCCTGCCCCCGCTTAGGATGCCGATGTTGTCGCCCAGGTAGTCGGCCTCATCGAGCAGATGCGTGGTCAGCACGATGATGCGACCGCCTTTCTTGAGGCGCTCGATCACGCGCCAAACGCGGCGCCGAGAGAGGGGATCAAGGCCCGTCGTTGGCTCGTCCAGAAGAAGCAATTTGACCTGTCCCACGGCAGCCATTGCCACGCTCAGTCGGCGCTTCATTCCCCCGCTGAAACTCATCACGGGGGCATCTCCCACCTTGGAGAGTCGCACCTCGGAAAGCCTGTCTTCGACGTGTTGGATGACCTCGTCTGCAGGCACACCCTTGAAACGAGCGTACAGCCTCAGGTGTTCCCTGGCGCTAAGCTCCCAGTAGAGGAGGTCATCCTACGGGCACGACCCCATGAAATCACGGAGTAGTGGTGCATCCTGTCGGATGGAACGGCCAAAGAGGAAGGCTTCTCCGTTCGTGGGGTCGGTGTGCCCTGCTAGAACCTTCATTAGGGTGCTCTTGCCGCTGCCGTTACTCCCAAGCAGGCAAAACAGCTGGTTGCTGGCAAGAGTCATTGATACCTCCCGTAGAGCTTGCAGTCGGTCGTAGGCCTTGCTGACCTTGTGAATCCGGATGCTGCCTTCCTGCCCGCTGAGTCGTTGCAAGATTGCCAGCGTGTCGCCCTCTTCAATTGCCTGGTCCTCGAATCGGATGCCCCAGTACGAAGGGGCCAAGAAGAAATAGAACGGGAGGGCAGCTCCATCGTCCGAGGTGAAGACTTGAGAAAGATACCATGCAAGGGTGATGTAACCCAAGGAGATTCCGAGGATCATCCCCAGGAAGAAACCTGCATTCTTCGGATGATACTCCTGCACTTCACGGCCAACCACGGCCTTCTATTTCGGGCGCAGCTTGGACAAATCGCTCCATTTGAAGAAGTTGTAGGCCTTCTACTCACTTCCTTCACCACTGCTACCGCCACCGCCTTGCAGCCGCCTGCCTGCCACGGCATCAGCGTGCGGGTCTGTCTTCTGCATGAATGTCTCGTTCCACCGGGGTAGTGCAGCCGACCACCCTTCCTCCCAAACCTCCTGTAGCTTCACACCACTGATCCAGGCGACCGTCTCCTCGAGCAAAAGCTGGTGCACAGGCACCGTGCCTGTGTGCTACCCCTCATCACTGGGAGCAAATCCAGACAATCTTGTTGCTTCGCGAAGTGGAACCATCACAGCTTGCGCCACAGCGATCCGCATCCTGGTGCGGGCGAGGTGAGACCACCTGGAGGCGAAGGTATCTTCGTTCGCAGATCCAGGGAACAAGAACGATGCCCACGACCACTCGGCTGTGGTGCTGTCCTGCGCAACCTGTATGTTATGCGATTGCCCCGCGAACGTGCCTTCTGGGAATCGAGTCGCGTTGTTGCCAATAGAATCGGTCCCAATGCCGATTCCATCTCCCGTCCACTTCCCGTAGAGACCGAGCTGCTCCTCGGACAAGTATCCATCCCGAGGAACAACCGGCTCATCAAGGACCAGCTCAAGGCCCCAATCGTCATAGCCGAAGCTTCCCCTGGCCCCGCCGTTTGCCAAAGCTCGTGCAGCTGCTGCCGACTGATCGCCCCCTCCCGCAGCCCCCGAGGTGGCATCGGCATCGAGGATATGATTGTCAATCAGGGTGAGTGCAGCTCCATAGTGAAACCACGGCCAGGGTGAGACAATCACCTGCAGGAATGGGCTTGTCCCCGGTCGGAATATGATCCCATAGAGCCCAAGAGCCGACCACAGCACCACCTGGATCGAAGCGCACGCGAACACGCAGAAGCTGCATGCGGACACGAACACTGGACGCACCGTAAACGAGCTGCAGCAGAGAATCATGGACAGGAGACCCATGCCCAGACAGAAGAACCCCAGGGTGTGCACCATGTAGTTGCAGTACTCGAACAGATACAGAGATGTCATGTATCCCACGGCAGCAGTAGCCATGGCCACGAGGAAGTACACGGGCACGTAACCCACCAGCCAGCTAGTCCAGTACACACTCTCATAAAGTCCAATCCGCCGCAGGGCGCCCACCAGGTGCCTTTGTTTTTCGCCAGTTACGATGGCATACACTAAAAGCGTTGCAATAATGAATCCGGCGCATAGCATGGCGGTGCCAGCCAGCCGCATGAAGATAGGTGCGGGTCCGCTGCCGATGAAATCGAAGGGGGAGAAGGACCCAAGCCTGCGGATGCTGCCTTCGATGAGGGGGGGACCGGTGGGCATGTCACCGAGGATGATATCACCGGGGTTGTCAGTAGACCGCGCGCGGAGGGAAGCTCGGGGAGTGATATGACTACCCTGCGCTGACTCCAATTCTGCTGCCTCATCCGAGAGCGGCATTGTTGAAGGCGAAGTCGAGAATGCCGATGCGTCGGCTGCCGGTGCGACGTTAAGGAAGTACTCTATGGATGCAGAATCCACAGCCCGCTAGATGCCCAGTAGTCGCCCACTCACGCCAATCTCGACAGAGGTCTTGTCGATCTGCTTGCGGGCATAAGGCTCCAGCAAGGACGTGTTGTGCCAAATCTCGTAGAACATCTAGCCTTTGGAAACGTCGGCTATTGAGTCATTGAAGAACACGGCAGCATCCACTGATTGTATGCCAATGTTGTCGAAAATGTACCCAGCGAGAGAGTTTGCATCCGGCATCGAAACAATGTCAGTGCCGTATTCGAGGCTCTCCGTCGCAGCAACCCGCCTCATAATGGCGTTAGTTTTGGTGTTCGATGGAGCGTAGAGCAATGTGATGCAGGGCTTGCCCCCAGAGCTGCAAAGAGGAGATTGACACTGTGGCACCGGCGAAAGTGGAAACATCTGTTGATCGAGCCATGAGTTCACCATCATTAGATCAAAGTCCGCGCTGTGTGCCCAAGGCGGAGAGCTTCGCAGCCCATTCAATAATGAAATCGGTGGTTGAACTCACCTTTTGACCACAGAGTCGGGAACTACCTCTAGAAAAGCATCGAACTGAGTGCAGCGCTGTACGCGCATTGAATGCGTCGATACGGAGAAAGTAGCCAAACCTGCGAGCGACGGGACATTTACAGCGCTAGATCAAGCATCATTATATGTTTGGTCTCATGCATGCGGCAGATGCGCAGACAGTACGACCACATCGCGGGTATCACATCAAGCAAGCCGGCGAAGTTCTTCGAGCGCATTTCGGCGACATGTCGGCGAGATTGTCCCACGCTTAGTTGTACGCGCATTGAGCTGCTAAGCAGACTACCACAACATGATACAGTGTACATGCATATACTAATACTGGCACAGCAGGCAATTGTTTCCAGGGTTCAAATTAGCATGCCAGCCCAGCTTTAAATTAGCTCTCACCATTAAATGCGCCCCACACTGCAATTGTCATCGACATGGGGATCAAGAACATTAACAAAAGGGATATCCTATTCCTGTAAATTAAAATCCCTCGGGCCTCGAGCAACCCGACCAGCTACTCATACCAAACGCGCAAAATAGGTCTGGCTGCCATGGCCGATCTTCCACTCGAGGTGATCGGTTGTCCCGACGAGCGCTCTGCACCGAGCGCTGAAATACTTGACATGGCCAGAGCCTGACCAATTAATCAAACCAATCAAGCCTTTACGCCAATATATGGGACGTCAAACTAGCTCTGCGAAGACCAAACTTTGACCCAGTACAATCTGATTTGAAAAACGTTGGTTGCGCGCGATTTTGTTGTGGGCGAGGTGCGAGGTCCCGCGGACTCATGCAGGCGTTCCTTTGTGCGGGTGTGGTACCAGGGCTGTCCCAGGCGCAGTGTGGTTTGTAGAGCGGGTGTTTTGTTGCTCGATAGTAGGCGAGGCTCGCTGCTGTCTTGTGGTAGCACTCGCACGACGTACAATGCAGCGTGGCAGGTGCAGTCAGATCCACTACGATCCAGATGGATCCGGGGATCCGATCCATTTGGAGGGCGGCCCTCTCAACATATGAATCCTAAGTCCTGACTCGAGCCACGGAAGAAACACATCAATGCAGTGATTAATCAGATCTAGATTCGGAACCACCTCCAGTTCCGTCACTATCACCGTCTATCCGACGAACAAGCCGAGCTGTTTCTTCATCTTCATCGTCGGGGGCGCGGGATGCAGCAGCTCCCATCTCTAGAGGCCCTAACTTCGCCCTGTCCCCACCCCCTGACACCGAGTTGCCATCCGTGCTTTCCTCCTCCACAGGCCCCGATATGCTGGGCTCCAGCTCCGCCCGCGCCCCAATCATCCACCACGACCACCCAAAGATTGAGACTCCGAATCCGATCCAAAAGACCTCCTGCCACGCGGCCCTCGGTGCCGGGTCACCTGCGTGCACCGTGGGTATGATGGCCCCGGCAACGAGGGGGGCTACGATCCCGGGGATCGTGGCGATTGTGTTCCCTATTCCAAACAGCACACCGCCGTAGTAGGGCGATAGATCTAGGTAATTGACTCCGAATCCCGCCGAGCACATGCCGCTCAAGCCAACCGACACAGTCATGCATAGAACCGCGAGAGTCGCGTTCTTCGAGTACCCTGCGAGAACGAGCGCCACTGCCGAGACCATCTCGCTCAGAGTCTGCGCGAGTCGCCTGATCCAGAACAGAGGTACTCCTGCCCTTGCCATACGCTCGGCCACATATCCAGCAAGGATGGAACAAGCGAAACAGGCGAGGTATGGCAACACGGCTACCATCCCACCCTTGGACATGTTGAAGTCCAGTTCTGTCCGCAGGTAGTCAGGCAGCCACGTCAGGTTCAAGTACAAGAGCCAGTTGTGCGAGAAATGCTGAGCGCATACGGCCCACATGGAGGGAAGAGACGCGATGGCGAGCCAGGGAACAGCGCCTTTGCCGTCGTAAGACTTCACTAGGCTGCTTTCAATGTATTTTCTTTCTTCTTTGGACACGAGACTGTGTTCCCCGGGCGTGCTCGCAGCCATGGCGGTCCACACGAGGCCCCACAGACACCCAAATGCCCCGCTGTAGTAGAAGACAGATCGCCAGCCTCCGAAAGCTCCCTCTGTTTCTATCAATGCCCCTGCCAGAGGGAAGGCACACGTTGTGCCCATGTACGCACCTGCCCATACAATACCCACGATAGTAGATCTCTCATGTTTGGGTGCCCAGCGCCCAATAAGGGCATGCAGACTAGGGTAGGACGCTGCCTCGCCCGCCCCTGTCAGGATCCGCATCACGGCGAGGGCAGGGAGAGAGCTGGACACGAGGGGGGTAAGCATTGTCAGAATGCTCGGCACAACTATGCTTGCCATGTACACATTCTTGCCTCCGTATCTCGTTGCCGCCCATCCACCGGGTACTTGCAGGAAGAGGTATCCGATGAAGAATGACGACAGGGCTAGCCCTTTCTCCTGGTTCGACCATCCGAACTCCTTTTGCATGGGTATTATGGCAGCTGATAGAATGACCCTGAGAACATACAGCGTGAACAGTCCAAAGAATGCTAGGACCGCAAACACGTGCCTCTAGCCAAGACCCATCGTTTTGCCTGCTGATGACGCGCCACTACCCTTTTTGTTATCACTGTCTTGCTCGAGCGCGTTACTGGCTGCCATTCCTGACTCGTTAATGCTTGATCCAGCTACTAGAAGGCGTTGGTCCATGCTATGCCGCGAATCGCTCCGATGAGTCTCGTTCGGAGGGAGTTGACGTTGGCGCTACCGAACAGAAGGCTAAATGTTGACAGATTAAGGATCTTATATGTTACTGAACGCGAAAAAAACACAATATTTCTA
>Ga0136560_1000403_pt1 | contig 21488 bp, 18 predicted proteins | sample AntRauMeHopE1497_FD_104925 | JGI IMG/M metagenome (GOLD analysis project Ga0136560, IMG submission 104925) | Saline lake microbial communities from Rauer Islands, Antarctica - Metagenome Hop E1 #497 | ecosystem: Environmental > Aquatic > Non-marine Saline and Alkaline > Saline | place... | reverse complement strand
GACGACGACGGCGGTGCCGCGGCCAGCGCCGGCGGCCGAGCCGACGAGGCCGAAGCCTACTTTGCACGCCTCAGGAGCCGAGAGGGTGCTGGCGCATCGACGGAGGCGATGTCGGAGTTTCAGGACCTGGACCGGACGGGGGCACGGCAGGAGCTGGCGAGGCTCCGCGAGGCAAGGGCTGGCCGGCTGCGTGCCGAGGTGGACGCGGCGAGGCGACAGGCGACCGCAGGAGCGTCAACGGGCCCGGGGAGCGCTGCTGAGCGGAGCGAGGCGTCGGCGGCCGACGCCGCGGGATCATTCGAAGCGCGCATCGCGGTTGCCAAGGAGCGCTCGCGTGCCCGCATGGCCGAGGCGCAGGAAGCACACCGCGCGCGGATGGCGGCGCTCCTTGCGGAGACCGACGCGGCGCCGTGAGCCGTCAGGTAGAGCTGCCGGGAGCGCGCGGCGTGCGCTCTCGCCGTCGCTGTGGTGTGTGCCGCTGAGGCGCTAATGTCCGGTCAGCGAGAAGCGAGGCGCACAGTACGTTGCGCGGTGCAAGTCCTGTCCAAGAGGCTCACTCGCTTCAAACGGGGCGAAATCCAAGTGCAGAGAGTCCAGGCCGGGAGAGCCACGCATCAACTGCCCGCAGGACGAGCAGGGCCGAGCCCCGCTCCCCCTGGCGGCAGTCGTTTCAGCCGTGGGGCCTGCCCCCACGCCCCATATGCGGCGGGAGCATCCCCCTCGGGCTGTAGTGGCCGACCTGAGGCGGGTACCGCATGCCGTGCGCCGGCGGCGGCGCCCGCTGCTGTGCCATGGGCGCCGGCACCGCGATCGCCGCCAGCGTCTTGCGGACGGTGACGGCGCTCACGTCTTCCACCAGGCGCGCGAGCTCCTCCCGCGTCATGACCACGCTCCCGGCGGGGACGGACGCGACGGGGGCAGAATCGGCGCGGAGCGGGGCCCCGGGCGTCATGGCGGTGCGCACCCCCGCCCGGCCGCTCGTGAGCAGGAGGCGGAGCGTGGCCGCCCGCACGGCCTCGAGGCGGCGGCGGAACCAGCCGGCGACGTCGTCCGTGGTGAGCAGCCGGCGCGAGCGGGCTTGCTGCCGCACCCACATCACCGGCCCCGCCGGCGCGCCCAGGGCGGAGTAGCCCACGGCCTCGAAGTCATCCGGCTGGAAGAAGCTCACCCGGACGATGTGGAACGCGGACATATGCTCGGGGCTCCGTGACTCCTCGTGGGTGACCCCGGCCGCCTCGACCGCCGCCGCGACCTCCGCCTCGGTGCGCGGCGGGGCCACGGCGATGAAGTCGACGGCGTACGTGTGCCCCTCGAGCGGGGGCGACACGGCGGAGGCGAGGATGGAGCCGACCTCGCACACGATCTGGTCCCTGGTCTTGGCTTCCATCCGCATCGTCTGCACTGTGCCGTCGTCCCGCACGCCGAAGTACAGGCTGCCGCCCCGCGTGTTCAAGAAGGACGACGCGTACTTGGGGACGTGCTTGCGGAGCCAGGAGGGCCAGCCGCGCGGGAAGAGGCTCTTGAGCTCCCTGTCGTGCCGCTCCGGGAGGTCCAGCACGCGACCCCACGTCACGGCGTGGGCGCCCTCGCCCGCAGAGTCCTCGCGCAAGGACAGCGCGCGCAGGATGGTCAGGCCGCGCTCCCTACGGGCCGCGGGGGCGCGCAGCGAATCGAACCGACCCGACCCGTCGTCGTCGTCGTCGTCGTCGTCGTCCCACGACGCTCGGGGCTCCAGCGCCGGGGCCGTGCCCCGGTCTTCACGGCGGCCGCGCGCAGGGACCGGGAGCGCGGGCCGCTGCGCTCCCGGCCGGTACGACTCGAGCGAGGCGAGCGACGATGCCGACGCCGTGAGCGCAGACGATGACGGTGACGTCCGCTCCGCGAACGGGTTCGACGCCGCCGCCGCCGCCTGTCCCGCGCCGAACCCGTGGCCTTCCGCCGGTGCCTCCTCCCCCTTCCCGCCCACGCGCGCCGTCCAGCCCAGGCTGACAGCCCCTCTGTGGACCTCCAGGTCCGGCGCGAAGGCGAGCAGAGCCTGGCGCATGCCGCCGCCGTCGTCGGGCGGGGAGTGGAGATCCCTGAGCGCGGTCCGGTGCGGCAAGACAGGAACCCGGTCGCCCCAGGCCGGAGGCCGCAGGATCGCGCAGGCGCTCTGCCAGGCCCGGGCCTCTACCGCGTCCCACCGGTCCAGGTCCTCGGGGGCGCAGCGCAGGGCCCGGCTCATGGCGTCCTGGCCGAGCTGGCTGCGCAGCTCCGTCGCCAGCTCCGCGAGGGGCGTGGCGGCGCGCTGGGCGCGCTCCCGCTGTGCCACGACGGCCGTGGCCTGCGCCGCGAACTTGACGCCGCAAGGCGGCGTGGTCAAGCCCCGGAGCACCGCACGCGCCTCGGCTAGGGCGCGCTGGACGGTGGAGCGGCCAGGCTCGGGCATGGCCAGGCCGACGCACACGGCACCGATGAACAGCGGCTGCGCCAGGGCCGGCGCCGCTGCGGCGAGGCCGGCGGCAAGGCTGGCGGCCAGCGCCGTGGGGCCGTCGTCGTGGAACGCCGCCCCGAGGACGGCCAGCAAGGTGCGGGGAAGGAGCCTTTCGGTCGCGCTCCTCATCCTGCCGAGGTCCGCGGTGCCGTGCACGCCGCCCACCGGGGCTTGCCAGTCGGGGCAGAGCTGCGAGAGGAGGAACACCGTGCCGGTGATGCGCAGAGGCAGGGCCTCGAGGGCGCCGGGCTCCAGCGCGACGTCACCAGAGGCTGAGACAGAGAGCAGGCCGGCGGCCGCCCGCAGCGCCTCGTCCGTGCTGTCCCCCAGCGCCGCCACCATGCCCGGCCGGTCCGTCTGCCGCGGGCCGGACGGCGGGAGGGAGATGATGACGTCCACGGCCGCGGCCGCGAGGGCCGCGGCGGCGATCGACGCGAAGCAGGGCAGGACCCCGGTGGCGTGCGCGGCGGAAAGCACCACCGCGGCGCCGCCTCGCACGGGGGGGAGTCCCGCGCCTCGCACCAGGCGGGCGCCGGGACCCGCGTCTTCCGACGCCTCGCGAGGGGAGCGGCCGGGGCTTGAGCGGCGGAGGGAGACGGCCGCTGCCGCCCCCATGCCCTCCACCACGAGGGTTGCAGCGCCCCACCTCCTCAGGGCGGCCTCGGGGCTAGGCCTGACGGACGCGAGGAGGTCAGGCGTGACACCGTCCGCCGCCGCAGCGTGGGCGAGATACAAGACAGGCACGGACTCCGGCGCCCCCGGGCGGAGCAGGCATGCCATCACCCCGGACGCGAGCACGGCACCCGCAGGCTGCTGCGCACCCCACGAGGAGCGCAGCGGCGCCGCCGGGCCGGGGGCGGAGGGCGGCGCCACCGGCACGGCGGCTGGGCTCCAGAGGCCGGGGGGCACCGCCGGGGGGGGCGTTCCAGCCAGCGCGTCGCGATGGGCGGCCGCCGCCGGGGGGGACGGCGACACGGCCGCTTCGGGAGCGGGCGGACCGCCGGAGCCGGAGCGCGCCGGGGCCTCGTCATCGTCCTCGGGCGGGGCGAGCTGCAGCTGAGAGTCAGCCTCGTCGAGCACGAAGAGGCCCCCCCTGGACGGCGGGCAGAGCAGGACGGAGCGCAGGTCGGCGGGTAGCATCGCGGCGGGCAGCTCGCTACGCAGCTGCCGCTCGACGTCTGGGAGCATGAGGCTGCCGCCGACGTCGACGAGGACGGCCCTGGCCCGCTCCCTGATCGCCGCGTCCCTCTGCGGCTGCCCCTGGAAGGAGCAGCTGTGGCCGTGGAACTGGAAGTGGTCGTGGCCGAGGAGCCACTTGACCTTGGCCTTCCAAACCTTGGCGGCGCGCAGCCCTTCCACCAGCACGGCCTCCTCCGCGGGGCTCACCCCGCCGTGGATGACCTCCCCGACCTTGGACATGAGCATCGCTCCATCCCGCACCACCTCGGACGCCACGATCTCCAGGAAGTGCCTCCGGGCCTCCCCAAACTCGGGGCGGAGCTCTGCCACCTCATGCACCGTCTTGGTGGGGTCACGCACCTTCTTGGGCCGTAGGTCCGCCCCCACCGCGTCGGCGGCTGCATGGCCGCCCGGTGTTGCGGCGACCGCGGAGCCGGCCCGCGGCGCACCGCCGGCTGGGAGCGGAACGGCGCCGGGTCCGGCAGCGGCCCGTTCCGAAGCTTCCTGGTCCGAACCCGCGGCCGGGAGGACGGCACCTGCCACGGCCCCGCCCAGCCCCGCTGAGCCGCCCAGCGCCGGGCCCGCTGGCGACTCCAGGCCGCCGTCCAGCCTCCAACCGCCCGCGATTCCGGCGCCTGACGTCACCCCTTGCAGGATCGAAACTGTCCTCGGGCTCAGAGGCAGGACCGAGGAGTCGTGGCGCCGAGCTTGGCTGCCGTCGTCATCAGCGTCGTCCTCGTCGCCGCCCCACCCTGTGACCGAGCGAGTGCCTCCCACGGGGCCCGGCCCGCTGCCGTGGACGAAGCTGAACGACAGGCCGAGCGTCTGGCCGCTGAGGGTGCGGGCCCGGCCGCGTCCAGGGGCGCCCAATGAGCTGTGGCTCGCCACCGGGGACATCGATGGCCCGAGGCTGGCCGGGCCGGAGGCCCTTCCGGCACGGGCGCGGCTGCCCCTGGGCACCGCTCCGCCCTCCGGGTCCGTGACGCCGACGACGAGGAGCCGCAGCTTGAAGGCGTGAGCGGCCAGCTCCCGCACCGGCTCCACGGCGGCGAGCGCCCCACCGCGCAGCACCGCCCCGTCGTCGTCCGTGTCCCCGTCGAGCCCCTTGGCGTCGAACCCCAGCTGCACGGCCACCTGGGTGGAGAAAACGCCCCACAGGTTCAGGCTCGGCCAGACGAGGGCAGGGGGCCCGCCGGACACGACGAGCGCCGACGTGGCCAGCCCCTCAGAGATGCCTTCCCAATCCTCTGCGGTGAGAGGCGCGGCGGCGGCCGCCGGCGCCGCGCGCGGCATGCTGGTGCTCACAGCCGTTGCGAGAAGCGGCTGTTCTGCCCCGGTCTTGGGCGCGCCTGCCAGCCCCGTCTCCGGCTCGTCGCCGTCCAAGGGCATGCTCTGCGACCGCGCCCCGAGCGGGGGCGGCAACGGGTGCCGCGCCGGCAAGCGCGAGAGCAGCTCGCTGACGAGCGCCTGCGGGACGTACCGCTCCAGGTCCGGCGGGCCGGTCGCCAGGCCGCGGGTGCGGCCCCCGCACCGCCACCAGAGCGCGTGGACGGCAGGACACAGGGCGAAGGCCTCGTCCATGGCCCTGAGGCCCTCCGCCTGGCGCTCCACGGCCGCCTGTGCCGCTGCGGCCCGGCAGGCCGCGAGGGCTTCGGCCGACCCACACACGGCCCGGTGCAGCCCGTCGTGCCCGAGCACCCGCAGCATGTGCCGCACACGGCTGTCCCCTGCCGCGGCGGTCACGCCGGAGGTCGACTCCTCGACCGCCCGGTCGAGCTGCTCAGGGGTCGGGCCGGCCCCGCCCGACACCGACACGATGGTCCCGTAGCTGCGTCCCGACCCCAGGGTCAGGATGGAGGGCGTCCGCGTGAGAATGGAGCTCGAGCTCGAGCCGGCACGGTGCCTGGGGCTGCCGCCGCTCGGACCCCATGGGAAGCCCCCCGGCGCCGATGGGCCGTCCAGCTCCCGGTCGACGTCGTCGGGGCTCGTCACCGTCCGCGCCATGCCGTCGTCCGGCCCGCCCTCCTCGCCGCCCGCGCTGCCATCGGCGGCGGCCGGCTCCCCGCCGTCGCCGTCCTCCTCCGCGATGGCGTCCCCGGCCGGCGCCGAGACCGAGCGCCGGGTCCTCGCCGTCGGCGACCCGACCTGGGAGCCGCCCTCGTCCTCCTCCGCGCCCAGCCGGAAGGCCTCGAGAAGCAGCGCCAGCTGCACAATGTCCTGCGCCGGGCGCGAGAGGCACCGCTCGGCCGTCCCGGCCGACGCCGCCGGAGCGGCGGCCATGTCGCGCTCCGCCATCACCACGCCGAGCGCGGTCCGCGAAGGCGGCGAGCCTTTCCGGACCGCGCCGGCGGCGCATGACACGAGGGCGTCCTCGCAAGCCAGACGAAGAGGCTGCGTCCATGTCGTCAACCGCATCGCGTGCCGGAACAGCACCGCCACAACGTCCCAAGGCTTGGGCGTACCCGAAACGACGGCCTCAATCGCGCACAAGTGTGGAGCAGCGTCGCCGACCCCCAGATCGCCCGATCCCGTCGCTGGAACCCCAGCCTCGGCGCACTCCACCAGCAGGCGGGCAAATTGCTCCGATGCCGGATCGCTCAGGCCCCGCAGGCTCCTGTGCTTCTGCTCGAAGGCAGCCTGGGCAAACCTGGCAACAGCCCCGAGAGCTCGGCCGGCAGCGTCGTCCCGAGCCGCCGCCATCGCGGCACTGCCGTCAGAAGTCGACATCACTGTAACGCGTGCCGCGCCGCGTTGTCGGACTTGCTTGGGGGCACGGCTGTGATTGAATCCCTGTCCAGCCACGAGGGAGTCCACGGCCGCTTGGCTCTGCCTGATTTGTCCTCGTGTGCGCCCCGCACACTATCTGCGAAGGTCCTGGTGGACCCACTCGGACGTGACCTCGCTTCTTTCGTGCTGGGCAGCGGGACGTTGCGCAGGAGTCCCCTGAACCGAGCTCAAAGACATGGCCGCGACGTTGCCCGATGGCACGTGGCGCATCGGGGAGAACTGCGAGCTCCGCGTCTGCGCCCCGGACGATGTCGTCACGACGGCAACCGTGAGCCCGGCCGATGGGCGCCAACCTGGCCTGCCAGCGCGCGGCTCCGCCGGCCACCTCTGCACCGCTCGCTTCCCGTCGAGGCACGCTCGCAGCTCCTGGAAGGCACAGCAGAAATGCTTGGCGTTGAATTGCTGCGTGACCGGCCCGTGGTCTTGCCGCCAGGCGCCATGAGGCCGGTGTTCAGCTTCCACGGCGGCGTGGTGCGCATCCACCCTGCGACGAGCTCGGTCGGCGCGTACGTGTCGGACGAGAGCACGTTCCCAGCCCTTGCGGCGGTCAACGCCCGCCTGGAGGCTCGCAGAGCACTCGCGCGGGGCACGGCAGGAGGTTTACCGCCAGCCGGTGACGCCGCCGCTTCGGCCTCCTCCTCCTCCTCCTCCTCCTCGCCGTCCGCCGGCGCAGGGCCGGTCGTCCTCGTCGCCGGCCCAACGGACTCGGGCAAGAGCACCACGGTGGCCACCCTCGCCGCCTGGGCATGCCGCCGCGGCTGGTCCCCCACCGTCGTCGACGTCGACCCGGGACAGGGGGACCTCTCCCCGCCCACCACCGTCGCCGCCGCGCCCGTGGACCGGCTCGGCCTCAGCGACAGCGGCGGCTTCCGGACGCATGCCCTCCCCGTGCTAGCCTTCCCCGTCGGCTCCTCCGACGTCGGAGCCGCCAGGGACGTCTTCGAGGCGGCCACCACGGCGCTCGCGGAGGCCGTGCGTGCCCGCGCCGCCGCGGACGAGCCGGGTGAGCGATGGCCCCCTGTCCTGCGGCACCCGCGGCGGCGCGTCGCTCCGTGCGTCGCCGCCTCTGTCACACCCGCCCTCCCTCTCGCGCATCGTCCGCAGCCGGGGTGTCCGCTGGGGTGATCATCAACACGTGCGGCTGGGTCGAGGGCCTCGGCCTGGAGCTGCTCTGCCACGTCATCGCGGCCTTCCGCGCTGACGTCGTGCTGGTGGTCAACGACGAGGCCCTGGTGGCTCGCCTGTCCCACAGGGTGCCGACGCTCGTGACGCCGGCGCCGGGGGGCATGCCCACCACCGTGGTCAAGCTTCCGGTGTCGGGCGGCGTCAGGCGGAGGTCCAAGGAGCTTCGGCAGGCCGCCCGGAAATCTCGCCTCAGGGAGTACTTCTACGGCCCGAGCGCCGCGGCGCCGGAGGCCGCCCTCGAGCTTACTCCCAACACGGGCGCCATGTCCTTTGACGCCCTGCGTGTGGTCCGCATCGGCGGCGCCAAGGTGAGCCCTCGCCGAAGCCTCCCGCCGGTGGCTCGAACACGGCCAGCCCAGCGTCTGCGAGCGTCTTTCGTCCCCGGTTCAAGCCCATTCTACCTCGCAGACGGCAGACCACCAGCTCCCGATCGGGGCAGAGTCGCAGCTCAGCGCGCTCAGGGTGGAGTCGGTTGATCTTTCCTCCGACCACGCCGGATGCGTTCTCGCCCTCTCGGCCGCGCCTTCGCCCGCACAGGCGTCTACAGCTCCGATCCGCGGCTTTGCCGTGATGTGAGAGGCCGCTGGCACCCGGCTGGCCGCCGCCACTGCGCGCGCAGCCTTCGCTCCGGGGTCGCTTCGGTTCGCACCGTGCAACTGTCGACAGCAACAGCCCCCGCCGCGCCCTCCCATGCGCATTCCCCCCTCCCGCAGTCACAGCGTCAACGAGGAGAAGCGCACCCTTATGCTCATGCGCCCGACGGCGCAGCACATGCCCAAGCCCGCCGTTTTCATCCTCACCTCGGAGCGCTATGCCGACGAGTAGCAGGGCGCGGCCCGCGCTCCCGAGATAGATTGCGTGCGGCACCCAACCGCTAGCATACTGCGCAGGCTGCGACCGCCATCTCTGCGCACACCACCTTCCGGCGGCAGCAGGCACACAGATACTCAAGCCATCACACGAACTTGGCCCACGCCGAACCAGCGCTCACCGTTGCCTGAGCCGCCTCGTGTGCCTCCGCCGCTTCCGTGCCCTCGCCGCCCCCAATGAAGGCGGGCCGGCCGTCCGCCCCCCTCTCGGTCAGCCCGTCGAGCCCTGGCGTTGTTTCGTGAGCCACAGAAGGTGACTCTCGCTCGGCGCCGTCGGGGGCCTCCTCCCCTGCTGCCCACGCGCCCCACGCAGAGGTAGCGTCTCCGACCCCGTGCGAGCTCAACGTCTGCCCGGCCCTGCGCGCCCCCGGTGCGGCCAGGGAGCCGTCCGCTCGCCGTAGCGCTGCCCGAACGGCAGCCCGCCTCGGGCTCGCGTCAGCAGCCGCCTCTGGGACCGCACGGCCTCGCTTTCCCGCCCGCTCACGGCTCCCACCGCCCCCGTCTCCCTCCCTGGCCCCTGCCCTCAACCCGCCGGCCTCAGCGCCCCTCCCAGCCCGCTGCTCTCTCCGCGCCTCGCGCCTCGCCCGCTTTCGCTGCATCAGCACAGCGTCCCGGTCCGTCGTGTGGTCGTCGTCGTCGCCCGGCTGCGGCACCCCTGCGCCAACGGGCGGCCCCGCGAGGTCAGAGAAGGCGCCCCACGCCGACGTTGCCTCGCTTGAAGCCGCCTCAGCCCCAGCCATCTCGTCCCACGCGGAGCTGGCTGGCGCCTCAGGTGCCCGGCCGTGCGCTCGCTTCGGGCCGCTAGCGACGATGCCTTCTTCTTCCGCGATGGCCTGAAGCTCGGCCTCGCCGATCTCGCCTCGCTCAACCATTGCTTGAATCTCCGCCTCGAGCTCCGCTTTCCGCCCTCGCATTCGGTTCAGGCGCTGCACCACCGGTCGGACTGCGTGTCATGCCCCGTTGACCGGGAGCTACTGCTGCAAGACTGGGCAAGCCAGCCGGCGCCTTGCAGGCATTTTTGACCGTGCACATTGCTCACCTTCCGCGGCCTTGACACTTCCTGCGAACATCCGAACGACGCTCTGTCGCTTTTCACAGAGCTTACATTTCCATTTGCGGCTCTTGGGAAGCTGGATGGCCTGCAAGACCAAGGGCGGGGAGACCAACCATCGGGGACCCGCCACCAAGGGGCACGGCCCAAGGACCCGGCGCCACGGATAGCGCCTCACTTGGAACGTGTCGCATTCCGCACACTGCACTGCCACATAGTCTGGCATGCGAGGCGTGTGGAGCTGCAGGCTGCTTCGCTCGACAACGCAAACTCTGCCCGATGTCTGGCCGGGCTGCACATCCCTGGCAGGCATGAGCGGCTGGGGCGGAGGGTGGGCCGGTGTGGGTGAGGTCACTGGCTGGGATGCACCGGCTGAAGCCGCCGGCGAAGCAGCTCCGATCCCGACGACAGCCGCTGGACCTCCGGCGACGGCAAACCACGAGCTGGCTGCTCCGGAAGCTGCTACCCTTGCCAGGAGGCCGTCCGTCAACACTGCCGATGATCCCCTCGAGGACCGCGATGAGCCGGAGGCGGCGGGCGCTGCAGACGAAATATCCTCGGCCTCTGGGTGGGGGACGGTCGATGCGGCCGAGGCGGAGGCCCAGGCCCGTTTCTGGGCCGAGCAGCAGGCCAGAGCTGCTGCATCCGTCGATGAGGCCGCAGGCCAAGCCAGCTCGGCGGCCGCGCACACCTCTGAGGGCACTACCGGCGCAGCCGCTCCTGACCTCGCAACTCATGAGCATGCCGGCCGTCTTGGTGCTCCTGGAGCGGCGGCTCCTTCCGGGCAGGCTGACACTGTCGCACCGTCGTCACCCACTGCAGCAAGCGCTGCGGGCGAAGCAGGCAGCGCCGCAGCCGCCGCCGCTGCTTCGGCTCCCGCCACCGCACGGGCCTCCGGCATCGCCCAGCCGACAAGCACGGACGGGTGGGAAGGCATCACTGCAGAGCGTGCCGCGGCCAAGGCGGGGCGCCTCAGAGCCGAGTCTCTCGCCAGCCGTGTCAAGTTCACGGACCCTGACTTCCGCCCGGATGACACATCCTTGGGCGCCATGGGCACCACCCTCGAGCACGGGGTCCCTATGGCGCCCCCACCGCGGTGTGAGTGGCTCCGGGCCAGGGCCGTGGGCCGGTCGGACGCCGATGACGTGTCCGCGTCAGGCGGCTGGCGCGTGGTCAGCAAGGCCTCCGGCCCGTCCTTCCCCGTGCAGGGGGCGCTGGGGGACTGCTACCTGATCTCGGCGATGGCCGTGGTCGCGTCCTCGGGAGCCTTCTCGGGCGGCATCGCGCCTGGGCTCGCCACGTCGGAGCCGAGGTTCGGTCTCCTCCACGCCCGGCTCTGCCTCGGCGGCGTGTGGAACGACATCTTTGTGGATGATTTCGTCCCCTGCGCCCTCGTCGGCAGGCTCCCTGCGTTCGCGCACGGTCGCGGCAGCCAGCTGTGGCCCTGCTTCGTCGAGAAGGCCCTTGCGAAGGCCTTCGGGGGTTACAGCAGGCTCTCCGGGGGCAGGACGAACGAGGGCATTGCCTGGCTGACCGGCGCTCCGCTCACCATCGTCTCCCCGGCCGTTAACGAGACACAGGAGGAGCGGGAGGCAGAGGCCGTCAGGACCAAGATCGCGATGGACGTAGCGCTGTTTCGCCACATGGACGGCGCGCCTCCGCGGCACCTCGGCCGCCTCATCAGCTCCCCGGGGCCCCACGCCGACGCGCTGTGGGACCGTATGCGCAGCTACCTGTCGTCGGGGTACCTGGTCGGGGCCTCGTGCGGCGGCCCGAGCGCCTCGCCGGCAGAGCACGCGCGGCTCGGCCTTGTGTTCAACCACGCCTACAGCGTGCTGGAGGCGTTCGAGGGGATGGGTGTGAGGGGCCTGCGGCTCCGGAACCCCTGGGCCTCAAGGGATTCTGGCGCGGCGATGCCGGGCGCGGCCGTGCTGGCCGCTGCAGACCCGACAATCGGTCGCCCCGATGCCTCGGGCTCAGGTTCCGAGGGGGGTGTCTTTCGCATCAGCTTTGACGACTTTAGGCGGTACTTCAACGGCCTAGACGTCTGCGAGGTGCGGCCGGGGTGGCTGGTCTCGCGGCTCGCGGCCGTCATGCCGTCGTCGCCCTCGGGGCTGCAGGGGTGCGGCTACTTTCCGGCCTTTGAGATCGCGGTGGAGGGCGGCACGGGGACGGCCGGCGCGGCCGGAGAAGGGAGGAAGGCGTGCGTGTCGTTGTGGCAGGCCGGTCACCGGGAGAGGCAGGCTCGCTTCACACGGACCCTCCTGCCAGACGAGCAGCCTGATGACGACTGGCGGGTGCCCCCGGCGGACGCGGTGCCGGGGTCCAAGGGGCTCGGACCGGACCGCAGGCGGCCGCAGAAGCGAGGGCATTCGGTTAGCCTCGCCATCGTGGCGTGCGACGCTGGCGGGGGAAGTGCCGAGCACGGCATCCCTCCCGAGCTCGGAGCTGCAGTTCGCGCGTCGCACGGGTGGCACAGGTTCCCGGACCCGGAGGCTGGGGCGGCAGCGGCCGGCTGGCCCCATCCGCTACTGGGGCCCGCTCGGCGTGCGGTGGACTCGGAGGGCGCCGCCCCCACGCTGCTTGCGAGCACCATCGCGACGGGCCGCGGTGTGCACTTCTCGCACGTGGTGCTCCGGCCGGGGCGGAGGTACTTGGCCGTCCCGCTCGTCGCCTCGACCCTCTACCCGGGGTGCCGCCGGTGGACAGAGACAGTGTGCTCGGTGCACGCGGAGGGGTCAGGTGCCACCATTCGGCGGGTGGGGGTCCCCGCGCGTGATGTTGCAGCCATCCTTTTCGAGCGCGCACACCGCATGGCCACGAGAGTCACTGTGGTCCGTGCGAGCGACGAGGAGCTGAGGGACGACCCGGGCGCCGGCTGCTTCTGGTACAAACTCGCCGGCGAGAAGGGCTTCACGTACTTGGTGGAGAACCGGCTGCGCCGCACCGTGGAGGTCACCACGCAGATCAAAAACGGGCAGAACATCATGCTCTCCCGTGGGCACACGCCCGAGGCGGCCGCGGTCTTCTCGGGCAAGCGGCTGTCCAGCGAAACGGCTGCTTTCGTCGACCGGCTTGGTCCGCGGACTCGCATGGTTGTCGTCCTTGGCAGTGTCGTTCGGCTTGCCACCCCGGGTGGCGGTCCGGCCGCCGCGATGTCGTGGAGCGACCCGGACCCGACAGCATCCGTGTGCGGGCCCGGGCGGGCACCCGGCCACGTTCCGGTGGCCCATGGCTTGCACGCCGCCATCCCGTGCGTTGAGTGACCAAGTGGCTTTGCAAGAAACACGCATCACGTCACGAAGTCGATAAAGTACAGGCGGGCACTGCCACAAACGCTCAGCCGCGGCAGCCCCGGAACTTTCAGCCACTGCAGCATCACCACGCCTGCGCCTCGTGGGCCGGAGGCTGCGCACGTTGGCCGTGGTAGCAGCGTGTGCCATGGCCTTGGTGGTGGCCGCAGCAGCGGCCGCCTCCGCTGGCTCCAGCCTCCTCCCCTGCAACATTGAGCGCCGTGCAAACCTCTCCCGCCAAGAGCTTGTCAGCAAGTACCAAGGGACGCTGCCGGTGATCCTGACCGGTGGCCGCGGGCTCGAGTCTTCGGGGCTTGCCGGTTTCCTGAGCTGATTCGCTCACCTGCCCGCCCGGGCGTCAAGCCCGAGTGATGGCCCCCTGACAAACCTACGGCGCGGAACACTGGGCGAGACCCTGATGGCATGGATTCAGCGTCAGTGCCTGGAGGAGCCCAGTGGAATGAGCGGTCCCCGGGCCGTTCTTGGCGAGGTACGCCACAACGACGGCCAGCACGGCGGCGAACGACTATGGCAGTGGTCAGACGACCAGGACTACGCGTTTGATGATAGCTTGCTACGCGGCGCATCGGAGCTCGCGTCGGTGGTCCGTCCGCCACCAGGGCTCGCAAGCATCCACGCCGCGGGAAGTCGCGCGTGTAACCTTGGGAGTTGGGCCGGCATTCTCTGGGCTTCCGTGGCACGTCCGCGACGACGTTGAGGGCAACATGGTGATTCACGGCCGCAAGCGATGGGCCTTGTCTCGCGACATCCCGACGGGGATGTTCAACCCTCGGCGCCCGTCTTGGTGGTGGTTTCGCGACCTGGACAGGGCTACGGTCGGGGCCTCGGATGACAGGGTGTTCACATGCGTGCAAGAGCCGGGCGACGTGGTTTACGTTCCGGATGGCTGGTACCACACCATCCTGAACCTGGAGCCGACGGTGGTGGCCGCGTTCCGATGCTTGGGCGAGGCATCCAGGTCGACGCAGCCTGCTGTAGCTGCCAGGGCACGATCGTTCCCCTTGTTCCCGATGCGGCTGCCGATGCCGGGTTTCACTGAGAACCTGCCGTGGTCAGCCGCGATGCCCTGGCCGCCGGACACCGCGGCGCGGAGTGCGAGGGGACTCTCCCTCGTTGCCGCCGGGCCTGGGCCTGCTCACACTGACCCAGCGCTTGCCACGTTGCTGGCTGCGGGCGGCGTTGGAGAGGCAGCAGCCGCTGTCAGGGCTGCTCGGGAAGTTTTGCTCGCAGACCCTTTCCCTCGCGCTTGAGGATTGGTCCGCTCGTGGGGCGGAGGCACAGCAGAGCAGCAAGATCGCTCTCTACACGCCTCACCGTACGGTAATGGTCGGGCATGGCTGCGGCACAAGAGAAGCTTGCTGCCGGTTACGGCGTCGGCTGCGGCACGGTGCGCAGTCTGTCGCATCGGTGACACCGTGCCCTCGTGCCCCCTTAAGACATTCGAGGGGGATGATGGCAACAGCCAGGCTTCAGGCCGTGGCTCATCAGACCGCCCGAGGCCGGGCATCGGTCGTCGGTGAGGGGCCATCTGTTCGTGACGAGCAGCTCATTTGCATCCGGTCTCGAGGTCGGAGTGCTTCGCTCTCACGAACGGCGACAGCACGTTCGGTGTGCGGAGCGTTTGCTGGCCCGGAAGGGGGTGGGCGCCGGCGCTGCTCGTGCCGCAGCGGCGCTCCGCGCCGCGCTTCTCCGTCCCGCCGTCGCGTCGGTCGCTGCTGTCGTCACCGCCCTGGGTCACCCCGAGGGTTTGAACTCGTCAGAGTTGCTTCACCACCCATCGAAGCTGTCAGGTGCTCGGCGACGCCAAGAGACCACCGTGTGGGACACCCTCGACATCATCGTGACCAACGTCGTGGCTTAGGCCCGGCGCGCTGTTCAGCGAAACCCGCAGAGTGCTGATGCCCGCGTGACTCTCGCTCACGGCCTCGCGCTCCTGAGCCGCGACGTCGAGGCAGTGCTTACGGCCGTTGTGGCCATGAGTCTGAACGGCCGGGACGTCGCTTCCTGCAGCCGGCTTGCCCGGCTCTTTCTGTCGTCAGCTGCCTCGCAGGAGTGGGCTGCGCATGGTGCACCAATGTCAAGAACGCTGCCTCTGGTAGCTTGGGTCCTGGCGCCGGGGCTCAGCGCACGCTACGACACCACGCTCCGTTTGGGCAGCGGCGAAATGGCTGATCTGCTCCGGCAGGGGGCCGCTGCCCGAGGCCAGCTTCCGCACCTCGGTCCCATGGCCTCACTCGGCCCACGGGCCGACCTGGTAGCCGCACGCCGAGTCATGGGGGAGTGCTTCCCTCGTGTAGACGCCGTTTTGGCCATGGGGCTGTCGCCAGATCAGACTACTACGGCTGCCGGGGAGGCTTACGAGCTGGCTCTCATGGCCAGGGTACTGGGCACCCAGCGTGGCATCGATATGATAGCAGGTATGGCACCAGCAGTGCGCGGAGGTGTCTCCACCCCCTGGGATGCCTCGCTCGTGGCGGGCAGGAGCGACGCCGTCACCAGGTACGAGGAAAGCCAGCTCGGCGCTCGCGGGTCTTCCGGCGGCGACGGAGCTTCAGACGACGAGGACGAAGAGTGGCAGGACGCGAACTTTGAAATGCAGAGCGATGGTGCCGTGCTGCTGAAATGACCACTGCTTGGTTGATGTACGGCGGTGGCGCCTTTTGGCGCGCACACTCATAGCACCGGGGCAAGGAGCCTGCCGGCGGGATAGGAACTCGAGCACGAGCCGAGCCTCTTGCGCTCTCCGGGTGTTGTCCCGGGGGGAGGTTTCAAAGCGAGCCTCCCTCGAGCGGGGGAGGGGGGGACATGCGGGTCTCCGAGACCGGCTTGAGCTTGGGCGAAAGCAGGACGGCAGGGGCCGTCGCGGGGTAGTCAGGGAAGCTGCGGGAAAGCGATACGGCAAGGATACCTCAAGGGTGCTGGCTGGCGGCGAGGTGACGGCGCGCAGTCAAAGACAAGGCCGGCAGAGGCAGTGCGCAGGCGCGAATTGGAGCGGGGGGGATGGAGGGCGCGAGGGTGTGAGCCCAGACAATGCAGCCAGGCACCGCTGCGGCGATGCCGGGAGGCAGCGGCGGTGGGGAGTGGCAAGGGGGGCGGGGGGGGCGCGGCTGCGACTCACGTGATGCCAGCGATGGTCTGCACGAGGCGGACGACCTGGGCCGAGTAGCCGGCCTCGTTGTCGTACCATGCCTTGATGACGATGCGGTCGTCCGTGACGATGCTGGCCGGCCAGTCGATGACACTGGCCGCCCGGGTGCCGACAAAGTCGGTGGAGACGGCGTCGTGGTCCTCGGAAAAGTCGATCTGGTTGTGGAGGGGCCCGGCGATGGAGGCGCCCTTGAGCGTGGAGTAAAGCGCGTCGGCGGAGACGGGGCGGCGCACGGGGCGCAGGATGAGGAGGGCCATGGAGACGTTGGGGGTCGGGACGCGGATGGCCGACGCGGTGAGGATGCCCGCGAGCTCGGGCACGGCGAGGGCGACGGCCTTGGCGGCGCCCGTCTCGGTGGGAACCATGTTGAGGGCGGCGGAGCGGCCGCGGCGGCTCTTCTTGTGCATGCCGTCGACCAGGTGCTGGTCGTTGGTGAAGGAGTGGACCGTCTCGACGTGACCCGACTCGACGCCGCAGGTGTCATGGAGCAGCTTGAGGACGGGCGCGATGGCGTTGGTGGTGCACGAGGCGGCGCTGAAGATGTCCTCCGTCTCGACGACGCGGTCGTTGTTCACGCCAGCGACGATGGTGGGCACCCCGCCGCCCGAGGCCGGGGCCGTGAGGATGACCTTGGCCGCGCCCGGGCACTTGAGGTGGCGCTCGAGGGCCGCTCGGGTGCGGAACGCCCCCGTGTTGTCGAGGATGATGGCGTTGTGGATGCCAAACGACGTGTAGTCGACCTCCTCGGGGGCCTGCGCGAGCGGGGCGGGCGGGCAAGCACGGCGGCGTGGTGCGCGCGCGGACAGCTACGGGCGAGCGCGCGGACCGGAGCGCCGGGCGACGGGAAGGCTCACCGAAGCGTAGATGACGCGGATGGGGTTGCCGTTTGCGACGATGGAGCACGCCGCGATGTCGATGGCCACGGTGCCCTCGAATTCCCCGTGAACGCTGTCCTTCTTGAGGAGCGCGGCGCGCTTCTCGAGGTCCTCAGCGATGGTCGAGGCCTTCTTGCGGACGACGATTGCGCGCAACACGAGCTTGCCGCCGGCGCCGGACTTCTCAACCAGCATGCGGTTCAGGAGGCGGCCGATCCGCCCGTGCCCGTAGAGGACGACGTCGGTAGGCGCGTCCATGCCCTTGCCGCGCACGAAGCCGTGCTCGCAGCGGGCAAGCTCCGCACGGATCAGCCCGACCAGGGCGGCCTGCCCCTCGGCGGACATCGGGTCGTGGGCGGTAAGCGCATCCTGCAGAGGCGGCGGGGGTCGGAGCGGGGGTGAGGCTGGAATCGCGGTGGAGAAGCGCGCCCTGTCACCTCACCTTCAACGATCGGAATCCTCACCACCAGCTTCGAGCGCGCGAATCCGATGTCGAAGCGCCACGGCCGCAGCTCGGACGAGATGCTAGCGAGCGCCTGCACGATGGCAAGGCTGTCCACGGAGCGGATGTCGCCGTCGAAGTGCCGGCCGGCGTATTCGTGCAGCCTCATGATGTCCAGCGGGGCGCGGCCGGCCAGAGAGACCTTGCACAGCGACACAATGACGTTCCGGCGGTACAGCTGGCCTGCGGCGACGCGAGATGACGGAAAGCGCGCGGCAGCGTGACAGGTTGGCGCTTCTCCTGTTCGCAGGCTTCCCAGAACACCGCGCTCGGGGCCCCTGGCGGGGCTGGGTCGACGAGCCGCTCACCAACAAGAGGCAGCAGCTTCTCGCACGCGGCAAGGCCAACGTTGAACTCGGCGAGCGTGGATCCCGAGGCAGCGACAGCCCCGAGACCGAGCGCGCCGGTCTCAGCGAGCTTCCCAGTGCCTGCCGCTGAGGCAGAGGCTGAAGCCGCCATGGGCAAGGGTCAAAGGTTCGGCTGCGGGGCGGTGAGGAGTGCGCACGCAGGTCTTTGCGGCATGGGAGCTGGACGAGCGACCTCCAAGCAGAGCGAACCGTTTCCTGGTCCTGGGGCCTCTGCCTGACATCGAACCGTCAGCATGACGGTTCGATGTCAGGCAGAGGCCCCAGGCTGCCGGAAGAGCGCTGCGGCCGCGCTCCACCGTTCTGCACTCGGGAGTCAAGGCCCTACCGACGCTCCCACCAGCGCGAAGGTCGTCCATTGGCGGCCAAACCGTGTGGTCCAGCCCGTTTTCTCGATGTGAGCCCCGCTGCCGACGAGGGAGGGCTTTAGCCGGTCGAGTCGGTGCGTCGCCGCGTCTCCGCGAGCTCCAATCCCACGGCTGGGGGCGCGGGTCAGCGGCCGTTCCGCCGAAAGGGCCCCCGGTTGTGAAATACCGTGTGCCCGGGGCAAGCGTGGACTGCGGTGCTCGCCTCCCAGGCGGGTGGCGAGTGCGCGAAGCGCACCCACCCGGCCGCGCCGCCGTCAAGGTTTTGTTTTCCCGCCCCAGCACCGCGTGTCCCGCCGCCCCGCGCCCCTTTTCCCGCCCTCGGGACCCGTCGCGCAACCAGAAAGCCACCGGTCCGCGATGCACGGCCCGGGACGGCGGCCACCGCGCCCGGGTGGGCGGGTGCTGCATCAATCCAGGCGATGGCCGCAACGCGAGACTGCGCTTGCCGTGCTCGGGTCGCCGCTTGCGGCTGACTTCCCCGACCCGGCCTTCCTTGAGGGCTGGGACGGTGGTGTCCTTGACCGCTCGATCAGGGCGGCTCGGGGACACCGCGGGCACGCAGGCGCGGGCGCCGCTCGGTTCAACGACGTTGCTCATTTTGCACGCACAACTGCAGACTCAGCCGCCTTTGGCCCCGTCAGCAACACCCCTTGGGCATTCTGCCGGTCCCAGCGCAAATCGTCTGATACACGACATGGAATCCAAGTGACATATGCGCCTTCCCTGTTGGCCCTGGTCTCTTTCGCAGGCACTCAACGAGCCATTCCTCAGACGTCGCCTCGTCGCCGACCAGGGACGCCTCCCTCTCCGTCGGGGAAGCTCCCGCTGCTCCGTGGTCGTTCCCCGCCGCGGTTGGTGATCAGCCTGCTGCCATTGCACCTTCGTCCGTGGGCTCAGACCAGAGCGCAGGGACGCGGCGGCGCGAGGAGGAGTCGCGCCCCCAGTTGCTCGTCTCCGTGAGGCCCCGCTCCTCCGTCCCGCCGGCGGAGAGCCTTGACGACGACGGCTTCGTTCCTAGCCCTGGCCACAGCCCGGCCTCTACGGCTCGGGCCAGCTCCCGTAAGCCTTCTTCGGGGTCAACCACGCTGGCAACCTTTGAGGCGCAGATGGTGACAGAGAACATCATCGTGGGCCAAAAGCGGGGCAGCCGCGTCGCCTGCTCTGACTGCGGGAAGTCCTTCGGCCGGCAGGCGGACCTGAACCGCCACGTCCGCCACGTGCACATGCGCCGCCGCAACTTCCGCTGTCCTTTCTGCGCCCACGAGTTCGCCGAGCGAGGCCACTTCACCAGCCACGTGGCGTCTGTCCACAAGCGGCTGCATCATGTTGGCCGCATGAACCACGACCGCACGCTGCTCGCGCGGGTGGCAGAGTCTTGCCGCATTTCCCCCAAAGGCGCGTGGAACCGCCCCTCCTCGGACATCGCCAAGTCCCTCGCCAGCATCCTCCCGGACATGAACATGGCCAAGGTCCGCGAAATGGTGCACCGCGCGAGCCGTGAGCCATTCGCCGACGGGGACGATGACGGGTGCGCTCACCCGTCGTCGTCGGTCCCTCTGCCGAGCTCAGCCCTGGCCGCCGGTGACTCCACGGGACTGGCGCGGCACCACCCGTATGCCCATGCTGACATTGCGATGGTTTCGGCACGGCGCGGCGAGACCCACGCGCCCACACCCGTGGCTGAGGTCGGCGTGCGCGCCCCCCGCGCCCAGGACCCAGGGAGTGCCTTTGACGCCCAGATGGCGGCCATCTCCGGCCGCGGGGGCCTCGAGCACGGTGGCACCCCGTTCGAGCCGATGGGGAGCTTCGAGCACGGCCGGGTCACGGCCCCCCGCGGAGGGCCGGCCCTCGTTGCGGCGTCGTCCGGCCACCTTCACGGCCCCGGGAGCGCTCACGGGTCGGGTATCGAGGCCGCGCAATTCGCGGCGCTGCGTCAGCAGCAGCAGCAGCAGCATCAGCTCTTCCTGATCCAGCAGCAGCAGCTGCAGCAGCAGCAGCAGTTTCACGCCCACGGCGCCAGCCCTGCCGGCTGGTTCGCGCCGAGGGTGGTGATGACGCCCCACGGCCCGATGCTGATGCACCCTTCTGGTGCCCCTGTGATGGCGCAGTGGGCGGCAGGCGCGGGCGGAGGCTGGCAGCACATCGTCCACCCGACGTTGGTCGGGGATGCGGCTGCGTACCGCCTCGGGACGGCCGCCCCTGCCTCCGATGGCCGGCACCCGGAGCGGGCGGCCTTCTACCCATCGCCTGCGGTGTATGCGGGGCGCTTTGCTGGCCCCCCCACCGCTGGGATCACCGGCGCACGCCTCCAGCAAGTGCCTGCCGGCGGCAAGCGCGCCACGTCGGTGTCGGAGGACGCGGCGATGTCTGCGCTGGCTGATGCTGCGGCGCGACAGGCGGCCTCGCCGCCGGTGCAGCAAGACTACTCTGTGCCGGTGTGAGGCCGCTGGGCCTGGGGCGGCCCCAATCCTGCCGGCAGTTGTGCTCATCTGCAGCAGCCGTTGTGGCGACGTGTGCCGCAGCGGCGCGCAGCGATGCACAGGGGTCCAGCCCAGGGTGAGGACAGGCGCCGGCATGCTCGCCCCACGACAGCAGCCTGGTCAGGCCGCTGACTCCTCGGATGTCGCGCCGAGCAGGCAGTCGTGCCGAGCACCCGGAGCGCCCGTTCCCCTGGGATGTCCCTTTCCGCCGCTTGGCAGGAGGTGGGGTTTCGCGCGTCTCTGCCGTCGCTAGCAGCGGTTTCGCTGCTGGCTCGCGCCTGCGTGTGCCCGACGCGGCCGGTTGGCACAGCGCCTCGAGCAGCGAGCCCGCCCTCGCTGCGAAACGCCCAGCCGCGCCTGCCCCAGCCAGTCGCCGCCGATGAGTGTTCTCTCGGACGCGCGGCCCGGCTGCGGGCGGGGGAGGCCGGCCAGCGATTCCAGGGGGTGCGGGGCTCGTGTGCGTGCCCCGCGTCAGCCGGGGAGATTGAATGGCTTAGAGGTCTGGATTCATGGTTGCTTCGTCCGTGCCCGCGCCGTCGTGCAGCTTCGGTGCGGGCGCGGAGATTTTCGATTGACTTGTGTGCGGCATCTGAGGCGGGGCTTCCCCGTCTCGCATGCCGCGCAGTTCTGCGAGAAATGCTCCTGGGTCGGCGCCACGCGCGCAGGGCGCCGCTTCACACGCCAAGGCTCGGCCAGAGACCCATGCGCTCAACCACCTCCTCGATTGCGGCCGTGTGCGCCGCGACGGCCCTGGACTGCTCCAGATCGCGGTCCAGGGCCGCCCGCTCCCGCTGGACGCACGACAGCACGTTGCTGTAGAGCCGGAGGACGTCCGCGGCATCGGCGGCGGTCGACGAGTCGGCGGTGAGCGCCTCACCGTCGCGTCGGAAGG
>Ga0136560_1000402_pt1 | contig 21511 bp, 17 predicted proteins | sample AntRauMeHopE1497_FD_104925 | JGI IMG/M metagenome (GOLD analysis project Ga0136560, IMG submission 104925) | Saline lake microbial communities from Rauer Islands, Antarctica - Metagenome Hop E1 #497 | ecosystem: Environmental > Aquatic > Non-marine Saline and Alkaline > Saline | place... | reverse complement strand
CCCGGCCCCGTGTCCTCCTCCTCGTCCTCCTCCTCGTCCCCCCTCCCCTCCGCGTCCTCGTCGTCCTCCTCCCCCGCCGCCACCACTGCCTCCGCCCCCTCCTCGTACCCCGCCTCCCGCGCCCCGTCCTGGTCCATCAGCATCGCCGTCTCCACCGCCGCGTCGTCGTCGTCGTCGAACTCCGTGAAGATCGCCTCGTCCCGCTCCTGCTCCGTCCCGAAGTCGCCCAGCAGAGCCGCGTCGTCGTCCGCCACCACCTCCCTGTCCGCGTGCTCCACCCGCCTGTCCGAGCCGTGGATGCCGCTGTAGCCCGTGCGCCGCCTCCCCTTGCCGGCCTTCTTGTCCGCCGCACTCTCGAACCCAGACCGGTACGACTCCTCGAAGCGGTCGTCGTCGTCCACCTGCACGCGGGTGAACTTCTCCTCCACGCACAGGCCCCCGACCTGCACCTTCCCCTCCGCGCCCTCCTCCGCCTCCTCCTCCGCCTCGTCCGGCGCGCCCTCGGACACGCTGGCCAGCGTGAGGCCCTTGCGCGCCGCGAGCCGCGAGTACATGCCCGCCATGCGCGACCGCTTCACGAGGCCCGTCTTCTGCATCTGCTCGAACTCCTTCTCGGCCTCGTCGGGGTCCTGCTGCCGCGCCGCCAGCGTGAGCGTGGTCGACTTGGAGAAGGCAAACCAGGAGTCCACGACGGACGCCTCGAAGTAGTCGTTCCCCTCGGCATCCTTGCGCTTCCACATCACCACTGCGCGGTGCCGAAACCGGGCTCGCAGCGGTGGCAAGCAGTGCACCGGGGGCCGGGGCTCACGCCGACGGCTCGTGCCGGTCTCACGGTGCTTCGCTGGCATCTCCTGGCGCTCGCCGTCGTACACCTCCGCGCCAAGGGGGCGCTCCATCGCAGGCTTCCGCATCTCGGCTGTGTGGCCGATCGTTATCTCTGCGGGGCCGGACCACCGCGAGCATTGCGAGTGAGGCACAAAGAATGCTCCGCTGCCGCTCCTGACCGTCGTAAACAGCGGGGCTTACCGGGGCTCTTCTTGTTCATGGTCATCGCAAGGCCGCCCGGGCACTTGTCGAGGTCTGGACGAACCTTGAGGACGCGGGGCAGCTCCAGCGTCCCGGCTGCCCTGCGCTGCGGCGTCTGCAGTGCCGCGGCACAGCCAGAGCACGCGCCAGCTTGGAAAAACGCATCATGTGTGTGCAAAGCGGCAGGCCTCGAGGTTGCTGCGGGGCACGGGCTCGTTCTCACGACTGTGACAATCTGGTCAAACCTTCCCACCAGCACCTTGCCGCGGTCTGGCGCCTTGACGACACGATACGAGGACAGTGGCGCGCCGGAAGCCGGCGCCGCTGCCATCGTGTTCAAGTGTGCCGGCGCCCCTCGCGGGCTGGGGCGAGCAAACGCCTCTACTCAGCGCCGCGGCCGGTCCCACCGGCGCCTTGCCAGAGCTCCGCCACGTGGCTGCTGCCGTGCTTCCGCTGCTCGTCCCGCTCGCGGGCCTCGAACCCCACCAGGGGCTCCGGCCCCATGACCGGGCCGCCGTCGGGCGCGGCCGCCCGCTTCGCGAGGCCGCCCCGCCTGCCGGGGCCGGCGCCTCGCCTTACCACCACCGTGCGAAGCGGTGTGCCAGTGCGGGAGCCCGCCACCGCCGCCGCTACCGCGTCGACGTCGTCGACGTCATCCCCCGCAGCGGCCGGCCCAGCCTCGCCGCCGCCCCCGGCCTCGGCCCCGCCCGATCCCGGCACCGCAGCGCCCTCAGCGAGCACCACAGCCAGGGGAAGCCGCCTCGCGGGCGTCACCACGCGCCGCGCCGGCCCCTCAGCACCCGGGGGCGGCGTCACTGCGGCCGGGACCGTGGGGCCCGGCCGCCCCGCTCCCTCCGCCGCCCGCCTGCCCGCGTCACCGTCGGCCGACTCCTCGCCGTCCGGCTCTGCCGGCCCGCCGGCATCATCCCGGGCAGAGCCTGCCGAAGGACGGCGTCCCGCCACGTCATCGGGCTGGTAGGCGGCAGCCCGGCCCGCAGCGCGGCGATGCGCGACCCACCCCCGTGACGGGGAGGGCGCCTCGCTGCGCTCGATGCCGGCGCCCGACGGGGCGCGGGGCCTCCTGGGCAGAGCCAAGGAGCCAGCACCGTCGCTGTGCCGCGGCTGTGGGGGGCCCGACCCCGCCGACGCGGCTCCGGCCGCCGGCCCGCGCGAGCCCGGCGCAAAGGCCCCGGCGGCGACCACCCTGACGGGCCCCGGGGCCCCTGTCACGAGGTGGCAGCCCCACGCCGCGCACTCCTCCGCCGAGACGTCGGCGCCCTCCGCGAGCAGAGCGCTGAGGGAGTCGAGGGCAGAGCCGCCGCCCCGAACGGTGCGGGCGACCCGAGAGCGCACGGCGGAGGCGCTGGAGGCGTCGATGAGGGCAGCGGGGCGGCCGGGCGGGGACGCCGGGGCCGCGAGCGCGGGCACGGAGAGGGCGGCAGAGCCAGCGGGCGCTGCAGAGCCGGGTGGCGGCGCGAGGATGGCGCGGCGTCCGGCCATGACCCGGGGCTGGGGCGACAGGGCTGCGATGCCCGGTGCCTCGGAGCCGACCGGCTCGTCCTGCGAGGCACGACGCCCCGTGTGGCGGCCCTCCCCGCCCCGGCCTGGAAGGCTCCGCCCCACCTTACGGGTGCTGCCGCGGCGCGGCGTGGTGGGGCCGGCCGCGACGGGGGGGCGAGTCGCGGCCGCCGTGCCTCGGAGCGTGACGGCGCCTGCCGGCCGGCCTGCCGGGGTCGTGGCGGCGACCGGTGCGGTTCTCCGCGGCTCTGCCGGGGACGGGCGGTCGTCGTTCGGCTCTGCTTCGGCGGGGACCGGCCGGAGCGCCGATGCGAGAGCCTGGAGGGCCCCTGTCTCGGCGTCTGAGCCGGGGTTGGAGCCGCGAATGGCGGCGACGGCGGCTGCGACGGCGTACCGGGGTTCTGCACCGGCGAGCCAGCGTGCGTCGGTGATGGTTGCGACGGCAGGCCGGGACGAGGGCGGGACCGGCGGGGACGGGGGCGCCGCTCCGGGGCCGGGGTGGTGGGGGGGCGGCGCGGCGGACGGGCGGCCGCGGCCGATGCCGGCGGGCTGAAACCAGGAGGAGGAGGAGAAGGAGGAAGAGGACGAGGAGAAGGGGGATGCGGCGGCTGCGGGTGTGGCGCCTGGGAGCCGGGAGCGGGGCGGCGCAGCGACGTGTGAGGCCGACGGAAGCCCGAGGATCCGCGAGCCCGCGATCCCGGGGCCGGCTCTGCCCGCGGGGTCCGCGGCTCTGCCGGATGCGGGTGGTGGTGCGCTCATCATCGACGCGGTGAGGTCGGAGGGCCGGGCGCGCGGCGGGGATAGCGGCACGGGAGCCCGTCGACCAAGGGAGGAGGAGGAGGAGGACGACGCGTTGGGGTCGCATGCACGGCCCGGGGCGGTGCCGATGCCCCAGTGTACGGAGGCCTGAGGCCGAGATGCCCGTGTCGGGTGTCGTTCAGAGGCGCCGCTGCCGCGAGAGCCGGCGCGGCCGGGGGGTGCCGCCCATCGAGACTGCATGCCGGAGCTGCGGAGCGTCGCGTCGCGTCGAGTCGCGCCGAGGGCCGGGGGAGTCAGCTGGGGCGGTGACGCGGCGGCGGAGGCGCGGCGGACGGAGCTCGGCCCCACCGGCGTGCGGTCAGCCCAGCCGCTGCCGCTGGTCTCACGGGCCGAGGCGTCGGGGCCGAACGGCGACGGGCCCCGCCCCGCCACAGACCGGCCGCCCCGCTGCCCCGCCCCGGGTCCCGACCCACCCCTCGCCGCTCCACCGTCCACCCGGTCGGCCTCCGACGCCCGCAGCGCCGCAGCCCGGGCCCTCCACCGCCTGGCGTCGTCCCCAGTCTGCCGCCACCGCTGCCTCGTCTCCCTGGATGCCGCGCCCGACCACACGCCGTCCTGGTCGCTCCCGCTGGGCGCCCCGTCGTCCTCCTCCTCACCGCTGCCGGACGGGCGGGCCCAGCCGCGCCCCCCGCTCGCACGGCCCCGTCCGTCTCGTCCCTCCCTGCGGCGTGGTGCCTCCGAGCCATTGGCGGCGGCCGATTCCGCGCGAAACCGTCGCCCCGGCTCGGTGAAGCGGTGCCTCGGCCTCCGCCCGTGCCCGTCTTCCTCGTTTCGTGCCCGGAGCCGCGCCCCGCCGCTCCGTCCCTCCAGCCGGGGCGAGTCATCGCTGCTTGATGACCGGCCGTCGCGTGGCAGGTCCTCTGGCCGGGGTGCCGCCGCTGCCGAGCGCAAGCGCTCCGCTTCGGCGCGCAGCGTCTCAGCCTCGGCCACTGCCGCTTCCCGGGCGGCCTCCGCGTCGCGCACACGCTGTGCAACGACGGCGCTGGCGGCGAGCTCCTCGGCTCGTCGCTCAGCTGCTGCCAGCACCGCCTCGAGCTCATCATCACGGTCAGGCGACCGCGCAGGCATGCGCCGGCGCGGCAGCGTCGGCGGAGGCGACAGGACCAGCGGTCCCAGCGCAGTGGTGGATCGGTCCGAGACCGTGCTCCGCCCGAAGCCGCGCGACACGTGCTGGGACAGGGCCTGCAGCTCGGCGCGCATCGCGGTCAGGTCGTCCGCAACCCTCAGTGCCGTGTCCACCGACCTGCGGCCGTCGTCCCCGCCCGCCTTGTCACCCGCGCCCACAAGGTGCGACGGCGTGTTCGCCAGCTGCTCCAGCGACGGCCCGCTGCCGTCTGGGCGGCTCATCTCCGCCGTCTGGCAAAGCCCAGCGGTCGGATGGCCGCTCCCGGGGCCTGGCGTCGCGTCCCGGCGGCACAGCTGGCTTTCAGCAACGCACTGCCAAGCCTGTGCCGGTTCTGATCGACGTGGAGTGCCTGGGGGCACGTTGCGCGCGACCGACCGCTGGCAGAGCCTGGGTGTGCGACAAGGCACGCATGCGAGCGCTGTGCGCATAGACACGAGGGTTCTGCCGGGCACAACATCCGCGGCCTCACACTGACTCCTTCGCGGCGCGCAGGGCGGCGCTCTCCTCGTGCACGGCCGTGAAATACGCCTTGAGCGCCCTGGGCTCGTGGGTCGGGTGCATGCCCCAGCCCAGGTTGGCGATGAGCGGCTTGTCGCCGAAGCCCTCGAGCATGGCGCGCGTTGCTGCGCGGATGCTGTCGTCGTCGCCGTACAGGCGCCCCGGGTCGAGGTTCCCCTGCAGCGCGAGGCACTTGTCTCCCACGCGCGCCACGGCCTCCGCCGGCTCTACGGCCCAGTCCACGCCGACGACGTCGAAGGTCTCGGAGAGGGCCTCGAAGGCGTGGTGCGCGCAGCGCGCGAAGACGACGAGGGGCGGCCCGCCGTCCGCGACCGAGGGCACGCGCGCCCGCACCAGCTCGGCGATGCGGCGCAGGTAGGGCAGGGAGTACTCGCGCCAGTCGGCGGGGCTGAGCTCGCCGGCGGAGGACTCGAAAACCTGCAGGGCGCTCGCGCCGGCGCGCCACTCCCCGACGAGCAGGTCTGCGAGCGCCTCGGCAAGCGCGCCCAGGAGGCGGTGGCTGGCCTCGGGGTGCTGCGGCGGGGGGCGTGGAAGGGCAGAAGGGGGGGTGCGGTGTGGTGGGAGGCGCTCCGGCCGGGGGCGGGTGCTGTCGGCAGGCGCCGCGCCGTGCCGCTGCCGGCGGGCGGGCGTCTCACGCGGAAGAGCCACGTCTTGCTCTTGGCGAAGGTCCTGCTGCCCCCACCCTCGACCATGTACGCGAGGAGCGTCCACGGCCCGCCGCAGAAGCCCACGACGGGGACCTCGTCCTCCATGAGCCGGCGGGTCTCGCGGATGGCGCCGAAGAGCGGCTCGAAAACGCCGCCGTCCTTCGCGTCCGGAGCCAAGTTCAGGCGCTCCAGGTGCGACGGGTCCACGAGGGGCTCTGGGAACACGGGGCCCTTGCCCGGGACCATCTTGCACTCCATGCCCATGGCCTGGGGCACGATGAGAATGTCGCTGAAGATCACGACGGCGTCGAGGAGGCCGTGGAACCTGCGCAGCGGCTGCAGCGTCACCTCAGCAGCCAGCGCCGGCGTCTCGCACATGGTGAAGAAGTCGTGCTCTTTGCGGAGGGCGCGGAACTCCGGCAGGTACCGCCCCGCCTGCCGCATCGCCCACGCCGGCGCATGCTCGGTCCGCTCCCCGCGGGCAGCCCGCACAAACACGTCGTTCTTGATGACGGGCCTGCCCTCGGGCAGGGGGCGCTCCGACCGGAAAATCGTCCTCGCAGCCGCGTCAGCGACCTCGGCCGCGTCGCGGGAAGCCGTTGCCGCCGCCGCACTCTCTGCTGCACTATCCCCGCTCATCGTCGCAGCAATGTAGAGATGTGCAAACGCGCCAGATACGGCTGGCGGCGCAGCCTTCGCGGAGTGCGTGCAGAGCATGTGCCCTAACCTTTTTGTTGTGTGGCGTGGCGCCTCCGAGGGAGCAGTGGTTGAGGCTGCCAACGCTAGCACTCCAGCGCGCCAGCGGCACGCCGGGACAAGCAACATGGCAGATGACTCGGGTGCCACCCTCCAGACCATCATGGCGGTGCTCGTGGGCCTGCTCATGCTCGGGCTCGGCTCCACGGTCTCCGTGAGGTCTTTCATGCGCAACCTGCGCACGGCCAAGGGGCCGATCGTCGGAGTCCTCAGCCAGGTATTAGCAATGCCATTCTTGGCGTACATTCTGTGCGTCATCTTCCGGTTCCCGGCTATCGTCACCATCTCCGTGATCGCCATCGGCTGCACGCCAGGTGAGCTTGAGGTTTCCGTCACGCTGCCGCCCTGACCGGCGGTGCCGCCCGGGCCGGCGGGCCAGCCCTCGTGCTGTAGCACACGCTGCTTCTTTCGTCCGGCGCATGCTCCGCGCGGCTGGGGCGTGCCCGCGTGGGCCGGCTTGAAGGCAAGCCTAAAGTGCAACTGGTCCCTCACATGCACGCGCCCCAGTAACGGCACGCGCCCTGCCCCCCCTCGCCCCCCCACAGGCGGCTCCACGAGCAACCTCTTCTCGTACTTTTCCCGCGGTGATGTGAGCCTGTCCATCACCATGACGGTCGTGTCGTCCATCCTCAGCTTCGGCACCCTGCCGCTGCTACTCTGGATGCTCGCCGAGCCGTTCAGCACCGAGAGCGTGCGCATCCCCTACACGAACATCCTCCTCGCCCTGATACTCGTGATCATCCCCGTCGCGGTGGGCGTGACGATCCGGAGCCGCTGCATCGGCGTGGCGTACTACCTCGAGAAGGCCGCCACCGCCCTCGGCGCCGTCTTCATCATCGTCGCCATCGTCTACGGCTCCATCACCGAGGCAGACATCTTCCTCGCCCCCGCCTCGGAGTGGGTCACCGCCTTCGTCCTCTGCCTCGGCGGCTCGGGCCTCGGCTACCTCCTCGCCATCTGGTCCGGCCTGTACCGCTACCAGGCGCGCACCGTCGCCCTGGAGACGGGCATCCAGAACTCCACCCTCACCGTGGCCATCATGACGTTCACCTTTGGCGGCACCGCCCAGCTCGGCGACGCCCTCCGCTTCCCGCTCCTCTACAGCCTCGTCATCATCATCTGCGGCGTCCTCATGTCCAGCATCTTCTTCGTCGTCTCGCGCTACGACCCCGAGCACGAGACCGCCTTCCGCGCCAAGCACGAGGAGGAGGAGGCGGCCTACGTCGCCACCGAGGCCGCGGAGCTCGCCGCCAAGGCCGGAGTCAAGGACGGACCCCCCGAGCGCCTCGTCTCCAAGGCGGAGGCCTCCTCCCCCAAGGTGGCCGCCGCCACCGGCGCATCGGCCGTCTGAGCTTGTGACCCCGAATCCAGTCAAGGCGACGCGAGGCGCGCGGTCAGCGACTGGGAGGGACCCGAGGGAGCGGGGGGAGGGCCTCAGCGCACAGACGCGCGCAGCCACTCAACCCCCCTCCGCTCACGGGCCTCCCGCCCGCATCCCCGCGCGACCCCAGCGGCGCCAGCCTTGCGAATGGGCGTCACCGTGCCAGCGAGCAGGCGAGCCCGTGCGCCCTCGCCGCCGGCCGTACCCAGCCCCAGTGTGCCAACAGTGCGTGCGCCCCCAGCAACGAAACAGAACGCTCACGCGGATGACGTATGAGACGAGCTGCTTGAAGCATTTTGGCCGCTCTGCGAGCAAGCTGGCGGGAGCGCCCAGCCCAGAGCTCCGACGACAGGCATCGAAACGGGACAGCTGGGCCTCGGCTCGGGCGGCTGGTGGGGGGCCGGCGCAGATATTCGGGCGGCGTTGACACATGAGGGGCCACACCTCGCACGGCTGCCTGGGGACACCACACAGTCACAGCGGAGCGGCCACGCCGCATCCTGGGTGTCGCACGCCTGGTCCCGGCCTCGCCAGCGCTCATGCGCTCTGCACGGGAAGGTCACTTCCGGCGGCGCCTGCCCGGGCGCGAGGGCTTGGCGAACCCCTCTGCCGCCCCCGTGGCCAGCGTCACGGAGCCCGCCGCGGCCGCGTCCGCCTGCTCTGCCGCGAGCATCCTCGCCAGGTCCTCCCCGAGCTCTGCCGAGGAGCTCACTTCGAGGAGCGCGGCGAACTCGACGCCCGCCTCGAACTTGCACTGCTGGACGAGGGTGCCCTTGGCGGTCGAGTGTGTCATGCGGGAGCGCACGGGCGCGGCGTCGGGGCACGAGTACACGAGGGCGCAGCCGGGGGGCGTGCCGGCCTTGGGCGCGGGCAGCGCCGCGGCGGCGGCGGCGTCGGCCCCCGCGCCGGCGAGCAGCGCAGCGCGGCTCAGGATGACGAAGCACGGTTCTGCCACCGGGGCCAGGCCGAGGACGTCGGCTCTGCCGAGTGGCTCTGCCGCGGGTCGCATTGCCGCGACCCTCATGACCTCGTCGTCCATGTCCACGACGACAACGACGGCCGCCGCGGTGCCGGTGAGGACCTCGCGGATGGCGGGGAGGAGGCCGTCGCCGACCCGGAACGGGACGGCGCCTGCCGGGGAGGAGGCCGAGGCCGAGGCGGCGGCGTGCTCGATCAGCGTGGCGGCCTCCTCCCCCGCAACGGCAGCCTGCGCGTGCTCAGCATGCGACGCGGCGCCGGCGCCGGGGTGCCCGCCCGCCCGCCACGACACAAACGCGTCGGAGGATGCCTCGGCGGCGTCGGACGCGCGGAACCCTCCCGGCTCAACCGTCGCCCGGTCCTGCATCAGGGACCGCAGCTGGCTGAGAGCGCTCGCCGCGAGCAGCTTCTCGCGGACATCGGCTGCGTCAGGGACGAACAGGACCGTGGACCACGACGCGTCTGTCAGCCGGATCGCCCAGATCCGGGGCCCGCTGTCCTCGAGGCACACCGGTGCGATGTGCGCGGCATAGTCTGCCTCGACACTCTCGCCGCCGCACTCGATCCGCGGGCCGGCGCTCAGGGTCAGCGCCTCGGAATTAACCACGACCTCGAGCGCTCGGACGGTCAGGTCCGGCATCGCGCTTGCCAGCGCGTCGCTGAGCTCGTCCATGATGGTCAGATTGGCGGAGAGCATGGTGGGAGGCAGGGGCCGCGCCCGGCGGCCGACTGTGCCGAGGTGTGCCGGCCAGGGCTGAGGCTGCAGCTTGGTGATGCCTCCTGTGTGATGATGGCCCCGGTTTGCGAAGGCGGCTGCTCCACACAGCGCCGCCTTCGTGCCGTATGCTTGCCATCGCGCTCGGTCGCAAGCCGAGGCGCGCATGCGACCCTGCTGTCGCTGCCAGCAGCGGACAGCGGCGTCTCTGCACGCTCGCCCGCCGGATCGCACACCCGCCGCCCGGCGTCCCGCCGGAGCGATGCGGACATACACCCGCATCCTCCTCGCCGCTGCGGCCGTGGCGGGAGTGACCGGCGTCGGCGTCCTGGCGCGCGGAGGATGGCTGACGGGGTGAGGCAAGGCAGCGACGCGTCAGCGAGCACTCGTCCGACCACGCCCCCAGCGCTTCCGGCCCCGCCGAGGCTGGCCGTTTGTATGTACGCGCGTGTGAAGGCAGCACCGGTGTTGGGTCGCCACGCCGCTCCCACGTTGCGCATGCCTTGCACGCAGCGGCCTGCTTCGGCTCACGCGTTTCAATGGCGTGGACGCCATGAGGAGCCTGGCGATCGCGCTGCTGGGGTCCCGGCACCTGCGCAACGTGGCCATCATCGCCGCCGCCCTCACGTTTGGCGCACACCGCGCGTCCGCCGCGCTGCCGAGCGCGCTCCGCCCCAAGGGCTACCTGGCCCCGTTTCTGGGCTTCGTGGTGCTCTTCTGGGCGATCTTTTACGAGATGAACCTGACGGAGCGGCCGAGGCTGGTCTTCGCGCGGACGCCGTGGGCGCAGTCGGTTCTGGAGCGCCTGCACATCAGCCGCTTCCGCCCAACGATCTGGGGCACGTCGACCCACGTCCAGACGGTGGTCTGCAACCTGATCAACCGCATGAATGAGGCCATGACGCCCTTCCCGCAGTACATCCGGAAGACGATCCCCGCGTTCGACGGGAACCAGGTGTGCCTGGACTGGGCTTCGGACGAGGCGCTGCGCCACGCCCCGCCCGACGCCCCCATCATCTACATCGAGCACGGTCTTGCCGGCTCCCCCGAGGACAACTACTGCCGGAACCTCGTGGCCCGCTGCGTCGAGCGGGGCTGGCGCCCTGTGGTCAACTTCCGCTGGCGGCTCGACTACGGGGAGTGGAGGGACGTCGACGCCGCCGTCACGCACATCACCAAGCTCTACCCTGAGGCCCCCATCGTGGCCACGGCCTTCTCTGCGGGGGCGCACGTGCTCCTGGCGTACCTTGAGGCGATGGGGAGCGACACGCCGCTGCTCGGCGCGTGCGTGGTGAGCCCGGCGCTGGACCTTGTGAAGATGATCAGCTGGATGGAGACGCCGCACTCGGCCACCAACCCGGCGTACGCCAACGCCATGGAGTCGATGATGCGGGAGTGCGTGCGGAGGCACTCCCAGCACGACTCGCTCATCGACTCGACGGAGCTCCGCGCCTTCGAGGACGAGCTGGCCCACACCCGCCGCGTCCGCTGCCACTGGCTGTACGACAAGTTCCTGTCCCTGCTGCGCACCTACGCGGGGCACCCGGCGGCGGCGGCGGAGGAGGAGGAGCAGCTCGCCGACGCGAGGCGCCGGGCCAAGGCGGCGAGGAGGCGGTGCCGCCACCGCGGGACGCCGCTCTTCGCGTCGGTCAGGGGCACCGCCACATCGTGGGAGACGGGACCCTTCGGGGCGACCCCGACCGTGGCGGCAGCGGCGGTCACCGCCGCGGCGGGGCCCCCCAAGCAGAGCAGGCCCGACCCCAGGACGGGCCGGGCGCTGGATCCGAGGCCGCCGCAGCTCGCGCCGCCTGTGGCTCTGCCAACGTCGGAGGACGTCGACGTGATGACCCCGGTGGCCTCGGTCGTGCCGTCGCCCTCCCCCGACGACGACGACGACGACGATGACGACGACGACACGGGCCTCGGGCGCGCGCGAAGATCGTCGGCGCGCCGCCGCGGCCAACTCCCCGGCCCCTCCCTCCTCGGCCGGGCGCCTGCCGCCCTGCCGTCGTCGGCCCCCGCCCCCAGCGCGCTCCGGCCGCGGCCGAGCGACGGCGGGGGCCGCGCGTCCGGTCGCGCGTCCACCGAGGGCGGCGGCGGCGGCGGCGACGGCGACGCCCGAAGCCTCGCCGGCCGGGTGTCCGCCGTGCTGGGGAAGTACGCCATGTCGCCAGGCCCCCTCCCCTCCGCCATGTACTCCCCCTTCGGCCACGGCACCGCGGGGAACTACGAGCGCACGGCGGGCAACAACCTCGGGCGCGTGGGCATCCCCTGCCTCGTCTTCCTCGCCGACGACGACCAGCTCATGCCCCCGTCCTTCGGCGAGACCCTCCGCCGCGCCGCCCTCGCCAACCCCAACATCATCTACGCCCACACCCACCGCGGGGGCCACTGCGGCTGGCACGAGGGCTTCGTGCCCACGGGGGCCAGCTACGCCGAGCGCTTCGTCGTGTCCTTCCTCGCCGCCGTCCTCTCCGCCGAGTCCCACACCGCCCTCATCGTCGACGTCATCCAGCGGGCCAACACCCTGCCCCGCGTCCGGTCCAGCGTCATGTGAGCGGGCCGCCGCGTCCCCCCCCCGCGGCTGATTGCCGGTTTGTGCATGGCGCTGCGGGCCGCTAAGTCCATCGTCAGTCTTTGCACGGAATCGCACGCTCACACGCACACAGTCGGGACGGGGTCGCGGGGCCGGCTGCCAGGCCTTCCCCCGCGCTTCCGGGAACTTACCGCTCGCTCGCGGGGAGACGGGGCGTCGCTCACTCGTCGGCGTGGAGCGCCTCTGCCATGAGAGCCGCCGAGGCCACCGACTCGCTCGCCACCTTGATGGCGGACGGCGTCACGGGGTCCAGCGTCGCCGTGGGGCGGCGCGGGCCGGCGGTGGCAACGGGCGCGCGGGCACCGCGCTTGCCCGCTGTCGAGGAAGCGATGTTCGCGGCGCCCGTGCTCCTGGCCAGGGGCTTGCGCCGGCCCCCGGCGGCAGGGGGCGCGGCGGCAGCGGCGGCGGGGGGAGCGGCCGACGTCGACCCGCGGCTCGAACTCCTGGAGCTGGTCCGGGAAGTGGGGCGGCGAGAGCCGGCGGCGGGCTTGGCGTCCGCGACCGACGCCCGGCTGGCGGGTCCCCCGCGGCGCGCTGCGCGCTCTGACTGGCGCCTGTGCTTCCTCTCGGCCTCGGCCTCGGCCTCGGCGCTGAGCGTGTCGAGGAGCCGCTCCCCGCCGATGACGAACGTCTCGCCCGTCTCCGCCTCCCACGCCTCGGTGGCGGAGCGGAGCTTTGCCGTGGCGCGGGGGAGCTCCTTCTTGATCCGGCGCTCCAGCTTCTCCTCGCGAAGGCGGCTGCGCGGAGCGGGAAGGGCGGGGAGGCGAGCGGGCCGAGGAGCAGGTCAGGGGCAGGCTCAGGGGCAGGTGCGGAGGCAGCGGCGCAAGGGCATGGGCGGAGGCATGGGCGGAGGCATGGGCGGAGGCAGAGCACCAGCGTCGGGGCGGGGGTGCCTCACGCCGCTCCGCCGCGGCGGCTGGTGAGGCGGGTCGGGTCGGCGATGATGCGCTCGTACTCGTCCTTGTCGTCCAGGATGGCCTGCCGCTTGGCGTGCACGCGCAGGATGGGGCGCATCGTCTCGGCCCGGGCCTCCAGGGCCGCCAGCTGGGCCTGGTGCGCCTCCCAGCAGGCCTCGTCGACGTCCTCGCCCTCGGCGGCCATGGCCGTGAAGGCCTCGCGGTCTGCGTCGCCGGCCTCGATCTCGTCCCACACCTCGTGGATGCGCTCACGGAGCGTCTGCAGCGGGGTTCGGGAGACAAGGGCGCGACAAGGGGGGTTGGCGGGGGCTGGCGGGGGGCGCGGTGTGCACCGGCTGGGCGCGGGAGAGGCAACGCAAGAGGTGCCCATCGCCCGCGGGCCTTCTCACGGTCACGAGCTCATGGAGGCGGGCCTGGAACTCGGCGGCCTTGTCGTCCATGTAGGCGGAGCAGGCCCCGATGACGTCATCACCGATGCCGTTGTGGCTGCCGAGGAAGCGGGTCTGCTCGTCCTCGGGCGTCTCGAGCTTCTCCCAGAGCACGGTGATGCGCTCGCCGATCTCGCGGATGCGCTCCTCGCGGCCGGCCTTGTCGGCGGTCCACTTGGCAAGGGTCGCCTCGAGCCCAGCGATCGCGCCGTCGGAAAACCCGACCGCGTCCGCGCCCTCGACGATCGCGTCCTCCTCGGCCCCGTCGGCGGAGCGTCCGATGTCGCCCCAGATGTCCGTGATGGCGATGCACATGGGCGCAACGCGGCCACGGCGCTCCTCCTTGTCCTCCTTGAGCCCAGCGATGCGATTCTCGAAAGCATGGACGCGGGATGTGGTCAGCTTCTCCCCCGCCGTGGCAAACTCTTCCTGCGAGAGGGGCAGGCCGGGAACTCAGCGGGACAGGTCGTTTCGCGGCCGTTCGCTGGCGGCAGAGCCCTCACGGTGGCACGTGACCATTCTTACCTCCGGCTCGACCCCCAGGTCCGCGAACAGTGCCTTGGCCTCTTCGCACAGCGCCTCGACCTGCTCGGCACGCTCCGTCTTCAGGGAGGTGAGCTCAGCGGCGCGGGCACGGAGCGCCGTGATGTGCTGGAGCACGCCCTTGCTGCCCTGCTCCGGCGCGTCCTCGTCCACCTCCGTGCACGAGGCCATGGCCGAGATGCTGGCGACGAGCTCGTTTCTGGTTTCCTCGGCCTCCTCCCGGTCGGCGTCGGCGGCATCGCGCGCGCGCGACAGGACCTTCTCGAGGTCTGCCTGCAGCGCCTCGAGCGCAGTCGTCCTGGACTCCTCGTCCGTCCCGAGAGCGTCCCAAACCCCTGACAGGTACGTCTCCGTGTCGCTTACGAGCGCCTGAATCGATGGCTGGTCGGCCATGGCGGTATTCACGAGTGGCGCCGCGGGCGAGTGGCAGTCGGGCTCTACCGAGATGCGATCGGCTTCAAGCCGGATTCCCGCCGGCGCACGCGTCCAGCTTCAGAACTAGGCCGTGGTTAGCCGGCGCAGGTACTAGGCGAGAGCGCGCGGCCCGGAATCCTTGCCTGTTGACTGAAGCTGATGGAGCCCGTCCGGCTTCGAAGATTCGGCCCGGGCGGCTTTCGGGTGGTACAGGCGGGTGTGGCCCCGAGCGGCACGAGGAAGCGCGAGCGAGACGATGACAGTGATCCGGGCAGGGAAACAGGCGCAGGAGCGCCGGCGGAAGCCCCCGCGCACGGCGCCGGCGGCTTCGTGGCGCCCGCCGTGGAGGCGGCACCGGCCGCGGCCGGACACGCGGCGATGCCGAGTGGTGCGTACAGGACTGGGTAGGTATGCCACGAGCTAGTCTGCGCCAAGGGGCGGCTCGCAGGCTTCCGAGAGCTCTCTGGTCGACGGCAGCCAGCCGTCAGCCCGGTCGGGCTCACGGCGGCGTTTCGCCAGCCCACGATCACCCCTCGGAGCACGGGTTTACTGTTATGGCTGCCGGATGCCATGATACGCTGCGCGGATGGGTGAGCGTGCCAACGGTTTCCAGCAGGGCCAGCTTGACGGGTCCGCAGGCGCACCCAGGTCGCACAACAAGCAGTATGTCGTGATGCAACTCGTCGTGCAGTCCTGGGCGTGTGGTCGCCAGCCGCTGGTGTCTCGGCGGTGCAGCCTCGTCCGCGGCGCTCGCTGGGCCGGCGCCGCGCACCACTGCCGCGGACAATGTGTGTGCGGCAGTTGCCATGGCCAGAATCGATAAGGGCCATGTCGGCCACTCGCACAGCATTGGGAGCCAGGACCGCGGCCAGAGCCAGCACTCGGCTCGACGCGTCGGCCGCCCGCCCCACTCGGCCCGCGATGCTGGCTGCCAGAACCATCGGCAGGAAGCCGGCCCGATGGGCGCGATGCCTCTCGGACATGTCGTCGCCCACGACGAGCGTGCGCAAGTGAGACAGCAGGCGGCTTCACCTGCAACAACCTGCCGGCGGCTCCGCCAGCGAGGACGCGCCGCCTTTGGTTGCCACCACCGCAGGGGGCACGAGCTTGATGTGGATAAGCTTGCGCAGCACCTGGGCTCCGTCATCCGGACGGCCGACTTTTCCGAGCTCAAGGTCGAGCAGTTCGCTCACGGGCAGTCGAACCCGACCTTTGTGCTCACGCCGAAGAAGGGCAAGCGCCTCGTTCTGCGCAAGCAGCCGCCCGGCAAGCTGCTCCGAGGCGCACATGACGTGCTCCGCGAGGGCCACATCATGGAGCGGCTGCGGGGCATCGTCCCTGTCCCGACGATCCGGACCCTGTGCGAGGACCCCGGCGTCGTGGGCACCCCCTTCATCGTGTACGACATGGTGGAGGGAAGGCAGTTTGTGGACGTTTGCATGCCCGAGCTCAGCGACGAGCCGTGCAGGCGCACAGACGTGCTCTCGGCGCTCGCGCGCACGCTCGGAAGGTGAGATGGCCGCCCCGCAGTAGGGCCACGCGCACGGTGCTGATGTGCCGATCCGTGCCACAGGCCGCTTCCGGGGCGTTTGCGCTCGCCGGCCCGGCCCCGCAAGCCAGGCGCTGCCCTCTCGACCCCGCTCCGCGATCCCCTCGCGCCCGTCTGTTTGCCGCAGCATCCACGCCGTGGACTGCGAGGCGGCGGGCCTCAGCACCCTCGGCCGCTCCCCCGAGTCCTTCGTAAGCCGCCAGGTCCGGGTCTGGACCAAGCAGATCCGCGCCGTCACGGAGCGGGCAGAGCAGGGAAAGCTCCCGGCAGAGCTCAAGGACGTGCCGCCGAGCCTGGCGTACCTCATCGACGCCCTCCCCGGCGCCATCCCGGAGGCCCCCGGGCCCGTGTGCCTGGTCCACGGCGACTACCGGCTTGACAACGCCATCCTGCGTGGGGAGGAGGACCAGGTGGCGGCGGTGCTGGACTGGGAGCTCGCCGCCCTCGGCCACCCGCTCGTCGACCTCGCCCACTTCATGCTCCCCTACCACCTCCCCCGCCTCCGCGGCTCCCCCGTCAGCGGCTTCGGCCACGCGGAGGACGCCGCGGCCATGCTCGCTGGCGGGATGCCCTCCCGAGGCGGCGCCGGGGGCGCCGCGGCCCTCGCCGCCGCCCACATTCCCCGCCCCGACGCCCTCGTCGCCAGCTACGTCGGCGCCGTCGGCGGCTCCTCCGGCGGCTCGGAGCTCCAGCCCTGCCTCGCCCGCGTCACGTCCCGCCTCGCGCACGACGGCCTCCCCGGGGGCTGGGACCTGTACGTGTCTGTGGCCTTCTTCCGGGCGGCTGCCATCCTCCACGGCGTCTACGCTCGCTCCTGCGCCGGCAACGCGAGCGCGGACAACGCCAAGGCCGTCGGGGGCCTGGCCGCGCTCATGGCCGAGCGAGGCGAGGCGCACCTTCGCAAGTACGAGAAGGAGGAGGCCGGGACGGGTCGGGGGGCGGAGGGGCGCGGGGACGTCACACCGCCACCGGTAGCGGCGGCAGGGAAGGCGGGCGGTGAGAGCGGGACGGCGGATGCGGGCGGCGGGGCGCAGGCAGCAGCGCCCAAGGCCAGGGCGGCGGCGAGGGGGGCGGCGCGGCGGGGCGGGGAGAGCACGCACATCGCTGGGATGTCCCCTGACGCGCTGCGGCTCTACCGGCGCGTGCGCGAGTTCGTGCACGAGCGCGTGCTTCCCGCGGAGGCCGGGATCGAGGAGGAGGTGGAGGGGCGGACCGGGGCGGAGCGGTTCTCGCTGGGGGACCCCGCGGCGCAGTCGGCTCTGCGTGCCGAGGCCAAGGCGGACGGGCTGTGGAACCTTTTCATGCCTGCGCACGCGGACCCGCAGCGGCGGTGGGGCCACGGCCTGAGCACGCGGGAGTACGCCCCGATGGCGGAGGAGATGGGGCGCAGCCTCGTGGCTCCCTACGTCTTCAACTGCAACGCCCCCGACACGGGCAACATGGAGATCCTGGCCATGTTCGGCACCGCGAGCCAGCAGGAGCGCTGGCTCCGGCCGCTTGCCGAGGGCGACGCGAGGTCGTGTTTCGGCATGACGGAGCCCGCCGTGGCGTCGTCGGACGCGACCAACATGCGCGCCAGCGTCCTCCACGGGGCAGAGGGCGGCACGGTGGAGGCGCGGGGGCGTAAGTGGTGGACCACTGGCGCCCTGGACCCGGCCTGCCGGCTGATGATCTTCATGGGACGGGACTGCGACGCGGCGGGGAGCCCGACGGAGGCCCCGCGGCACAGGCAGCACAGCATGGTGCTCGTGCCCATGGACGCGCCGGGCCCGGGCGGCGCGCCCGGCGTGGCCGTGCGCCGGCCCCTGACGGTGTTCGGGTACGACGACGCGCCCTACGGGCACGCCGAGGTGGACGTAGACGTGTCGGGCCTGTGCGCCAGGGAGTCGCTGATCCTGGGCCCGGGGGAGGGCTTCCGCATCGCGCAGGGGCGGCTCGGCCCGGGCCGGGTGCACCACTGCATGCGGTTGGTGGGCATGGCGGAGAGGGCGATCGAGGCGGCGGCGGCGAGGGCGTGGGACCGGTCGGCGTTCGGCGGCCTGCTCGCGGCCAAGGGGTCGGTGCGCATGTCCATCGGGCAGATGCGCGCCGAGGTGGAGGCGGCGCGGATGCTGACGCTGTCGGCCGCCGCGGCCATGGACGAGGAGGGCAACACGGCCGCGCGGGGGCAGGTGGCGCTCATCAAGGCCGTGGTGCCGTCCGCCGTGGGCCGGGTCCTCGACCAGGCGATGCAGATCCACGGTGGAGCCGGGCTGTCGGACGACTTCCCGCTCGCCCGCATGTACGCAGCGGCGCGCTCACTCCGGCTCGCTGACGGGCCGGACGAGGTCCACTGGACGGCCGTCGGAAGGTCCGAGCTGGAGCAGTGGCGCCCCGATGACAGAGCCTGAGTGTGAGGACGGCGAAGCGACGGCCATGCGCGATCGAACATGCCGGGACCAAACACGTGGCCTCGTCACGGGCGCGCTCCACTCCAGCCCCCGACCACGGGACTCCGGACACCATGGCCATCGAGCTCGGCGGCGTCACCGTTTCCCACGAGTACGGCCTCGTCCGTGAGAGCCTGGGATTGGCCACGTCGCGACCGACTTTGCTCCTTCGTGTTTTTCCGCTCGGCGCCGGGGAGACCGGTCGCGCCGCCTGCCAACCTCCGATAACGCGTGGCAGCCAACCATCGCTTGGCATCATGCTTCCTGTGACGTTGAGCCGACTGATGCCTCGCAGTGATCGCGGCGGCCTGCATCGCCTTCGAGGTCATCACGCAGGGCTTCTGCGTCAGCGCCGCTCGGGGCCAGACCCTCGGCAACGCCGAGTTCCAGGAGAGCAAGGAGGTCAAGGCGCTCCGCAAGCTCCACGACACCGATGACAAGGCGAGCGCGCTCCACGGCGTCAAGTGGGAGAAGAACGGCTACCCTGACATGGGCAACGGGCCCGTCGGCCGCCTGCTCTCCTACGAGAAGTGGTCCCGCCTCGCGTGGGCCCAGCGCGCCCACTACAACGGCGTCGAGGGCGTGACCTCGGCCGTGACGTTCACTCTCATCGCCGGCCTCGGCCTGCCCACCGCCGCTGCCATCTCCGGCTTCATCATCGTCGTCGGTCGCATGCTCTACGGCATGGGCTACCGCTCCCGCGGGCCCGGCGGCCGCTTCACCGGCGCGCTCATGTTTAATCTCGCCGTCCTCGCCAACTTCGGCATGAGCATCTACACGGGCGGCAAGGTGGCAGGCTACTGGTGATCCCGCAGTCATGTGGCGCGCGCGCCAGGGTGTGTGCTCGTGCGGTGGCGGGTCGTATCTGCAACCAGCGAGGCGTGCATTGGTGCGAGGCAGGCCTCGCGCACTCATCCACACCCGTCCTGTCGGCTCAGCCGCTTCAGGTGACCTTCTGCATGTCGAGCTGCTCGATGGAGCCGACAAGGTCGTCCCAGGACTCGATCTCGTCCTCGATGTCGACGATGCTGGTCTTCTCGTCCTCGCACACGGCCGAGATGACGAGCTTGACGATGCCGAAGGCGACGGGCACCTTCTGGAACACCTCGCCCCACTTCAGGCCCTCCATGGTGATGCCGCGGATCCTCTCCTCGACGGCGTCGAGGTCGCTGTCCACCTCGGCGGGCTTCACCTCCCACACGATCGAGGTCTTCTCGATCTTCTTCTTCTTGCCGCCCGCCTTCTTGGCGGCGGCAGCCTTGGCGGCGGCAGCCTTGGCGGCGAGCGCGGCGCCGGCGTCCTCGCCGTCCGAGTCGTCACCGAACATGTCGTCGTCCTCATCGTCGTCCTCATCGTCGTCGTCACCGGCACCGGAGGCGGCAGCCTTGGCGGCGCCCGCGACCACGGTCACACCGGTGGTCAGCCTGCGCGGGGAGAGGTGAGGTGAGGTGAAGCGCAATCAGTGGCGGAAGTGAGGCACGATGGCCGCAGGCATGGGCCCGGCGGGCATGCGACCGAAACAACAGGCCCAAGCAAGGCCCTTGCCGCATCGTCGGGCAAGGTGGTAGTGGTGCTGCCGCGAAAGCGGCGGCGCCGAGAACAGGATCGCCGTGTCTCACTTGGACTTCTCGGCGGCCGTGAGGGCGTTGATGTGCGAGACGTAGCGGAAGAGGTGGGGGAACTTCTCCTTGTCCGGGGTGCCGATGGCGGCGACGAGGGCGATGTCAGCCTGGGTGGCCTTGAAGCTGCGTTTGGCGCGGGAGATTCTTCGAGGTTGGCAATAGCGCAGTCACGGCTCGCGCCCCTGGCAACGTGCCGCCGCCGCGCTCACCCGACGAGGTAGCTCCTCGAGATCATGAACTCATTGAGCTCGGCAAGGCCGGCAGCCGAGCCCGTGTTGAAGACGATGGAGACGGCCATCGTTTGCTCTTCGCTGGCAGAGTGCTGAAATGGGCTGCAGAGCGTTGAGATTTCAGCTGTGACTCTGACCTGGTAAGGTTTCTGGAGACTGTGGCGTAGAGCTGCTCGCTGACGGAACCATCTCGCACGGCTTGCGGAGCGCTGCCATGGCCGAGGCCGCCGCCATGTCCGGCCTGAGGAGGGCGCGCAACTTCCTCATGGAGCAGGCGCTGAGAAAGGCGCCGCGCAAGCCCGTGGAGCCCATCAAGCGGTGGCGCATCGCCAAGGGTGACCTCGTCGAGGTGATCGGGGACGTCAAGCGCAACCCGGAGGTGGGGAAGCAGGGTAAGGTGCTCCGCGTCGACAAGAAGAAGAACAAGGTGTACGTTGAAGGGGTTGCGATGGTGAGCAGGACTCTGGCTGGCGGCGCCTCGCTTCCGCCGTCGCCACGCTCCCGGCAGCTGCCGCAGGGCCGCACAGCACGCCATTGCTCGCCGTTGCTTTCCCGTTGCGTATCCCCTCGCAGCGCAAGAAGGCCGTCAGGCCCGAGCCCGGAAAGGAGGGCGGCCTCGTGCCCATCGAGGGCGCCATCCACTACTCCAACCTTGCTCTCGTGGACCCGACCACAGGGTAAGCGCCAGGCGGGCCATTTCTCGCTTCGCTTGACGGTTCTCGACTCACCGTCGCCCAGCCGGCCCTCCTGCCCTCCTGCCACCGGCTCGGCTGTCCTGTTGTCGTTCCCGCCCCCTGTCATCGCAGCCAAGGCTCCAAGGTGCGCTACCTCAAGACCGAGGACGGCACGGCCGTGCGCGTCGCCGTCCGCACCGGGGCAATCATCCCCCGCTCGGACGAGTCCAAGCTGCGGCGCAAGCCCAGGCCGACGGAGGCCGGGCCCGCCGACACCCCCGCGGACGCGGTGACCAAGGTGACGTGGGCGGGGTTCGACGCCGAGGTGGAGACCGCCGCCCGCCGCATCCGCCTGCGCCGGGCGCTCCTCCTCGCCAAGCGGCAGGCCGCCGCGGCCTACAAGGGCTTCGTGCCGCCGACGACGCGGAACCGCGCACCCTTCAAGCAGGCGGGGGATGCCTCTGGCCGCGCGTGAGCCGCCGCGCGGGCGTGCCTGAGTGGGCTCTGCCGTGCCAACGTCGCTCTCGTTTCGCTGCCGCACACTCTTCGCGCATCGCTCACCCCCTCACCGCCCACCACCCGACACAGCGCGCAGCTGGCCGCGTTGCCGCGTCGACGCCGTCT
>Ga0136560_1000401_pt1 | contig 21577 bp, 15 predicted proteins | sample AntRauMeHopE1497_FD_104925 | JGI IMG/M metagenome (GOLD analysis project Ga0136560, IMG submission 104925) | Saline lake microbial communities from Rauer Islands, Antarctica - Metagenome Hop E1 #497 | ecosystem: Environmental > Aquatic > Non-marine Saline and Alkaline > Saline | place... | reverse complement strand
TGGCATGGCGCTGGCCGGCGGGGAGGGTAGTATGGGGCAACGCTGGCATGCGCGCTGGCCGGCGGGGCGGATGTGCTGAGGCGGCGGCGGACAGCCCGTCTCACGGCGATCCCGACCGTCACTCCGGGGAACCCCGGCAGAGCCATGAATCCCTCGTCGACGGAGGCGTCGAGGCCGGGCGGCGGGTAGGGGAGGCCTGAGTAGGCCCAGCGGCAGAGCACGGCCTCGGCGGCCTGGTGCTTGATGGGCCACTCCGGGTCCAGCTCGCGGTTCCCGGCCTGCGGGGGAGCGGGGGGCGGGGGGAGGGGGCGGTGGTGGCGCTCGTGGCTCGAGTCGGGGGGTGGGTTCCGGCACGGGGCGCTGCACCCCGGCGCTGCCGACGACGACGAGAGTATGGCAGCACGCAGAAGCGGCGGGGCGACGGCTGCGGGGCGGCGCGGGCAGGCGGCGGGGCGGCAGCGCCGGTGCTCACCTTGCCGAGGACAAGCTTCGCGTATTTCGACGACTTGGAGCCCCCCGACGACCGGGGGCGCGAGGGTGTCGAGGACCTGGAGGGGGACTTGGAGGCGCGCTTGCTCTCGATGGTGGCGGTGCGAGCCGTGGCAACGCGCTTCGAGGAGCTGGCCGAGCCGGACGAGGATGACCGCTTCTTCGCGCGCTTCGAGGCGGCGGCCGACGAGGAAGACGACGACGAAATCCTGGCGGCGGCCGCAGGGCGAGCGCCAGCCGGGGCAACGACCTTGTGGGCCGCAGCAAGGGCAGCCAGCGGGACGTTGTCGTCCTCGTCGTCGCTGCGAAGGGCGCGCCACGCAGTGTCAAACAAATAGCTTGGATTGGCATGAAGCAACATGCGCAGGCGCCAGGGTTGCCCAGCGGGGGAGGGGTCCGCAATCGTCCGCCCAACACGCCCAGCTTGTCGGGCCGCCCGCCGCGCTGTGCGTCAAGCCTCACCTGTCGACCACCACATGCCGGCGCTTCGACGCGGCCATTACTGCCGCCCCGTCCCTCGGAAACGGTGCGCCTGTCCAAGCCCGCAGCTGGCAAGGTCGAGGCCGTCGCCGTTTGGAGGCTCTGCCCGGCCACACTCCGCCCTCCACCGCGCCCACGGGGTGCACTCAGGAGCAGAGACCGCGTCGAAACGAACGGCGCGCCCATCCCAACCGCGCAAGCCCGCGAGCGGGTTCGTGCATCGGCTGCCACTCACCGTGCTGTTCCGGACAGTTCGCCATGCGCTGGGGAGTCGGCGGCAGGTTCTATGGCAGCGGCCGCAGAACGTCGATGGTCATCGCGACCGAAATTCTTGCGCTGGAGATGATGTTCTATGGAGCAGGGGCAGCGGTGGCCCTCGTGCTCGGGGTGACACTGTCGGTGCCCCCGAGCATCTGGCAGCTTGTCGACCCGACGCTGATGACCTTTTCCACGGCACAAGGAACGTGCTCCATCGTGTGCACGATTTGCGGGTACGTCGGCGCCACGTTGGCGCTGCCAAGCCTCGTTAGGCGGGCCAAGTGGGTCGCCGATTTCGCCTTCACCGTCCTCGTGCTGCACCTTGCACTGAGCTCGATCACCGGGGTGAGTAGCGCAGCACGACGGCGTGGCCATTCCGGCGCTGCTGCCGCCCCACCTTCCGCGGCTCTTCCCGACCGCGGTCCGCGGCGGGCCGTCGCTCGGCCGCCCCAAGCGCCAACTCCCCCCCCTCCCCCCGCCGCCCTCCGCCGCAGGGGTTCCCGTCCACGTGGGAGTGGTGGGTTTTCAACCTGGTCGGCGCCCTGGCCTGCGGCGCCGTCGGAGAGAGGCTGTGCCTGGCCGTGGAGATGCGAGACATCGATCTGCGGAGCGACAAGCACGACGGAGAGGAGGCGGGGACGCCCGTGGGGGTGGACGACGGTGACGGGGCCCACAGTGCCGCCGATGCCGCAGCAGCCGCCGCTGCCAGTCGCCGGCGCCGCGGGGAGGCCGGCCCGGCGGTGAGCGTGACGGTGCTGGAGGGATCGCTGCGCACGGCGGTGCCGGCCGGATCCGCCGCGGGCCCGGCAGCGGCGCCCGCAGCGGAGGCCTCTGGCACGTCGTCCCCCGACGGCCCGCTCGTCTGGGACGGCCCGGCGCCGTCGACGCCCAGCCGCAGGCCCGCCAGGACCCCTGCGGACCGCACCCCGGAGCGCCTGACGGTGCCCGGGCCGGCTCTGCTGCCGGCAGGGCCCCGTGTCGCGGCCGCCGCGTCGTCCCCTGGCTGGGCCGCCAAGGACTGGCCGTCGGACAGCCCGGGCAGGGCCGACGCGCCGGCGATGACACCACCACCGAGCGGTGTGGGCGCAGCCGCTGCGGGGTCGCCGACCTCGCTGCCGCAGAGGGGGCAGGGCGGAGCTGCGCTACCGGCGTCCGCGTCGGTCGGCTCGACGGACGGGCACGGGAGCCTCGCCACGCCAGCAGCGAAAACAACAAGGCTCCGCAGCGCCGGCGCGAGCGGGGCCGGGCCCGGCTAGCCGCGCGGCTTGGCGCAGCGTTGTTGAAGGCCTACAAATTACAGAGCGAATGCCGCACGCCGCAACGCGCTCGCCGCACACTCTGACTGCCGGCACCGTCACCCGCATACATCGGGCCTGGCGCCCGGCGTTCCCCCAGGACAAACAGGCGGGCCCACGCGGGGTCGATCCGTCCCGCCGGTCGGCTCCGGCTCTCCTCCCCGCTTCCCAGAGCGATGGCGGCACAGGCACCCGCATGGCGGCTGCCCGTGCTTGTGATCTCGCTCATTGCGGCGCGGGCGGTGGACCAGGTGCTGTACTACCGCATCGCGACGGTGCTCGACGGCTACGGCCTCTGGTTTTCGGCGGTGGTGCTCCCCGTAGGGTTCCTCGTGGTGCTGTGGCCGATCGTCATCTACCGCATCTGGACGGGAACGGTGACGAAGGAGATGCTGGCGTTTCCGAGGTCCAAGTTCATCGCGCTGGGCGTGCTCGACACTCTTTACAACGTCCTCAGCACCTGGCCTGTGCCGTCCATCGGCGGGCCGGTGTCCAACGTCCTCTCCCAGGCCGTGGTTCCCATCAACCTGGTGCTGTCCGGCGTGGTGCTGCGCACCGGCTTCTCCCGGCTCCACTACGCAGGCGCCTTCCTCGCCGTCTACGGCGTGCTCGTCCGCCTCATCCCGAGCTTCCTGGGCGCGGACGGCGACGCCGCCGGGTCGGCCACCGGCGTGGCCTTCGTGTTCTGGTGCGTGGTCATGATGGCGTCGCAGGTGCCCGCCGCGCTGTCCAATGTGTACAAGGAGGCTGCTCTCAAGGGGGCGGAGCGCCTCGACGTCTGGTACGCCAACGTGGTCATCTCCACGTGGCAGCTGGGCTTCGGCATCCTCATCGTGCCGCTGTCCGGCCTGCCGTTCAGCCCCGACCACGTGGACCTCGCGAACCTGCCGCAGTACGTGGCCGACGCCACCGGCTGCTTCCTCGGGACTTCCGTGCGCGCGGGGGACGCGTGCGAGGACGAGGCGGTGAGCGCGCTGGCTCTCTTCTGCGTCTTCCTGGTGTTCAACGTGTCGTACAACCTGCTGTCGCTGGCGGTGATGCAGGAGGGGAGCTCCGCCCTCTTCGTCGTCGCCTCGGCCGTCAGGCTGCCCCTTGTCGACATCCTCCTCCTCTGGCCGTGGCTCGCCGGCCTCGCCACGGCGTCCTTCACCATCTACGACGGGTTCGCCCTCGCCGCCCTCCTCCTCGCCATCTATCTTTACAACGCCGACCCCGAGAGGCCGGGCGAAGCCCCGCCCCGGACGCTGTGCGAGCTGGTGAGGGCGATCCCCGGGCTCTGCTGCTGCTCGTGCGTGCCCCGGGGCACGGTGCGGGCCGCGTGCGCTGCGATCAGGGGCGGGGGCGCGGGGGGAGGCCGTGCGTCGCGGGGCGAGGCGCAGAAGCTCGTCGCATCGGACCTCAGCGGCCTCGATGACGTCACGACAGCAGGGGACGACGACGCGCCGATCGCAGGGTCAGGCGGCTTCTACGGGTCGGGCGCGGCGGCAGCCGAGGGATCGGTGTCGGGCCTCTCCCTGGCTGCCATGGACGTTGACGACCCGGAGGTGACATCGCGGCGGCCTGCCGGCTTGGCGGATCTGGCGGCTGTATGACTGCTGCCGTGTGAGCATCCAGTGTGCTTGCAATGGCTTGCGGCGAACGTCGACACTCTGAAGCCTGTCACTCGTTTGATGGGTCACTCCCATGTTACCAGCATCCCCCCACCTCCATAGGTGTCGACGAGAGCCTTGTCTGCGGCCTGGGCCGCCCGCTGACGGGCTTGTCTGGCCCTGCGCGCTCGGGACTTGGGCTGTGGCCTCGGCCCGCCGCTGGCGGTCAGCCGACGATGGCCGCTCCCTCCCCCGTGCTGCCGCATGCCACCGACTGTGCCCTCGCCCGAGAGGTAAGGTGCAGGCCGCGATCGCATCACCACCGGCGCTGTGTGCTCCAGAGACCGCATCGACGAAGCCCCGGCCATCCCGATCCGGCTCGACGGCCGGGAGCCGATCGACCCAGTGGGGAAGTGGCGGCTGATCCCGATGAGGTCAGAACCCCCGGGCGCTGCAGCCTCAAAGTACATCGACTGGAGAGCCGAGGCCCCGTGGCTTGACGCTGGCCGGACTGCCGGGCCCGACGAGCGACCGCTGGAAAGCGACCTTTCGGCCGGGAACGCGGGACCGTGGTCGGCTGGCATTCCCATCCCAGCGAACGGGCGGCGGGTCCTGCCCCCCTGCATCGCTGCGGCAGCTGTGTGGGAGAGTTGCGCGGCCCCGGCCGACGGCCCTGCTGCCGGCTCGCACAGCGCCCGGAGGTCCACGTCCGGGTTGAACTTGACGATGCCCCGTTTCAGGCGGCGGATGTCCGGCGGGTCATCGCGGAGCAGATCGGCAAGGGGGTCAGCCTGCCTCTCCGGGAGGTCAGCGTCCAGCATGAGCGGTGAGCGGTCCTGCTTGGCCAGAGGCTTCCAGTAGAGGTCGTTCTTGGCTGCTCTTGGTGGCAGCCGCGCGGCAATACCGGCACGGAGCATCACGGGGCTGGTCGGAGGCAGGATAGCCGACGGGGCGGTTTCCGGCTTGGGGGCTGCAGCCCCTTGCGGAGCGCAGCTCGCTGTCCTGGTCGGGCTGAATGCAACGTCATCGGTTAAGATTTCGCGGATCCCAAGCGCCTGCGCCATGTACCTCGCGCCGTCCTGCGGCTTTGGTCCGAGGAGGTACGCGTCGAAGCCACCGTTGCGGCTGACAAAATCAGCCATGGTCATGATCCCCGGCTTCCCATAGGTGGGTACGTCCGGCAATTGCTGCGGAAGCTGGCTCGACGTGCTGTCAGGGGAGCCAGCCCGGACTCCGCGTATTCGAATTGGGGTCCCGTCGCGGGGCCCCAGAAACTCGTCCAGGCGCTCATCGACTGATCGTGCCCGGGACCGGCGAATCAGGGGCGCGGGTGCATCAGGAGCATGGTGCGGGTTCGATTCGTCGGGTCCCGACACCACCGCAGCGAGCATGGCGCTGGTGGCAGCAGCATCCACGCCAGGGCCGCCGCCAGTGGCGCCCGTCGTTTTGCTCTCCGACATTGCGGGATCAGCGCTCCGGAGTGCAGGGCCGCCCAAGCTGTACTCCCCCGGGGGCGGCGAAGACGGCGCAGAGCCTGCCGTTGGACTTCCCGGGTTGGAGCGAAGCGCAGACCGATAGGCGTAGTGCATGCCGGTGTTATAGTCGCCCCGTGTCCCGAAAGCGTCGCCCTTGTACTCTGGCATTGTGGCCAACAAGGACAGTCGGTCCAAGCTGTCGCGCCTCCGTCTGGCCACGTTCTCCGGCAAAAGCTCCGCAGTCGTCGGCCGCCTGCGTTCAGCAAGAGCATACGCATACCATTGGACCCTGTCCTTAAAGGTGGCAGCCCGTGAGGGCGTTGCTGGGGGCTGCACTCGGCGAAACAACTGGTGCTCACGTTTCCTTGCTCAAGAGCACGGCATTTCGCGCCTCCTGCATATCCCTGCTTGCGTCAAACATGCGCTTGACCTTAGCATGCCGCACTTCCGCCTCGAGGTCGCCGCGCTTCTTGTGTTTGCGCCAGAAATTGGCAGCACTCGTCGTGATGCCCCACTGCGGCGTGGTTTCACCGAGCGTGCCACACGGCAAGGAGATCGCGGAGGTGCTGCCGTGTCAATGCGTGCCACCGCAAAGCACTGCGATCAGCCATAAGGCCCGGAGGGTCTCGGCGCTCGACCAACGCAACCGCCCTCACCGCGATTGCGAGCTTCATCAGCTCCCTCGTCGTGACTGCTGCCTCGATGACGTGCTCGTCGAGGCCCTCGAGCCGCTGGGCCTTGTCCTGGGCAATAGCATCAGCGTCCACGAGGTCAGCGAGGAGGTCTGCAAAGAAACTGCTGCCAGCAGCGTTGCGCGCCGGGGCCGTGGGCCGGCGCTGTGGCCGTGGCCTTCGCGTGGCCATCCAGGCGGATGCAGCCGCTCGGACGGCGGTTGCGTGGTGTGAGGGCGGCTGGACTGACGATGGCGCATTTTTCTGTCGGTTCAGCACTGCTCCTCATGCCGCGAACCCGTCAAGGCAGAGCCGAACAGCGTGGCCACAGGCCATCGATGGCAGCCGAGCCGATACGGGTTCCCAGATCCGGCCCTCATCATTTCACGCACCAAACACGAACGCACGCGATGCAGTGCCACCAGTGCGCACCGTGGGCTCACAGGTCGTCGTTGACAATGAATCGGTTTCCCTCGCTGTGCTTGCCGTCGTACGTGGACTTGCCCACCCCGAGGAACGCCTTCATCGTCCTGCCTGAGGAGCCCGCCTCCGCTGCGCTGGCAGCCTCCTCGTCCTCCGTGGGCGGGGCCGGGGGGGACGACGCTGCCGCCGCCGGGGAGGAGGGGGCGGCGGCCGCACGCTTGGTCACCAGGTAGCGGCCCTTGGCAGCCGCCTCCGTGCGCTCTGCCGCCGACACGGGGGCGGCGTCCAGAAATGCCAGCTTGGGGAGGCGGAAGACGACGTACAGCCGGTGGCGCTCGCCCGCGGCGACGTCCTCCTCGCTGAGCTGCACCATGGGCGGCGAGGCCGGGTTGCGCATCAGCGAGAGGAACGCCAGGGAGGGTATCGATGCGGCGACACTGTCGAGGAATGCCGCCATGTCGTCCACCTCGTTATTGTTGAACGACAGCGTGCTGACCGAGGCAAGGACAGGCAAGCCTGCCAGCGACGCCAGGCCGTTCTTGTCAAGCACCAGAGTGTCCACCGCTGTGAACAGCTCGAACCCTTCAAAGCTTCTGCGACCACCAGCAGGAAGGGGAGATGCGCGTGGAGCCCAGCAGCACAGAAGCGCGCTCACGGTCCAAAAGGAAACGGAACGCTGTCCAAGGCTGGTCCACCGAAGACTTCCGGCGCAAGCGCTCACGAAATGCAGTTGTCGGTCAGGTCCAATGATGTAACGTGCGGGGCATGCTCCCGAATAGCATCCACGGGAAGCGCCGTAAGCCCGAGCCCGGCAAGCGCGAGCGAGGTCCTGCGTCAACGAGTGTGCGAGCACGGAGGCAACGGAGCCGCTCGTGGCGTTCCTGTTCTGCTCAGTGCGTGCGCACCAGGCATCGTCACAACGGCGTGGCGCTCGTCAGGAGCGAGAGGGGCACACACGTGGACGCGCTAACGCGTCTCGGCTGATGGTCATTGCTCACGTTCCAGGCTCCGGCAGAACGGACGCATCGAAAGCCGCCGAGGCAGCTGCCATACGTGCGCGCGAGTTCAGCGGTGGGGGGGCAGCGGCGAAGAGTGGGCGCGGCCGAGTGGGGGTGCCCACGGGACAGGGCAGGGCTTTCGCTCACTGGTGTGGTCCAAGGGCCCCGGCACTGCCAGGCACGCATCGATGTACGAACGGCAGACTATCGGTGCAAGCCCCGGCGGGCGCGCCCTCAGTCCTCGCTGGCGGCCTGCGCGGTGGCATTGCGGAGCTGCGTGACCCTCGCTGACTGCTCCTCCACCCGCACCCTGAGCTCCCGGTTGCGGTGGGCCGCGTCCCCCAGGGCGCTCATGACGTCCTTGAGTGCGTCCAGGAGCTCGTGGCCGCCGGGGAGGCTGAGGTCCAGCGCGCCGGAGCCGAGAGCTTCGATGACGGCGGCCTCGACGGACGAGGCCGCCATGGCCTGAGGCGAGTGCAGGGATCCGCGCTTGTGCCGGCTGACGGCCTGGGTGAGCCTCTTGTCGGCGGGACCGGCGGCGGGGACAGGCGAGGAGGGACGGGGGGGGGCCGGAGGCGGGGTGCGCGGCCGCTCGGGGGTGGCGTCGGCGATGGCAGAGCCCAAGGTGGCGGGGGCGGGCGTCTTCTGCCGGACGATGGCACGGGGGCGGGCGGGGAGCGGGCTGGGCGCCGGCGCGACGAGCGTCGGCTGCGGCGGGGAGTCGGCTGCGGCGCGAGCGTCGGCGGGAGAAGCGGCCAGCGCGACGACGGCCCGGGGCGTGGACGGCTTGAGGGCGACGCCGGTGCTGCGGCCCGACCCGCCGGTGCTGAAGCCTGTCGCGTCGTCGAAGCGAGCCTCAGCGGGGGCCGGGGCCCCTGGGGCGGGCGGCGGGGCCGCGTGCCCGTTGCTCAATGCCGCTGGCTCCGAGCCTGGCGGCGCGACGGGTTTCGGCGCCGCGTCGATGCTGCCGGGCGCGGCCCGGCCCTCCGACGACACGCGAGCGGCGGGGGCCGGGGCCTGGGCGGCGGCGTGCTCGGGGGTCGCGCCTCTGGACACGTCGTCGTCGTCGTCCTCGTCGTCCTCGTCCTCCACCTCTGTGACGTGGTGTTCCGAGTGCAGGAAGCTGAAGGAGCCCGGGCGCGACGACGACGTGTCCCTTCGCCCCTGCGAGCCGGAGCCGGCGAGGAGGTCCCGCCCCGATCCCGACGTGGCGGATCGCACGGAGAAGCTACGGCGGCCAAGCTTGGCGGCGCGGCCCTTGATGGCGGCCACGGGGGAGCGGGAGAGGCCGAGGGAGGAGGAGAGGACGGAGGAGCCGGAGCTGCGGGGCGTGTTGGCCGCCGCCGCGGCGACGGCGGAGTTGCGGACCACGCTCTGAGAGCGGCGGGACATGCCCGCGAGGCCGCGCTGCTGGGCTATGCGGGCGGACATGGTCCCCTCCGCGGTGAGCACGAGGTCCGACGGCCGTGCTGCCATGACGCTGCGGGAGGCCACCGAGGCGGCGTCGCCCCTGCCGGCCCCCTGCCACGCCGCGTGGGCCCCGCCCGTGATGTCCATGCGCGCCTCGTCCTCGTCGTCCGCCATGTCCGGGTCCTGGCCCATGGTGGTGCGGTACAGCGGCACGAGGTACTCGCCCACGAGGCGGCAGGCGCTCGCCTCCACGTCGGCGCCCGGGTACGCCTTTACGGCAACGTCCAGCAGAGCCTCCAGGAAGTGGGGGAAGCGGAGCTCCATGTCCTCCCGCTTGCCCGACGAGTTGGCGAAGTTCTTGGCGAAGATGATGCGGGCAGACTTGCGCGTCAGCCGGCTGGGCACCACCGGGCGCTCCTCGGGCGCCTTGGAGAGCATGGCGATCCAGCCCGCCCGCGACATGGACGAGCGCTGCTTCTGTGTAGTGACGCGAACCGACACCAGGGTGTCCGTGAGCCCCGCACGCACAGGGCGGCCCCGCTCCGACTCGCAAAACACCTGGAAAAGGTCGCGGACGTGGTCCAGCGACATCTCGCCCGCCATGGCCGCCATGAAGACCTGCTCGGCGGACATCTGGACATCATCCTCATCCTCCTCTATGATGGTGGCGTGGGCTCCCAGGGAGAGAGCGCTCTCGGTGGCACTGCGGGACAGGATGCGCGTGGGCCTCCGCACGCGCGCCATCTGAGCCAGCGGGCGACTCTGCGGGTGGCAAAGGGGCGATCAGGGCTGCGGTCGCATCTGCGCGGGGCGAGGCCCTGCTCCGGCCGCCGAACTGTGGGCTATTGAAGGGGGCCGGTTGGCGCAGGGACTCGATGACCAAGCGCAACGTCTCGCACAGCCGAGTGCGGGGGGCAGCCCCGCACCTGGCGCGCAGGTCGCCACCTACACTGATGTAAGTATGCAACCAGCCCGGCCGTGAGCCATGCGCGCCCCTGCGGCCGAGCTGAGACAAGGCGCAGGCTCACGCTGCTCCGTCACTTGCGCAAATGAGGGTCAACCTTCCGGCGGCGCTGAAAGGGCACACGCCCAGGCTATCGGCTGCCTGTTTTGCAAGCCTTTCCTGCCAGCGGTCGACCGGGGATGGTCGGGAACGCGCCGGGTGAGGCACACGGGGGCCGCTGCGCCGCGAGCATGGCCCGGCAGAGCTGCCTATCATGTGGCACGTTGACCCCTCCGCAGGGTCCTATGCGAGCGATCTGTGGCTCGCACGCCATCTTATGGCCACTGTGTGCGAATGCCTACCAGTTGAGGGCAAGTATGCACCGAGCCTGTCCGTCAGGGCTGAATCAGACGGCAAAAGATCCGGCCGAGCTCAATGCGCGTCACTCGGCTCACCGGCGGGGGGTCCTTGCGGAGCCGACCGTTGCAGCGCCCCAGGCGGGGGAGCAGTCTCGGCAAGTCCGAACCAGGCACTATTTGTGCCGGCCTGTCGGTCACAGGGCGGTCGCGCCGCGGGCCCGCCCCGTCGCGCCTGACGTCGGGCACCAGAGAAGCCAGTACAGGGCTATCACAGCTTCATGGGGTGGGCTTGCTTTGGAGCCTGACTCGAGGCTGGCCGAACATGGCTGGGCTCTGATCTGGTCACACTCGCGCCGGGCGGTCGCACTCCGGCGCGCCCCGGTCGACCGTAGCGTTTCCGGTGGACCGGGATCGGTGGCTGCGGAGCCCTGGTGGGGGCGGGCGTGCGCTGGATCGATCGGGGCGTGGCGGGCAGTTCTCGGCAGGCATGAGCTCATCCGAGGACGACGATTTCGTGGCGGTGCGCCGGCGCTTCAGACCCCGCGATAGTCGGCCGCGCCCAGATCCCGAGGCTGTGATTCTGCTTTCTGACTCATCGTCGTCGTCCGACGGCCAGGGTGTCGCTGTGGGCGCCAAGCGGGCCAGGGCAGCCGGCACATCGGTCCCCGCTCCTTTCCCCGGTGATGTGCCGCCTGCTCGGAACAGGGTGACAGCACTTTCGTCCCGAGCTCGCAGGCTGCCGCGCGGGGGCGCTTCACGCGCGCAGACTGTGGCAGCCGAGGCGTTTGCGGACGGCAGCTTGCCGCCGCTGCGCTGGGAAGACTCAAGCGACAGCGATGACGGGCCGAGCAAGGCTCATACACGCCAGCATCGCGCAGATCGTCCGCTGGAGCGCCTTCCCAAGCGCCCGAGGGCTGCGGTGCGCCCTGCCGTCTTCGGGGTTGCGGCGCCGCGCGCCCCGCCGGCTGTCACGGCTCCGCCGCGCGAACCTTCCCGGCGGCCGGGCCAGGAGGACGATGCCATGCGGCCCTGGTGGCTTCGGTTCGCGCCGGAGCGCTCCTCGGATCTGCTTCTTGCAGTGCACAAGCACAAGCTCGCCGAGCTCCGCGGCGCCGTGACGGACTCGCTGCGGCCGGACGGCGCTGCGCCCAGGCTCATCGTGGTGATCGGACCCCCCGGCGCGGGGAAGAGCGCCGCCGTGCGCGTTCTGGCGCGGGAGGCGGGCGCCGAGACGAGCGGGTGGAGCGACGACGGGTGGGCCCGGGCGACCGCCGGCGCGGGGAGCGGCGAGCGGGGCTCCGCGGGGCGGCGCGACGAGCTCAGCGGGCCGTGGGACGTCGGGGGCTGGCGGGACGGCGGGGGGCCGGGTGGCGCTGCGACTGACTTCGCGTCATTCTTGTCCGTGGCAGGGCGGGCGCCTGCGCTGCTGCTCGGCAGGCCGGCGGGGCGCGCGACGACGGCGGGGCGGGGCGCATCCCGCCCCCGCCCCGTCGCGGCGGCGGCCGTATCCCCCCGCCGCCTGCTGCTGGTGGAGTCACTACCACCCATGTCGTCCCCCGCGGCCCGGCAGTGCGTGCGGTCGGCGTTTATGGCGCTGCTGCAGTCGGGGCGGCACCCGTGCGTCCTCGTCCTCTCCCATGGCGACACCCCGTTCGACCCGGCGACGCCCACGGCGGCGGCCCGGCTGCTAGGGGCACCGGTGACCGACCACCCACGCACGCGCGTCGTCCGGGTGCCGGCGGTGCCGTCGGGGCGGCTGCGGGCGAGCCTTCGGCGCGTGGTGTCGCTGGCAAGGGCGGCGGCGGGCCCGGGGGCTAGGCTGTCCGGGCGGTGGGGCGACTCGGGAGCGGCGGTGGAGCAGGCCGTGGCCTCGGCGCACGGGGATCTCAGGCACGGCGTGGCGTCGGTGGAGCTCGCGCTGGGGGGCGGCGTCGGCGTCGGCGTCGGCGGCCGGGCGGCGGCGGCGGAGGCAGCCGGGGGACCGTGGCACGGGTCAGAGGGGAGGGGCGGCGTGCCGGGGCCGGGCGGCGTGCGGCGGCCGCAGTCCAGCCGTGACGAGTCCGTCGACTCGCTCCGCGCCGTGGGGCGGCTGCTGCACGCCACGCGGGAGGCGGGGGGCGCGCTGCGGCACGACCTGCCGAGCGTGGCCGCGGAGACGGCCCTCGACGGACCAACACTCCTCGCGTTCGTCTCGGACGGGTACCCGCGGCGGGTGCGTCCGGACGCCGACGGGGAGGGGATGCCGGCCGCGGCTGCCCGGCGCGTGCCGCCGGGGCAGGGGTGGGGGTTGTGCGGCCTGGGGCGGGCGGGCGGGGACGACGGCGCCGTGGCGGCGGCGCGGATCGCGTCGACTCTGTCGGAGGGGGACTTGCTCCTGGCGGCGGAGCAGCGGGCCGGGGTGGGGCCGCGGGGCATGGGTGCGCGCAGGAGCGGCACGGCGGTGTCGGCGGGGGTGGCAGTGGTGTCGCTGGCGCTGGCGGCGCACAACCGCTGGACTGCGGCGCCCGGTGCCTTCGCGGCGACGAGGCGGCCGAGGCTGCTGGACGCGCGGCGCCAGGCGGCCGAGGTGGACGCCGCGGCGGTGCGGCGCTGCCTGGCGCTGGGGCTGGACGTCGACGCGCCGCTGCCGGCTCTCGTGGCGGCCTCACGGCCGCGTGATGCCGTCATGCGCGCGTCGGCCCTGGCCTCCCGCCTCGCCTCCCGGGGCATGGAGCTTCCCAGCTGCGTGGTGTGGGCGTGCAGCAGGGCCCAGGCGGCTCTGGACCGCATCCCCATGGCAGCCGTGATGCTGCGGGACCTGGCGGCGATGGGGCAGCTGGGACGGCGGGCCGGTGCCATCGCTGGGCAGGGGGTGGCGGAGGAAGAGGAGGGGGTGGACGAGGCGGATGAGGCCCCGGACGCGTCGCTCGACGACTCGGCGTGGCTGGAGCTTGCAGGGGCCACGGAGGGGGTCGGGGGGGCGGCCGGTGCCGCCAAGAATGTTGGGACGGAGGAGGAGAAGGAGGACGACGACGAGGCCGCGTGGCTGGCGCTCGAGGCCGCGGAGGCAGGGGAGCAGGGCGCCGTCGATGGGGGGGGGAGCGAGGCGGGCGACGGCGGGCCTGGTGATGAGGACGCCGAGGCGTGGCTCCGTCTTGCCGCGCGAGAGGAGGCCGAGGCCGAGGCCGGCTGGGCGACGGGCGGGCGGCACCCGCTGGCTTGCATGTCCCGCCGCGCGCAGGCGCTCGTTCTGGCCGTCGGGGGCTCCTACGGCGTGGCGGAGGGGGCGGTGGGGAGCGCGGGCGCGGCGCTGCCCGCCGCAGCGGCAGGGGTCTGGGCTGCGGCGCCGTGCCTCGACGACCGGGTGGCCCGAGCGGGGAGGGCGCTGGGACTCGGCGACGTCCGGATCGACGAGGCCGGGCCGGAGCCGACGGAGGAGGAGGCGCGGTGCGTCGCGGTGCCAGCGGCTAGCCGCGTGACGATGCCGACGCGGGGGGCGGGCGGTGGCGGGGGGCTGTTCGCCGGCCTCGCCCTGCTGTCGGGGACGCCAGTCGACGTGATACCGGTCGACGTGATGCCAGTCGTGGCTGCCGGAACCGGCGCGGCGCCGGCAACGGAGGAGGAGGGCATTGAGTGGTGACGGTCAGCTCGCGCGCTGTGCGTCGAGCCGCGGGTGTGCCTGTGTGTGCCTGTGTGGCCTTGCGTCTCGCGAGCGTGGCTTGGTGTGGTGTGTCATTGCCGCCGCGCGCCTCGGCCCGCGCCGGCTCACTCCAGCTCGATCTCCGCGCCGATCTCCTTGAGCTTGGCCATGAGCTCCTCGGCCTCCTCCTTCTTGATGTCCTTCTTGATGGCCGCGGGGGCCGACTCGACGAGTTCCTTGGCCTCCTTGAGCCCGAGGCCGGTGATGACGCGCACCTCCTTGATCACCTTGATCTTGCTCTTGGCGTCGAAGCCCTTGAGCATCACGTCGAACGACGTCTTCTCCTCCACCACGGGGGCCTCCTCCGCCGCCTCGCCGGCGCCTGCCGCCGGGGCCGCCATCACCATGCCGCCGCCGCCGCCGCCGCCTCCCATGGCCATGAGCATGTCAGCGTCCACGCCGAGCTTGTTCTGCAGCGTCTGCGTGAGCATCACGACCTGGAGCAGGCTGAGGCCCGCGATGCGCTCGGCCAGGGCGTCGATCTCGGGATCGGACGGAGAGGCGGCGTTGGGGTCGCCGAACGCAACCTGCCCGTCGGAGCCCTCGATGGCCTCCTTGAGGGGCTTGGGCTGGGCGCCGGCGTCGGCCTCGGCGGAGCGGACCGGCGCGGTGGTGTGCGCCCAGCGGCCCTGCTGCAGGCGCGCGAACGCGCCGGCACGGGGGCGCGGCGCGGCCCGGGCGCCCGCGGCGACGCCGAGCGTCTCCACCGCCGCGAGGGACGAAGAAAGGCGTGCCGCCCTGCGAACAACGACACGCGGAGCGGGATGGCGAGGCTGTGGCGGCAGGTGAGCGCCCGGCAACGAAATCACGCCTGATGCGTTCGCCATCTCCGACGCGGGCCACGCCCGCGACCCGCCCGAGCACCATGCATGGCCAGCGCAGCAGTCAAGTCCACGCCTGAGCGGGGCCCGCGCCCGTGCAGGCTCCCCGTCGGGCCGGGTCGGGGGCGCCCGCTCTTCGCGGCCGTCGCCCTTCCGTCAGGGCACGGTGAGCCGCTGCGCCGCTCCCCACCGGCGAATGCCGTCTCCCAGGAGTAGCTCCCGTATTCTCAGACCAGAGCCGGCTGGCGCGGGGCCTAGGCCCCGGCCCTGGGCGCCAGGGAGGGAGGGGCACGAGGGCGCGAGCTCACCTGCTGACGCGGGACGCGAATGCGGCTGCGGCCATCGTAGCTATGGGGTGCTGCCTCTTTGAGGAGGCGTGTGCTGGACCGGGCTCTCGCCTCGGACCCGGTGCGGCCCGAGAGACCGGCTCAGGGAGCGGGGGCGCGGATCCGTGAATCATGGGCCGGCAGAGGCGCCCGCCCCGACAGACCTGCTCGCCGGCCGCGCCGGCGGGCACGCCGCCCCGCCATTCCGCGGCGGGCCGACCGAGATGTGGTCGGCCATCTTCTTCCTCGACGTCAAGGGGAAGATCCTCATCTCCCGCAACTTCCGGGGCGATGTGTCCAGGGCGGCCGCGGTCAAGTGAGCCGGAGCGCAGGAAGCCCCAGAACGCTGCCCCGGGGCGCCAGCCTCGCCGTTCCCGTCGCCACCGCACACCGCATACGGCCACTGGGCTGACCGGGCCGTGCTGCCCCGCCCTGCGGCCCGCCATCCGAGCATCAACGCGAGCCTGAGCGCTGGCATTCCCCTGCAGGTTTTCTCGGATGGTCCAGGAAAGCGAGGCAGCCGACCTCAAGCCGGTGTTCACCATCGAGGGGGTGACGTACGCATTCATCGCCTACCGCAACGTGTACATGCTGGCCGTGACAAGGCGGAACTGCAACGTGGCGACGGCGGTGTACTTTTTGCACTGCCTGCGCAAGGTGCTTTGCTCGTACCTGGGTGATCTGGACGAGGAGGCGATCCGCGACAACTTTGTCATCATCTACGAGCTGCTGGACGAGACGATGGACTTTGGCTACCCGCAGATCACGGACTCGGACGTGAGCGGGTCTCCGCGCATCCCTCGCAGGCTGCGTGGGCTTACGAGCCGCTGGTCCAGCACCCCGCGCGAGCCTTGCCCCTGCTGCTCCCGCAGATTCTGATGCGTTACATCCGCACGGACGCGCACAAGAAGGCGGGAAAGGGCGGAGCGGCCGGGGCGGCCGTCGCGCCGCCCGACGCTGTCACCAACGCCGTCAGCTGGAGGGAGGACGGCATCGTGCACAAACGCAACGAGGTCTTCCTGGACGTGGTGGAGAAAGGTGAGCAGCGCCCGGCAGCGACGGCGGCCGCCAGCCCCGCGAGAGCCGCGCCGCCCGCCTTGGGGGTGCCTTCCACACGCGCGCCTCCCGCCTCCCACGGCCTCGCAGTGCACATGCTCGTATCGGGGTCGGGCGCGGTGCTTTCGTCGGCGATCGAGGGGGCGGTGGAGATGCGCACCTTCCTGTCGGGGATGCCGGACCTCAAGCTGGGGCTGAACGACAGGGCGATGATGGCCGCCGCGGGCAAGGGCGGGAGGGGCAAGAGCGTGGAGCTGGAGGACGTGAAGTTCCACCAGTGCGTGCGGCTGACGGACTACGACCGGGACAAGACCATCAACTTCATCCCCCCCGACGGGGCCTTCACCCTCATGCGGTATCGCATCAGCGCGGCCCTCAAGCCGGTGATCGAGACCAAGGCCACCATCACCAGGCACTCCCGCTCCCGCCTCGAGTACGCCGTCACGGCCAAGGCGCGCTTCAAGGCGCGCTCCACCGCCACCAACGTCGAGATCGTCATCCCCGTGCCCGCCGACGTCGACTCCCCCACCTTCCAGGCCGCGGCGGGGCAGAAGGTGACGTACGTGCCGGACATCAACTGCTTCAAGTGGACCATCAAGGCGCTCAAGGGCGGGGCGGCCATCCGCATGCGAGCGCAGTTCGGCCTCCCCTCAGTGGAGGCCGAGGACGGGGACGGGGAGGGCTGGCGCAAGCCCATCAGCGTGCGCTTCGAGATTCCGTACTTCACGGTGTCGGGCCTGTCGGTGCGCTACCTGCGGGTGCTGGAGAAGAGCGGCTACCAGGCGCAGCCCTGGGTGCGCTACATCACGCGCAACGGGGACTACCAGATCAGGCTGGCCTGACGGGCCGCGCGGCTGCGTGTGTGATCGAGCGGGCCCCTCGAAACGGCTCCCGCTCGTGCGATGGTCATTGCGAAACGGCTCCCGCTCGTGCGGCCCACGCTGTGCCGCGCTTGTGGGGCCGGGGGCCGGCCAGAGTGAAGCGGTGCGCCGTACTCGGCCGCTAAGGTGGGTTACGGCGCTAACGGCTCACACGCAGGGCGCGCCGTCCCGCTAGGCGCTCCCGAGGATACCGCCGAGGCTGCCGGAGATGATGACGAGGACGACGATGGCGACGATGGCGAAGCAGCACATGCGCCGCCGCGCCGCGCGCTGGTGCTTCATGGCGCGGCCGAGGGCGCCGTTGCCCTGCTTGACGTAGTCGGCGGCCGTGTCGATGTTGGAGACGATGCTGTGCACCGCCTCGCTGCGCATCTCAACGAGGTCCGCGATCTCCTTGGCCATGGTGGCCACCTCCTCGATGTCCCTCAGGATGTCGCGCACGTCCTGCTGCTTCTGCTGGGCCATAGCGTACTCGGCGCGCACCTTGCCGTGGGCCATGCGGGTGACGGCGCGGGAGATGACCTCGGGGTCCCGCTCCCACATGTCCTTGATCTCCTCCTCGCCCTTCTGCGTGGCGGGCGGGGGTGAGGGGGGCGGGAGGGAGCGCGGAAGGGGCGTGGGGCGGCCGGGGCCCGCTGGGCGGCCGGAAGGCTTGGCATGCAGCGGGGTGCGATGCCTGGACCCGCCAGGGCGGGGACCGGCGGGCCCGACTCACGCCGTCGAACTCTGGCATGAGGCTTGCCTGGGAGACCACGCGGCGGACGGAGGCGTCCTTGAAGGCCATCTTTGCCTGCTGGTTCTCCGTCGTGGTGTGCATGTACCGCTGCAGCAGCGCCCGGTACCGCGGCAGGCAGATCTGCGCCATGGCCTTCTGCGAGGAGTCCCCGTGCTCCAGCTTGGAAGCGCGCTCGTTCATCTGCTTGAGAAGCGCCTTGGCGGTCTGCAACGACTTGTGCGCGGCGACGATGGCTGCCTTGGCCTTGTCGTCGATCGCTGCGGGCGGTGCGGACGAAATAGCGCGGCGGCGCACAATACGGTGAGCAGGCACGTCGCCACGGCGGGGGCACCACGGCGCGAGGCGGGCGGTGCCGGCGGATGGGCGGCAGTTTGCTCACCGGCCTCCTGCTTCGAGTCCGTGGCCTCGGACATCGAGGCGGTGAGCTCCTTCAGCTTCCTGGACTCAGTGCTGCAGATCGCGCGCGGAGAAGGGCGCAAGGGGCGAGGGGGGAGCGTGGAGGGCGGGGGGCGGGAGTCCGTGTACCTTCGAGGGCTGCCCTTGGTCACGCGCCCGGTCCGCTCCAGTGGCTCACACCGCTGTCGCCAGCTGGTCCTCCACCATGGCAGAACCCTTGTCGAACGCGCCGAGCGTCTCTTCGTCAACGCTGCGCGTCGTCGTCGCGGATCGGGGTCGGTGGCAGCATGTTGTCAAGCGCCGAAACACGGACGGGCCGCAAGGCTCATCTGGCGCAGCCACAGGCATCGCTGTGACGGTACCCACAAGGCAGTATGTGCACGGCATCGATGCTCTGACGGGGCGGGCCGGGGCGTCACGCTCGGGCCGCGAGCAAGGCTCACGCGAACGGGGCAGACCCGGCCGCGCCAGCGGCTGCCATGGCCCTCGTGCGGCCTCGTCACTCGCCTCGGCCAGCGACTTGAGGGGGTTGGACGAGTCGTCCGGGGGCGTGCTGCCGCCTGCGGGGCCCGGTGGGAGTGGGCTGCCGTTCTCGCGGCAGGTTCCGGGGTTGTTGGTCGAGCCTCTGCCAGAGTGCCCGGATGATTCGTCCCGGTCACTCTCGGCCCATCGAGAATGGCAGCGGCCTCCGTTGTTGGCACGAGCAACTGGACTCGTGACGGGACCGGATTCACGTGGGACCTCAGCGAGGAGCAGAAGACCGTGAGACATTCGGAGCTTCCTGGCCGGAAGAGCTCGGCTCGAACGGACTGTTCCCCGGCATGGAGCTCCGCGCCGCCTACCAACGCATCGCCGATTCAGTGCATCGCCTGGATGCCCCAGCAAGCGCGGCTCTCTGCCGGATCGCGAGCCCGCCCGAGCTTTCGCTCGGCCTGTCGGGCGGACCTTCAAGAACGTGGCTGAGCTGCTCGAGCTGATCCGTTTCCTTGCCTCCGTGGCGCCGCGGCGCCCGGGTCCGGGAGCTCGTCGGCGCGAAGGCCTACGTCCTGCCCATGGCCCTGGGGGGGACCCCGGGAGGTCGTCCTGAGGGTACCGTGACGGGGCTGGCCATGCAGGCGTCACACTGCTTGCGGCCATTGTCACCGCTCGGCTATGCCAGTCCGTCGAGCCTACCACTCGCCGCTAGTCAGCGCGCGGGTGCTTCTCGCTGTCTCGCGATCGACTCTTCCCGCCGCCTCGCCCCGAAACGCAGATCCTGGAGAAGTTCCAGGTCGATGCCAAGGAGCACCTCGAGTGTGTCAAGTTTCCGCACGAGCCCGTCGCGGAGGTGGCGACGCGCTTCCTCCGCGCGCGCAAGTACGATGCCAAGGCGGCAATGGAGATGGTTGTGGCCAGCCGCAAGTGGCGCGACGAGGCCAAGCTGGAGGACCTGGCCGACGTGCCGACCTCGGAGCTGCTGGGCTGCCCCATCGACGAGCTGAACGCCTTCTACCCGCACGCGTACCTGCCCGTGCTGGACGCGGAGAACCGCCCCGTGTACATCGAGTGCACCGGGCGCATCGACGTGCCCGCGCTCATGTGCTCGACCTCTCAGGAGGGCCTGCTCGCCTGGCACAAGAAGCAGCTGGTGACCAAGACGCCCATGAAGATGCGCGCGGCCACGGAGGCCCGCGGGGACGGCCGCGTCGTGAACTCGTCGACCACGATCATGGACCTGGAGGGCTTCACCATGGGCATGCTCATGGGCGCCACCAAGGAGTACCTGGGAGCCATCTCCAAGATGGACTCGGTGAGGAGGGCACGACGCCGAGAAGAGCGGCCGCGCACGGCCCGGTGCCCGAAGCGTCCCCGTGCCCCCGGCCGCCAGGCCCGCTGCCGCCCCAGCCACCCCGCACGGCATCACGGCTCTTTCCCCACGTTCCCCTTCCTCCCCTCCCCCCCCCCACTGCAGGACAACTTTCCCGAGACGCTCGGCGCCACGCTCATCATCAACGCGCCCACCATCTTCTCCGTCGCCTGGGGCATCGTCAAGGCCTTCCTCGACCCGCGCACCCAGGCCAAGGTGACGGTGCTGGGCACCAACTACCGGGAGAAGCTCTTCGCGCTCCTCGGCGGCGCCAGCCACGTCCCCACAATGTACGGCGGCACCCTGGAGGTCCCCGGCATGTTCGACTCCACGCTCCGCAAGCACGCCGTGCACTCGGGCAAGAAGTACTGCGTCGCGGTGCGCTGCGACGCCGGGCAGGGCTGCCGCATCCGCTGGATGTCCGACCCCGCCGACGTCGAGTTCTCCGTCGTCGCCATCACGGGCTCCGCCAGCGTGCTCGACACGGCGCAGGCCCACCCCGACGGCGCGGCCGACGGCTCTGCCCACACGGTGGTGTACGCCAAGAAGGCCCACCCCGACTCCAAGACCAACACCGTGGAGTGCCTCGTCGACGGCGCCGACGTGAAAGAGGACACCGTCTTCGTGGCCACCTGGGACAACTCCGCCGGCTGGTCCCAGCGCAACATCCGCTTCTTCGCCACCGCCATGCCCTCCCATGCCGAGGCGGCGGAGCTCTACGCCGCCGAGCTCGTCGACCACGGGATCCCCAAGGACCACGCGGTCGCGGCCCTGCGCAAGCGCGGGTACGACGCCAAGGCCGCCGAGCTCGAGGGCAAGGACGCCGACTCGGGCGCCGCCGCCTCGGCGTCGGCTGCCGCCGAGTGAGCCGACAGGCAGCAAGGCGGCACCCGGGCACCCGGCCGCTGCTACGTTCGAGTGTGATATTCTGTGTCCCAAACTCAACTGATGACGAGCCTCACTTCGTGCGGCCACGCGCGGCGCGCGGCCACAAGATGCGTGGCCTGGCATGCGCTCTGCAGAAAACCGCGATCGACCAAAAGCCGATTGCGCCGAAGGCCGAAGGAAGTCACCTCGCGCCCCCCAGCAAGGCAAGCCACAATGCCCAAGACCGCCGACCCCCTGGGCTTCCTTAAGGACCTCGCTGCCGGCGGCGGTGAGTCGGCGCTGCGGCGTCCGTGCGCGAGCAAGGCGCGGAGGCTGCCGAGAAACGCGTGGCTCGGCAAGGTGAAGAGGGTCGGGCGAGCGCGCGCCCGCCATCCCCCCGCTCCTGGTCCCACCCCCGACTCGCAGTGGCCGGCGGCATCTCCAAGACCGTTGTGGCCCCCATCGAGCGCGTCAAGCTGCTCCTCCAGGTGAGCACGCGGCGTACAATGCAACACGCGCCGTCCGCCCATTGCGAGACGTCGGCACGGCCTTGGAACGCCCGCCCACGCGACCGCCAGC